>Ga0164296_1000264_pt1 | contig 66202 bp, 60 predicted proteins | sample GEODES057metaG_FD_113533 | JGI IMG/M metagenome (GOLD analysis project Ga0164296, IMG submission 113533) | Dystrophic lake water microbial communities from Trout Bog Lake, Wisconsin, USA - GEODES057 metaG | ecosystem: Environmental > Aquatic > Freshwater > Lake | place: USA: Trout Bog Lake...
AAAGGCTCTGACTTCAAATTGAACCTCATGGCCCTTAGGGTAGGGGCCGATGATCCCCAGCTTGTAAGGCTTGAGGTCCGGATGGTCGGCATTGAGTTTTAACACGGTCTCTGCGCTATCGAGGTACAAGGCGCACCAGCCGGGGCCATTGTCCACCCACTGGTGATGCACCACGGCTTCAGGTCTTAGGGACAACGCGTGTATCAGCGTGGTGAGGTCTGTTGAGGCAAGGGGGCCGCTGCGGCGTAAGGGAGGTGCTTTGAAATAGTATTTTTGATCGATTAATTTAATATCGATCAAGCCAACTTCACATTCTTGGACCAGGTGATTTAACGGTTGCGCGAGGCCTTGAGCGCGCAGCCACGCAAAGGCCGATCCCAAAGTGGGATGACCCGCGAAGGGCAATTCTCCGCCGGGCGTAAAAATGCGCACACGATAATGAGCGGCTGGAGTGCGTGGTTTGAGTAAAAAGGTGGTTTCTGACAGATTCGTCCATCGCGCAATGCTTGCCATATCGTCATCGCTGAGATCATCCGCATCGTGAATCACGGCGAGCGGGTTGCCTTTAAAAGCAGCCAACGTAAACACGTCGATCTGTGAAAATGGATGTCTCATGTGGCGATTTTAACCCGAATTAAAATAAGTGTTTCCGATGGTTAGCGGCCACCGAAATGGGATAAATCTGGAAGCGTTCTGGCATAAAATGGCCCGTTGGCGACGGTTTGAGTGGTAATGACCCCAAATTCGGCGTTATAATCGGACCTTGATTTTTTACGGAGGTTGACTCGAATGGCTTTTTCGACACGAATGATGGGTTTGGTGCTGTCGGTGGTCGTAGCGGCGACGGTAGCGGGTTGTGGAGACGACGATTCAGCCCACATGATTTACGGCACTGTCACGGTGAATTCCATTACCCAACAAGGTAGTTGCGAGGACGTGATGGTTAAAGCGGTGCCAGTCGAATTAAAACCGAGCTCGCCGCGTTTGGCCAACACCAAAGAATTTGTGACCGCCGTCAAACTGACCAAAGGCGAAGATGGCGTGAGCTGCACAGGCTCCGTTCAGACCGTGCCCATGGCGGCCGGTTCGTGGAAGTTTACGGCCAGCTTGCCGTCAGATCCGAGCACTCCGAGCGAGTGCCAAAAAGACATCTCGGAGCAAGGTCCTAAGGACATTTCGTTCAAAGATGGTGAAAAAGCGTGTAAGTAATCTCAATCGAGATTGCTGGAAAAAGGCGCTGCGGCGCCTTTTTTTATGGACTTGTAAAATACGAACGATCGTAATATTATAGTGATATGAGTAAGGGAGAACGCACCAAAGCCACCATTCTCAAAGCAGCGGTTCAAACCGCCTGCTTGTCGGGCTTCGATGGCCTCAATCTCCAGCCATTGGCTGATCAGGTTCGAATGACCAAAAGCGGGCTTTACGCTCATTTTGGTAGTAAAGAGGCGCTGCAATTGGCGACCTTAGAGGCCGGAATCGAATTGTTTCAGTTGCACGTGGCTGCGCCCGCCAAGCACGAGCCCGTAGGTCTGCCTAGACTGCGCGGTTTATTTCGACGCTGGCTCGATTGGCCTCAAAATGCGGGGTTAGCGGGGCAGTGTCTCTTCATTTCGGCGAGTTTTGAGTTGGACGATCAACCCGGCCCATTACACGACCGCTTGCAAAAAACGTTTAAAGACTTTGTTGAAATTCTCACTCAACTGGCTCACTCGGCCCACCGGCATGGGCATTTAGCCTACGGCACCGACATAGATCGACTGATTCAAGCGCTCATGAGTTTGCGGTTTGGGCACCAATGGCAAAAAGGACTCATGGAAAACCAATCCGCCAAAGATCAAACCATGCAATTATTTGAGTACTGGGTTCGCCACCCACCCACTCGCTAGCCGATTCACGTGTTGCGGTGCATTATGACAAAATTTAAAAAAACCGTAACAAAATCAGAGGCTCATTAATTGTCAGGGAGGTCCTCAGGGGGGGGCTTTCGCGATAAACTAGAGCCCACACTTGGCTAAAAAGTTTCTGGCTCAATGTCCAAATTCGCTCATCCTCGCCGCTGGCTGCCCATTCTCTTGCCGCTGGTTTTTGTGATGTTTGTCGCAAAAGTGCTTAGTGAACGGCTGTCGGGTATGCGGTGGCAGGACATTGAGGCCTCGTTGCTGGCGCTGCCGGTGCCGATGCTGCTGGTGAGTGTGATGATGGTGGCCGCGATCTACACGGCGCTGGCGTATTGCGAAGCCAGAATCGCACAGTATCTCAACGGTCCCGTCAGCGCGCGTCGCGCCGCGCTCACCGCCTTGATTGCCTTTCCCATTGGCCATGCGGTGGGTTGGGGCGCGGTGTCCGGCGGCGCACTGCGTTATCGCCTCTACTCTCAGGCGGGCATGCGGCCTTTTGAGGTCGCCAAAATGATCCTGCTGAGCTCCATTGCGTATCCGGCCGGTTTGGGTTTATTGCTCGGGTTATCGTTTATGGCGCAGTCCGAGGGTGCAGCGACCGTCTTGCATACGTCCGCCGACCTGGCACGAGGCACGGGCATCGCGCTTTTGGGATTGCATCTTTTATACCTGACTCTCGTGATGACGCGGCGTGAACCGGTATACCTGGGGAAAATGACCATCACCTTGCCCACGCCGGAGTTAACGACGGTTCAATATTTTACGGGGATTGTGGACGTTTGTTTAGGGGCCGGCATTCTATACGCATTGCTCCCAGCGAATCTTGGCGTCTCATTTGTGGTGTTTATCGGCATCTACGGGCTGTGCATTGTAGCGGGATTGGCGAGCAGCATTCCCGCTGGTCTTGGTGTGTTTGAGTCTGTGCTGCTAATTTTATTGCCCACCATTCCCAAAGCGGACTTGATCGCGAGCGTTCTGGGCTATCGCTTTATTCTCGAACTCATACCGTTCGTAACCGCGCTTTTACTGTGGTTTTTTTACGAGATCTGGTGGCGACTGCCACACCAACGACTGCGGGCTGAGCGAATTGAAAGTCAATTCGACTCCGAACGCGATTACTGATAACGCCGCGCCACCAACGCTATTGGCTTAACGATTCAACGGCGATATTGACACGACCTAAATCGCTGGCGCCATACCCAAACACTTTTTCGCCATCCGCAGAACTGAATGTTTTTGATGCGTTGTTCGAGGGGTTATGATCGTTGAGCAACGATCCTGAAGTGTAGATCACAATGTATTTCTCTTCGGAGTGAGGTTCCACTCGTAAGCTCACCCGATAAGCGGGGTGGGTCGTGCGCTGTAAAAAAGGCAAATCAAACGTGAGATCGTTGAGCGACGTTGAACGTCTCACCAATAAGTCTTGATCTAAAATGGCAACCAACGGATAAAAAACAGCGCTCTTCAGGCCAGCGGCATCCGAATCAAAGTAACTGACGACGTCAATCAACAGCGGCTTATCGCTGTCGGGAATGGAATAAGCCAAAAAGTGGCTGGCGCCCGTATGGAATTCAAAACGCGGGCTGCGCGCGTTCAGCTCTTGACTTAGAGAAGAATCAATTTTCAACGGTGAGAACTGAATTTTTTCCACCTCTTTTAACGCGCCATTAGACGCCCTTCCCATTGCCGCTTCAGCCAACAGAGCGGCCATGAGCGTGCCCAGTAGCCCAAGAAACAGGGGAATTGGCCGACGGGTTAACATTGGTTTGGTCATCGGTGTAGGCTATCACAGTCTGCTGATTTTAAAAACAGCGTTAATGTGTTTGGCTTTGTTATTATAGGGGTCTGCATTGAATGCGTCCCTTTATTGGCCATTGTATCGCTATGAAAATGACTCCATCAAAAGTGCCTTTTTCGGAACCTGCCCCAGTAATTGCACCACGGCCAGCGAGTGTGCTGTCCCCCTTTGGAGCGCGCTTAGATGAGTTTTATGGGCTGCGGGATGACTCGCGCGCGGATCCTGAAATTTTAGAGATTATGCGGCGGGAAAACCAATATTTTGATCAGTACTTAAAGCCCCTAGGGTCCCTGGTTCAGGAGCTGGTGGGTGAATTTAAAAAGCGCATCGCGCCGAACGAACACAGCGTGCCACTGTGGGACCATGGTCGTTGGTGGCAATATCGTTACGCGGAAAATTTGGAATACCCTCAAATATTCAGTGGTCGCTCACCGAGTGAAAATGACGGTGAGTTAATGTTTGACCCTAATGAGCAACGTGGCGACAGTGACTTCTATGCGTTAGGGTCGCTTGAGTTGAGTCCGGATGAGCGGGTGTTGGCGGTGATTGAGGATTGGACGGGGCGGCGCGAATACACCTTGCGCTTTATCGAGCGCGAAACTGGAAAGATTAGTGTGGACGACATTAAAGGCATTGAGCCGGAGGTCGTCTGGATTAACAACGAGGAAGTTCTATATATTCGAAAAGACCCCGTTACATTGCTGGGACGGGAAGTGTATCGTCATCGGATTGGAACCAGTAGTTCATCAGATCAAAAGGTGTATGAGGAGCATGACCCTGAATTTACGTTGAGCATTCAGCGTTCCAGAAGTGGGCATTGGGTTGAGATTATTCTGCATCAAACCTTGACGTCAGAAATTCATTGGGCGCGAATGGATGACCCTGGTTTGCGATTTGAGGTGTTGTTGCCAAGGCAGTATGGCATTGAATACAGTGCCGAGGATTTTAACGACGAAGTTATTTTTCAAATCAATGAGAATGCGCCGGAATTTAAATTAATTCGAGTGGCGTTTAATAAGCGATCTGACCGCAGCCAGTGGAGAGAAATTCTTAGTTCGCGTTCCGATGTGCTGATCGATGATTTTTTGTGTTTTAAAGACTATTTTGTGGTGAGAGAGCGCACAAAAGCGCAAGCACGATTGATGCGCGTTGACGCAAAAACTCACCAATGCGTAATGTTGTCTGATGTCAGTGGGCCTGCGGTCATTGAATTCGGCGCTAACGTTGATGCGTCGTTAGCGGTGGTGCGCTGGAGCAGCAGTTCGTTAGCTCAGCCCAAAAAGATATTTGACACCGCCTTGGACACACTGGCTGTGTCGTGCCGGCATCAATCTGAAGTCCCTCACTGTGATTTGAGTCAATACACCAGTGAACGCCGTTGGGTATCCGCCCGTGATGGTCAGCAGGTGCCAGTCACGCTGTTAATGAAAGCGACAAGCTCTCTAACTGCACAACCGTGCTTGTTGATTGGCTATGGTGCTTATGGCATCAGTTACGATCCCAATTTTCGCAGTCCGTGGCTGAGCTTAGTGGACCGCGGCGTTGTCGTGGCGATTGCGCATATTCGCGGCGGTCAAGAGATGGGTCGCGCGTGGACAGAGGCTGGCCGACGGGAATGTAAAGAAAATACCTTTAATGATTTTATTGATGTCGCACAAGCAATGGCGACGTGGCCCGAAATTGATGGCAAACGCATTGCGGCCATGGGCGGGTCTGCCGGTGGCTTGTTGATGGGAGCGGTGGTCAATCGAGCGCCAGAGTGTTTTCGGGCGATCGTGGCGCAAGTGCCTTTTGTGGATGTGTTGACAACCATGCTCGATGAGTCGTTGCCATTGACGACCAACGAATATGACGAGTGGGGGAATCCCAGCGCCTCGTTGGAACAATACAATCGCTTATTGGCGTACTCGCCAATTGACCAGACGAGCCATCAAAATTACCCGCCGATGCTGCTCACCACGGGCTTATACGACAGCCAGGTGCAGTTTTGGGAGCCATTGAAATGGTTAGCCCAATTGAGAAAGTTGAAAACCGATTCAAACCCGGTCTTCCTACGCTCGGATCTGGCGGCCGGACATGGCGGCAAGGCGGGCCGCTTTGAGCGGCTTAACGAGATTGCCGAGGAGTATTGCTTTGTTTTGAATGAGTTGGGCGTAGGCTGAAGCCAATTGTCGAGTCGGCCTATTGAATAACCGCGGCGGAGCCCCCATGTCGGACCCAGCGATGGGCTGAAACGTTATTGAAAAAACAAGGGAGTTGGAATGAAATTATATTTTAAAGCGGGTGCTTGTTCGTTAGCCTCACACATCATTTTAGGCGAGCTTAATATTGATCACAGCAGCGAAGCGGTGGATTTAGCCACTAAGAAAACGGCCTCTGGAAAAGATTTCACGGCCATTTCCGCCAAGGGCTACGTGCCGTGCCTCGAATTGGACGACGGCACCGTGTTGACCGAGGGAACGGTTATTTTGCAGTATTTAGCCGACCAAAAAACAGGGCATCACCTGTTAGCGCCTAATGGGATGGCTCGTTATCGCACCTTGGAGTGGCTCGGGTTTATTAACTCCGAGATTCATAAGAATTTCTCACCGTTATTCAACCCCAAAATGCCGGCCGAAGCCAAGGCGCTCGCAAAAGCGCTGTTGTTGCGTCGAATTGAAGTGGCCGCAAACGCCTTGAAGTCCCAGGACTACTTAACCGGTGAACATTTTGGTGTCGCGGATGCTTACTTTTACACCGTCTTGACCTGGGCTCAGCCGATGGGCGTTGATTTATCGGCTTGGCCTCAACTCGATGGCTATATGAAGCGCATTTCGGAGCGTCCCTCCGTCAAGCGCGCTCATCAGATCGAAAAGGGCTAATCGCATAACGTCCTCCCTCGGTGCGCAAAACCGAGGGGGGAGGTGCCGGCTTGGGTTGAAATTCGACCAAACATTATGGTGATCGACGATATTTTTTTGTTGCTTTTGGGCGACGTTCTAAACGCCTGAACGGTATTTGAATCCACCGAAAATCAATCGTTTACGGCATGACGCCACTTGTATAGGTTTTGTTGTCGCGAATGAGCCATTCGTAAGTCTATGATTAATATTGCTATTTTATATCGCTCGACGCTATTGAGTCTTTACAGCGCGGGCGTTTCGCCCCAGCATAGGCCCCCTCAATTGTGGTCAAACCCAGTGTTGGAGAGAGCGATGTTGTTCGATTCCTATGAACTGACCTTTGCCGATCATTTGCCCAAGAAAATGCATCACCAATTGGAAGCCCTGCTGTTTTTTAACGCCGGACAACATCATTTGCGGCGTGAAATAGAACAGACCATTGAGCGGTATGGTTTGCCGGAAATTAAAGATCAGCACCAGGGTTTGTCGATTGAACTCTCTGGCGCTGCTGATGCAAAAACACTGTTTGCGATTCAGTGCAGCGAAGGCCGTTTTCGACCAGTGGGTTTTATAGTCTATGTTCGAAATCAGTACGATCAATTAACCGTATTGCATGTCGGCGTTGCGCCGGATCACGTCAGTGGCGCGTTGTATGGCAAGCAGCGAGTGTTGTCTCGATTGTTAAATCAAATTCGCATCAACGATCATCAAACGGTCAGCGTTCGCTCGGTGTCCATCGCTTATCGCGACCCTGCGCGTCGCGCGGCTGGCTAAGCGTTCCGTTTCAAATCATTCAGACGGTTTCGAAGTTCCCATGCCGCCCGTAATGGCCAAACGCATGGCTTCTTCAACAGACAAGTTAAGAGGCTCTAAATCGTGTTGTGGTAAATACAACGTATATCCACCCAGCATGTAGCTCATCGGAAAATATACGGCAACCAGATCCGAATCCTCCGGATGAGTCTTGAGTTGACTGATTGCATCGTGGGTCACAAAGCCTAAAAGTCTAGCGCCAGAGACACGCCACACCACCACGCTTTGTAAGTCTCGACGACTTTCGCCAGAAGGCAGCAATTTGACGACATCCCGAAACGCGCTGTACACCGTCTTGATTAAAGGAATTCGAGTTAACCAAGACTCCCACAAATCAATGACGCGCTTAACCAAATAGTTATTGACTACGACGCCAATGATAATCAACAACGCTAAGCCGGCCAGCACCCCCATGCCTGGTTGATAGTTTTCGGGGCCAATGAGGATCGACAACATTCGATGCATCACCGAATCCATAGTGCCTACTAACCACGTCACGACGTAAATCGTCATGCCAATGGGCAGCACGGTGGCTAAGCCCTTCATGAGTAAATTGCCAAGCTTTTTAAGCATAAGATTTCAAAGCCTCGTACTGTCTGGCCTCTATTTTGACACGCTCCCCGAGCGGTGTCAGTCTTTAGTCAAAATTCATGGGCAGATGAGTCCGATAGGGCGCTTCGGCGCAACGTGAGCGGGTAAAATAGGGCCTACCTTGGAGGAGTCGCCCGTGATGAAGTTTGACCCAGCGCAGCCTGCTGATGTGCCCGAAATATTAAAGATGATCAGAGAGTTGGCTGAATTTGAACGGCTGGCTCACGAGTGCGTTGGCACAGCGGAAGAGCTCTCGGAGTCGCTTTTTTCAAACCAGCCAGTGGCGGCGGCCTTGGTTGCTCGAGTCGACGGTCACGTGGCCGGCTTTGCGCTCTATTTTCACAGCTATTCCACCTTTTTGTGCCGCGCTGGAATTTACCTTGAGGACTTATTTGTTCGTCCGGCGTTCAGAGGTCAAGGCGTTGGCAAAGGACTTCTTTTGGCGGTGGCTCAGATTGCGCGAGCACAAACCGCAGGTCGGTTGGAGTGGTCGGTGCTGAATTGGAATCGCCGGGCAATCGATTTTTATGAATCTCTAGGCGCGCGGCCCGTGGACGGGTGGACGCGGTATCGAATGACGGCAGAAACACTGCAGAAAATCGGATTACGTTTAACGACTGTGGAATGATCGCCGAATCCTTAAGAAACGACGGCCGGCGATGGCTCCATTTGAAGCATTACTTTGCCAATGTGTTGCCCCGCTTCTAAGTAACGATGCGCATCAGCAACGTCGTTAAAGTTGAACACTTTATCAATCACTGGTCGCAATTGGCCGGAATTTAAAAGTGGCCAAACGCGCGTTTTTAATGATGTTGCAAGCTTGCCTTTTTCAATAGATGAGCGCGGGCGCAATGTCGAACCGGTGATGACCAATCGCTTTTGCATGACTCGAAAAAGTTCAAACCCATCTACTTTACTGCCCGATTGAGTTGCGACTTGAACAAGGCGTCCGTCCATGCTCAGGCACTTTAAATTACGCATAAAATAGTCCGCGCCGACGATATCGATAACGACATCAACGCCCTTGTTGTCGGTGGCTCTCAGGATGCTTTCAACAAAATCCTCATTTTTATAATTGATCGCGTGGGTAGCCCCAAGTGCTAGACAGGCTTGGCACTTTGCATCAGAGCCAGCGGTGGCATACACCTCGGCGCCGAACGCGTGAGCCATTTGAACTGCCGCAACCCCGATTCCACTGGTGCCGCCGTGAATCAATACGCGTTCGCCCGCTTGTAGGCGACCGTGTTCAAATAAATTGGCCCACACGGTAAAAAACGTTTCCGGAAGCGCCGCCGCTTGTACCGCGTTGAAATGATTTGGCCACGGGAGGCATTGGCCTTGAGGGGCGATGCAGTATTCCGCGTACCCACCCCCGTTGGTTAATGCCGTCACCAGATCGCCAACGGCTAAGTTGTTAACGTTGGGTCCTATTTCCACAACTTTGCCAGCCACTTCAAGGCCCATGATGGGGCTAGCGCCAGGTGGTGGTGGGTAATGCCCTTGGCGTTGCATGAGATCGGGGCGATTAATGCCTGCTGCCATTACTTGAATGAGGACGTCGCCCTCGCCTGGGGAGGGTATGGGCATTCTGCTGATGCTTAACTGTTCCGCACCGCCGGGTTCCTTGAGATGAACATAACGCATGGTGCTGGGTAACATGATTAGGTTCCTAGTGGGTTAGGGACTTGAGGCTATTGATGCGCTTGCGAGTTTTTTCTTAATAACGCTCCATTGTTGGAGCTTATCCTTCAACGAAAGCGCAGCATGAGTGGGGGAGCTCGAGGGCAAAACTAATTCCGATATTTTTTTATACTTAGGGCTCAACTGAGGAATGACCAATCGCTTGTATTGTTGCTGTGCTGCCGCGCCATTAAATGCGATCCAGCGAATCCCAGGGTGCTGCGTATAGAACTGCTCAAAGTCATTTGGTTTGACTGAACTCGAGACGATGGATGAATCCAAGCTGCCAGGCATAAATGCCTCCTGACACACGTCCCATACCGCCACGCCATTGGCCAATAAGCGCTCGACTCGCTCAGGGTAGGGTCTTTGCGCACCGGTTTCAAATAGTGTCCCCATGATGGTCCAGAAGGCATTTTGGGGATGCGCATAATATTGTTGGGCTTCCAAAGACGCTTGTCCTGGCAACGAACCCAGAATTAATAATTTCGATTGTGAATTCGCAATGGGTGCAAAACTGGTGGCGAGCATAGGGGCGCGTGATCCTTGAAAACGATTGCTTTAACGGCCACCATTTTTGCAGAAAACTGCGCCCTGTGCTGGGGTTATCGCTCAAATAGTTCTTGTGTCGCTTGAATTGGTTGTGCCGACACGACCAAAAATCCAGGGCCGCCATGAACGCCAAGTGCGGCGCCAGTCGGCGTGATGCCGATGCACTGGGTACGGGGTCTATTTCGGGCAATGCCAGCCTTAACATAGTGCGCTTCATCTAGGGCAAAGCCGTGGCCGATCAATAATCGGTAGTCCATTTCCGGATCCAATTGCCGGCAGATGAAACTGATAAACGCGTCTAATGGGCGGCGCCGGTTCCACAACACTCCGCCCAGCCCGATTCGGCCGTCACCGTGCGCTGTGAGCAGCAAGTTCAACCCCAGCCAACGGCTGATGGTGCGCGCAAACCCAGGGACTCGTCCACCACGCACCGCGTGATCCAAGGTGGGCAGATACGCCCAAGTCCGCGTTACCGGCCGCATTTTCTCCACCGCCTGAACGACGCTAATAAGATCAACGCCTTCCGAGGCCTTTTCGGCAGCGGTTAATGCCAACAGTCCTTGACCTACCGAGGCGTTCAGCGAATCAATAATGGTGACTGCACGTGAATCCGACAACCGGTGCGTGGCTGAGACGGCTGACTGATGAGTGCCGCTGGCTTTGGCTGTGACCGTTATGCCGACGACGCCTGGATGATGGGAACTCAAATACTCAAAACAGCGGCGAAAGTCGCCAACCGCGGGTTGGCTGGTCTTGGGGGCAATTGCCGAATGCTGCAAACGGTCATAAAAATCCGCTTGCGATAAGCCCACCTTATCGATGAAGGACTCTTCGCCGAAATGAACGCGCAGCGGCACGACGTGAATGTGGTACTGAGCGATGATCTCTTCCGGTAAATCACCGGCACTATCCATTACGATGGCGACTTGTGCTTCGGAGCGGCGAGCGCTTAAGGTCTGGCGCTGCATGTCGTCCGCTTTGGTTTCAGTTAATGAGCCAAATTGCTTCGCTTCTCTAAAAACCGCCGCCGGATCATCCGTATGGATGTGTAAGCGCACTTTGGATTGCGTGCCAGCGACGACCAACGAGGAGCCCATCGTACTCAAGGTTTCACGCAACAATCGATGGTCGATATTGGTGCCCGCAATTAAACATTCCGTACAAAAACGCTCTCCACCTTCGGCGTGTTCAATCGGGCCATGGGCGCTTTCAATGGCCGTCGGCTCTTGTTTGATGGGAGCGTCTGACTCTAATGCAGCGGCTATCCCTTCAATAAACGCCAAGACTCCAAGCGCTCCGGCATCAACCACATTTGCCTTGCGCATAGGCTCCAGTGTGCCGCGAGTGGCTTCCACAATGCGCTGAGCTTCTATGACGCCACTTTTCCAAAATGAACGCAGGCAGGAGGTGTCGGCGCTGTGTTGCTTAAAAAAAATGCCTAAGCCCTCAAAGACACTCAGCATCGTTCCAGGCTGCGGGTGTGATACTGCTAAGCGAGCGGCATTAGCGCCTTGCAACCAAGCCTCTGCAGTTTGGGTTACATTGAGTTCGGACAATTCTTGAGCGTAGTCTGATAGTCCGCATAAAAACTGGGCAAATATCGCGCCGGAATTGCCTCGAGCGCCATCCAGCGCGGCATCCGCCAAGCGCATTAATAATTGTCCCGCGTGCGCGGGCGCTTGCTCTAATGGGGTTCGCAAGTGTTGAAGGGTCATGGACAGGTTGGTGCCGGTATCACCGTCAGCAACTGGAAATACGTTAATGCGATCCAAATGAGAGGCTTGGCGCGACAGCGCAACAACGCCGCCCCAAAACGCGTGCCCCAAGCGAGTTCCATTCATAGATCTCAGTGGTTGCAATGTCAAATCCTCGACGATCACTAGGGAGTTAATAAAAAGCGGTTGCCCTGAAAAGTGAGCACAGCGCCATTCGGAGTTACCTGTTCAACTGTGGGACCTTCTTTTAGGCTTTGGCCTTCGGTGTATTTTTGACTATTAATAATAACAAACCGCTTCGCTTGATCCTTATCATACATGATCAGCTGTAATTTTAAATTTTGAACGGAATTGGGGGTGGACGCGCCTGGGGCGGTCTGACGCAAGGGCTTTAGATCCTCTGAGGATAAAGCGCGATCAGCCGCGCTTTGTATCGAATTGCTTTCAATGGAGGGTGGTTGGGGATCAGCGCTATTGGCAGTGTCATCGACGAGCTCGGTGAGTGGGCGTGTGGCCGCGGGAGTGGGTGTACTTGATGGGATTGCGATCGCTGCCGGTGGCGGCGCGTGATACTCCTTCCACAGCAAGCTGGCCAATAAAAATAATACTGCGACCAACGCTACCAAAATAGCCACTAGAATCCAACGCCAGAACGACGACGAGTCGCCTTCTAGGGCATGGGCAGATCGTCCAACCGTGCCAAAACCACGACTCCGTTGCCGTCCTTGTTCGCTTTTACGAAGCGCTTCTGAGATGAACGACATTAGCGGTTACTCTCAATTAAATGTGGCACGCCGGGAGGTTGCAATGCGGCATCTAAGAGCAATTGCGTCTCTTGACCGACAATGCCATCCACAACTAGATGATCCATCTTTTGGAAACTCTCTACATCCGACTGTAACCGCTTATCATAAACGTCATTTCCAGGCGTTGGTGGGACATGAAGCGCCGCCGCAACCGCCTGCCGTAACCAATTAATTTCAGGGCCTTTTTGTCCTGGAATGATGTTTTTTAAGTCCGGCGCAGGGGGCTTAAAGAGTATTAAAAAGTCACCAAACCAGAAAGGGGAGAGCTCTTCATCGCGAACAACAATGCTCGTGGTGCCAGCGGTGAGCACCAACGAATTCGCAGACGCTCGCGACGCCACCACTTGGTACACGTGGGATTGCGGATCGACCAAAGAAAGTATCGCAGGCCGATCAATACGACGAATTTGAGCGACGGTGCCGCGATCCGAAATACAGATCAAACCCACATCGCTCGCCTGAGCGCAAGGCTTGTCCGAATTTAAAACCACGTTTAGGTTCCAGATTTTAAATAAGGTACTAAACGCCGTATCTGTGCCCGTCTGGTCAGCATGCGCCACTAGAAAATCAAGAAGAGAACGTTTAGGCAGAGCCGGCGTGGGTGGCTCATGGCGCGGCACAAATAAAAATCCGAGTGCCACTGCAATCACCAACAACGCGCTGACTATTAATGCCATCAACGGTCGCTTCGAGGGCATCAGGCCGCGAACTTCGTCCACGGCACGCTGGGCGGTTCTTGAACTCACCTGATGCTCGTCTGCGGCAAACGCTCCTAGTAACGATCGATCCGCCATGATGTTTAATAGACGAGGTACGCCGCGCGATTCTTTCGCTAATACCTTCAACGCTTTTTTAGAAAACAGATCAGATGTCGCGCCCGCAATGGAAAGGCGATGGTGTATGTAGCTAATTGATTCCTCTACAGTCAAAGGGTCCAAATGTGTTCGCGACGTAATTCTTTGCGCAACTTGCCTGAGATCTTCTCTCGCTAATAAGTCGCGAAGTTCTGGTTGGCCTACTAAAATAATTTGCAGTAACTTAGTACTGGTGGTTTCTAAATTCGTTAATAAACGAACCTGCTCCAAAACTTCAATCGGCAGCTGCTGCGCCTCATCCACCAATACCACTACGCGTCTGCCTTGCTCATGCGCTTTGAGTAAATGGCGATTGAGGGTTTCGATTAACTTTGGAATACTGTGTTCATCGTCCGGCAACGGAATTTGCAGTTCCTGAACAATTGAGCGTATGAATTCAACGGGTGATTGCCGGGGATTGAGTATCAACGCAACATCAACATTGCTGGGCAGTTGCGTAAGAAGGCTTCGTAACAACGTTGTCTTGCCAGTTCCAACCTCACCGGTCAATTGAGTAAAGCCACCAGCTTCTTCAAGTCCATAAAATAAATGCGCCAACGCGTCCGCATGACGCTGACTCAAATAGAGAAAGCGCGGGTCTGGTGTAATTGAAAATGGCTTTTCAGCCAAACCAAAATACTCGGTGTACATACATCTATTGTAGCGGAAACCCTGCTCCAGGTTGCAGCGGCGGCAATAATTTCAGCGCTCATCACCAAGGGGGCGCTTGACCGCGCCGGCACGTAAAAGGGCATTTTTGCCAAACCGCCGCTGTATCTCGTCTAACGCTCCAGTGAGGTTTGAGGCGGGTGAATTCGTCGTCCCTTCGAGGGAAGGTAGGGGCTGATTTGAGAATAAGTCCTGCTGAGTTTCTTGGCTAAAATCGCCAACGCCAACGCCTAAGAGTCGAATTGATGAGTCAGGCTGTTCGTCTCTAAACGTCTCCCAAAGTTGTAACGATGTTGAGGCAATAGCGCTTCTATCATTGGAAGCATGATCAAATGTTGTGGAGCGAGTAAATGTCTTAAAGTCGCCCCGACGAATTTTCAGAATTACTCGGCGACAGAATAATGAATCGTCACGTAACCGATGGCTAACCTGATCCGCTAGTTGCAGCAGTTGCGCTCGTATTTGACGGTCATTTTTAAGGTCGACGGCAAATGTCTTTTCCGAGCTAATATGCTTGGCATCTCGAAAAGGTTCCACCGGACGATCATCTAGACCGCGCGCTCGGGCGATCATGATTTCCGTATTCGAGCCTAAAACATCTCGCAACTGTAACGCGCGGGCGTTCGCTAAGTCTCCAAAAGTGTGTATTCCGCGGGCTTTGAGTAACGGAGCGGTTTTGATGCCAATCCCGTAAAGTTTTTCAATGGGGAGTGGAAAAATCAACTCTTCAACATTCACCTGTTTGAATGAAAACAGACCGTCAGGCTTCAACCAATCGGACGCTAGCTTTGCTAAAAATTTATTACTGGCGATACCAATGCTGGCCGTTAACTGAGTAGCATTGAAAATATCTGCTTTAATCGCGGCAGCGGCTTTAAGTGGATCGGGCCACAGTCGCTGGCAATGGGTAAAATCTAAAAATGCTTCATCTAACGAGAGTCCCTCAACATCCGGTGTATACCGATAAAAGACTTCAAAAATTTGCTCAGAAACCGCTTGGTAAAGAGATGGACGTGGCGTGACGATAACCAAATGTGGACAGCGACGTAGCGCCTCCTTGATGGGCATGGCTGAGCGTACGCCAAATTGCCGAGCTTGATAACTGGCGGCGGCAACGACACCACGCTCCGATGATCCTCCTACCACCAGAGGTTTGTCTTTTAGCTCTGGATGGTCTCGTTGCTCAATGGAGGCATAAAAAGCGTCCATGTCAACGTGCAGAACGATGCGTTCTAATCTATCAGTCATGGAGTTCTAAACAATGTTGGGAGCGGCATTGCCTTGCATTAATTGTGCAGGCATAAGTGATGAAAATTTGGTCATTTGTTCCAAGAGATAAGCGACGCTCAAGGTTTTGCTTTCCGCAAACGGGCGTGCGATGAGTTGGACGCTGCTTGGCAATCCTTTGGAGGTTAGACGAATGGGAGCAATCAACGCCGGCAGTCCCAAATAATTAAATCCGGCTGCATTACGCAGTAACGCGTCAATAACGCTCCACATGAGAGGTCCTCCATCCGCATTGGTTTCTTGCAGAGTGGGGACATCAGTGGCCATCGCAGGGGTGATTAAAATATCACAGCGGTCAAAGGCTTCACTTACAAAGGTTCGAAGCAATTTAGGGCGCAATAGTTGGGCTTCCAAATAAGTCATTGCTGGCACCATCATTCCCGTGAGCAGTCGATTCCCCACTTGGTCCGAATAGTCGGACAGTCGCTCTCGTAGCCAATGACCGTGAATGGCGGCCGCTTCTGCATAAAATAACGCCCGTGATAATGCTTTGTGTTCTTCGCAGTAACGAATGGAAACCGATTCGACAGTGGCGCCAAGCTCAACAAGATAGTCCAAAGCGACGCTTAAGGTGCGTTTGCTTTCATCCGATATTTGAGCATTGAAAAAATCATCGTTTATTCCGATTCGCAAGCCCTTCAAATCACGTCGTGTAATATCCGACGGCAAGTGGACAGCGCGCGTGTGCACGCTGGCATCAATGCCGTCGCTTCCAGCCATAACTTTCAACAGTGTGGCTAAATCAGACGGGTGGCGCGCGAGCGGACCCAATGTATCTAACGAATAACTGAGCGGCATAGATCCCGTTCTGGGAATTAAACCAAACGTGGGTTTAATGCCGTAAACACCATTAACGGCTGCTGGAATGCGAATTGACCCTCCAGTGTCTGAGCCGACGCTGGCAAAGACCATTCGAGCGGCAACGGCTGCCCCAGATCCACTCGAGGAGCCCCCCGCAATGTAATCGGTATTGTAGGGATTATGACAAGGACCGTAATGCGCGTTGTGTCCAGTAGGTCCAACCGCAAACTCGGTCATATTCAAATAACCGACGATGATCGCGCCGGCAGCTTCAAGGCGCGAGACAATTGAAGCGTTGTGAGTGGGGCGAGGGCCGAGTGTTGCTAAAAATGAAGAACCGCCCGAGGGAATGCGTCGGGTGGTGTAAAACATGTCTTTAAGTCCAATGGGGATTCCATGCAGCGGGCCAATAGCGTTACCTTGTTTTAACTGCTCGTCCAATTGAACCGCACGTTGTAGCGCGTACTCGGAGTCAATCGCTCTAAAAGCCCCAATCATCCGGTCGAATCGCTCAATGGACTGAAGCGCCGATTTCGTTAATGCCTCGGCGCTAGATTGACCCGAGCGCAATTGTGATATTGCGTAAGCAATTTCTCCTTGAGGGCAATATTGGGTCATGGAGTGCCTGGCTCTTCAACGACCGGTTCAGCGCAATCCAATAATGCCTGAGCAAATGAGTCCTCAAAGCCGTGAAACTGCGATTCCTGTACTGCCTGATTTACAGCCGATAATATCGGCGCAGAACCGTCAAGCAGTCGACCGAGACGCGCGGGGTCGATCGTAGGCAATCCTGCTAATGAAAGTCGCTGCTGGTCAGAGGTGACCCCCTGAGGGGTCACTGTAACGTCGTTATGGCCAAGTGTCGTATCCATGGCCGTTATCTTAGCCTAAAGCCGCGCCCCTCGGAATCGGCTGATAAGCTCAGCTAAACCCTCGTTACTCCGTAAAATCGCCGGCTAGGGCTTTATAAAGTTGGGCTAAAAAACTCGCTTGTCGAAGTTGAGCGTTGACGTATTGATCTGCCGTGTCGTAAAACGACAGTTGAGCATTAAGGACCGCAATCGGATCTCCAAGCCCACTGTTGCCGCGCTGCACATTCAGCTGCATCTGGTTTTTGCTGGAGTCAAAGGCGTTTCGCCAGTGTTTCAACGACTGATTTGCGGCTTTAAATCCCTCTAAGCCATTGTTGATTTCCTGCAATGCGCCTAAGACCGTCGCATCGAATTGCTCTAACGCTTGGCGTGCGGCGGCATTGCTGGAGCGTATGTCACTCAAGGTGCGACCAACGTCCAGAAATTGCCAGGAAATGCTAGGGCCGAAATTCCACTGCCGCGAAGCTTGAGAGCCAAGGTCTGAGGCTTTTTGCGCGTTATAACCGTAAAATCCAGTTAAAGTGACCTGTGGAAAGTACTCGCCGCGCGCGACGTTTGCTCTTGCAATGGCGCTCGTCAATCTATACTCCGCCGCATGAACATCGGGACGACGAGCCAGCCAATCCGTTGGGCTGCCAACGGGCGTTAAGGCTTCAATGCTTGGGATCGAGCCGTGTGAACCAACCAGCTCTCGGACTAGATCGGTTGTCAAAACGGTAAGCGCCATTAGCCGATTGATGTCATTATCAACAGCGGCGCGAGCGGGTTCTAAGCCCGCCAATGCGGCAGACGCTTGAGTATTGATTACGGCCTCATCCAATCCAGAAATTCTACCAACGCCGCGCCTTTGTTTTGCAATATCGCTTAACTGTCGCGCCGCTTCTGCGCGAGCAAGCGCATTTTCAAAATGGGCTTGATCAGCACGAAGATTAAAATACGCTTGCGCAGTCTCGGCAATTAGAGCCTGCCGAGCCGCTTGAAAATTAGCATCGGCCGCTTTGACATCCGCGTTTGCAGCACGGGCCGCATAATTCGCAGCGCCAAACACATCGAGTTCCCAAGCGCTATCAAATCCAGATTGAAAAGAGTTAATCTTGCCAATGGTGGGCGGAATCAAAGGATTGAGCTTGCTTGGAACTTGGGAATTTCGATCCGCCATCACCCGCACTTCTGGAAATAACGCCGCAATCGCCTCCGAACGAAAAGCACGTGCTTGATCGACGCTGGCAACGACCTGTTGAAGTGATCGATTTTCTTGTAGTGAGCGCTTGATTAACTGGTCCAATATCGGGTCATGGAAGTTTTTCCAGAGATTGCCATCCATATTTGTGGATGTGGGATAGCTTGATATCGCGTTGTCATCAAATTTAATCGCCACTGGTGGTGTCGCTTGCTTTGAAATCGATCGATATACGCAGCCCGGCAATACGCCAGCGATCACAACGGCTAATACTAAAGAGCTGAAACGAGTTTTAGGCGTTAGGTTAGTCATAGTCGACTCCTTCCGGTAAAAATATTGAGACCACTGGCTGCGCGTCGAATGATGACGTAGAAAACGGGTGTTAAAAATAGCCCGAAGAAGGTGACGCCAAGCATTCCAAAAAACACCGTTACGCCCATGACGGTTCGGACTTCCGCGCCGGCGCCTTGCGCGAACACTAATGGTACGACTCCCATAATAAATGCAAAACTTGTCATTAGAATTGGGCGCAAACGCAACCGAGAGGCCTCAATGGCAGCCGAGACGATATCACTGCCCTTGGATTCCAGTTCACGCGCAAATTCGACAATTAGAATTGCATTTTTGCAGGACAAGCCCATTAAGACTAATAACCCAATTTGAGTGAAGAGGTTATTGTCTAAAAAGGTTGGTGGGCCTTTTGGCGGCACAATGGCTAGCGATAGTCCGTGAACCAAATTAATTAAGAAAATTGCCCCCATGGCCGCCAACAGCGCAATCGGCACAATTAAAATCACGGCCATGGGAAGTGACCAGCTTTCATATAGTGCGGCGAGTACTAAAAACACCAAAAGAACGCAAACAGGGAACACCCACAGTGCAGCGTTGCCTTGAATGGTTTGCTGGTAAGTTAATCCCGACCAAGCCAAAGTCATTCCACGAGGGAGCATCTGCTTTGACATCTCGGTTACCTTAGCCAAAGCTTGGTCAGACGACAATCGCGATGGGTCAATACCGGCAGTTAAGTCCGCGGCCGGATAGCCATTAAAGCGAATCACCGGATCAGGTCCATAGCTGTGTTCTAAGCGAACGACCGATCCCAAAGCGACCATTTGCCCCTCTAAATTGCGAGTCTTAAGATTCAATACATCCTCTGGGGTTTGGCGAAATGGCGCGTCAGCCTGTACGTATACGCCTAACGTCTTACCAAATAAATTAAAGTCGTTGACATACGCTGAGCCCATATACACCTGGAGGGTATCGAATACTCCTGTCAGCGGAACGCCCAACTGCTTGGCTTTTTCACGATTAATAATGGCAGTGAATTGAGGCACATTTGATTGAAAAGCGCTAACCACAGCATAAGGATCAAACCCTGGCGTCTGTCGCAATTGTCCAGCGAACGCCTGAGCATTATTACTTAATGTGCCGTAGCCAAAGTTACTGCGATCTTGAATAAACGCCTCAACTCCAGCGGCGTTTCCCAATCCAAGTACTGGCGGTGGCCGCAATGCAAAGCCAATGCCCTCTTTAAGCTGGGAGAACTTCATGGAAAGCGCGACCGCAATATCGCTGGCCGACAATGAACGCTCATCGAAAGGATCTAAGCCGATGAACAGGGTTGCGGTGTTTGGAGTGGCCGTGAAGTGAAAACCATTGAGACCTGGAAAGGCGACTACGCTTTTAACGCCAGGAGTTGTTAGCGCGATGTCGGTCATTTGCTTGACAAAAGCGTCGGTCCGATCAATGGAGGCGCCCTCAGGGAGCAAGGCGACACCGAATAGGTATTGTTTGTCCTGGGTGGGGATGAATCCGTTTGGAACAGCCTTAAATGCGCCAATTGTCACTACGACTAAAACCGCGTAAATTGCCAATAAGCGCGGAATGCGTCCCAGCACACCGCCAATCCGAGAGGAATATCGATCCGCAGATGTTTTGAAAAAACGATTAAATTTTTCAAAGAATCCACCAAGCCAACGATCAATGAATAACGCAAATCGGTCCTTTGGAGCGTTTGCGGGTTTCAATAAGGTCGCTGCTAAGGCTGGTGAAAGAGTCAGAGAATTGACCGCCGAGATAATTGTTGAAATCGCGATGGTGACGGCAAATTGTCGATAAAACTGCCCAGTGACGCCACCCAAAAACGCAATCGGAATAAACACCGCAGCCAAAACCAAAGCAATCGCAACGATTGGTCCGGAAACTTCTGACATCGCTTGGTGAGCCGCTTCCCGTGTGGACAGGCCGTGTTCAATATTTCGTTCAATATTTTCAACAACAACAATCGCGTCGTCAACGACAATGCCAATCGCTAAGACCATTCCAAACAAGGTCAGTACGTTGACAGAAAACCCCAGCACCCACAATACCGCAAATGTTCCGATGACCGAGACGGGAACCGCTAGCAAAGGGATGATTGACGCGCGCCAAGTTTGCAAAAATAGTAAAACGACAATCACGACCAGTAATGTTGCTTCCAGTAAAGTATGGACAACCTTGGTAATTGACTCACGGACGAAGACGGTGGGGTCATAAGCAACCTTCCACTGCAGACCTTCCGGAAATTGCTGACTCAATTCCGCCATTTTTTTTCTGACGTCATTAGAAAGTGCAATGGAGTTGGCGCCTGGCGATTCAAAAATGACGATCGCTGCGGCATCGTCGTGATCCAGTTTTGATCGAATTGAGTATGAATTTGATCCTAACTCAATTCGCGCAACGTCGCGTAGGTGAGTAATGTCACCGTGAGTGCCTGTTTTCAGAACGACGTTGCCGAACTCCTCAATGGTTTTTAAGCGACCCTGAACATTGATGGCGATTTGAAAATCATTCGCTTGCGGTTGAGGTGGTGATCCTAAGGAGCCAGCCGACACTTGAACGTTTTGCTCGCGAAGCGCCTGAATAACATCGTCGGTTGTTAAGTGTAACGCCGCAAGCTGATTTGGATTTAGCCATATTCTCATCGCATAGGTGCCTGCGCCAAAGGCCACAGCCTGTCCGACCCCAGGCAGTCGAGCGAGTTCGTCTTGGATGTGAAGCACCGCGTAGTTAGATAAGTACAGAGCGTTGTAACGATGGTCAGGAGAAACTAAATGAACCACCATGGTTAGTGTTGGCGAACGCTTCTGAGTAGTTACGCCAAGCGCGCGAACGGCATCCGGCAAGCGCGGAAGTGCTTGATCCACTCGGTTTTGAACCTGTACCGCAGCTTGATCAATATCCGTCCCGATCTTGAATGTAACATCCAGTTGCATGGTGCCGTCGGAGCCCGCCACTGACTTGGCATAGATCAGACCTTCTACGCCGTTGATAGCATCTTCTAATGGAGCGGCGACAGTTTCTGAAATAACGGTGGGGTTCGCGCCAGGATACAGCGCGCGAACTTGGACAGTCGGAGGCACAACCGATGGGTATTCGCTAACTGGGATATTGGGCAGGGCAATTAATCCCGCCGCAAAAATCAGAATCGATAAAACGGCCGCAAATATAGGTCGATCGATAAAAAACTTGGAAAAATCAGCGTGCATTAGTGATTCGCGGTAGCGTTACCGCCCTCCGGGTGCATCATGTCCACCACTGTTGGGGCCACCGGTTGACCTGAAGCGAAAATTTTACGAGTGCCGTCCACAATAACCTTGTCGCCTGCCGCTAGACCAGTGGCAACGCTAACTAAGCCATTGATGCGGGCGCCCAGCGTAACGTCCTTGCGAATCGCTTGATTATTCTCATTAACAATATAAACGAACTGTCGATCCTGATCAGTTTGCACAGCGCGTTCCGAAATTAACAGGTGATCCGATGAGGTTGATGATTCAACTTCGCCGGCCACAAAAAGACCCGGAATTAACTGGTGATCGGTGTTGCTGAAACGCGCACGCAATCGAATTGTTCCGCTGGTGCGATCTAATTGATTGTCGACGAAAATGATTTCGCCTTGATGGCTTAAAGTCGCATCGTTAGATAAGCCGACTCGCACCTTGGCGTGCGGGCCCGATTGTCGAAGACGCATGAACGTTTGTTCGTCAACAGAAAACTCAACATCGATTGGATCTAACCGCACCAAAGTCGTCAATAACGTTGTATTGGGAACAACTAGATTGCCGGTGCGAATTTCAGCTTTGCCAACCCGGCCGTCGAACGGAGCGCTAATATGAGCAAATTCCAAATTGAGTTCCGCGCTTTTTAACTGTGCAACAGCGCTGTCTTTGTCAGCGAGAGACTGATTCGCCTCTGCGCGTCGTTGATCCATTTCGCTGGCAGATGCGGCATTGCTCTTGAGGAGGGATTCCGTGCGCTTTGATTCACTGTTGGCAAGATCCAAGCGCGCATTGGCTCGAGCCAGGTTGGCTTTAGCCGCATCGACCGCAGCACGGTATTCACGATCGTCTAACTGAACGAGCAGAGCGCCTTTGCGTACGTCGGACCCTTCACTAAAAGCGATTCGGTCGATAAAGCCCCCAACTCTTGGTCGCACCTCCACTGACTCAATGGCAACCAACTGGCCACTAAAGTGCTGCCACTCGGAGACTGGCACAGGATTGAGGATCGCCACATTAACGGCTGCAGGCGGTGTGGGAGGAGGGCCGCCATGACCGCAGGCAGAGAGTTCAGCAATTGATATTAGACCGACGCACAACAAGAACGCACGAGCTAAGAATGAAGAGTTACATAAACCGAGCATAAGCGGCCTCACCTAATGCACTACGGGCACAAAAATGTCACAATACAAGACCGACAATTATACGCCTTAACTAGAATTTCTCTGTACTTTTGTAATAAAAAAGACATAATCTCTTATATCATTTGGGTCTTGTTGAATTGGACATCGCTTTTAGGACTGAATCGATCATGGATCAGATGATGCTGCATACCTTTCCATCAACCCAAGAAACGGCTCGTGCGGCTGCCCACTACCTGGGCAGTCAAATTGATCATCAACTCCGTTTGAAAGATCGAGTCAGTGTGGCCTTGTCGGGGGGGCGGACGCCTTGGTTGATGCTTGACGAACTAGCTCAAAAAAATCTGGATTGGACACGAATTGACGTTTTTCAAGTAGACGAGCGATTCGTTGCACTGGACGACGACCGACTCAATGCGAATCACATACGGGCACACTGGGTTAGCAAAGTGATTGGTTTGTCTTTTTACCCAATGCCCGTGGAACTGAACACACACGAGGCGTGTGCGAGCTATCGCTCGTTACTTGAAAGGCATTGTGGTGTGAATGGGGTTATTGATATTGTTTGTTTAGGCTTGGGTGCGGATGCGCACACTGCATCGTTGGTACCAGGAGATCCACTGGTTGACAACACAAGCGATTGGGTGGGGTCGACGATTTTGTATCAAGACACGCAGCGAATTACGTTAATGCGCAAAATATTAGATGTGGCAGCTGTGAAATGCTGGTTGGTGACGGGTTCTGATAAATCTTGGGCTCTGCAACAACTATTAGCACGCAATACGCAAGTGCCGGCAGGATTGTTGCAAGGAAAGTCCGTGATGTTCGCGGATCAGGCGGCCACTGGCGAGCAGTTGCCAGTGGCGCCGTTGTAATGACTCAATGCTGCTTATTCAACTGATCCCAAACGAAGCTATATATTGCCGATGTCTGATCAATTGACTGGGTAACAGTCGGGCCGCCACCATGGCCTGACGCGCTCTCAATCATTAAATAAACCGGGTTGTCAGCCGCTTGAGCAGCTTGCAAAGCCGCTGCAAATTTAAAGGAATGCATGGGCATGACGCGAGTATCGTGATCTCCGGTGACTACCAATGTAGCGGGATATCGCGTACCTGACTTGACGTTATGGTAGGGCGAATACTTTATTAGTGTTTTAAAGTCTGCTTCACTGTCTGGATGGCCATACTCTCCAGTCCATCCGGCACCTTGTCCAAATAAGTGAAAGCGCAGCATGTCCAGCACCCCAACCTGTGCTACTGCCGCTCCAAATAGGTCTGGGCGCTGAGTAACACAGGCTCCAATTAAAAGGCCGCCATTTGATCCGCCCTGAATGGCCAGATGTTTACTGTCGGTGTAGTGCTTTTTAATGAGCCATTCGCCAGCGCTGATAAAATCATCAAACACAACCTGCTTGTGATCACGATAAGCTTGTCGGTGCCAACGTTCACCATACTCACCGCCACCGCGAATATGCGCCATGGCGTAAATGCCACCTTTCTCGAGCCAAGCGATTCGAGAGGCATTAAAGGCAGGTAGCGTAGCAATCGCAAAGCCACCATAGCCATACAATATTACCGGCCGCGCTCCATCAAGTTTTAAATTCTTTTTATAAGCGAGCGTCATGGGAATTCGAGTGCCGTCTTTGCCTTCGAAAAACACCAAATGTTGCTCAAACTCACTGGAATTAAAGTTGACCTTGGGGGAAGCTATCTTTGAAATGTGCCCAATTTTAACGTCGTAGCGAAATACCGTTGGCGGAGTAATTAAATTACTAAAGCTGAAGTAGGTGGCAGAATCTGAATTTTGACCTGCAAATCCCTTGGCCACGCCAACGCCTGGTAGATTCACTTTGCGAATAAGCTGGCCACTTAAATTGTACGCTGACACCTCGGTATGCGCATCGTGAAGCGAACGCACCAAGATTTGGCTGCCAACGATCGCCACAGACGGTTCCGTGATGGAAATAGCGTTATCAGACTCTTTGATTACGGTCAAGGCGTGATCTAAGGCCTGCGGTTCAGCGGTCGCGGCGTTAATTTTTACGACGCGGCCATTTGGCGCATTGAGCGTCGTTAAAAAATACAAATCATCGTTATTGCTGCCAACTAATTCAAACGACGCCTTAAATCCCTCGCTTAGGACTTTGATGCGCTCTGGATTTGCGGTGTTAATCAGATAGACGTTTTCCAGTCCTTTATCGCCAACTTCGCCCTCACCTGCTGTAAGAACGAGCCAATTTCCATTGCTGGAAAGCTTCGGTATAAACTGCCAGTCGTTGGGGCCGATCTTGAATACTACTTTATCGGCGCTGTCCGAAGATCCTAATAGGTGATATCGAACCGCATTATTCAAATCTTGTTGAGCTAATTCCTGTCCTTTAGCCGGCGCAGGAAAAGCGCTGTAATAAAGGCCTTTATCATCTGGGGTGAACACGGGTTCGTAATATTTGCTGAAGCGTAAGACGTCTGGTCTATCCTGATGTGTAGTTAAATCCCGAATATGCCAATCAGTCCAGTCTGAGCCAGAGTCAGACACCCCATAGGCGAGCAATTTGCCATTATGACTTAATACATATCCTACGACGGCTAAATGACCATCGGCACTTAAAAGATTTGGGTCGAGTGCAACTTCAGGCGTGTCGCCGTAGCGGTTGGCCATCATTAAAATGCTTTGGTTCTGCAAGCCATCATTATGCGAATAAAATATATGGCCGCCGCCTTCAAATGGGATGCCAACCTTCTCGTAATTAACTAAATTTTTTAAGCGATCTTTAAAATCCCCTCGGACTTTTAAAGGGTTTATATAGTCATTAGTCAAATTCGATTCGGCGATAACAAACGCTCGGGTAGTCGGTGAATCTAAATCCTCCAGCGAGCGGTAGGGATCGGAAACCTTGACGCCAAAATGATCTTCCACGACCGATCCCATGGGGACCTTGGGGTAATCCACGGCTAGCGCCGCAACCATTCCTACCACCAGACCCAAGGCGGTCACCACACGGAAAAATAGTTTAGTCATCCCAAAACTCCTCGCGTCAATTTCGCTTAGAATAGACGATCTGCTGTATTCCTGTGAGCAGTCTTTGAAAAAAATGTCCGACTGAATTTGGTGTTATTGATAACTTTCTATTGGGGAATAACATGGTTTTTAGCGCGTCCTCCATCAAGCCAACTGATCCTTTAGCCGCTGTGGTTTTACGCTGCACCGCAATAACTGCAGCGTGTCTATTCATGGCCTCGGCGGCATCGGCAAAGAGCAATCCAGTACAGCTTTCAAAAGACATCTCTCCTTCGATGTATCAAATAGATTTGGTGCCTCATGCAGAGCAAATGACATTTGATGGTAATGAAACTATTTCACTTAATATTGATAAATCGACCGACACCATTGCATTAAATGCAATAGATATTACGGTAAAAACTGCGCAATTATTTTCAAAGAATCAAGGCTCTAAAGCAACGGAGTTGACCGTCAGCACTGATGCCAATGAACAAACGATTACCTTCAAGGCTCCCAAGGCAGTTGCTCCAGGTCAATATTCTTTGAAGATCACATATTCTGGTGTCATTGGAACTCAAGCGGTTGGCATTTTCGCGCTTAATTACAAAGCCGATGGTGCTGAAAAGCGCGCTTTGTTTACTCAATTTGAAAACTCAGATGCTCGTCGCCTGTTTCCCAGTTTTGACGAGCCCGCATTTAAGGCCAAATTTAAACTGTCCGCAACTGTCGATAGTCGCTTAATGGCAGTGAGCAACACGCCGATTGAGAAAACTGAAAAGATAGACGAGGAACATCACAAAGTCACTTTTGCAACTACGCCCTCCATGAGCAGCTATTTGTTATTCTTTGCTGTGGGCGATTTTGAACGTTTATCAACACAATTGGGAAAAACAGAACTGGGTGTAGTGACCAGACGAGGCGCTGGTAGTCAAGCGCAGTTTGCATTAGATCAGTCAAAAGTAGTTCTGAAAGAATACAACGATTATTTTGGCATTCCTTACCCACTTCCTAAATTAGATAACGTAGCGGCGCCAGGGCAAAGTCAATTCTTTGGTGCAATGGAAAACTGGGGTGCGATCTTTACGTTTGAGTACGCTCTCTTGATCGATCCGACGATCAGTACCTCGCAAGACATTCGCTCCATTTTTTCTACTGAAGCGCACGAAATTGCGCACCAATGGTTTGGCGATTACGTCACCATGAATTGGTGGGATGACTTGTGGCTTAACGAAGGGTTTGCGTCTTGGATGGAAGGGCGCACGACCGAAAAATTGCACCCCGAATGGCACACCGATGTGAATAAAGTGTCGGTTCATGAAACTGCAATGGGGTTGGATGCAATTACGGGCACTCACCCGGTGGTGCAGCATATTACAAGCGTTGATCAGGCGGCGTCCGCATTTGACTCCATTACGTATTCCAAGGGCGCTTCCGTCATCGGTATGCTCGAGGATTACGTCGGTGCGGAAGTCTGGCGAAAGGGAGTTTCTAATTACTTAAAAGCGCACGCGTACAGCAATGCTGTGTCGGACGATTTGTGGCAAGCCGTGGATAAGGTGAGTTCACGACCTATTACTGAAATTGCCCACGCATTCACGTTGCAGCCGGGTGTGCCTATGATCGTGGTTGATTCGGTGCAGTGTTCGAATCAACACACTCATGTGAAGTTGACGCAGCGTGAATTTACATTGGATCGACCTAATAAAAGTCCACTGTCTTGGCCTGTTCCGGTTACCCTCAAAACCCAAGGCGGCAACGCGGTGCGCGTATTGGTTGATCATGGGGTAGGAGAAGTGGACGTTCCCGGATGCGGCGCCCTCATTGTGAACTCCGGGCAACACGGCTATTTCCGTACGGTATACCCGCAATCGTTATTGAAAGCAGTCGATAGTCAATTCAGCGAAGTAGATGCAGTTGACCAACTGGGCTTATTGAGCGATCGCTGGGCCTTGGGCTTTGTGAGTGTTGCGCCTTTGACGGACTTTTTAGACATGGTTCAAAGCGTACCGGCTAACGCCGATGACAAAGTTATTAGTAAAGTTGCAAGTTCTTTAAGTCAGCTCAATACCTATTATTCCAACTCAGCAGAGCGAGACCAGTTGCATCGTTATGCAATTAAAAAGCTGAGCGGTCGGTTTAAAGAATTGGGGTTTGAGCCGAAAGCAAATGAACCAGTGACCGCAACGGAGTTGCGGGCGCAGTTGTATGATGTATTGAGCACAATGGGAGATGAGGCTGTGCTCACCGAAGCGAGACGGCGCTTTGAGGGAAGTGCTGCTAATCCATCCCTGATGCCAGCTGCCCTGCGTAAGACGATTATGCGTATTGTGGCGGAAAATGCCGATGAGAAAACTTGGAACCAGTTGCATCAAATGGCGCAACAAGAATCTCAGCCAATCAAAAAGGACTATATTTACGTCTTGTTAGGAAGTACGCACGATGAAGGGTTGGCGAAAAAAGCCTTAGAGCTTGCATTGAGCAATGAGCCAAGTGCCACCGTCTGCGCTTCGATTATTCGTGCGGTAAGTAGAAATCATCCAGAAATGGCGTTTGATTTTGTGATGAAGAATCGCGAAGCGGTGCTGATGCGTGTAGACAACAGCTCTCGGTTGCGTTTTATCCCAAGTCTTATCACGAGTTCTAACGACGCCGACTTGGCTGATCGATTGGAAAAAGACTCGCAAGAGCATGGCAATCAAGCGCACGATGTAAATAGCGCTGTTGCGGGTGTTCGACTGAGAGCTAAGTTTAAGCAAAATCAGTTAAGCGCCATCAATCAATGGCTTGCTAACCACTCATGATTGACCTGTTGCGGTCGGATTCGTTACGTTTTTGAACGGCCCGATCGCAGCGTCTTTGATGATTTTCCAACCGCTTTGGGTATTTTTGGCAATTGACTCAGATCTTCTCGAATAACATTGGCAATTCGATTGATGGCGGCCAACCGAGTAGAGCTTTTGCGCCATACACATCCAATCATACGTAATGGCTGATTGCCCTTAAACGGTCGCGCGCAGAGACTGTTGTTTTCAGCGAACGCTCCCGTTAAAGAGAGTTCTGGCAGTAACGTTACGCCATAGCCTGCTGCTACCATTTGTCGCAAAGTCTCAAGGCTAGTCGCACGAAAATCATCGGACTCATGAACTTCCAAGCGCGAACACACTTCCAACGCTTGATCGCGTAAGCAGTGACCATCTTCCAGCAGCAATAGCGTCTCACCATTGAGCTGTTCTCTTGAAATTTCAGTATGAGCGCTCAAGGGGTGGGACGTCGGCAATGCAACTAAAAAATGTTCGTGTCCTAGTTTTTCGGAATCAAGATTCCCGATGTCAACTCCAAGTGCCAATATACCCAAGTCCAATGTGCCACTTTCCACAGCGGCAACCATCGGTTCTGTTTGGTATTCATAGAGCATTAATTGAGCATTCGGAAGCGCTTGGCGCATCTTTTGAGTTATTCGGGGTAGAAGATATGGCCCCAACGTTGGTATGAAGGCTATTTTTAATTGACCCGCCAGGGGATCACGGGAGGATTCAGCAAGCCGTACTAAATCATCGGTCTCTCGAATAATTCGTCGAGCTCTTTCAACAACTTGTTTTCCAATTTCGGTCAAAGTGACTTGACGAGTGTGGCGCTCAATCAAGACGATGCCTAAATGCTCCTCAAGCTTCTTAAGTTGAGCAGACAGCGTCGGTTGGCTTACAAAAACCTTTTTGGCGGCACGGCCAAAGTGCTGCGTGTCGGCGAGGGCGATGAGGTACTTGAAATCTCTCAAATTCACAATAATCTCACCAAGCGTGGAATCAAAACAGGGCCAACAATGCGGTTGATGATAACATCACTAACCACCGGTGTAGAAGGTCGTTAGGCAGAACGCAATGAGTCAAGAGCAGAGTAGGTTTTCCGGTTATAAAGAATCCAGCGCAAGAGCAGTCCTGGCGGTGCTGTTTTCCGCATCGGTTTGGGGAGTATGGCTGCCGGTAACTCGTTTGGGCGTTACCTCTCAATTGCAACCGATTGATATATCAATTTTAAGGTTTTTTACCGCGGGTGCTTTGCTGCTGCCGGTGCTGTGGCGCAACAGATCCTTGATTCCCTGGGGGCATTGGAAGTTAATGTTGCTGATGGTTATGGCAGCAGGTACCCCTTACTTGACTATTTTTGCTTACGGTATGAGGCTGACGACTACAGGGCAAGGTGCTGTGCTGGGGCCGGGCGTGACAGGCACCATGAGTTTGCTCTTAGGTGCATTGTGGTTGAAAGAGCGCTTGTTGCGGCGTCAATGGATCGGCACAGCGTTGACGCTTGCCGGAGTCGCAGTGATTGTCGTTCACGAGGCGTTTGCAAGCGGTTTGCACTTAGTTGGTTTTGCCTTGGTCCTTTTGGCGAGTTTATGCTGGGGAACGTTCACCGTATCCTCAAGGGCATTAAGAATAGAGCCACTATTGGGTACCGCATTAATTGGGGTTGGAAATGCTTTATTGTTGATTCCAATAGGCTTAATCATGCATCGGTTTGAAGGATTGGCGACAGTTTCACCCCTGACGCTATGGATTCAAATTGGATACCAAGGCGTTCTCACGGGCGTGTTGGCGTTAATCACCTATGTATACGCCGTGAATCGGTTAGGAGCTGCGCGAGCTGCGAGTTTTACACCCCTGGCTCCAGTGATATCGACGATCTTGGGAATTTGGTGGCTCAACGACCCCTATGACGTGGCCGTCATTGCTGGATTGGGCCTAGTCGTGATGGGCGTTCTGACTGCCAATTCAAGTTTTACGAATTCAAGTCGCACTAATGCAAATTAAGAATGAAATAAACTGTTCAGGTAGGATTATGAGTTGATTCTCGGTCCGCTCGTTGGGACTTGATGAGCATGACTAGATATATAAGAACCCCAATATTTCCAAATAAAATGGCGACCCTTAGCCAGTGTGCAAAACGAACAACCTCATAGATTTCAAACGGAATGAACGAAGCGGTCATAATAACCGTTAACCACTCCGCCCACTGCCATCCAGCCCATAAACCAACTCCTTCTGTGAGGAATAGTGCCGCATAGGAAAATGATGCGAAACTAAACCAGCGAATTTTGATCGGGCTTAAGCTGGTAAGAAAGTCTAGCGCTTGACGCAAGAGCTCTGGTGCGAATACTTGTGGTAGCGATTCCACAAAGCCATAAAGCTTCGCTGTAAATAGGGGATGCAAAAGATTCAGTAAACCTAAACCAGCGCCAACGACAACCAGTGCTTTAAAAAACTTGTATACAGCAATACTGCGAAGAATGGCGCCTGAATTATTTGTTCTCATAACTGCATCAGTTCTTAACAAGCGCGAATTATACCACTCTTAATCGGCGCTCGTTTTTATAATAGGCTGATATATTGGCGGCAAGTTCATTCACGGCACGTTGCCTTGCTTCAAAAGAACCCCATGCCATGTGGGGGCTCAAAATCAGATTGGGCAAGTCAAGCTGCAGCAATGGGTGATCGGGGGGAGGAGGCTCTTGATCAAATACATCAATAAATGCACCGCCCAATCGGCCAGATAACAGTGCTTCGGCCAATGCCCGACTATCCACCACGCCTCCTCGTGAAACATTAACCAAAATAGCGGTTTTTTTCATTAATCCCAGTTCTCGTGCTCCAATCAAACCTCGATTTTCAATATTGAGTGGAACGTGAATTGAAACGCCATCCGATCGAGCCAACACTTCTGATAAAGGCAATTCCCCATTTTTCAACGGTTTGCGAGAATGCCCAGCGATCAGTACGGTCATTCCCACGGCGCGCGCAAGTTCCGCCATGGCGGATCCTAAAACGCCATGCCCAACAATACCTAAGGTTAAATTTGGCAGCTCTCGAATTGCTCCGAGTGCCCGCTGATTCCAATGACCTGCCTTAACCGAACGATGATAGGTAAATAGTTTTTGATTGAGCGACAAAAACCCACTGAACGCGTGTTGAATGACGCTTTGTGTGCAGTAATCTTTCAAATTAGTGACGGCAACTCCTTGCTGTCGTGCAGTGTCTACATCAATGTGATTAAAGCCAGTAGCCGTTAAACCAATCAACTTTAATTTTGGATGCTGGAGAATGGTTTGACGATCAAATGCGACGGAATTGGTTAAGACAATTTCGGTGTTGACCAAACGATCGTGCAACTGCGAATGACTGGTATCAGAAAAAAATTCTAATTGAGGCAAGATGCTCGTGAGTGGAGTGCGATCTAAATCGTTGTCCAAATCTACAGTATCAAAATCTAAAAAAACAGCGCGCGAATTTGTAATGCCTTTAAAGGATTCGGTTTTCATAATTGATCACATGGAACCAGCGGGGCGAGTGTTGTTGCTTGAGTCTTGATCGAACGTTATTTTTGCATTTCACATCGGTAAGATCCAATCACTGGAGGGCCACCTGGAGCGCGACGATACAAGACTTTTAAAAAGGTGGAGTCAAAATCATAGACCGCTCTGAAGCCAGCTGGAGCGCGATCTTTGTCAATATCGCAACCGTTATCGGAGAGATACATCTGAGTGCTTTTCTGGGAGCCATCTGAGTCAGTGGGACAAGTATTTAAAGAGCCACCCGGCAGATACTCATCACCTTCAAAAGAGGAATGGGTAGGGGTCACCATTAGGGTTGCAAGCTGATGTACATTACGATCACGAATTGAATCGCCATTAGCATTAAATACGGCGCCTTTGCAATTTAAGACGAAGGATTCGGGATGAGAATGAGAGCAGCCGGCCAAAAAGCCTAACCCACCAAATATAAAGATTCTGGTCAAGTAAATTGAGAAAAATCTTAAAAACATCGAATGAGGCTTCATAAATCTTCCTTGCAGAGGTCTTGCGTCATTAACAAAGCTGAAGTGTCCACTATCCTCGCTCTTTATTATGGAGTCAAGAATGGGGCGTCACAGTCAAAAAATACGGTCTAACTCAAACGCATAAGCCAAATGGCTTTGCATAAATTTATCGGAAATTCCCGCTTTAATTTGTGCGCTACTGGGGGTTGCATGAGGGCGGCTATTGAGCAACGCCGACCACTCTTCAGTGCTTAATATTTGAGGTTTCGGCAAGGCCAATTGCCGACACAGCCCCTGCAATATCACGTCTGGATTGGTCATCCATTGCTCGTAATCAAGCGGCAGAATATTAAGTGGAAGATGGTCCTTACAATATTCAACAGTTTTGCTAATCACTCGGTGTAATTCAACGCCTCGTTCCAATTGGCTGCATGCAAATGTGAGCGCACTCGGTTTAATAAATCGACGGTAGGCGGAAAAAATGCTCGCGCGCGGTTCGCGTTTGCAATAGATGATTGAAGCGTTTGGAAATACTTTTGCGATTAGCGGTAATTTCAATGCGTTCAATGGAAACTTATCAATGAAGTGCGATGAGGGATTGCGGCCTAAGTGTTCGCGCACGCGATTGAAATAGTGTGTCCGCGCGAGATCTAATTCCGCTTGCGGCGCGTTAAAAAGGCGGATAACGGATGCCTCCGTATTGAGCCAGCGTTCCGTGGAATCAATCCATAAATCGCGTTCGTCGAGCGTATCCACGTTCGGCAAACTGGCGAGTTTTGACACGAGCAACGTCGTTCCGCTTCTTGGAAATCCAACAATAAATATTGGAGAGTTTGGCACGATAGGAACGTCGGCGTGAACTGGAGAAGTAGGCAGTGGCCACTTCTCAAGTGCATTCAAAAGCAGATTGGCGTGTGAGATCAAATTTTCGGGCACATTTAACCGGCGCATCCAATCTTCTAAACATTGATTTTTATACTGGTATAAGCGGAAGGCGAGGCGATACTCGCCCAACGCGTCTCGGGCGTCCGCTTCGATTTGCGCGGCTCGAGCCAGATGCATGGGGTGATTAAAGCGAACCCGATGTTTGGTTATCAAATCAATCGCTTCGGCGTATCGTCGCTCGTGAAGGAGCGCTTGGGCCATTTCCAAGGAGCATTCGGGTATGGGTGTGTTTTCAATGTCCAGTTGCCTTAAGTAGGAAAGGGCCTTGACGCTGTCGCCCCGTAGGTTGGCAATCGACGCCAGTAAGACCAGGGTCTCGGTGTGGCTGGATTCAAGTTTTAGCGCTTGGGTAGCCGTGTTCTCAGCCAAGATCAAATTTTCTAAGGCGTACTCGGCATTGGCTTTGAAAAACAGAGTTTGGGCGGATTGAGCATGCCTCGACGCTAGCGCGAGGACTTCACGATATCGACCCTGTTGGGTTAAATGAGCAAGCTCGGCAAGAGGCTCTGTAGAGCGGCTTTTCATTAAAGCGAGCACCAATGGTCAACGGGAGTCGCTAAGACTAACTTATCGCTCATCGTTGCGGTCAATTTCCTGAGCAAGGTGGATTAACGTAACATAAAGATACATTTAATAAATTTATTTAAATCAGTTATTTAAAATTTTCGCTCCAATTTCAACGGCTTGAAAGATTTTTGGTCAATTTTGATAACTTAAAAATTTACTAATATATTTCAGATACTTAGAGTAATGCCGACTGATGATTGGTCGATAAGATCAACGAATTTAGGGTTAGCGCCCAGGGTCGGTCCTCTGTTAAGATGCTCGAACATAGCGCTAAATTATTAATTTCGGGGAAAAAATTCATCGAGCTTTAGGCTTGAGGTGTACTCGACTCGGTGATGAGGCGCAAAAATATTTGCCAAAGGGAAATGGCTCATGGATATGAAGACTACGAAAGATTGTTTGATTGTTGGCCAAGGGGTCGTGATTACCGGCGGCATTAAGGCTAGCGGTACAGTGCAAGTGGAAGGCACCGTTGACGGGACCTTGGAGGCCGATGAGCTTATTGTTGGCTCAATGGGTCAAATTAACGGCACCGTCACCACCCGCGTCGCAGAAGTCCGCGGCAAGATAACCGAGAGCTTGTACGCCAGCGAACGAGTCGCCGTCATGTCCACGGGACGCATTGAAGGTCGTTTGAGCTATAAATCGATCGCCGTTGAACATGGCGGAGTTGTTGAGGGTACTGTGATTTTTCTCAATGACTCGTCCGGCCACGGTGGGTAATCAGCCACCTTGTGGTCGACATTATGAATACCTTTATGGGACCAATAACACAACTGCTTTCACGGCCGTTTAAGCGACTGGTGAGTTGGTGGACGCGTGTTTTTGAGGACGCGCGAATCATTATCGAAATGAATGGGCATGTTCGGCACTTTTATATTAGTGCCTCATTCCAGCGCTATGTCGTACGCGGTGCGATGTTATTCGGAGCGTTGTGCTTCTCGACAGTGGCAATTAGCGCCTATTTGATGTTTACGAATTTAGAGTTGCGTCAACTCAATCATCAAATGGCTATTGCGCAAAAAAATATTGCTAAAGCGATGGCAATTACGGTCAGCCAAAGCCCTTCCGGCAACGAGGAAGAAGACGCTTTGACCTTAGCCAATAAGATCACGGAGCAAGGTAAACAGCTGAATCAATTATCAGCCAAGATCAGCCACGATTTAGACTCTATTAATAAGGCCATGTTGTCAGGTTTAGATGGCGCGGTGGATATTCACAGTGAGCGTGCGCGCTCCGCTCAGGCGGGCGCTGGTGGTAAGCCTGTTGAGCCGCCATTAGTGATGGCTTCTCGCAACAATTTGCTTGAACAGCAGCTCGAAGACTATGCGATCTTGCAGCAAATTTATGGTTCGCTGCCAAAGCGCATGCCGATTTCTCAGTCCTTCACCGTGACCTCAGGATTTGGTGAGCGTAATCATCCGGTAACCGGCAGGCTTGATGATCACCCCGGTTTGGATTTAGTCCCATTAAACGATGAGCGTGCGTCGGCAGTAATGGATGGTACGGTTGAATTTGCAGGCGATGACGGAGCGTATGGCAATTCTGTAATTTTGAGCCACTCGTCTCGAGTCCGTACACGCTATGCGCATTTGCGGCAAATAACTGTGAAAGAAGGCCAGTTTGTTCATACTGGCGATGTGGTTGGCGTGATTGGTTCGACGGGAATGTCAACCGGCCGCCACTTGCACTATGAAGTGCTGCTCGACGATTATCCAGTGAATCCAGCACTGGCGATGATTTTTACCCGTAAAACGCCTTAGGAGTGACTCTCATGTTCAACGATCTATTGAAAAAACGTGATGAGGAAGAGATTCTCCCAGAAGGTGATGAAGACTCGACCACCCAGCAACGTCCGTTACCTCGAGATGGCAAGTCGGCGAAGTCGACGGTGATCTGTGATGGCTTTGAGTTTTCGGGAAAAATCAAATTTGCCGGCGTACTGAACCTAGACGGGGACTTCGTCGGTGAAATCGATGTCCAAGAACTGGTCGTGGGCCCTAATGGCAAGGTGTCCGGTGAGGTGCATTGTTCGTCGTTAACGGTGCGAGGTAAATTTGAGGGTAAGGCGCATTGCGACCAATTGACGGTAGGGTCAAGTGGCCGTATAAATGCCGAGATCAATTACCAAAGCATGCAAGTCGCGCCGGGCGCGGTCTTGGCGGGTAAGCTCAGCACCAATTAATTCCTATCGGCTCAAGTTGCCATGGCTAATGCCGACTGAACCGAAGGAACACCGGTCCTTAACTGGGTTTTTCGTGTTTCTGCAGGCGCTTGAATAGGACATTTCGTATGATTTCAATAGTCGGGTTGGTTTTTCTGTTTATCGCTGTATTCGGCGGTTACGTGATGGCCGAAGGCAAGATGGAGCCGATCATCGAGGCTGCGCCACACGAAATGTTTACCATTGGTGGTGCGGCAGCGGCGGCTATGTTGGTCGGAAACAGCATGGACGTCGTCAAAGGGGTCGGCTCGGGCATCGGTATGGCCTTTGCCGGACCTCGTTACCACAAGCAAGAACACATGGAAGTCATGTTTCTGGTGGTTAAGCTCTTCAAAGTACTCAAATCAGAGGGTGCTGTTGCATTAGAAGCGCACATCGAAAATCCTGAAGCCAGTGCTATTTTTTCGGAATACCCGAAACTGCTAAAAGATCATGAACTCATCAGTATGATCTGCGACACGGTTCGTTTGTTAGTAACCTCCAACGTGGCTCCAAAAATTGAAGCCGTTGAAGACGCGCTCAATCTGGCGATAAAAACCCACCATCACAACGCCGTCAAGCCCGCAGAAGCCCTGGCTGGCATGGCGGGCGCTTTGCCAGCCTTAGGAATCGTTGCGTGCGTGTTGGGTGTGGTTAAAACCATGGGCGCGATCGATCAACCTCCTGCCGTCTTAGGGGCCTTGATTGGTGGCGCGTTGGTCGGTACGTTTTTGGGAGTATTCTTAGCCTACGGAATCGTTGAGCCATTATCGACTCGTATTAAGCAAGTGGTTGACGAAGAGGGTGAGATTTACAACAACGCTAAGTTTATGTTGTTGGGACATCTGCAAGGGTTCCAAGTGCCATTAATTATTGAAATGGCGCGCGCCGCAATTAATCATCACTCGAAACCTACGTTTGCAGAGGTATTTGATGGCCTCCGAGGAAAGTAAGCCAGAGTCGGCTGAAGCCGAAGCGCCGCCGTCGACGGACGATGCGTCGGTGGCCGAGGCGCAGCCGGCGGCTGAAGGATCGGAGGCGCCAGCCGCAGAAGCGCCCCCGGCGGAAAGCGCAGAGGCGCCACCCGACGCGGCTGGCCTGCCCCCAATCATCGTCAAGAAGGTAATTGCCGATGGGCACGGCGGCGCTCACGGTGGTGCTTGGAAAATTGCCTTGGCGGACATGATGACCGCGATGATGGCGTTCTTCTTGTTAATGTGGTTATTAGGTGCTACTAACTCCGATCAACGTAAAGCGATTGCCGATTATTTCAGACCAACCTCCGTCATTACGATGACCAGTGCCTCGGGAGGTGCTAAGGGGTTTTTCGGTGGGCAATCCATCATCGAGCCGCAAGCATTGCCGCAACAATCTTCCCAAACCGGCCTAGTTCAAATCAGTGCTCCCGGCACGGAGGAAAAAGAATCTACTCATGAGGACAAGGCAAAGCCAGAGGGCTTTGATGATAAGCCGTCGGATAGCCAAAAAACGGGTAAAGGCCAGTACGACGAAAAATCTCAGAACAAAGGCGCTAATAAGAATCTATCGGAACAAGACAAAGCGAAAATTGCAGCTGAGCAAGATGAGAAATCATTTAAGACTCTAGAAGCGGAAGTGACTGATAAGCTTTCTAAAGACAAAGGCACTCAGCGGCTGTTGTCGGTGGTTAAGGTTATAAAAGAAAAAGAAGGTCTACGCATCGAAATTTTAGACAACGCACAATTCACAATGTTTGGGAGCGGCACTGCGAATTTGGCGCCGCCAGCGAAAGATTTGATTGCAAAAGTGGCTGGGAGTTTGCGGTCGGTCCCCAATGAGTTGGCCATACGCGGTCACACGGACAGCGCGCGTTTTGCGAATGGTGGCAATAATAACTGGGCGTTATCGGCCTCACGAGCGGACGCGACTCGGCAGTATTTAAATACCCTGGGTATTGATGACAGCCGATTTTCGAGAATTGAGGGGGTGGCTGATTCGCAGCCAATGAACCCATCTGACCCGTTGGACCCTAAAAACCGTCGAATTAGTATTACTGTGCTCTATCGCAATACTGCACCGTCTAAACCCGAATGAAAAAACTGATTGCTTCACTGTGTTCTGGGTTGGCTCTGGTGACAGCGAGCCATTCAGCACTTGCGGTGTCGCAAAAGTTTTTTGACGGCGTGACGGCTTTTGATAATGGAAAATATTGCGATGCTAAAAAAATTTGGCGTTCTGAAGTCGATAAAAATGATGGCGCGTCGGCGTTTGGTCTAGGCGAGCTCTATTCGCGAGGCTTATGTGTTGATGAAAGTCAATCCAAGGCCGCGCGTTGGTATCTCAAAGCAGCATTATGGGGTTACGCGAGGGCACGCGCCGAAATGGGCATTCGCTACGCCTATGGTAAAGGCGTAGAGTCGGATTTTGTAAAGTCATACGTGTGGTTAACGTTGGCCAAACGAACGTTATCCAATTGGGATGCGACCACACTTGATGTCGTTACAAAGAATTTAGCCATCATGTCAGAACGTTTGACGCCTGCTGGTCGCGCCGCAGGCGATAAGGTCGTGGCACAATTTGAAAAATCCTATCAAATGCCCGACGACTATCAGGTTGCTCAATAAACAGATCTGGATGCTGTTGGAAGTATGAGCATTACGAGTGATGGCCTGATTCTTCCGAATCTTGTCCCGACTCTACTTTCTTATGGGAAGCGTGGCCTTCAGATTCCGTAGACTTCTCCAGCTCTGATTTGCCTTCCTTGACGGACTTCTTAGATTCCTTGCTGTCTTTGTTTTCGTGGCTTTCTTTTGACTCCGCTTTTCCTTCAGCGGCGTGTTTCTGACCTGCTGGAAAGCGTGCGACGACGTGCGAGCAAACGGTTGAGTCGTGGCCGCCGGCAATTGCCCAATGGCTGGCTTGAGCCCAAGCGATTGCCGCGTCGTTTAGTACGGCTTGAGAAGAGGGGTCAACCACCACTGCAGTCGTTTGCCCATTATTCAGGCACACTTTGAGACCCACGGTGTCTGCGGTTGCAGCGGCCTCCCCTTTTAAAAAGGAGGTTGGTGCTAAATTCTCACCCGTTCTTAATAAATACGCGGGAACTGCTTTTGATGCTGTTTCGCTGGTATGAGATTCAGCTTCCGGTTCAGAGCTCGCGAGAGGTGTGTGTTCGTGTGATTCTTTCGGTGCGCTGCTATGAGGAGCATCGTGAGTTGCCTCATGCTCTGTGTCGTGCGATTCGCGAGTCGATTCATGGATCGGTGCGTGCGATGACTCATGAGCCGGTTCGTGCTTCATCGGTTTGGCGTGTTCGGCACTCTGGTCATGTTCGCCACCGACGTCGTGTTGAGCATTTGAACCATGAGCGCTTGAGGGGCTATGGCTTTGCTTGTTGTGCATCTCATTGGGGGGTTCGCTGTGCGAGCTTGGTGACGAATGTTCCTCAGTCTCCGCTTCCAAAGGGGTTAGGTTTTGATGCAGAATTTTCCATTGGCCGTTTCTATAAAGATAAACAAAGCTGAATACGCCAGGGTGGTCCTCGCTGATGCCTTCCTCATTGAGGGTCGACAAACTGTATCGACCCACGTCAATCGAAAAGCCGCAACCGTTATAGACGTGGCGAGACTCCACACGCGCGCGTGGATGAGAATGCATGAGTTCACTGAAGTAAATCGTGAGCGCTTGAGAGCCCGCGATCTCTCCACGATGAGGGTCGGAAACTAAGACGGCGTCGTTCCAATATAAGTTGGATAAACTTTGAGCATCCATGGATGCCAGCGCCAAATTCCAACGATTGAATCGTGACATTACCGCTTCATCGTTGGAGCGAATACAGGCCTCTTCGGCGTGAGTCCCCGGAGCGACTAGTCCAAGTCCGAATAAGGCAATCCACGCGGTGAGGCTGATGCGGTTTTTCATGCCGTTAAAGTTCCACACATTCGTCAAAGATTTGTATATTAGGGGATTCGTTGTGTTCATTGGTTAATTCTCAAATGTCCTTGATACGTCCTTCCGGTGGTCTTTATTGGCATTGGCGCGCCTTCCGCAGTCGGACGCACTGGCTACCATTTAGTCGGGAGATCGCCCGTTGGCTTGAGGGTTGGAAACATCCTTGTAAGGGATTGTTACTTGTGGGGCCAAGTGGTGGATGGTCAATGTCTGGTGAATGGCTGAGTCAATTCGAGACGATTCGGTTGATTGATCCGGATCCTTCGGCTCAGTGGATTTTTCGATGGCGGTTTAAAAAATACATTAAAAATCAAATATTTATATGGGATCAAGGGCGCTTTGAGGAATGGTTGCCCGAGCAGCTTGAACGGCATCCCGATCACGCGGTCCTGTTTACAAACGTGCTTGGACAAATTCGTTACGAGCGCCGTGACTATGAACGGGTATTGGCCCCACTGCCTTCACTGTTGAAAGGCCGTTATTGGGCCAGTTACCACGACTGTCTCTCCAGCGACCCCCAACCATGGCGGGAGGAACTGGCGGCCTTTGACGCGAAAGGCCCTTTTGATGAGGCAATGCTGAGTAAGCTTAAATTGGGGGGCACTTGGATGGATCACGGCACGATGGGTCTTTTTAGCGACAGCCAATCGGTACGCTATATTCCGTGGTGGTTCAATCGTCATCGCCTGCATTGGGTTCAGGCCGGAATCGTCAATCCAGAGGCGTGAAGGAACGAACTAAGCGCACAAAATGAGTCAAATCTGGCGGATTTCGTCCAAACGAATAGCCACTCTGAAAGCTTACGCTCCAATATTGGTTGTCATTGAGCGCATTTGGGGTTTCACTCCAATAGGCGCCCAGGGCGGTACGAGGGAAAAGGCCGCTATTAATTTTGGGCGGAGGACACGTTCGGCATACCAAACTCTCCAACTCCTCAGCTTGAGGTAAACGCCAATCGCCTTCCAACTCGCCTCGAGCAATATTTACGCTGTTTTTAGCCTCACTGAAGGTCAGTGCGCGTGCCTCGCCTAAACAGGTTTTGCCGTTCCAGTGCTGGCCAATGCTGCAGCGTAACCAGACTAATTTGAGCTGAGGATCCTTAACCGTCATGGCCTCAAATTCGGAGGCCGCTGGGGCCGCCCGAGTCAAAAAAGGCCATGTCCAGCCGACTAATAGGACAACCAGCGCGAATGGAAACGATCTGGGCATAGATTCTGTCCTCACGGGAGCTCGGATCAAACAACAACTTGCTAATATTATCTGGCTCAACAAAAAAGTGGGAACAGCATCATGGATAGAGCTACCGTTGTCGGATTTATAGGCGCCCTGGCGTTAATTGGCTGGGCGATGCACAGCGGCGGGTCTGTGGCGGCGTATTTTGACCCCGGATCCCTGTTGATCGTCTTTGGTGGAACCGCGGCAACGGTATTGGCGCGGTTTCGATGGAATGATTTTGTGGATCACTTGTACGAGGCCGTCAAAGCATTTCGGTCGCCGCATCGGGAACCGGAACGATTAGTCGATTGGTTTATGGAGTGTTCAAAGAAAGTTCGTGAAAACGGACGGTTTGCTTTAGATCCAATTGCACAGGCCACGGAGGACGACTATTTAAAGCAAGGCCTGAGCTTACTCGTGGATGGCGCCGATGAGTCTCGATTAAAGGAACGTTTACTACTGTCAATCGAACACCAGAACAGTCACCAAAATCAGATGATCAATATGTGGCAAGCCTGGGTCGACGTCGCACCAGCGATGGGCATGATCGGTACCCTGGTGGGATTGGTGCAGATGTTGGGCAACATGTCGGATCCACAAGCGATTGGTCCAGCAATGGCGTTGGCGCTGTTAACAACGTTATATGGGGCGATTTTAGCGTTTGTGATCGCTGGACCCATTGTGCAAAAATTGGTTCAAGTGGCGAAAGAAGAGGAGCAATATCGCCAAACGGTTCTAAATGGACTGTGTATGATTGCGCGCGGCGACGGCCCAGTAAAGATCATGGATGCGATGTCCGCGTTAGTGCCTCCTAAAAAGGTTGGGCTCGACAATAACAATGCCGAAGCATCGTCCAGCGATCCCTCGACAGAGTCGAGGGAATCATGAATCAATCTCATTCGCCGGTTCGTCGTTTTTTAAGCTTTCCGTGGGCAATTACGTTCTCGGATTTGTGCATCGTCTTGTTGTGTTTTTTTATTTTAATGGCCTCAACCACGCGTACTGATCCACAACAATACGCGCTGATTTCAGAGAGTTTACACGGTCATTTTGGCGCAGGTCAAAGCGCATCCAATCAGCCCAATTCCGCAGGATCCATGACGATCGATCATCCTGAGCCCCTGAGTGTATTGCCCGTTCCCACTCAGGCCTTACGGTTAGCGCCTGGTCATTCGGATCCGACGCCACTATTAAAAGATCTAGAGCAAATCCGTCACCTGTTGCATGAGCAACGTGGCCGCCAATTGGTGGAAGTGGCCCCGTGGGGCGATCGCATTCGAGTTCAATTTTCTCCTGAGCCAAACGGTAACGACATGAGTCGTTTGAGCTATTACCAAGATGTTGTTGAGGCGGTTCGTTTGCTCGAAAATTCGCGTGACGATTGGTCGCATGAAGTTGCTATATACGGTGCCGAATCGGCGTTGCTCGATGCCGCTGGCGCCCGAGTCAAAAATGTCAGTCATATTGGCGATGAAGACTCCCAAGCTGAACTGACCGCCATTACCCAGGGGCTCGAGCAATCCTTTAAAGGGGAACGAGAAAAAGGGTGGGTTCATATTGAAAAACTGTCCCACTCCATTCGGGTGCGACTGGGTGAAGGGGGCGCATTTGCGCCTGGAGACGCGGCACTCACGGCAACGGCTCTATCAATCATTGACCGCCTTGGGGAAACGGCTCGAACGTCTGGCGCGCGAATATTAATCAGTGGTCATACAGATACCATCCCGATTAATACAGCTCACTATAAAGATAACTGGGAGTTGTCAGCGGCGCGAGCGATTTCAGTCGTGCGCGAATTGGTCAATCATCGTGGAATTGATCCGGCGCGCATTGAAGCGCAAGGATTTGCGGATACTCAGCCGTTAGTTGATAACGATACACCCGAGCATCGGGCGCAAAATCGCCGAATTGAAATTACGTTGGAGCTGCCAACGCGACAGATTTCAGCAAATTAATGCTAGTGTGGGACGATCGCGCAATCGAGAGATCGTTTGCGCAACGTCTCACAAATTTGATGAGCGGCCTCTCGACTCACCGGATTACTGTCAACTCGCCACAATTGATGATCGCCGCGATCCAGCTCTTGAATTCTAAAATTCACATCGCCGCCATGGACCGATGACTGGGCTTGTTTTTGCGCGAGTTCTGCTCCGTCGTGCTTTGAGAACACACCCACTTGGGCGCGCACCGGATGATCCTTGCTATCCGACTCTGATTTTGAGTCCGTTTTGGCTTTAGGCTTAGTCGCGCCCTCGGCGGGTGGCGGCGCAGTGCCCGATGGCGCGGCGGCTGGTGCTGGGGGTGCAGAAGCGGTTGCGTTGGCTGTTAAGCTCCCTGGCGTCGCAGTGGGGGCTGCCGCGGGAGTAGGCTCACTCGGATGTTCTGCTGCGGGTGGTTGAGCACTCGAGTCAATTTTACGATCGGGTATCAACGACGCCGGCGGCGGCGCATCCGCGTCCGTGCTGTTGAGGGCAGATGTCAGAGCGCCAACGCGACTCTCGGCGACCTTGACATAGAGTCCGGTCGGAAAACTCGCTAAGTAGGCCTGATAGGAAGCAATGGAATCCAATCGTTGTGCCGTGGTCCATGACTGTTGTTCTTTGAGAGCGGCAATGCGACTTTCCGCCAGAGAATTATAGGCCGTGTCGCGATGGTGCTCTAAAAAGTTCTTGTAGCCATCGATGGTGTCGCGATTAAGGGCGGCCTGCCAATCGCGGTCTGGGCTACAGCCGGATAAGACCATCGCTAATAAAACAATTAAACTGACGCGTGCTGGATTGATCATGGGTTTAATCATAGCGCGTAATTCCTGAAATTGCATCAGGGTGTTAGCGGGTTCGTTAAACTGATGAGCCAAAAAAGAGTTTGCCGATCTGCCGGATTGCGCGCTTTTGCGCTCCATTGAGCCGGGGTCAAAAGATCGGCGCGCGGGGATATGACGCCGTTACTATCCACTTGGTAGTTCGTCGGGTCAGTTCCGTTGGCTCCTGCAGAAACGCTGCTGGATGCGCCTGCATTGCTGTTGGTCATGAGTGCGATGGTTTGTTTGTCAACAAGCGCCATTGCCTCAAGACTCGACCGGTTCCAGCCAATTGAATTTAATGTCAAAACAGTGGTCGGAACCGCCATCGTGACGTTACTTGCAGTAATGTCGCTGAGTGAACCGTATTCCAGGTCTCGTTGGCTATTAGGTCCGCTGGTCAGTAATAATTTATTGATGTCCGTAGCGTTGGCGATGCTCACTTGGCGAATGGCCCATTGGTCATTATTTTGGGCATCCGTAAAATGAACCAACAACAAAAAGCTTGTGTCACTCAGGGCCGCCATATCCAATATTTGTAAATTATGATCACCGTTGAGCAAGGCGATGGCGTACTGGTGAATGGCTTGTGAGGTTGGTTGATAGCTGACCAAACGCGTAAAAAGTGCGCTGCCCGCAGTGTTGCCGCCGGGATTAAGCGTCGCTCCCACCGCCATAACGATATCGCCACTAATTGGGCGTTGTGCCAAACCGCCACAACCCAAATTTCGTTGCCTCGATTCTAAGATGGCAGGCAACAACCGTGTGACGTAAGGCAGCGTGGCCAATGTTCCAAGTGGCCCCATTCTCAGTTTGGTGTGACCGGCACTATCCACTTGAATTAAAAATGGGCCACGTCGATCACAAATCCAATACGTACCATCATTGGCAAGCGTAATGCCAGCAGGATCTAAGCCGTCGGGATCAAACTCTTTGGGGCTGACGGGCGTCAGTGCTTCCGTGAGATTGCGTTCGTTAAACGAACCGCTGCTGCCGGTAGGGGTCGGTGCGCCGCTGTAGGCATTGCCTTGTTGCGTAGTTAGGGGGATTTCAGTTGATAAGCTAAGGCCTGAGCTTGATAAGGTCATGGTGGCCATGGACGGAGCGGCGGCCGCGTCGGAGCTTAATAGCACGGTCGCCGGAACGCTACTAACACCATCTGAATAGTTGGGCGCATTCACCGCAATGCCGCGACTGGATACCGTTTGAAAGACTAATGTTCCACTGGATGAGCCGGATACAAAGGTCAATCCAGCTCCCAGGGAAGGACGTAATAATCCATTCGATACGGCGGCTAAGTTCGCAGAGTTGCCGTTGTATCGGGCGAGGAACTGGCTCGGAAACGGGACGACGTATTGTCGAACCGTGCTTACATTTACACCGGAAATGGTTGGGGATTCGGTGTAAACGCCGCTTTGTAAGGCATTCGCCTGTGCGACTAAGGAGCGCGCATCGACCGCGCTGGGAATATTAAGATTTGTTCGATAGTTCGCATCCAGCGTAGTGTCTTGTGACAGCGAGACAACCAAGGCATTCAGCGACGTTTGAAAGTTGTTGCTGGTGAAGTCTAGAGTGGAATTTTTAAGCGATGAGGTTAAACCACTGGGGAGTGTGATGCCGTTGGTTGGGTCTTGATCACTGTCGAGTGCGTATAAGAATTGTGCGCGATTAACGCTAACAGTGCTCAATATTCCATTGGCCCATCCACCGTTCAAGTCGTACAGGTGGATGACGGACTGACCGACGGATGTGCCGATCAGAATGCCGCCGACCGTAAAGCTGATTCCTTCGCAACTTTGTGTAGAGCATCGATAGTAATAGGTGCCTGCAGTGTCAGTGAGTCCATTGACTGAGTTGGTCGTATACGTGACATTAGTCGGATGCAGGTCTTGCCAAATTCCCGTACTGAGTGATCCCACGTTGCCGGTGGGTTGCCCGTTAGCGCTAGAGGAGCTGCCGCTCCCGCCGCCACAGGCGGTCAAGAGGACGAGCGAGCAGGCACCGATAAAACGTTTAATCATCGAACACTGGTATCAATTGGCGTGCAAGAAATGGGGCGTATTTTGGTTTCATTATCCTCTAATGTGATGAACGTGCCGTGGTCTAAATTCTCATTGAGAATTATTAGGTGATGGTCGGATTGCCAGCGCCGTCGTTCAATTCGGGTTATCACGCCGATCAATCGTTCGTCCTCCGAGTCGGATGTTCCTTTCAAATATAAGAACTGACTGCGAAGTCTCAGACGCATATGAGTCTCAGTGGTGCGGAAGCTGAGTTTTTCATTGCTAATAACCCCCAATTGAGACCATTCACAGACCAATTCAGGGATGACCCGATGTTTTGGGTCGGGGTTAACCATGGGGGCTGGGCCCTTGCGCTCCTCGGCCTCAGCGCTTGAGGCGCCCAAAATGACCAAAAATGCTAAAAATAATTTAAAAATCAATAAATTAGTAAAATCTGATGAATTATGATGGCGCATACGACCTCCCGCTTCCTGCTACAGTCGACCACTCAAGCTCAGTTTACAGCGGTCGACTGAAGGTTTTTATATGTTTACGCCAATAGGTACCGTCCCAAACCTGCCGTCCCCGCCGGATCGCGAGCTTTTGCCTGCTCACGACATGGCGGTCGCCGTGCCTGCGTCCATGGCTGGGCAATGGTCGGTGGGTAGCGCGCTGATGGGTACGGTGGTGCGGGCGCAAGCCGATGAAATGGTGTTTCGGGTAAACGATCATTTTTTTACCACGCGTCCTGTGCCGGGACTCGTCGAGAACTATCAGTTGTCACTCCAAGTCTCCGAGGCCGGCGGTCAGACGGTTTTGGTGCCGTTATTGCCCTTATCAGGGCAGGTTGTGTCGCGGGCGACTGGAGCGCCCAGCGCTGTTGTTTTGGACGATTATCCCACCATTGCGCCGGCGGTTGTTCAAAACACTGTGCCGAAGCCTGAGCAGACGCTACGTCATTTGTCGGGAACGCTCGATGTGCCTGCAGCCCTTACACAATGGCTGCAGCGTGAGGACTTGGCGAGCAAAGTGACGGCTGAAGCAGCTCAAACGGGGATGCCGCAATCGGTCGACGAATGGGTTAATGTGTTGGTCCAGAGCTTGAGTCAATCCGGCCTATTTTTTGAGGCCCAGCTTGCTGCGAAGATGCCTATTCCGGCTAATGATTTAAAGCGACAATTGTTGCAAATTGCAAATCAACCCATCGCCAAAGTCGTTGATAAGAATAACCCGGAGGAGGCTATTGCCCAAGAAAATCTCAGGCATGAAGCGTTAAACGCCTTGGATGATATGACCAATCTGCAGGGTGCCGCCTTAGTGGCGCATCGCTTAGGAGGGGCGTGCTATTCGTTTGTGCTCCCGGCACCCGATCAGCAAGGTTCGTGGTGGATGACCCTAACGGTTGATCCCCCTAAAAACCCGTTGATTATTCGAAAAGAGCGCCAGGATGAGCAGCCGGAGGATTCCCGAGAAGAATCCTCAAAACCGCGTTGGCAAGTTCGTTTGGGTGGCGTCAATTTGCCGTTTGGAGATTTGGATATTCGAATTGATCAGTTTCAACATCAAACACTGAGCGTTAAAGTCATTACGCCAGATCACCGTCAAGCGGATCGATTGAATAGCCATCGGCCAGAACTAGCGCAGTCATTAGACAGCGCGGGTCTTCATCTTTCTGAATTTGAGGTTTTAGATCGCAAGGAAGATCGTCAGTCGCAAACTGAATCGGCGTCGCCAATGCCTGGCCAAGTGACGTGGATCAGTGTATGAAAACCACCATTCCTTCAAAGGCCATCGCACTCGAGTACGGAGATCATCCCGTTCCGGTGGTGGTTGCCAAAGGCGAGGGGGATGTTGCCGAGGCTATCGTTTCCGAGGCGCAGCGTCAGGGCATTGCCGTGATGCGCGACCCCGAATTGGCGGCACGGTTGGCCAGTTTGCCATTAGGCGATTCCGTACCACGAGAGCTATACATCGCTGTCGCGGTGGTTTTAAGCTGGGTGTATTGGTCGGAAGGGCGTGCGCCTGGTCAGGCAAAGCCTGCTCGGCGTGAGCCACCGTAATCCGCAGAGCGACCACGTGGGTTATATAGGCTCACTAATTCATCGGGTTCAGGCCCGACCAGCGCCTCAATGATGCGTTTTTGCGCCGCCACAATCCGCGTGAACACCTGATGGTTGCGTGCTTGTAATTTTTTGCAGTGTTCAATGACTTGGCGTACTTCAGCCGCCTTAACGGGGTCCACCTGGGCTTCGCTGGAATACAACGTGGATTTAGTCATTTTGTCCAAAGTGGCAATTTGCTCATCTTTGGAGGATTGAATTTCCTCGAGCTCATCAACGCCATCGGCGAGTAGGCTATTACGACCTCTGAGCAAAGCGTGTTCACGCTCGAGGGTCAGCGCGATCTCACTGCAAACCGAAATAAAATTATCTAAGGTTGCGACAGGGATCGGCTGTTTTTTCATGTCGCTCCCTGTTTGCCCAAGAGTTTCTCAAGCTCCAGAAATTTAGACGCCAGTTGTTTGTTGTTAACGGCGTAGGTGCCTTCCGAGATGCTCTTACGCAGGCGATCCACTTTCTTCTGATCGTAAACCGTATTTGCGTCCGCACTCTTTGCGGTTTGCATCAACTGTTGTGCGGTTGGCGATAACTGAACCGCTGCTTGCGTGACTTGTGGCGACGAGCCCACCTGACTGTTCGCGATAAACGACTGCGCTTCAGTCTGCTGGGATTGCTGAACCTGTTGCTGATTGTTGGCTTGAACCTGGGCAGACGTTTGGGCGTCCGCTTTGGCTTGCGCGTCTGCCTTGCTCTGGGCATCCGTCGCCTGGACAACCGGCGGAGTGGGGTTTATTGAATTTACTGGATTAATGGTCATAGCAGTTCACCTAGTTCTATGCTGTCTCAGTCGGCAGCTCAAGGCGCGACTTTAGCACCTGCCAGTAAATTTTTTTGAGATTCGGGCCCGCCCAGACGGACAGTCCCGTCGCTTTGTATCTGTCCGTAACGTTTACGGCCAGATTGGGGGTTTTCAAGCTCAATATAGTCCCCAGCCGCACCCGCCTGCAGCGCCACCATCTTACTGGTGACCTGACCGCCCGCGAACTCAGAATAGGCCAACACGGGCATCTGTCGTTTGACGATTTGGGTCGGTCTAATATCAGCCCTAGCCACCAGCGAACCGGTGGTGAGCGGCCGCGTTAGCGTAGTGCCTATTAGGTCGGCAAGACTCGAAATTCCTTGAGATTTTTTAGGGTGATCTGAACTTAAAACTAGATCGTCCGCACTCAAAACCTTGCCGTAGGGCAAATCGTGGGAGGCCACCCATACCGACGGCATATTGACGCTCGGGGAAGGCTTAGGCTCGGATAAAAGCGCGACACTCTGGTTGGATTCGCCGATCGGCAACGTCATAGTGACGTAACGATGGTTAACAGAGCTGTCTGGGCAGACTATTTCAAGCGTGGTTTTGGTGCCAAAGGGGTACTTAAACTCAAAACCCGATGCGCACTCGCCGATGGTAACGCGCCGATTGATGGCGACCGCGTGAACGGAGCCCGCGACTAAGTGTAATTCGTTTTCCGTATAGCGTTCAGCGATTAACGCCAAGCTGTCAGACGGGCTATAGGAAAAAGGACTAGCCATCACCACGTTGGTGGTGATGGCTAAGATTCCAAGTCCCAATTGAAACCGTCGGTTCATCTGGGTTGCCTTAACGTTATTGCAGTAGTTTGAGCACGTACTGCTCAGAGGCGTTGGCTTGCGCCAACATCGCCACACCCGCTTGCTCCAAAATTTGGTATTTGGATAAGTTGGCAGAGGCGGCAGCGTAGTCCGTGTCTTGAATTTGAGATTGGGACACCGAGGTGTTCTCAACCGTTCCCATCAAGGTGTTGATGGTGAATTGCAGGCGGTTAACAGAAGCGCCGAGAGAGGAGTTCTGCTTGTTGACAACTAATTGAGCCTGATCAATCGCGGTTAGTGCATTCGAAGCGCCGCTGATCGTCGTCAGTGATAACGTCGGCGTTGAACCAACAAAAGTTGTGTGATGAGAGGCGGCCGATGCCATATGCGACGTAGCGTAAGTAACACTAATGCCGTGTGCCGTCGCGGAAATTTTAACGTTCGCCGCAGACATTTGCAGCCATTGCGGTGATTGCTTAATCGCTGCAACTGCACCTGAAAACGTCGTGCTGCCATTTTCGATGGCAAACGTGTAGCTTGTCGACGAATTCGCTGGGATTGTAATGTAGTAGTCCGATGATGAAGACATCGCCGGCGCTGAAATCGTTAATTTGCTACCCGTTCCAGATACCGCTGCAGTAATATGCGATCCGGCAGCGACCAGTGTTGCGGAATTGGCCAGACCCAAAGATTTTAGCGTCATCGGCGCTAAGGGAATGGCGATTTTTTGATCGGCCGTTAAACCAATTTGCACATTAAAGGGAGCAGTATTGCCACCCAATACGTGTAAATCTTGGTCCCAGGTGGTGCTGCGGGATGTGCCGCGCAATTCCTGAACCAAGTTTTGGAATTCCTGGTCGATGTAGGATCGATCGTTTTGGGCGTATGTGCCGTTCGCAGCTTGAACTGACAAACTACGTAAACGATTGAGCATCGCGGACATTTGGTTGAGCGCACCTTCTGCGGTTTGCGCAACCGAAATGCCGTCGTTGGCATTTTTAATGGATTGGTTCAGGCCCGCAATCTGATTCGACATACGGTTAACAACCGACATGCCGGCAGCATTGTCGCTGGCCGAATTAATTTGTTTGCCCGATGCCAGTTGTTGCATCGTGTTGGTTAACGATGTCTGAGTCGTACCTAAAGCCGTCTCAGACTTAATTGAACCGATATTTGTATAGACCACCAGACTCATCGTCGGTCTCCAGTAATAGCTGCGTCGGAAAATCGCCGACGGTGGGTATAAAGCAATTGCTATGCCAAACTTTAAAAACCTAACAAAAGATAACAAAAATGGACTCAAATAACCCATTAATAAGCCGATCTTCTGTGGGAGTGGCAGGCAAGCGCGTTCCAGGTGCTTGCCAGCGTCGCCGTGGGCGGCAACATATTGCCGAGCGTATTTTAAAAAAGCGAATGGGAACTACTCTAAATTATGGGCGGTAATACGCCATAGGCTGTCAATAAACCGACTGGCACGCTCTTTGCTTTATCTCTTCCGAGCGCATTTTTAGCGCGTTAAGGAGAGGGCGATGAGCTCGCAATTGGACCAAGCATTAGGTGTATTTCCGACCTCCGCAGTCGTTCAGGCTAAGCGGATGGAAGTGATTGCCGGCAACTTGGCAAACAGCTCGACCCCCAATTATCAAGCTAAAGACATTGATTTTAAACAAGTTTTAAAGGAAGTCGGGTCTAGCGAGCGGTTGGCGGTCACGAACCCCACCCACATTCCAGACCCCTCCCAGTTAACCCAAACCGCACTCAAGTTCCGAAACCCACTGTCGCCTTCGCGCGATGGAAATACCGTGGAGACTCACGTTGAAGAAGCAGCCTATGGTGATGCTGCTGGTCGCTACCTGGCCTCAATCCGATTCTCGGAAGGGGCGCTCACCGATATGCGAAAAGCGTATCGGGGCGACTAAGCAAAGCGTTAAAGGAAATCTCATATGTCATTGGCCAACATACTTACACTCGCAGGCGGTGCATTAAACGCGCAAACCGTGCGTTTAAATACGATTGCGTCGAACATTGCCAACACCGAAGTGGTGTCATCCACCAAAGAGCAGGCTTTTCGTGCCAAAAAGCCCGTGTTTGCAACCGTGCTCGAGGACGCTCAATCGGCAATGCCCTCTGGCTATGGCGTTAAGGTAAATAAAATTACCGAGTCGCAAGCGGAAAATCCAAAGGTGTATGACCCCACAAATCCCGTTGCAGACTCCGAAGGATACGTATGGCACTCCAACGTCAATCCGTTAGAGGAAATGGCGGACATGTTAGAAGCGTCTCGCGCGTTTGAAAGCAATTTGACAACTGCGAGCACCGCTCAACAGTTGATGATTAGAACCATCGACATGAACACCAAGTAATGACAAACCTACCGAAGGAATGGAATAACCCACATGGATAACCACAGCACAGTGATGATGCCGAGCACCGTTGGTCGAACGATGATGCCGCCATCTGTCAATCGCTTAGCCATGGGTGGTATCACCACCACGACAAGTGCGGCAGCAGCACCCAGCAGCGTGGCTCCGAATCTGCCCACGAGCTTACAAACGCTCAGCGCCGCCCAAGCAGCCGCTCAAGCGGCTGCTAACCCAACTGGCACGTCAACCAGTGGCGCGCTAATGCAGTCTGATTTTTTAAAGCTCATGACCACGCAGCTTCAAAATCAAGATCCAACAGCACCAATGGATAACACCCAATTCTTAGGTCAGATGGCCCAGTTTTCCGAGGTGACAAGCTTAGGCACGATGACGACCAGTCTGAATAACATGCAAGCGGCGCTGACCACCAATCAAATGGTGTCCAGCGGCTCTTTGATCGGTCGCTCAGTGCTGTCGACCAGCAATGTTGGTACGCTGCAACAAGGCTCGTCCGTAAGTGGAGCAGTTACACTTAATTCACAGGCGGATTCAGTAAATATTTCCGTCACTAACTCAGCTGGCGCTGTTGTTGACAACATGACAATGAGTAACCAACCAGCGGGCACCTACCCATTCAATTGGAATGGAATCGAATCCGATGGATCAACGGTCGCTCCTCCTGGCGCGTATACATTCACGGCTTCGGTGAGCTCGGGTGGCAAAACCAGTGCAGGAACCTTAGGAATCTACACTCCAATTGCTAGCGTGTCGCAACCCTCGTCATCAGCCGGTACCTCCGGCATTACTCTTAACCTCGCAGATGGCACTACCGTCCCCATGTCATCAGTCACCAATATTCAATAAACCAATTCTCAAGGATGGAATAAACCATGTCATTTTTTACCTCGCTGACTGGACTGGACGCCGCAAACGCTGACTTAGGCATTATCAGTAACAATATTGCCAACGTCAGTACGTATGGTTTTAAGCAATCATCGGCACAATTTGGTGACATTTACGCGACCTCGCCACTGCAAAACGCCACAAGCACCATCGGCCAAGGTGTATTGCTCAAAGGCGTGACGCAAGACTTTTCGCAAGGTAACATCACGTCCTCAACGAACTCTCTTGACATGGCTATTCAAGGTCAAGGGTTCTTTATGTTGAAGCCAAACTTAACTGCGAACACCCAAGTCTATACTCGCGACGGCTCATTCAGCGTTAACAATAACCGATACGTAGTTGACTCGGCTGGACAATACCTCCAAGTTTTCCCAGTCAACAGCGACGGATCCGTGGTCGCGACCGGCTTGCAATCTGCTCAATCGCTACAATTGCCCACCACGTCTGGTCTGCCAAAAGCCTCGTCTCAGATTCAGCTGGGTGTTAACTTGCCTTCCGATGCGACGATCATTCCAGAGGAAGCGACGTATACGTCTGGTGGCGCGCAATACGCGTTCGACCCGAACAATTCGAATACATACAACCAGTCAACCTCAATTACTGTATACGACTCACTGGGTAACCCATCGATTGCCACGATTTATTACGTCAAAACTTCAAACGCGACGCCCACTGATCCTACAAACAAGTGGCAAACCTATATTTACTTAGGCGGTAACCAGATTAATCCAGCATTACTTGGTGCTCAGGACACTGCCGGTAAGCAAATCTATATCAACCAATTTGGTCAAACCACAACGGATCCATCGACAGTTGACCCAACATTTAACTCGTCAGCGCCACATGCTTTGTATTATCAAGACGACCAAAATAAGCAAGTGCCGTCACAAGCGGCCTCGTATACCGGCGGCATCATTAATTCTTCCACCGGCGCGGGCTTCAATTTCGGCAGCACCGACTCAAATACAATTGTCATTGGCAAGTCTGACCAAAGCAGCCATCAATCTGGCACGTGGCTTCAACCAACGTCTGGTGCGGCGAACGAAGAATACAACTTGTCGGTAACGACCACTACGCAATCCGGAAGTTCTGTCGTGCTTCCAGTTTTAGACAGCGTGTCAACCGCAAGTGGTACAACGCTTACCGCAGCACAACTCGACAATATGCTCAATACGCAGTATTACGATCTTGGTGGCTTAGATTCATCAGATCCGAACTTGTCGACCACGACAACACCACGAGCTACGACCCAAGCGCAAACGTTAACGATCGCAGGCGGCTCAGCAACCGCCACCAACGTTACGGTCGCTGTTGCCGCTGGCGACTCGCTCGCAACCATAGCATCGAAAATCAATCAACAAGGTGCATCCACCGGAGTCACCGCTCAAATCGTTAATACGGCAGCGCAAGGTGCTACGCCGGTGTATAAGATTCGAGTGTATTCGGCACCGAATAACCCAAATAGTGCGACTCAATTGGTTGGCACGGAAACCACCCCGCGATTCAACATCTCCACGACGCTTACTGGTACTGGCGCCGTAACGCCTTCCACCGGTAATGACACGATTAAAAATCAGTTGGCTGCAATGGGAATTGGGATGACTGGTTCGATTTCCAATGGCAATCTAACCTTTTATTCGACTAATGGCACTAATGCGGCGCCATTTAGCATCAGCGTCAATAACCAATATGGCGTTGACCAGTCTGGTGGTATTGCGGGTGGTTTTACCGGAAGTGATTTTAGCAGCGCTAACGCTAAAATAGGAACGGCCACTCAAAGCGAACAAGGCTTATCAACTCAACAGTTATTCAAAATATCAGTTGACGGCTCGGACCCTATTGAGGTTTCTTTGCCGGATAGCTTAGATGGTCAAGCGCTTACTGGCGAGCAATTGGCCACCGAATTAACAAAGTCAATTAATAATGCGTTTGGTGATCAACAGTATATTAGCCTTAATAGCTCTAATAACAGCTTCAACATATCGGCCACGTTCGATCCAAATACCACCAGCGGGACGCTCCAAAACGGAGAGTATGCTAATCCGTATGCGGCTGGTGGAATTTTCTCGACGAATACGACGACTACTAATGCTGCGCCAAACGGCACAATATATAATTCAGACGGAACAACGAATTCATCCCCAACGGTAGCGCAAGCGCTCTCCTCTAAGAATGGCATTCAAATTGTTCTGCCAGTTGGCGAACAATATACGCCAACGTCGTTAGTGGCCGCCGTTCAAACCCAAGTGGACGCGAATATCGGCCCGAATCACGTCCATGTCGGATACGATACGACTACGCGATCACTGACGTTTAAACCAGTTAACAACTCCGACGGCATTACAAATATCGGTATTACCGGACCGCTGCAGACGGTCGGTGTATCAACGCCGGTTCCAATTGCAAACGAGGCGTTAGGGCTTTCAGGAGGTAGCGCAGTATTGCAATCAGTCGGCGCGGGTGTGTCTCAAGGATCCGCGGAGGGGGGCGCAATTGTTCCAAACGGAGCGCCTGTGCAAAACCCTGACCAACGGCGTTATGGCGTTCAGGTTGTTTATCAAAAGGACTCCGGAACCTTTCAGTTCTTATCTGGCACCACCGGTCAGAATTCGTCAATTTCAATTAGCCCGGCTGGCAACGTACGAGCAGCAAACTTGCTGGGTATTGCCTCAACGTATGCAAGTCAGATTACGTCAAGTGCGGGATCAGGATTGCCTTCGAGTGCGGCAGTAACAACGGGTTCTAAAGCTACGATTGATATCTCTGGTACTTTCGCAGTAACAAACTTAGATAATACGATTAACGTAACCGTTAACGGCGTTCAAGGCCAGGTTGTTATTCCTCCAGGCGCTTATACGGGCACGACGTTCGCGACCGCGATTCAAAATCAAATTAACCAAATCACCGATTCGTCTGGAAATTCGGTCGGTGGCGTGAAGGTAACTTATAACCCGAGTGGATCGAATTTCATTTTCACCTCCGGAACCACTGGCTCTAGTTCGATTGTCAACGTCGTGGGTCCCGCCGCCTTTGGTTTAGCGAGTTGTACTCAAACTCAGGGAACCGTACCTAACGTAACAGTATTAAAGCAAGCTACTGACTCATCAGGTAACTTGTTATACATCGATGGCAACGGTAACAAGACGACTAACAAGCCCGCAACGTTGCCAAACTGGACCCCGTTGTACTTAACTCCCGGCGAATTGACCTTTAACACCGCAGGTAACTTGATTTCACCTCAGCAAGGTGCGCAGTACACGCCATACGATCCTCAAAACGGTGCTAACCCAATTACCTTGAACGTGAACTATGGTAAGTACTCAACTCAGTACTCACAGCCGTTCTCGGTGTTGTCGTTGTCACAGGACGGATACACGTCCGGAAGCTTAAGTGGTATTAACATCGATTCCACTGGCGTGGTTCGTGCCACGTATACCAACGGTCAACAGCAGGCGCTGGGTAAAGTAGTGTTGGCCAACTTCTCAAGCCCCACCGGCTTGAAGCAGTTAGGTAACTCCGATTACGTTGCGACCTCACTGTCGGGTCCGCCGACGACCGGTCAAGCGGGGTCATCAGGATTCGGCACGATTCAAGGTGGCGCTCTGGAGGAATCAAACGTGGATATGACCGCGGAGCTCGTGGCATTGATTACGGCTCAACGAAACTTCCAGGCAAACGCTAAGGCAATTGAGACGGATACTCAGTTGACCAGCACCATTATTAACATCCGTAGCTAATAAATAGAGGTAGAGGCAAAACGCCATGGATCGCCTGATATACACATCGCTGAGTGGCCAAGCTGCCATAGACCAGCGCCTTCGTCAGGTTACAAACGAAGTATCGAACGTCAATACGACGGGCTTTAAGAGCTCGTATGCGGCGGCGCTACAAACGTTTACCTATGAAGGATCGGGCTTTCCTACTCGTTATGCTCCTTCTTTAACGCCACCACTGACGGTGAATATGTCGCCTGGAGCGGTTGAAACTACCGGGCAGCCTTTAGACATTTCGCTGAACGGGACCCAGTTGCTGACGGTACAAGCCAAAGATGGCAGCACTGCCTATACGCGTCGCGGTGACTTGCATGTTTCTGCAGATAATACGTTAGTGACATCAACTGGACGCACGGTGCTCAGTGACGCCGGCGCTCCTATCGTTATACCTGCACTCTCAACTGTAAAGATTGGTACCGACGGAACGGTATTCGCGCAGGCGCAAGGACAGCAGCCACCCGTTTTCACACCGGTTGGACGCCTGGGTATTGTTGATACGCCACCGAATAGCGTGGCGCTTAGAGAAGATGCACTGTATCGGCCAGCCGAAGGACAAACCTTTACGCCTGCAACCAATCCGTCGGTGAGTCCTGGCACTTTGGAGTCGAGTAATTCAAATTTATTTAAAAGCATGGTCGATATGATTAGTCTTTCGAGACAGTACGAACTTGAAGTGAAAACATTAAAGAACGCTGACGATCTTGCCGATCGCAGTTCGACGCTGGCTAAGGTCAGCCCATAATTTGTAGGGAGATAGCACAGCATGGACGCAGCACTGTGGGTCGCAAAAACCGGGTTGGATGCTCAACAAACCCGCATGAACGTGATCTCGAACAACCTGGCCAACGTTAACACGACTGGCTTTAAGCGCGATCGCGCCAATTTTGAGGATCTCTTATATCAAAGCGTCAAACAAGGTGGCGCCCAAACGTCGGCCAACACCGCCGCTCCGACAGGGTTGATGCTGGGTACAGGTACTCGAGTAGTTTCAACTGAAAAGATTCACCAACAAGGCAGTTTGATTAATACCAATAATGCCTTGGATGTCGCTGTGAGTGGCGATGGTTTTTTTCAAATCCTTCAGCCAGATGGAACAATCGCTTTTAGCCGGGATGGATCGTTCAAGCTGTCCGCCACGGGTCAATTGGTTAACTCCAGTGGCTACTTATTGCAGCCGGCTTTAACCATCCCGAATACAGCTCAAACAATCACCGTTGGCGCCGATGGCACTGTTTCCGTACAAAATTATGGTCAAACCACTTCATCTACCTTGGGGCAAATTCAAGTCGCGCGGTTTTTGAATCCTGCAGGCCTGCAAGCAATCGGTGGAAACCTATTTAAAGAAACCAGCTCAAGTGGCGCACCGGTTGTAGGACAACCTGGGCAAAATGGTGCTGGAAGCTTGATTCAAGGTTCGTTAGAAGCCTCTAACGTGAACGTTGTCGAGGAGATGGTGGGTATGATTGAAACCCAGCGCGCCTACGAAGTGAGCTCAAAAGCAATTGAATCAGTAAGCGATATGCTTAAATTCGTAAACAACAATCTCTAAGGGCAGCCATGAATAAAGTCATGAAATGGACGGTTTTTATTGGGCTTGGCAGCCTCTTGGGTTGTTCTCACCCAATTAAAAATCTTGATCACGATAATCCTCCCCCAAGAGTGTATATTCCGCAGTCCAAAGCAGTGAATACCGCGGATGCCTCTATATTTGGTCACATCGCGACTGGGCAGGCTACTTTGTTTGATGAGCCAATAGCGCATGCTCCGGGTGATCTGTTGACGGTATTATTGGGTGAAGATATTTCGGCCTCTAATAAATCGGACCTCAATACATCTCGAAATTCGTCAACAACGGCTTTGACTCCACAAACGATAGCGGCTTTGGGCAGTAAAGGTGGCGTGGGTAAGTATCTGTTTCAGTCAGACCAAAATCCGGCCAAGTCCGTGGTTGGTACGACTGGTACGGGAAATGCTGATTTAGAAGGCACGCTGACAGGATCTCTGACCGCCGTCGTGACTGAAGTCATGCCAAATGGACTGTTAGTAATTCGAGGCTATAAGCGTATGGGGCTGACTCAAGGCTCAAACGTAATCCGAATCACTGGCTTGGTACGTCCGGTGGATATTCAACCAGACAATACGATTTTGTCTCGGCGAATTGCCGATGCAGATATTAAATATGTCAGTACTGGCGAATTGGCAGACGCAACTAATTCAGGTTGGATGAATAAGTTGTTGTACAAGATCTGGCCGTTCTAAGGAGTCGCCATGAACTTAAAGCAAGCTCTAATAATGATGATCACCGCAGCGGTGGTCTTCGGATCAAACATTGCTAAAGCTGATCGTATCAAGGATATGGCCCAATTGGCGGCATCTCGCTCTAACCAACTATTAGGGTACGGCATTGTCGTTGGTCTTCAAGGTACAGGTGATGGTAAAGATTTACCATTTACTGTCCAAACGCTGCGAGATACGTTGAAGCGTCTGGGCTCATCCTTGGACGGGCCGTTATCCAGTTACGATATTAATCCGGCGACTATTACCGACGTTAAAATTGAAAACGTGGCCGCAGTCATGATTACTGCGGAATTGCCAGCTTACGCCAAACCGGGCCAGCGCATTGACGTAAACGTGGCGGCAGTGGGAAAGGCTAAAAGTCTCCGGGGTGGCGTCTTATTGATGACGCGCTTACGCGGTCCTGACGGCCAAACTTATGCGATCGCACAAGGTCCATTGGCGGCATCTGGTTTTTCAGCAGACGCGGCGGGCAGCTCGGTTGCAGTGGGTGTCGCGACGTCAGCCCGAATTCCGGGGGGAGCCTTGGTTGAACGTGACGTTCAGGGTCCACTTAATGTGGGGCCCAATGTAATGATGAACGTCAACTCTGGTGATTTCGCGACCACAGCTCGAATTGTTGAAGCGATTAATCGAAAATTCGGTACAGGGACGGCACAAGCCATAGATGCAGTCTCAATAAAAGTCGCCGCACCAATGGATCCCGACCAACGAGTGGCCTTTGTCGGAATGATAGAAGAGCTAAACGTTGATGCTGGCGATCCACCCGCCAGAGTGGTGGTCAATTCGCGTACAGGAACCGTCGTGATATCTCGACAAGTACAGGTGTCTGCTGCTGCAGTTAGCCAGGGAGATATCACGCTTAAAATCGAGACTACAAATGACGTGAGTCAGCCTGGTCCGCTCAGCAACGGTACAACTCAAGCCGTGCAAAATGCAAACGTGAGTGTCAAGGAAGACAAGCGGAAGATGGCTCTGTTTAAGCCAGGAACAGATTTGCGAGACATCGTGAATGCTGTTAATGATATCGGCGCAACACCAATGTCATTAATTTCAATATTAGAAGCATTGCAAAAAGCCGGCGCGCTTCACGCCGAGCTCGTGGTGATCTAATATGAGCGCCGCTAGTCCCGCCAACTGGTATGACTTTAAGTCTCTATCCAGCATGCAGTCGGATGCGGCGAAGTCCCCCACTGCGGCGACGAAAGGCGTTGCTCAGCAATTCGAATCTATTTTTATAAACATGATGCTGACGGAAATGCGTAAGACAGTCGGGCACAGTGAGCTGACTGGCTCCGCGGCGTCAGATACCTATCAAGAAATGTTTGATCAACAAGTCTCATTATCGATGTCGAAAGCCGGTGGCATTGGGTTGGCGCCCTACATCGAAAAGCAATTGAATCGTGTGGCTAACGCCAATCAAAAGACTCCGACGCTTCCGACAAATGGCACAGGTCTGCCAATGATCACGCCATCAACAGGCTTGCCTGTTAACTCACCACAAAACTCTACTGGAGTCAGCGCAAACCCTGGATTAACGTTGCCCGTAACTCCGACCGAATATGCGCTTAAATCGCGTATATTGGATATCGAGAACTAAGCCATGGCAGATTTAGTCTCCATTGGTGTTTCGGGTCTGAGTGCGTACCAAAATGCGCTCTCGGTAACTGGCAATAATATTGCCAACGTGAATACACCGGGCTATGTTGACGAACAAGCCGTTTTAGCGCCAGCCGGACTATCTGGTAATGACGTTATCAGTATTGGTGGTGGCGTTTTAACGCAGAGCATCTCGCGACTTTCTAATGAGTTTCTCGAATCCAATTTGCGTGAAGCAACCGCGGCCGTTGGTGCTCAAAATTCGCTCGTTCAGGGTCTCTCGCAATTGCAGAATGAAATTGGCAGCCCGACTTCTGGACTAAGTGCCCAATTGCAGTCATTTTTCAACTCCGTCAGCGCGCTTCAGGCCAACCCATCGGATGCCGGCACGAGAGCAAACTTTATTGGCGCGGCGCAGTCAACTGTTGAGCAATTCAATTCCGTAGGCAGCACGCTGCAATCCCTCTCAGATGATACGGTCACTCAAATAAATAACTCGACGGATACCGTCAACGGAATTTTAAAGCAGATCTATTCAGTAAACCAAGAAATTAATTTGCACGCGAGTGACAAGACGCCACCCGCGACTTTACTGGACCAGCGCGATCAACTCTTGACCCAGCTGTCGCAAAATATGGGGATCACGAGTACTTACAGTAATTCCGGCGCAGTAACGGTTTATGCCGGAAACTCCGCAACCGGCCCAGCGTTAGTCAATAGCACATCTGCAAATTTAGTGAACGCGGTTGTGGATCCCAATGACGCAAGTCACGTGTCCTTTGTTATTAATCAAAAGTCAAATCCACAAACTATCAGTCCAATCACATCAGGTGTAATTGGCGGCTACGTAAATTTCTTATCTCAAGGAATTGTGCCAACTGTTAATCAAATAAATCGGCTAGCAAACACGTTCGGTAATGCCATTAATGTGATACAGACTAACGGGATGGACGCTACTGGGAAGGTAGGTCAACCAATGTTTTATTTGGGGCCCGCGTATCAAGCGTCAGGTCCCGCTATTGCTGGTAATGAAAATCTAGCAGTTACAATGGCAGACCCTACAGCGGTTACTGGAAATGCCTATACCGGCGTATTTGATCAATCTACCCAACAATGGACAATCACCAATAATTCATCTGGTGCCAGTAAAAAAGGTAGCGGGAATATTTCTTTCGAGGGGCTAAATTTTGACTTCACAGGGTCGGCGGTCAATGGCGACACCTTTCAAATCAATCCGACGTCCACTGCGGCTCAGTCTATTGCCATGGCAATACAAGACCCAAGTCAAATAGCAACTGCAAGCCAGATTCAGGCGCAAGCAAATTTGCAAGCCAACCAGGGTAATGCGACTATATCTGCGTCAGCAACTCCACTGCCTTCAGTGCCGTTGGGAATTAAGCCGATTGATCAAGTGCTCAGTAATGGGGTATCGTCACTGGCAGCCGCGACGACGTTTCCGTCTAGCATGATCAATAAGACCGTTGCTTACATACCCGCGGGAACCTCTAATATCAATTTAAATGCGGCTAGTGGAAACTTCGCGATTTTTACGCGCGATGGTGTTCAGCTCTCTGGCCCAAGTTTGACCAGCTTAAATATTGATCCTGCCACCATCATTAATACGGCTAATGGCTTTAATTTAGGACCGAAAGATAACGCTGCAGCCCGATATAACACTGATTATCTAAATGCCACGTCCGGACAAAGCTCTTATTTAGGTCAAAATATATCCTACGGGCAAACGGTCGCCCCAGTATCCAAAATAGACATCAATGGTAATCCAATTGCCGGTAGCTATACGCCAGCCGTGCTGACTCTCGGACCCTTTAACAGCGGGCAAGTGACGTTAAATGCCGGATCAATCGTTATTGATGGTAAGTCATTTCCGGCGACACAGCAAACGTTTGCAGGCGCTGACAGCGCAACCATTGCGGGAGCGATTGCTTCCCAAATAAACGCGCCGGCATCTGGCCTCGACGTTCATGCAAACGTCGTCAATGGGCAGCTAAAATTGTATAAGCCGCCTGTAGTTAGTACGGCAATTAATACCAGCTTTCAAATACAAATCGGTGCAAATAATTACAATGCAGATAGTCTAATCGATCTGCAAAGTGCAATTAATAATGACACGCCAACTACCGGCATTGTGGCAAGCGGAGGGCCCAACGGGCCGCTTAATCTGAGCTCTCTCGCCAAGATAACCATCAACGGTACAACGTATTCCGGAGTGACAAAAGCAGCCTTAGTCGCCGCAATTAATAATTCGACTGCAACGAGCAACATTAGCGCTTCGCTTAATAGTGCTGACGGCACAATATCGCTTTCCAGTAATTCGATATCTACAAATATCAATATTTCTAACGCCAATTTTTCAAGCATATCGGCAAAATCAGTTGCGGGTAAGTCGACGCTGAACATTGGCAGTCAATTCAACCCACCAACATTCAGCATTGGCGCGAATACGATTAACATGGCGCAAGCGACGAGCACCGCCAATGTCACTTCAACCCCATACTATGTTACGTTGAATGGTACGGTCTTTAGTGCGCCAACGCTTACGCAGCTCGCAACCGATATCAATAGCTATGGAGCCACACCGAATGTGGCCAATTCCTCAGTTTATAGTGCCGCAATAAATTCTGCCGGAACGCTTATTACGTTTGGGCCCAATACCTCTCCAACCGATCCCATTAAATTTTTAGTGGGAGATAACAACCTGGGCATACCGTCGGGCACTGCGCCGGATTTATCTCCGATTACGATAAACGTTGCGGATACGTCGAATGCCGGGTCGATTGTTGACAATTCAAACGAACTTACCCAATTAGGTTTGAATCCTGGCTTTCAAATGCAAAAGCCGTTGGGAGAAGATCTATTAGTCGTCGCGCTGCCGTCTACTAATGGCAGACTCCTAAGTCTTCAAGCCTCGTTCAATTCAGCAACCGGAAGCAATTCGAATCCAAATCCGGCGTCTGATGGGGGATTTGACGCGTCCACAACCCCAATTAAGCGCAACTGGAAGATTACCTTTACTGACGCCACCCATTATTCAATTTCAGATATTGATTCTGGTTTATCAACCCCAACGACGGTTGTGTCGGGAGCGACCTTTGATCCAACCAATCCAACGATTTCCTACGGAGATTGGACGGCAACGCTAAGCGGCACTCCTAAGCCTGGCGATTCGTTTAGTCTATCCCCGACCGACTCAACAAATGCCTCAAATGATAACTCGAATGTACAGCAGTTCTCATTAGTCGCTAGTAACCAAAACTACTTTGGTAACAACATGACGTTGAGTCAGGCTTATACGGCAACAGTAAACGACATTGGTGCAAAATTATCGCAAGCTCAAACGGCACAAACGACCCAAAAAGCGGTGTTAACCCAGGCGCAGAGTGCGCGAGATTCCGTGTCGGGCGTGAATTTGGATAATGAATTGGCCAATATGCTTAAATACCAACAAGCTTATCAGGCAAGCTCAAAAATTGTATCAACGGCAATGCAGCTGTTTGATTATCTGATACAAGCGTTATAGGAGTAAGTCATGAACGTATCAACTAACATGATGTATCAGCAATTGACCGATGCTATGTCCAACTCAAGTACGACGCTCACAACGTTGCAAGGCGAAGTGGCGTCGGGGTTAAATTATAATACCCCGTCTGACGCGCCTACCTCGATGGGGCAGATTCTGACAATTTCGGCAAAAATAAGCGCTTTAACTGAATCACAAAATACCACTAAAACAGTTAACAGTAGTCTTGGCGCGCAGGCCACAGCTTTGCAAAGTGCTCAAGGAGTGATTACTCGTCTTAATGCAATTGCAATTCAAGGGCAAGACGGGAGTCTGGCGTCTACAGATCGGGCGGCTCTTGCGGCAGAAGTGACCCAATTAAAAGGTACATTGCTTGACATCGCGAATTCACAAAATCCAACAGGTCAGTATGTTTTCGGTGGCACCAATACCGCGAATCCACCGTACGTCCAAGATGCGCTAAGTCAAAGCGTAAGTTATGTAGGCGCGAGTGCGCCATTGCGCGTCCAAGTGTCGCCGACCAGCTATGAGGACAGTTCGATCACAGGGCCATCCGTATTTCAGGTGTCAAACGGCAATGGAGCCAATGTGGACATGTTTAAGGTGTTAGACAACTTAAATGCCGCATTAACGAATAATGATCAGGCTGGAATGGCCACGGCTGAACAGAATATTAAGCAGCTGAGCGATAACGTGAGTGTTTCAATGTCCGAAGTTGGCGCTGCTCAGAATAGGATGTCCGATATTACTGCCAGTAATACTGAACTTACAACGCAAACTCAACAAGTATTATCAAACGTTCAAGACCTTGATTATGCAACGGCGTTGGCGAACTTACAAAAGCAACAGGTATTATTGCAAGCATCCGAAACGCTGGTAAGTCAATTGTCTAAACTTTCGCTATTGAACGAAATGAAGTGATAGGGTGAATTTATGACAATAAGCGCAGCCTCTACAACGTCGAATCCGCTATTGAGTTCTAGTAGTACGACGAGTAATCCTTTGGCGAGTGCGTCAAGTACAACCTCGAATCCGCTTCTCGTTAACAACTACCCGAGCAGCTCAACCAATTCTGCTCAGCAATCAGCTGGTCAGCAAATCTTAACGTCATTGGGTGGAACCTCAATCAACGTTATGGGAATTGAGTCCTCATTGATTACAGCGGCGCGAGCTCCACAGCAGAAAATTATTAATACCGCTGTGCAAACTCTTTACACTGCTAAGACTTCAGTAACAGCGTTGTCGCAGGGAATTACAGCGCTGCAAACTGCCGCGGACGCGATTAACACGGTAAACGGGGTTAATCAGCTGCAATTTACTGACACAGATGGCGCGGTATCGGCGACTGCTGGCGGTAATGGCGCAGCGGTACAAGGCGCACATCAAATAACCGTTAGTCAGTTAGCCACAGCCCAAGAGACGCTTTCAAGCACTTTTTCAAGCGCGACGGATAAGACGGCTATTCCAGCAGGCTATCAATTAAGCATCAC
>Ga0164296_1000267_pt1 | contig 65826 bp, 62 predicted proteins | sample GEODES057metaG_FD_113533 | JGI IMG/M metagenome (GOLD analysis project Ga0164296, IMG submission 113533) | Dystrophic lake water microbial communities from Trout Bog Lake, Wisconsin, USA - GEODES057 metaG | ecosystem: Environmental > Aquatic > Freshwater > Lake | place: USA: Trout Bog Lake...
ATCGCCCAGGTCGGTGACTTGTAAACCAGCGTAAAAGTACATCAACAAGGCGGTTGAGGCTTGAACGACTAACCGAAACTTAAACGACAAATCAAAGCGATCGTCAAATGCGCCGGTTAGCGTAACCACGGTGGCGCCAATCAGGTACGTCTGGGCGATGGGGGAATTCAACAGATTGGAATTAAAGCCCACTAAACACGCAAGGACCGCGACGTAGATCGCCAAACCGCCGATCAATGGCACTTCGCCTACGTGAGTGGCGTGTGATTTTTTGGTCTCGTGGCCCGTCGTTGCCGTATGGCCGCTGGGCAAATCGATGAGCTGAATTAAGGGGGCGATTTTACGAAACATCAGCATGGCCGCAACGCTGATGACGAAAGCGGTTAACCCTTCAAGTACCAGTTGGTGAACGTTTAAAAGTGTCGGCATCTGATCCATATCTACCCACCATCCCTGCGGGATTTCCATTTAAAGCGCCTCGAACCAATCCATGGTTCGATGTCCGCTGTTAAATTCGTTGTGTTTCTGGTCCTCAAAGTGCGACAATTGTACTCGTGAGAGACTCAGAATTGCATGATTTTGCTGTAATATATTATGTAAGGCTCGGTTAATCACCAGTTTTTCCACGGCATATTCATAAGAATCTTAGTAGGTGTTGGAGCGTTGACAAGTTAACCAGAACAGTGGATTAACCTATTTTAAAAGGTAATTGTATGAAATTAAACCTAGGGCAGAGCGCATTCATCGGTGTGTTCGGATTCGTATTGATGGCGGCCACAACCGTCGTCTGCGCGACGGAACCGTTGCACGGTGATTTGCAGTTAACGGTGCGTGAGGAAGGCTCCAGTTTTTTGGTGCACGCCGAGTTGCCTACTCGATTGCAGGCCTGTCAGCTGTGGGATTTTATTTCCGATCACGAGGCCGCGATGTTGGTTCCCGGTATGTTGGAATCGCGAGGCAAGCGAATTGACGACACGCACGTGGTCGTCATCCGCCGGGAGCAGGAGTCGGTCGGCCCATTCACCACCACGGTCCATTCGGTACTCAATTATGTGGAATACCCTCCCAATAAAATGACGTTTGAGCAAGTGGAAGGGGATCTCAAGGCTTATAAAGGCACGTGGTTGATTACCACGACCCCTCAGGGAGCGGTATTGAATTTGGACGCGACGTTTGTGCCAGCAGCGTTTATTCCTAATTTTATTTTTCGAAAATTATTAGGACCCACGTTGAAAAAACGACTCGAGGTCGGCTTAGAAAAAGAATTCGATCGACCCAATCATCCACCCTCGAGTTGCAAACAATCGTAAGTAAAAGGCTCTTGCTATGACCACTGTGACCATAAGAAGTGTGTTGACTCAATCGCCGGTGATTCCCGTCATGGTGGTTGAATCGGAAGCGCAGGCTCAGCCCTTAGCGGAGGCGTTGCTGCAAGGGGGCTTGACGGTATTCGAAATAACCTTAAGAACCCCCAACGCGTTGTCGATTATTCAATTGCTTCGAAAAAGTTATCCGCAGGCCATCGTGGGCGCGGGCACGGTGTTGAACCAGCAGTCGCTGCGCCAAAGCATCGATGCGGGCGCGCAATTTATCGTGTCGCCGGGCCTCAGCGAGTCGCTGGCCCAGTCGGCCGCGGGCGCTGGCGTACCGTATTTGCCGGGCGTGGCCACCTCCACCGAACTCATGGCGGGATTGGATGTGGGTTTGGATACGTTTAAATTTTTTCCGGCCGTTCAAGCGGGCGGTGTTGCGATGCTTAAAGCGTTCCAGAGTGTTTTTGCGGGCGTGAAGTTTTGTCCTACGGGTGGAATTCAATTCGAAAACGCCGGTCAATTTTTAGCGCTTGATAACGTCTTGACCGTGGGCATGTCCTCGGTGTGTCCGCCTGACCTCGTGGCGAAGGGTGAGTTTAAAGCGATCGAGCAATTGGCTAAACAGGCTCATCGACTGGGAAGTAAGGCTTAGGGTATTCTCGTGATGGCCGTGCCACAATTGGTGCTTTGGGATTTGGATGGCACTTTGGTGGATTCCGCGCCCACCATCATGGACGCGTTGCAACGCGCGTTCACCCGGTTAAACGTGAATCCGACTGAGCCGCTGACCGAGAAGCTCATTGGGCCGCCTTTAGACCAATTGTTGCAGCGCTTGTTTCCGAGTTCCACGGACGTGATCCGAGCGGAAATTTTGGCCGAGTTTAAACAACACTACGACCACGAAAGCTATAAGGCAACGCGCGTTTTTCCAACCGTCAGTGACACCCTGTTGCGGTTAAATCAATTGGGTGTTCGACAATGGGTGTGTACCAATAAGCGCCTGTTGCCTACCCAGCGTATTGTGGATCATTTGGGGTGGCGTGAGGTGTTCGAACACCTCTACGCCTTGCCCGATTTTAGGGTGGATGGGCAGCCCGTTGCCAGCAAATCGGATATGGTTCAATCGCTTATGATGCAACATCGGCTCAACCCAGGTGCCATAATCCTGGTGGGCGATACAACTACCGATCAACTCGCCGCTCACAATAATCAACTGGGTTTTGCGTATGCGCGTTGGGGTTATGGTCAGGTGACGTGCGCGAGTCCGGACCTGGTTTTAAACGTATGCGAAGAATTTCTGACATATTTTTAAGCTCAAAACATAAAAGCGACAAAAAAAGACTAAAAAGGGGTCGCGGTTAGTTTAATTTTGATCGAGCGTTAAGAATAGCAAAGCTGTTTGCATTCGTGTATACTCGCTGTTACGTTTAGCCGAGTACTAAATAAGATAGCTCGCGCTAACACTGTCACTGACGATATTTTATTTATTACGTTGGTCAATATTTAAATCTTAGGAAATTTTATGTCTGCTTTACGCAATTCCAGTGGCGCATCGCGTGCGTCAAGTGTTGGCGCCGTGGCTGTGTTGATTGATCCATTTTGGGTTGGAAACATCCCACTCAATCGTTCCGTGTTGAATCAAGTTGAAAAATTGGCCAGTCATTATGGTCAGTTGTTGCGGATTTATTGGTATTTGGATAATTATCCCAAAGAGCTCGAGGGGTTCGAGGCTAAGCACACCACCGTGCGCGTTTTGGGTCGGGATGATTTAGAGGATGGATTTGAGTTGATCAAAGCCATTGATTCGGATTTAACTGGCTTGTCGACACATGGGTCGGTCAGCACCATTATTTTGGGCAGCTTAGATGACCGCTTGTTGCTGTCGGTCGAGCGGATCAAACACACGGGTCATCGGGTGGTGGGTTTGCTGTCGCCAGAGTCTAAAAACGATGAGGGCAGTGCACGGATGCTGCGCTCCTTTGATGACACGGTGCAGTTGAGCGGTTACGCGGCGGAATCGGATCGCGAAATGACGGCAGAGGAAGAGGCCTTATTAAACGGGGTGGTCAATGAATGGCTGCCAACCCAAGACGAGTCGGCGCTGGACTACATCCGTCAGTACATCACCAATCGACCCGGGATTCCGCGGGAAGTGGATTCGCGGTTGTTGTTTTTGTCTTCTCGCGTGCTCAATCGAGAGTTGTCCAACGCCGAAAAAATACACATTCGAAATCTCGTGCGGTCATCGGTCGCTCCCGCTTAACCCGCCGGTCAGACGGGCCGGTCAGACGGTGCGGGCGAATGACCTGCTCCATCAGCCAATTTTATAATGCAATCAACAATATTTGTCCTGAAATATCAGTACGAGCGCGTCATTTAATGGCGCGACGCAACACTGAAATGTCTTGAGAGTGCAGGCGATAGTCACTATCATTCGCCTCAACCGCAATCCCTTAAACCGTGGGCTTGAGCTCACGACTGACTAGGTAAAAAATGATGAACTTTTCCAATCCGATGGGTACGGACGGCTTTGAATTTGTCGAATACACTGCACCCGATCCCAGACAACTGCGTGAACTCTTTGAACAGATGGGCTTTCCGGCGATTGCTCGGCATCGTTCGAAAGACGTAACCCTGCATCGACAAGGGGGAATAAACTTTATTGTCAACGCGGAGCCTAAAAGTTTTGCTCAATCGTTTGCGCAAGACCATGGCCCATCGATTTGTGCGATGGCGTTTCGCGTCAAAGACGCGGCGAGCGCGTATCAGCGAGCATTGGCGTTGGGTGCCGAGCCCGGCCCGTGGACCGCGGGACCGATGGAGTTGAATATTCCATCCATAAAAGGAATTGGCGGCAGTTTGATCTATTTGGTTGATCGTTACGAGCAGCCAAGCATTTACGATATTGATTTTGTGGCTCTGCCCACCGCGCCCACGCCCAATCGTGGGCAATTGCTTGTGATTGATCACCTCACCCATAACGTTCGTCGTGGACAAATGAGCGTGTGGGCGGATTTTTACGAGCGCTTGTTCGGCTTTAGAGAAGTTCGCTACTTTGATATCGAGGGCAAGAAAACGGGTTTATTCAGTAAGGCCATGACGAGCCCGTGTGGAAAGATCCGAATTCCCATCAATGAGAGTCAGGACGATAAGAGTCAGATTGAGGAATACCTCCGCGATTATCGGGGTGAGGGCATTCAGCATATTGCCCTGCTGACGGATCACATTTACGATGCCGTCGACGTTTTGCGCGAGCGTGGAATTGTTTTTCAATCCACGCCCGATACCTATTACGAGGGCGTGTCGGCGCGAGTTGCTGGTCATTCAGAATCGTTGCAAGTGCTACAGCAACGAAAAATTTTAATTGATGGCAGTGCCAACGAGGGCATTCTGCTGCAGATCTTCACCGTTAATATGATTGGTCCGATCTTCTTTGAGATCATTCAGCGCAAAGGGAATGAGGGCTTTGGTGAGGGTAATTTTAAAGCGCTGTTTGAGTCGATTGAATTGGATCAGGAGCGTCGCGGATTAATTTAGTGACCATCACTTTGCAGGGTACAAAATGAACATCAAACGCATCCACCACGTGGCTTATCGTTGCCATGATGCCAAGCAAACCGTAGAGTTTTATCGTGACGTACTCCATATGAAATTTTTGAGCGCGTTCTCGGAAGATCGGGTGCCCTCAACAAAAGAGTACGATCCCTATATGCATGTCTTTTTAGACGCGGGGTCGGGCAATGTGTTGGCTTTTTTTGAATTGCCCGAACGTCCCACCATGGGAAAAGACCCCAACACGCCAGACTGGGTACAACACATCGCTTTTGAAGTGGATTCCATGGACGCGTTGTTGGAGGCGGCTCAGCACATTCGCTCGAAAGGCCTTGATGTGTTGGGTCCGGTCGATCATGGGTTGTTTCAATCAATCTATTTTCATGACCCCAATGGTCATCGTCTGGAGTTAACCGTAAATACCGCCAGTGCGGAATTGATTGAACGCGCGCAGTCGGTAGCGCCGTTAATGTTGGCGGAGTGGTCGCAAACCAAAAAAGCGCCGCGCCACGCCGCTTGGCTACACTCCGCGGAGTTTTCCAAGGAATCGCCGTGAGAGTGGCGTCCCTGGGAGCTGATCGCGATGGCGCGTTGGTGGTGGTCAATTCTGCGTTGAATCGATATTTGCCGTGCGTTGAGTTTAAGACCTTGCAGGCGGCGTTGGATCAATGGGAGGATGCCAACGGGGTTCTTCGTCGGCTGTCTCACGAGGTGGAATCCTCGCCCGAGGCCAAGCCGCTTAATCTGAACGAGTGCCGTGCCCCCTTGCCGCGAGCGTACCAGTGGGTGGATGGGTCTGCCTATTTAAGTCATATGCAACGGATTCGTAGGGCACGCGAGGCGTCGATGCCCGACACCGCGTTGACGGTGCCGTTGGTTTATCAAGGCGGATCGGATGATTTGATGGGGGCGTGCGCGGACGCGATCTTTGAGGACGAGCACGCCGGCATTGACGTTGAGGCAGAGGTGGCCGTCGTGATCGGAGACGTTCCGATGGGTGCTGATGCGGATTGGGTGGTGCGCCACGACGCCATTAAATTGGTGATGATCGCCAACGACTGGAGCCTTCGAAACATCATTCCCAAAGAAGTTGAAAAAGGCTTCGGGTTTTACCAAGGAAAACCGTCCACGGCATTTTCACCCGTCGCCGTAACGCCCCAGTCCTTGGGGTCAGCCTGGAATGGTCGGTTCTTGACGGCCTCTCTGGAGGTTACGATCAACGGCGCGTCGTTGGGGAAGCTCAATACGGGTTTGGATTTGCAGTTTGATTTTCCTCGTTTGATTGAACACTGCGCCAAGACTCGCTGGCTTGCCGCCGGCACCATCGTTGGAAGTGGCACCGTCTCTAATTCGGATGAATCGGTTGGGGTGGCGTGCATTGCTGAGAAGAGGGCAATCGAGATGATTCACGGGCAACAGCCGCTGACGGCGTATTTAAAGCACGGCGATCAGATCTCCATTGACGTCGTCCATCAGCAGCGTTCACTGTTTGGTCGCATCGATCAGACGGTGTGTATTCGTCCGGGACTACACAGTCCCAAATTGTATCGATCGTAAGAGGTTTCCTTCGTCTAACTGGCAGGTGTTCCATGAGCATCGATTACACGGTGATTCCGCCGATATCCGATCAGGTTTATGTGGCTCCGTTGAAAAAACCGGCGTCACTTGCGGCCGATTGGTTGGAGCCTAAGCAGCGCGTGTACACCCCGGAGGAGCATCGTATTTGGGATCATTTGTTCGCCCGGCAAATGGCTCTGGTGTCTAAATCCGCGTGTCGGGAATTCCTAAACGGGCTTAAAATTTTGGACTTAGGGCGCGGGGGCGTGCCGGACTTTAATGGGCTATCGGAGGAGCTGTCGGCGCTCACCGGATGGACGATTGTGCCGGTGCCGATGTTGATACCGGATCACATTTTTTATTACCACTTAGCGAACCGACGGTTTCCCGCTGGCAACTTCATTCGGGATCGAGACCACTTGGAATACATTGAGGAGCCCGATGTGTTTCACGATGTTTTCGGTCACGTCCCACTGCTCACCGATCCGGTGTTTGCAGATTACATGCAAGCGTTCGGCCGTGCCGGTTGGAAGGCGTTGCAATATAACCGCTTAAAAGCGCTTTCGGCCTTGTATTGGTACACCGTAGAATTTGGATTAGTGCTGGAGAGTAACGCTCTGAAAATTTATGGCGCAGGCATTTTGTCCGGCGCAACGGAAACCGTTTTTTCGGTGGAGAGCGTATCGCCGCATCGGGTGCACTTGTGTGTGGATCGAGTCATGCGCACCGATTACACCATTTCCGATTTGCAGTCGTGCTATTTTGTCGTGGACTCGTTTAAAGAGCTGTATCAAATGACGGAACAGCGAGGCTTTGAGCCCATTTACGAGACCTTGGCGGCTGGCTTTCAATACGCCCAAACCGCTTTATTGGACACCGATCACGTGTATCAACGCGGTACCCAGGAGTATTTTTTACGGGGCGGGCGAGCGTCCTCTCAGCGGTGAGCCCAGTGTGGGCGTGCCCCCTCGTAGGTGGCCACCGTGGATTGCGTCGGAGCAGGTGAGTTGCCCGGAACGCTCCAATTTCCATTGCCCCGAGCGCGCCGATCCGCAAAAACGTTGACCGCGTATCCCTGTTGGGGGTATTTTAGTATAGTGATCAACGCCGCTTAGCCTTTTGTGAGAATGACATGCGCATCAAATACGGTCGATCTGTTTTAGGGGTTGCAACAGCGCTGGCCGTGGGGCTGAGTTCTCAATCCGCACTGGCCAGCTCGCCCGCGGATCTCATCATCGATCAAGCGAAAATTTATACGGCCAGCGGCGCCCAGATGGCAGAAGCGATGGCGGTGTCGGATGGCAAAATCATCTACGTCGGCTCCCACGCCGGTGTTCAGGCCTTTAAAGGGCCTCAGACCCAACTGCGAATGCTGCATGGGGCGGTGGTCTTGCCGGGTCTGATTGATACCCACATACACCCCTTGGATATTGTGGATTTGGACGTCTGTGATTTGCATTCGCAATCCTTGACCTTAGAACAGATATCCCAGGTGGTTCGCGGTTGCGTGGCGCACTATCATTTGAAACCGGGTCAGTGGCTGAGCGTTTATCAATGGAACAACACGGGTGGCAACCAGCCCAGCGCGCGGCTTAAAAACTTGCGAGCCGCTTTAGACGCCGGCGCGCCCAACAATCCCGTGACCCTGTTGGGCAACGATGGCCATCACGGGGCGTATAACTCCGTGGCGTTGAAAGGGGCCAAAAATCGTCGTGGGGAAGTGGTGGGGTTGACCAGCGCCACATTGGATCGCGAGTTCGCGGCCTTTAAAACCCTGATCGGCGTGGATGCGCAGGGCGAGCCGGATGGCGTCGTCAATGAAAACGCGCGTTACTTGGTGGACAGCACCGAAGTGATGGACAACGCCATCGCGGAGATTGCCAAAAACCCGGAACGCGTGGTGCGTAAATTAAACTCGGTCGGATTGACGGGCATGATGGATGCCTACGTGCCGCCACACTCGATTCCGATTTATGAGGCTTTGGAAAAACGCAACCACCTGACGGTGTGGACCAACCTTGCCCTGTATTTTGATCCGTTTATTTACAGCGACGACCAAGGCCGGGTTCAGTTTAAGCAAATGGTTGATGAAGCGACCGTGATCCGACAAAAGTTCGTCAATGACAAACTGATCAAAGCCGATACCGTGAAAGTGTTTGCGGATGGGGTGCTGGAGGGGAATCCGTATTCGGAACCGCCGACCCTGCCGGATTCCCCCAGTTCCACGGATTACTTACAGCCGATTTTTCAATCCAAGAACAATCTGCCGAGCGTGGTGGGTTACGTGGACACCCATTCCGCTGTGTGTGAACAAGTGCGCTCCCAAAAGCTCTGGGCTCAGAGCGCGACGGTGATTAGTCAGTTTAAATCCCAACACGGCTATCATCCGGGTCAATGTCAGTTGATGCGCGGTCAATTTCAAGATCCGCCCGATGTTCAAATGCAGTTGGTGAACGATTTTCATCAAGCGGGATTTAATGTGCACATTCACGCCATTTCCGACGCGGCGGTTTCATTGGCGATCAGTGCCATTGAAAACGCCAGGGCGAGCGATGGCAACGATAAAACCCGAGATGGACTGGCTCACGTGCAACTCGCTCAAAAACACGATGTGGAACGAATGGGGCGCGATCATTTGTTTGTGGCCTATACCTACGCGTGGATGATTGAAGATCCGGAATACGATTTATCAGTCATTCCGTTTATCCAAAAAGTGCACGGCCAATCGTTCGCCGAACTGCACCCCCCTGGCAATCCTTACGATGAGATGGTGTATCCCGTAAAGGACACCCAAACCGCGGGCGCGATTTTAACGGCGGGATCCGATGCGCCCGTGGAAACCCGAGATCCGCGACCCTTTGTGAACATCACCCGTGCCGTCAGTCGCCGCTTGCCCGATTCCAAACTGGTGCTCACGCCAAGACAAGCGCTCAGCTTAGATGAGGCGCTCCTGTCCTATACCTCAAACGCGGCCAAGGCCTTGGGTCGGGAGACTGAGATCGGAAGCCTGGACGTGGGCAAGAGCGCGGATTGGGTGGTGATTGATCGCGATATTTTTGCGCTCGACAAGCAGCGGCAATACGCGGCAATGGAAAAAACCCAAGTCCTCGAAACGTGGTTCCAAGGCAAGCGGGTGTATCGCAAGAAGGCCAAGTCCTAAGATGGGGGGCATCCCCCCCGCACCGAGCTCATGGCGCGGGTCAGGGCGTCGGGTTTGATTCACTGGGAGGGTGTGATGATCGATCCTGAAACGATGATTCATTCGGATTACGGTTCACTCGATGCTCGTGATCCGCGCTGTATCGCCGCGCTCGCAAAGGCTCGGGAGGCGATGCGGCAAACGGGGTGCGCTGTGTTGCCAAATTTCTTGCGCGCCGAGTTGTTGCCGTCCCTGGTGAACGAGTGCGATCGGGTGGCGGTCCACGCCCACCGCAACTTTAATCGAACCAATGTTTATTTCACCACCGACGATCCGCGCTTGCCTGCGGATCATCCCAAACGACAGTTTTTTGATCGCTCCAATGCGTTTGTGCCTGCAGATCACTTGAACGAGGGAAGTTATCTGCGCGCGCTGTACGAATGGCCGGCGTTCACGGCGTTTGTAAAAGCGGTCCTGCAAGAGGAGAATTTTTATCGGTATGCCGATCCGTTGGCAGATGTGATTGTGAACACGGCCGAGGCGGGAGGCGGGTTTCCCTGGCATTTTGATACCAACAACTACACCGTGACGCTCGCCATCCAAAATGCAGAGGACGGAGGGGCGTTTGAATTTGTGCCGAACTGCCGCTCCAGCACGGACGAATGTTACGAGGACGTGGCTCAGGTCTTGCGCAATGAGTCCGATCGCGTCATTCGCCTCAACCTGAAACCGTTTGATCTGCAACTCTTTCGAGGGCGCTACGCGCTGCACCGGGTAACCCCGTTGCGAGGTGCCCGAAAGCGTTATGTGGCCATTTTCAGTTACGCGGACCGGCCGGACATGGTCGGGAGTGTGGAGCGCACCAAGCAGCTTTATGGCCGCGTCCTGCCCATCCATCTGGAAAAAGCCGGCATCCGCTCCGACGCGCTGATCGACTGAGGCGTCCGCAGCGGTGGCGGATTTTGGGGTATTGGTTCTAGAGTTGGCGCTCCCAGAGGGATTCGAACCCTCGTACCAGCCTTGAGAGGGCTGTGTCCTGGGCCTCTAGACGATGGGAGCGTCGGTGATTGCCCGTTTCATTTGGTATGCTATCAGAGTTTGCGATTGAACGCTTTTTAAACTGAACGAGACCGTATTGTTAACTGAGAATTCTGGCGCTTCGGGCGCCCAAATCATCACCCCAGACCACCATTCCATTTCCCGCCAGGACATCTCCGTGGCGGCGTTGAAGGTTTTGACGCGGTTGCACGAGGGTGGCTTTCAAGGCTATTTGGTCGGGGGCGGTGTCCGTGACCTGCTTTTGGGCATGCACCCAAAGGATTTTGACGTCGCGACGGACGCCACGCCGGAACAAGTCAAGTCGTTATTTCGGAACTGTCGTCTCATTGGCAGACGATTTCGTCTGGCGCACGTCATCTTTGGTCGCGAGACGATCGAAGTGGCGACGTTCCGTGGCGAAGAGAGCCCAGAGGACGACGACGATGAGCATCGACGCATCGATGAATCGGGTCGCTTGTTAAAAGATAATATTTACGGAAACATTGAGCAGGATGTGTGGCGCCGGGATTTTACCTGCAATGCCCTGTATTACAACAGCGCCGATCATTCGATCAGAGATTTTGTGGGCGGATTATCGGACATTGAGCATCGGTTGCTCAGATTGATTGGTGATCCGCAGGTGCGCTACCGAGAAGATCCGGTGCGCATGTTAAGAGCGGCGCGGTTTTCTGCAAAATTATGGTTTGCCATTGAAGCGTCCTCACGGGCGCCGATTCAAGAACTGAGCCCATTGCTCAATAACGTTCCGCCCGCTCGGCTCTTTGATGAAACCCTCAAATTGTTTTTGACCGGTCACGGGGAAACGTCTCTCAAGACCTTGCAAGAACTCAATTTATTGCATTCGTTATTGCCGCCCGTGGCGGAGTTTTTGGCGGCCAACCCGCACAGTCCCTACGCCCGAATCATGCGGCTGGGATTAGCCAACACCGATCAGCGCGTGATCGACGATCGGCCAGTCTCCCCGGTGTTCTTGTTCATCGTCCTGTTGCTGGGCTGCGTCGAGCAGCGGTTCGCCGCTCATCGCGCCGAAGGGCTGCCGGTGTCCCTGGCGCATGAGCGCGCGGTGGATGGTGTTCTGGCGCAACTGTTGGTGCGCGTGGGCATTCCAAAACGTTTTACCTTGCCCCTCAAAGAAGTCCTGGTGCTGATTCGACGGCTGCGGCAGGGCGGTTCCAAGCGCGCCAATCAGGCACTGAGCCATCCGCGGTTTCGCATGGCCTACGACGTGATTGAGTTGGAATCCATGGTGGGGCAACTGGATCCCGAGGTGGTGGAGTTTTGGGCCACGGTGCAGACGCTCGACGGCGAGCAGCGCCAGGCCTACATTCGCGAGCACACGCCAGGCGACGCCCGACACGACGCCGCGACCGAGGAGTCGTCGGACGCACCGACGGATAAACCCAACCGCCGTCGCCGCCGCCGTCCGCGTCGGCGCGAGGGCTAGGCTTGAGCCGCGGGACCACTTGGACTCCCGTGTACGTGGCGCTGGGGAGTAACCTCAACGACCCACACGCGCAAGTCGAGCGCGCGATTGCAAAGCTCAAACGGTATCCCCAAGTCAGCGCCTTTCGGGCATCCACAGCGGTGGAATCCGCGCCTGTGGGCTATTTAGACCAGCCGTCGTTCATCAACGCGGTGGTGGGGTTCTTGACAGTTTGGTCTTTAAGGGATACTCATAACGTACTGAAAACAATAGAATCTGAGCTTGGGAAAATTCCACCCAAAGAGCGTTTCGGACCCCGCACCATCGACCTCGATTTGTTGATGTATGGCCGAGTCAAATCCGAGGATCCCGAGTTGCTCCTGCCTCATCCGCGTCTGCACGAACGCATCTTTGTGTTGTACCCTTTAGCATCGATCGCGCCCGAACTTCGAGTCGGAGGAGGGCGTTCGGTGTCGGAATGGTTAAACGCTCTGCCGCCAGACGCGTGGTCGGGCTTTCGGGATTTGGGTGTGCCGCTTGGCAACGGTTCAGCATTAAAGGGATGACGGATGAGTGCCTCAGATCTGCCCTACCGCTTCGTGGTTGTCGAAGGCCCGATTGGCGTGGGCAAAACCACCCTGGCCAAGCGCTTGGCCGATCTGTATCAGGCCGAACTGTTGCTGGAGCAGGCGGAAGACAATCCCTTCTTGGAGCGCTTCTACAAAAACCCCCGTCAAGGCGCCTTTCCCGCCCAGTTGTTTTTTTTGTTTCAACGCAGCCAGCAACTGAATGAACTAAAGCAAAACGCGCTGTTCTCCAATACCCGAGTCGCTGACTTTTTATTGGACAAAGACCGTCTCTTTGCGCGCATGAATTTGGATGCCGAGGAATACCAACTGTACGAACAAATCTACGACAAGTTGGCAATTCAGTCGCCCAAACCGGATTTGGTGATCTACTTGCAAGCGCCCATTGGGGTCTTGCAGGAACGCATCGCGCGCCGCGGTGTTCCCTACGAACTGGGCATGGATCGGGCGTACTTGAAGAAAGTGGCCGATTCGTACACCCAATTTTTTCACTTGTACGACGCCACGCCGTTGTTGATTGTCAACGTGACGGACATCAACTGGGTGGACAATAAGCAGCACTTCGAAGAATTATTGGCTGAAATTAAAAAGCCCAGACGCGGTCGTCACTACTTCAATCCCTCGTTCAGCAAATAACCTCAAGGCCAGTGGCCGACGCCGCGGTCACCACGCTCGAGTGTGGATTTCGCTTGGTGCTGATCGATCGCCCAATCAATATGCTCTTTGAGCAGGTCGCTGGCAGTGTCCCGTCGGGCGCGCAGCGCCGCGACGATGCGGGGCGAGTGCGGCGCATTGCCCAGGGCAATCGCAAGATTGCGACTAAAGCGCTCATAGCCGATGCGCCGAATTGGACTGCCTTCGAGGTTTTTTAAAAAATCGGCCTCCGACCAGGCCCACAACGTCAACAACTCAATCCGATCCAGGCCCAAACGCGGGTTAAAGTCGGGATCGGCGACTGGCGTGTTGAAGGAGTTGAAGGGGCACACCAGCTGACAATCATCGCACCCATAAATGCGATTGCCCATCGCCGAGCGCCATTCCAGGGGTATGGGCCCAGGATGTTCGATGGTGAGGTAACTGATGCAGCGTCGCGCGTCGATCTGTCCCTCTTTGGAGAGCGCGCCAGTGGGGCAAGCGGGTACGCACGCCGTGCACGTGCCGCAATGCGCGCTGGCCCGTTGATTGATGGGCAGTGGGATGTTGGTCACCAACTCGCCAATGAAAAACCAACTGCCTTTTTTGGCGTTAATGAGATTGGTGTTGCGGCCAATAAAGCCCAGCCCCGCTTCCCGAGCGGCGGGCTTTTCCATGAGCGGCGCGCTGTCCACCATGGCGCGACAGACCAGTTGCTCGCCCAGCGTAGGGACTTCGCGTCGAGTCCACGCTTCGATGCGATCGGCCAGATGCGCCAACTTGGTTCGCATGGTTTTGTGATAATCGCGATTTAAGGCGTAGCGTGAGATGTACGCCTGTTGTGGGGTGTTCAACACCTGCCACGGATCCGCGGCGTGTTGAGGATAGTAGGCTTGAGTGACGCTGATCACGCGAATCGCGTCTAAAACCAGCGTGTCGATTTTCGCGCGCGCCGTTCCCCACCGCGTCATGTAGGCCATGTCGCCCTGATGGCCGTTTGTGAGCCATTGACTCAGCGCGGACGCATCGTCGTCCGTCGGGCCTTCACTGATGCCCACCTCTAAAAAACCAAGCTCGTGCGACCAGACGTGAATGTGTGACGTAAGCTCGGTTAGCCAAGATTGGGTGTCCATTCGCGTATTGTAAGCGTTTTGCAGCTGAACTCATTATAATCAGACTTTAATCACGCAAAATAAGTGGATGGTGGAATCGTCAATATGCTGTCCCCAACGCCGATCTATCCCGCGTGCGAGGTGGCGCAGTTCGACCGTCGTCACAGTGAGCGCGATCCGTCACTCCAGGCGTCGTGGATGCGTCTTGCTGGCGTGGGTGCCTTTAAGCGCATTCGTCGTCAGGTTACGCGCTGCAAAATCCTAGTCGGCCCCGGTGCCAATGGCGGAGATGGCTTGGTGGTGGCGACGCTGGCCCTGGAGAGCGGTTTGCCCGTGAGGGTGTGCGCGCCGTTGGGCGTATCGAACTCGGCGGTGGTGCAGTCGATCTATCGCGAGTTTGTGTCGCTGGGTGGGCAGTTGTGTACGCAATCCGAATTTCTGAACGATCCCAGTCCTTGGATCGATGCGCTCTTTGGCGTCGGGCTCAATCGGCCGATCACCCCAGACCTGGCGCAGTTTCTCGCCCGCCTCGGTGATGCGTTGTTTGCATTGGACGTGCCGTCTGGTTTGGACGTCAACACCGGCCAGCCCTTGGGTTATGCCGTGAAGGCGCTGGCCACCATCACGTTTTTAGGACTGAAAGACGGGTTGTTTGAGGGGCAGGGCCCGCGCTTTGCGGGCAAAGTGTTTTGTGAAGATTTGGGTCAAGGCCAGTCTGTGCGTCGCGAGTGTACGCCCTGTGCCTGGCGTATTTCGCCTGCCCTAGTCAGTCGCTGGGTGAGTGAACCCGACCCCCTAGCTCACAAAGGCACGATGGGATCGGTGTTTGTCGTCGGCGGTGAAATGCCCACCTTGGGGGCCTCGCAACTCACGGCGCAGGCGTGCCTAAAAGCGCGGGCCGGCAAAGTGTGGTGGAGTGTGGACGCGGGGTCAGCGACGCTGGCGGCGTTGGTGAGGCCCGATTTGATGGTGGTTCCCACCGACCGACCCGCGGATGCGGCTGCCGCGCTGTCGCGCGCCCACGTTATTGCGATCGGTCCGGGCTTAGGGCAGTCGGCGCGCGCGCGCGAGTGGTTTCGCGCGGCGCTGGGTGCGGCGACCCCCCTGGTCATCGATGCGGATGCACTCAATCTGTTGGCAAACGACGAGGCCTGTCGCGCGGCCTATGAGTCGGTCCGCACGTCCTCCAATTTCCGTTGCGTTTTAACCCCGCACCCGTTGGAAGCCGAGCGACTGCTGAAGGCGATGGCCATTGATTCGAAGGGGTTGTCGCGACGCCACGTCGCCGTGCGCTTGGCGCGCGCCTTTGAGGCCGTGGTGGTTTTGAAAGGGGCGGCGACGGTCCTGGCCTGTCCCAATGGGACGGTGTGGGTGATCGATTGTGGTGGCGCTGAACTCGCCTTGCCGGGTTCTGGCGATGTGTTGACCGGGGTCGTGGCGAGCGTGATGGCGCGCGGATGGGCGCCTTCGATCGCGACCGACTCGCCCGTTGCCACCGAGCCCAGCCGGTGGGCGAGCACCCTTGAACAGGTGGCGTTGGCGGTGGTGTGGCACGCGTTGGCGGGGATTCACTTATCGCAAACAGCCCGCGGGGGATTTGCCGCGAGCGAATTGTGTCAGGCGTTGCCGCAGGCCTATGAGCGGCTCGCCGAACTCAACGCCGCATTGATTCCGTATTCGCAACGCGTCGAAGTGGTGTCGGAATGGCTACGCTCATGAACCCCTCGTCGTTTGAACGACTCATTGCGCTTGAGACGCTGCAGCGGGTGGCGGCCGCGTTGGCGTCGGCCTTAACCGCGTCTGGTCAAGCTCAGATGTGGATCAGCTTAGAAGGGCCCTTGGGTGCGGGAAAGACCACGTTTATGCGGGCTCTGTTGGTGGCGTTGGGGGTTTCGGATCGGATCAAAAGCCCGACGTACACGCTGGTGGAGACCTACCAAGTGGATCATCAAGCGGTGCAACACTGGGATTGGTACCGCCTTCACGACCCGACCGAACTTGAGGTGTTGGGATTTGAAGAGGGCGTGGAGAGCGCGTGGGTGTTTGTGGAATGGAGCAGTCGATTCCCTTCATTAAGCAAACGCAATGATGTGTTGATTGAGTGGGTCTCGTTGGAGGAACCACGACGGGTGCGCTTGACGGCGTTGACCGAACGGGGCCTGAGGGTGCTGGCGCCTCTGAACGCGCAGGACTAAGCGCACCCACGGGGCCAAACAACGTCGACAGGAGTTCACCCGAACCCCACCGCCTGGGCGGGATTGCGTGCGATCACACGCGCCGGGTCGAGCACGGCGATTCATTCTAAGAGTGGGCCCATTTGGGATAAAATACCCATTCGTGGGGCTACGTCTGGGTTTAGGTGAAGCATGAGTCGATGGCTGTGTTCGGATTTGGCCAAGACGCTTTGGATAAGCGCGTTGCTGTCGGCTCCACTCGTGGCCTTGGCCGCGAACGACGTCCGTTCCATTCAAGTCGACAAGAACGACGATGGGGTTAACGTCACCATCAATTTAGCGCAGGCGACGGAAGCCAGTTTTTTTACACTGTCCGATCCCGAGCGGGCGGTCATTGATCTCAAAAGCGCACAATCGGCCGCTGGGTTGACGTTAACGCCTCAAGGCATTGTTAATAAAATTCGATTGGGCGCCCGCCCAGACGGCGGCATGCGCATTGTGTTGGACGTGAACGCGCGGGTGGACTTAAATCCCGTTACTTCTAAAGGGAACCGCATTGAAGTCGAGATTCGCCCCTCGCACGCGCATCGGGCGGTCACCGTGTTGAACCCAGCGTCCGGCAATTCGCCGCCCCCCCTCAATCCCGTCGCCGCTGCGCCCGTGGCCAACGCCACTGCGATCAAAGCAGCGGAGTCGTCGCCGGGCTCTTCCGGCGAGGTGGCCTCCAATGCTGCAGCGAGTGCGACGCCCGTGGCCAAGCAAACGGCCCAAGGGGCTCACACCGAGGAGCCAGCGGCGGTTTCCAAATCCAAAGACCCCAATTCGGGCGACAAGGCCACTGCTGCGAATGCCGCCGCCGACGCGCGCACCGCGAGTGCTGGGAGCGCGAATCGCAGTATGGTGGACGAGGTGCAGATTCGGGAGAGCGCTGGGCAAACGGTGATCGATATACTCATCAGCGGCAACGCTCGGCCGGTGGTCAGCACGCAGGACCGAAAATTAGAGGTGGATGCGTCGCCCTTGGAGTTGGGGTCGTTTCCGGTGCCGAGCCCCGTGGGCGTGGTCAGTGGTTTCGAGGTCAAGCCCAATGCCCGCGGGGGCTTAAAACTGCAGTTTCAATTGCAAGTCCCCACGGCGTTTCGCTCCAATTACCTCAATGAAGGGGCCTCTCAAAAGCATCGCTTGATCATCACCTTGGATGCCGCCGCGGCGGTGGAGCCGTCGCCCCCGACGGCGGCGGTGGCCAGTGTGGGCGTGCAAGCCTCTGGTTTGGATTTGTCTCACCACCACAATCGTCCCTACGTGATCAGCGTTGACGCCGGACACGGCGGAGAAGATCCCGGGGCCTTGGGGCATCGCGGCACGCGCGAAAAAGACGTGACCTTGGCGATCGCGCGCGAGTTGGCGGCGCGGTTGAATCAACAGTCGGGAATTCATGCGGTGTTAACGCGCGACACCGATGTGTTTTTGCCGCTGCGCGAACGCATCCGGCGCGCCCGGGTGGCGCAAGCGGATTTGTTCGTCTCCATTCACGCGGATGCGGTTCAAAACAGCACCGCGACGGGCGCGTCGGTGTACGTGTTGTCGGAACATGGGGCCAGCAGCGAGGCCGCCAAGTGGTTGGCGGACCGAGAAAACGCGGCGGATTTGATTGGCGGCGTGAAATTGGAAAATAAAGACAAAATGTTGGCCTCGGTGTTGCTGGATCTGTCGCAATCGGCGGCGATGAGCATGAGCATGGCGGCGGGCGAGCGGGTGTTGGCGCAGCTCAATACCGTGGGCGAGTTGCATAAAACTCAAATCCAGCAAGCGGGATTCGTGGTGCTTAAATCGCCCGACATTCCCTCGATGTTGATCGAATCGGCGTACATCACCAACCCAGGGGAGGAAGAGCGCCTCAAGGATCCGATCTATCAAGCCAAATTGGCGGACGCCATCGTCAATGGCATCAAGCAGTTCTTCAAAGAAAACGCGACGCCTGGCGCGCGTGCGGCAAAGCTGTAGTCTATGCCGATTCAGGTTTTATCGACCCACATAGTCAATCAAATTGCCGCCGGCGAGGTCATTGAACGACCGGCGTCGGTGGTTAAAGAATTGGTGGAAAACGCCATCGACGCGGGCGCCACGTCCATCGAGGTGGATGTTGAAAACGGCGGCGAACGAGCCATCGTCATCAGCGACAACGGCCACGGCATTCCCGCCGACGAGTTGCCCTTAGCGTTGACCCCGCACGCCACCAGCAAGATCAGCAGCGTTGAAGATTTGGAGGCCGTCGTCAGTTTGGGATTTCGCGGCGAGGCCTTGGCCAGCATCGCCTCGGTCGCTCGGGTGCGCATCGTCAGTCACGCCAATGGGGCCCAGAACGCGTATGAGATTAGCGCGGACGCGGGCGTGGTCAGCTCGGTGCGTCCTGCGCCGGCACGGCGGGGCACGCGCATTGAAGTTCGGGATATTTTTTACAACCTGCCGGCCAGGCGCAAGTTCTTAAAATCCCAAAGCACGGAGTTTGTGCACATCGAACTCATGTTGGCGCGACTGGCGTTGTCGCGGCCGCACATTCAATTCAGTTTGACGCATCAGGGCAAGGTTGTTTTTAAGGTCAAGCCGACGCCCTCGGGCGAGTTGGATGGGGATCGTTTAGGCGCGTTGATCAGCCCTGAATTCGCCAACGTTGCGCTGCCGGTGCAGTACGCCCAAGACGGCATCGTGGTGGAGGGCTTTGTGGGTCACCCCACGTATGGGCGATCCAGTGCCGATCAACAGGTGCTGTGGGTGAACGGTCGATGGGTGCGGGATAAGTTGTTGCTCAGCGCGGTGCGTCTGGCGTATCGCGACGTGATGTTCTCGCAACGACACCCCGCCTATGTGTTAAAAATCAGTATGGATCCGAGTCGCGTCGATGTGAACGCGCACCCGCAAAAACTCGAGGTTCGATTTAAAGATTCGCGCGTGGTGCACGATTGCTTGCGCCATGCGATTGAACAGGCCTTGGCGCAAACCACGCCACACGCCGAGGCGCAGAGCCCGGTTAAAATGCAACAGTGGGGCGTCAACAGCGCTGCGCGACACTTCGAGGTGCCGGACCGTGCGGGGTCTTCGGCGAGTGCCGTCGATTGGCGCGCCTTCGCGTCGCTGGGCGATCCCGCCGTGGCGCCTGCGGCGCGCTCACCGGGTCGGTTGTTTCGCAGCGATCGTCCCTATCAGTTACAGGAGTTGGGGTTGGGTGCGCCAAACGCCGAGCACGGCGTGTTGGCGGCAGGCTCAATCGATCCGTTGCCGCCGTTGGGATTGGCGTTGGCGCAAATTCAAGGCGTGCTCATTCTGACGCAAACCGCGGATGGCTTGGCGCTGGTGGACATGCACGCCGCGCACGAGCGGGTGTTGTTTGAGAAGATCAAACAGCAACACCAAGCGCAGGGCGTTGGGCAACAAGCGCTGTTGGTGCCGATCATTGTGGAGTTAAAGCCCGCGGAAGTCACGTTGGCGTTGTCGTTTCAGAAGGAATTTGCCGAGCTGGGGTTTGACATCGAAGAATGGCCAAGCGGCATCGCGGTGCGCGCCATCCCGGTGGCCTTGGGCCATCCCAAGGACCTGGCCGGAATCATTCGAGAGACCTTGGCGGAACTGGCGGATGATCTCACACCCATGAGTTCGGCGGATCGCGTGGATCGAATTCTGGCCAACGTGGCCTGTCGAGCGGCGGTGCGCGCGCACCACGAACTCACGGTGCCCGAAATGAACGCGCTGCTGCGACAAATGGAGAACACCCCACGCGCCGATCAGTGCAATCACGGTCGTCCGACCTGGGTGCGCTTGTCCTTGGCGGAGTTGGATCGCTTTTTCCTGCGTGGTCGATGACCATGGCCGGCGCGCTCAATCCGATTTGCGTGATGGGGCCGACGGGTTCTGGCAAATCGGCGTTGGCGTTGTGGATTGCCGAGCGCTTTAATGCTGAGATCATTACGGTGGATTCCGCTCAAGTGTATCGGCACTTGGACATCGGCACCGCGAAGCCCAGTGTTCTTGAGCGTCAGCAGGTCACGCATCATTTGATCGATGTGTGTGAGCCGACGCAGCCTTATTCCGTGGCTCAATTCGTAGAGGACGCGACGCGCTTGATTGCCGAAATCCAAGCGCGCGGGCGTTTGCCCTTGTTGGTGGGCGGAACGATGCTGTATTTTCGCGCCTTACAAACCGGCTTGGCCAAGTTGCCGACGCGCAATGAGGGCATTCGACAACGGTTGACCCAAGAGGCGGCGGTGAGTGGTTGGGAGAGCCTGCATCAGCGTTTGGCGCAAATTGATCCACAGGCCGCTTTGAAAATTCACAGCCGCGATGGGCAGCGCATTCAACGCGCCTTAGAGGTGTATGAACTCACGGGGTGCACCTTGTCGAGTTTGCACGCCGAGAATTTACGGCGTGGGGGATGGCCGCATTTGAAAATCGTCTTGGCTCCCAATGCGCGTGAGGACTTGTTCGCGCGCTTGCAGGATCGCTTGGAGGCGATGTGGCGCCAGGGCTTTGTGGCGGAAGTGGAGGGCTTAAAACAGCGTGGGGACCTCACCCTCGACCAGCCGTCCATGCGCAGCGTGGGCTACCGCCAAATTTGGCAAGCGCTCGAGGGGGACTATGGCCTCGACGAGGCCAAGCGCTTGACCTTGCAGGCGACCATGGCGCTCGCCAAGCGTCAATATACCTGGCTGCACGCTGAGCCCAATGCGGTCTGGGTGAACCCGCTGGAGCCGGGCGTTGAGGAACGCACCGCTCAGATTTTGAGCGCTGCAATATAAAATAACTTCAATATATTCAATACATTACAATAGCGTAACCTTAGGTTGTGCTAAAATAGGAACTCGGCCTAGAGTCTGGAAGTCTAGTTGGGGTCGGTTCACAAAAAATGAGGAGAACGATTATGGCGAAGGGACAGTCCTTGCAGGACCCATTCTTAAATGCTTTACGCAAGGAGCGCGTGCCGGTCGCAATCTACCTGGTTAACGGTATTAAGTTGCAAGGGCAAATCGATTCATTCGACCAGTTCGTCGTTCTGTTGCGAAACAACGTCAGTCAAATGGTTTACAAGCACGCCATTTCCACCATCGTGCCGGTGCGCAACGTGCGCATCACGGAAGACGATGAGGCTTTTGTAGAGGATGCTGTCCCGTAATTGACGTGAAGGCGGTGACGGCAAGCGAGTGGCGCGGTCGTGTTTGAGCGACCGCAAACCGGTGAGCGCGCCATTTTGGTTCGCATTGGGTTGGGCGATCCGCCCAGCGATGCGGATTGGGATGAATTCAAAGCGCTGGCGCTCTCCGCGGGTGTGGACGTGGTCGGTCGAGTCGCCGGGTCCCGGCAGACTCCAGACCCAAAATTTTTTATCGGCAGCGGCAAAGCAGAAGAAGTGCGCCACCAGGCGGACGTCTTGGGTGCCGACGTGGTGCTCGTGGATCACCCCTTGTCGCCCAGTCAAGAACGCAATCTGGAAAAACTCACCAACCGGCGGGTCTTGGATCGCTCGGGTTTGATCCTGGATATTTTTGCCCAGCGCGCCCGCAGCCACGAGGGTAAGTTGCAAGTCGAATTGGCGCAGTTGAAACATCTGCAAACCCGCTTGGTCAGAGGCTGGACCCACTTGGAACGTCAAAAGGGCGGCATTGGTTTGCGTGGGCCCGGTGAAACGCAATTGGAAACCGACCGACGGTTATTGAACACCCGAGTCAAAACCCTCAACCGGCGTTTGGAAAAGCTTAAATTGCAACGCGACACGGGGCGAGCGGCGCGTAAAGAAATCCCCGTGCCGGGCGTGGCGTTGGTGGGCTACACCAACGCCGGCAAGTCCACCTTATTCAACGCGCTGACCGATGCCGGCGCCTACGCCGCCGATCAGTTGTTCGCCACCTTAGACCCGACCGTTCGCCGGGTGCAGTGGTCCTTGTGCCCCGAGTTTGTGTTGGCCGATACGGTGGGTTTTGTGCGCGAGTTGCCCCACGAGCTGATTGCCGCGTTTCGCAGCACGCTGTTGGAGGCGCGCGAGGCGCAATTGCATTTGCACGTGATCAACGCGGCGGATCCGGAGCGCACCGAGCGCATGGCGCAGGTGGAGGAGGTCTTGCAAGACATTGACGCCGCCCGCATTGATCGAATTGAAGTGTTTAATCAAATCGATCGCTTGGGGGAATCGGCGCGCGTCGAGCGCGATGACGCCGGGCGCATCAAGCGAGTGCACGTGTCCGCCAGGACGGGGGAAGGCCTAGAGTTGCTGCAGCAAGCCTTGCGCGAGCGGCTGCAAAAACCCATCTATCGCGGTCCGCTGACGCTCGAACCGTCCGCGGGTCGTGCGCGCGCGCGCTTATATAGCATCAACGCCATTCGTGCCGAGAAAATTGATTCCAAAGGTTGGTTTAAACTCAGCATTGAGTGCTTGGAGCAAGAACTGAGGACGATCTGTCGCGATTGTGGGGTGCCTTTGCCGAAGGGCGTGACAACCCCATTCGCGCCGATGCCCCAGGAAGGGGGCGGGTATGAGCAGGCCTGAGGTGCATCGATGAACGAGCCCTCGGAGGTGGAAGTGACGGTGGTGTACGGGGGCGTGGATCCCCTCTACACGCAGCGCGTGCGCTTGCCGCAGGGATCGACCGTCGGAGATTGGTTGGCGCGTTTTAAAAGCCAAGCGCCGTGGTGCGATTGGCCTTGGCATGGGCTGGCGGTGTTTGGGGAATGGGTGGATGAGCGCACCGAACTGCACGACGGCGATCGGCTCGAATGGCTCATGCCCTTGAAAATGGATCCCAAAGAAGCCCGACGCAATCGGGCTAAATCAAATTCCCGGCAACGCTAAGGTTTTGGGGTCTTTGAACTCACCGGTCTTGTGTTCGATGCGACTGACCTTGTCGTTTTCAAAGTAAATGACCACCCATTGGCGATCCACTTTTTGGGTTTTGCCCACTTTGTAGTAATACATGTAGTCCCACCGTTCCGGGTGGAAGTTGTCCCCAACCATCGGTGTGCCCAGCAAGAACCGGATTTGAGCGCGGGTCATGCCCTCTTTGGCTTGGGAGATGGTTTTGGCTTCTAAATAGTTGCCTTGCGATATATTGACTTTATACACGCAGCCGGCCAAACCAAATGATCCCGCCAGGATCGAGAGAGCGGCCGGCGCTAAAAATTTAACAAATCGGGTCGGAATCATTTGGAATCATCTGGTTTTGTGTGGATAATAGCCCATCATACCGCAACCGGGTACTGAACGTGGAACAACCGGACCTGCGTCGGGCTGGACTCAAAGTCACCGGCCCGCGCCTGAAAATATTGGACATCCTCGCCAACGAGGTCATTGGTGTGCACTTGAGCGCCGAGGACATTTATCGGCGGTTGTTGGAGGCGGAGAAAGACATTGGTCTGGGGACCGTTTATCGGGTCCTGAGTCAGTTTGAGGCCGCCGGCTTGGTGACGCGGCATCACTTTGACGGTGAGACCGCGGTGTTTGAACTCAATCGGGGTGAACATCATGACCATGTGGTCTGTATGGACTGTGGCCGCGTCGAAGAGTTCACGGACGACGCCATCGAATCCCTGCAATCGCAAGCCGCGGCGCGCTTAGGCTTTGAAATTGTGGATCACGCCTTGGTTCTGTATGGCCGTTGCCGCCGCGAACCGTGTCCGCACCGCCGCCGCTGAGTCCCTTAAGTCCTTTTGGTGGCGCTGGTTTTGCGCGCCCGTTTGGTGGGGGCCAGGGGTGCCGGGGTGGCGCCCGCCTGCAATAAGGTTTGGGCGTGCGAGCGCGCCGAGTCGGTCACATTGACTCCCGCGAGCATGCGCGCAATTTCTTCGACGCGCGCCGAGTCGGACAAGCGTTCGAGTTCGGTGCGCGTGCTCGTGCCATCCATGCGCTTGAGCACGCGAATGTGTTGCTGCGCTTGAGCCGCCACTTGGGGCAGGTGGGTGACGCACAGCACTTGAGTGGTGCGCGACAACTGTTTGAGTTCACGACCCACCATTTCGGCAACGGCGCCACCGACGCCGGCATCCACTTCGTCAAAGACCATCGCAAACCGGCCTTGATTGGCGTGTGCGGCGGCCACTTGGATGCTCAAGCTGATGCGGCTCAGTTCGCCGCCGGAGGCGATTTTAGCGACCGGCTTGAGCGGCATGCCCGCGTTGGCGCTCACTAAAAACTCAATCTCATCCTGGCCGTGTGTGCGAACCTCCTGCTCGGCCAAGGGCTTGATGGCGATTTCAAATCGCCCCGCCGGCATGCCCAAATGACCCAGCAGCGTGCTAATCGCGGCGCCCAATTCTTTGGCGACGTGTTGCCGTCGGGCGCTTAAGCGTTGGCAGGCGGCTCGGTAACGAGAGAAGTGTTGGGCGCGCTTATCCTGCCATTGGCTTAAGGTGTGGTCAGCGTCTTGCAGTTGGCGTTGTTCAGAGTGCAGGGTTTCGAGCACCTCGACGAGTTCGTCGGCGCTGACGCGGTGTTTGCGCGCCAGATGTTCGTATTGGGCTAAGCGTTGGTGTTGCTGCTCCAGTTGTTGCGGGTCGAGGTCATCCGCGCCCAGCCACTGTTCCAACAAGGCGGCGCTTTCTTGAGCCTGAATGACCGACTCGGCGAGCAGAGTTTGGACGGCGGCTAAGCGTTCATCCAATTCGGTGAGCGGCTTGAGTGCGTTTTGGGCTTTGCCCAATAAGCTTAAAACATCGAGGCCTTCGGCTTCACTCAAATAGGCTTTGGCTTGCGCCATGCCTTCGAGCAGTTTGCGGCGATGCTGGAGGCGCGACACCGTGGCGCGAAGCGTCGCTTCTTCCTGCGCTTTGGGGCCAAAGGCGTTGAGTTCGTCCAGTTGGTGCGCCAGCCACGAGAGCCGCGCCTCACGATCGTTGGCCGCTTGAGCGAGTCGCTTCATCTCCTGATCCAGCGTCATCACTTCCCGCGCTTCCCGTTCCACCTCGCTCAGCAAGCCCGCGTCAACGCCCCATTGATCGATGATGGCGCGCTGCGCATCGCTGTTCATGAGCGATAAAAATTCTTGTTGACCATGAATCTCGCACAGCAACGCGCCGATTTCGCGCAGCTGACCGATGGGTTGAGTGCGACCGTTGATGAAGGCTTTGGATTTGCCATCGGCCAGGATCACTCGACGCAACTGCACCGTGTGATCGTCGCTCTGGAGTTCTTGCTCCTCCAGCCAGGCTTGCGCGGTGGGGTGATTAGACACCGAAAAGGTGGCTTGCACATCACACTTATCGGCGCCCGCTCGAATCCACTCGGTCGAGGCGCGGCCGCCCAAGCACAACATCAACGCATCAATCAAAATCGATTTGCCCGCGCCGGTTTCGCCAGTGAGTGCGGTGAGTCCGGCGTGAAAATCCACCGACACTTCATGGAGCACCGCAAAATCTTTAACGTCGATCGATTTAAGCATCGTCGGATCCCATGAGTCGATGGCCGCGACCCCAATGCAGCTTGGAGCGCAAAATGCCGAAGTGATCGTAACCGTGAGGGTGGAGTAAGGTGACGCTGGAGCGGGAGGGTTTAATGGCCAGGACCTTGTCCTTGGTGATCAAACCCCGCATCACGCCATCGCCCGTGACCGCGGCCATCATCGGCGCTTGGGCTTTGAGTTTGACCTCAACCGTGGCCGAGCCGTGCACCACGATGGGTCGATCCGAGAGGGTGTGTGGCGTGATTGGCGCCAACACCAGCGCATCGAGGTTGGGCGTTAAGATCGGGCCGCCACACGACAGGGCGTAGCCGGTTGAACCCGTGGGGGTGGCAATCACCAATCCATCGCCGCCGTGGGTGTTGACGTACTTGCCATCGATGCGCGTTTCAAAATCCAACATCCGACCCGTGTCGTGCTTTTGGATCGCAATCTCATTGAGCACGGTGAACGAGTGCGCAAGGCCGTGTTCGTCCTCAAATTGAGCGTCCAAGCGCGTGCGCTCATCGGTCTCGAAGCGCCCCGCGAGGACGGCGTCGATGCGATCGAGCATTTCCTCCGCGGCGATGTCTGCTAAAAATCCCAAGCGCCCGCGGTTGATGCCCAACAGCGGGATCCGATGGTTGGTCAACAGCGACGCGGCGCGCAACAAGGTGCCGTCGCCGCCGATGGAGATCAACAGATCGCAGTCGGAGGTCAACTGGGCCTCATCGACGCGCGTGCACGCCGTCGGCGCGGGCTCGATCTTGCGATCCATTAAGACCCGACGCTGTTGGCTCAGTAAATGATCCGCCACGCGCACCATGGCCTCCAGAACCGACGGGTCCTGATAGCGTCCAATCAAACTGATGTTGCGAAATTGGTCGGTCATGCGGGGCGCCTTGCTGGGTGCGTTCAATTGTAGCGAACCTCACCCCCAGCGGCGCGGCTTTTGGGGACGAATTGAGGGGATTATTCCCAGAACCGATCGATTTCAGTCCTAGACGAACGAAGACGCTTGACAGTGGCGAGCCGAGAATTTAACTTTTGCCTGTTACCTGGGCAAAACTATGGATCGAGACGACGCACCCGCCGCCACTCTGAACGAGCGCTCGCGACGCTTATTGCTGGCGTTGGTGGAATCCTACATCCGCGACGGTCAACCCGTCGGATCGCGCACCTTAACCCGCGAGTCGGGCTTATCGGTCAGCGCCGCGACCGTTCGCAACGTCATGGCGGATTTGGAGGAATTTGGCTTTGTGGCGTCGCCCCACACCTCGGCCGGACGCATTCCCACCCAACGCGGCTATCGCTATTTTGTGGATTCGATTCTGACCATGGATCGCTCGCCGGATTCGCTCAGCGAAATCTCGCAATGGCTCAACCAACGGTTCTCCGGGGACGCCACCGATGCCAAGCAGCTCATTTCCAAAGCCTCGCAAACCCTCTCGAGTCTGACCCAATTGGCGGGCGTGGTGACGGTGCCCCAGTTGACGCAATCGGCGATCACGCAGATTGAGTTTTTAGGACTCAGTGAGCGGCGCGTGTTGGCGGTGGTGGTCGTCGGCGAGCGAGAAGTTCAAAATCACATTTTAAAAGTCGAACGCGATTATCGCCCGGAAGAATTGCGTCAAGCGGCGCAGTTTTTAAACGAGCACCTGCGCGGCCGACCCATTGAGCAGGTGCGCGAAAGTTTGCTGTCGCAGTTGCACCAGACTCGACATCAGATGAACGTACTCATGAGCGAAGCCATCAGCATGGCCGAGCAGATGTTGAAGCCCGAACGTCCCGGGGGGGATTTCTTTGTGTCGGGGGAAACCAACCTCATGGGCTTCTCGGAACTGTCCAACGTCGACAAGCTCAAGCGACTGTTCGACGCCTTTAACGAAAAACGCGACATCCTGCACTTGCTGGACCAGTGCCTCGGCAGTGCCGGCGTGCAAATCTTCATTGGTCGGGAGTCGGGCTACAACTTGTTGGACGACTGTTCGCTCGTCACCGCACCGTATGTGGTCGACGATCAGGTGGTGGGGGTGCTCGGGGTCATTGGTCCCACCCGAATGCCCTATGAGCGGGTCATCCCCATTGTGGATCTCACGGCCAAGATGCTGGGGTCGGCGCTCAACCAGAAACGCTAAGCCCGGTGCCGCCTCGCCCGGCGCCCGCCAAGCCCTTGAAATCCGTAGTCGGCTGCCCCATATCGGCGGCTGGATCAACGAGATGGTGTGGGCATGAGCAACGAACAAACGGGTCAAGACTCTCAACAGCACAAGCCAACCGATGCCGCCGATGACGGGGCAGTCGGTGCGGAAGGCGGTCACGCAGGCAGCGACCAACCTGATTTAATTCAAGAGCTTACGGCGAAATACGAAACCGCTCAGGGAGATTATTTGCGCGCCTTGGCGGAGTTGGACAACTACCGCAAACGCGCCCAGCGGGAGATGGAGCAGGCGCGAACCTTCGCCATTGAGCGCTTTCTGGCCGAGCTGTTGCCGGTCATGGATGGGTTTGAGTTGGGTCTAAAATCCGCCGCTCAAGATCCCCAGGCGTTCATCGAAGGCCAGACGGCGACGTTCCGACTGTTGGAAAAAGCGTTTGAGAAAGCCGGGGTGCGCACCGTCGATCCGACCGGGTCGGCCTTTGATCCCAACGAACACGAAGCGATGGTGGCGGTGCCCAGTGAGTTGGCGCCGGGAACCGTCGTGGAGACGATTCAAAAGGGCTACGTCCTGGCCACCCGGCTGGTTCGTCCGGCCCGCGTGGTGGTCGCGAAAGCGCCCGAAGGTGCCTGAGGGCACGTCGACAGTCTTGAATTAGGCATTTCTGACCCTACATCAGGGTTAAGGTTTTAGACAGCGGAGATAGGTCACATGGCCAAAGTAATTGGAATCGATCTGGGTACCACCAACTCATGCGTAGCCGTGATGGAAGGCGGCAAGCCCAAAGTGATTGAAAACAGCGAGGGCGATCGCACCACGCCGTCGATCATTGCGTTCACCAAAGACGACGAGGTGTTGGTGGGGCAATCGGCGAAGCGTCAAGCGGTCACGAATCCCGCGAACACGTTGTTTGCAGTCAAGCGACTGATTGGTCGTAAGTTTGGCGACGACGTGGTTCAGAAAGATCTGAACCTCGTGCCGTACAACATTGTCAAAGCGGACAATGGCGACGCGTGGGTTGAAGCGCAACATAAGAAAATGGCGCCGCCGGAGATTTCAGCGCGCGTGCTCATGAAAATGAAAAAAACCGCTGAAGATTATTTGGGCGAGGCGGTCACCGAGGCGGTCATTACGGTGCCGGCCTATTTCAACGACTCGCAGCGTCAAGCCACCAAAGACGCCGGCAAGATCGCCGGTTTGAACGTCAAGTGCATCATTAACGAACCCACCGCCGCGGCGTTGGCGTACGGCATGGACAAGGGCGCGGGCGATCGCAAGATCGTCGTCTACGACTTGGGTGGCGGCACCTTCGACGTGTCGGTCATTGAAATTGCGGAAGTGGATGGAGAGCGTCAATTTGAAGTGCTGTCCACCAACGGCGACACCTTCTTAGGCGGTGAGGATTTTGATCGACGCATCATCGATTTTATTGCCGACGAATTCCGCAAGGAATCCGGCGTCGACGTGCGCAAAGATCCATTGGCAATGCAACGGCTCAAAGAGGCCGGTGAAAAAGCCAAAATCGAGTTATCCAGTTCGCAACAAACGGACATTAACCTGCCGTACATCACCGCGGACGCGTCGGGCCCGAAACATTTAAACGTCAAGCTCACGCGCGCCAAGCTCGAAAGCCTGGTGGAGGATTTGGTCAGTCGCACCATCGAGCCCTGTCGCGTCGCCATGAAAGACGCTGGCTTAAGCTTGTCGGAGATCGCTGAGGTGATTTTGGTCGGCGGTCAAACCCGCATGCCCATGGTGCAAAAAGCGGTTAAAGATTTCTTTGGCAAGGAACCGCGCAAAGACGTCAACCCCGACGAGGCGGTGGCGGTGGGCGCGGCCATTCAAGGTGGCGTGCTCTCGGGCGAAGTCAAAGACGTGCTGTTGTTGGACGTGACCCCGTTGTCCTTGGGAATCGAAACCCTGGGCGGCGTGATGACCAAACTGATCACGAAAAACACCACGATTCCGACCAAGGCTCAGCAAGTGTTCTCAACCGCGGACGACAATCAGCCGGCCGTGACGATTCACGTGCTGCAAGGCGAGCGTGATCGCGCGCACGACAACAAGTCGTTGGGTCGTTTTGATTTGAGTGACATCCCAGCGGCGCCACGCGGCACGCCACAAATCGAAGTGACGTTTGATATTGATGCCAACGGTATTTTGAACGTGTCGGCCAAAGACAAAGGCACGGGCAAGGAACAAAAAATCGTCATCAAGGCGTCGTCGGGCTTGAGCGAGGATGAAATCAAGCGTATGGTGTCCGATGCCGAAGCCCACGCGGCGGAAGACAAGAAATTCCGTGAGCTGGTGGACGCTCGTAACCGCGCCGATGGCCTGGTGCACCAGGTTGAGAAAACCGTTAAAGATTTAGGCGATAAGGTGTCGGGTGAAGATCGCGCCAAAGTGGAAGCGGCGTTGTCGGATTTGAAGAGCGCGTTGTCCGCGGATGATAAGGACGCGATCGAGCGCAAGTCGGAAGCGTTGGCGCAAGCGGCCAGCGGTCTGATGCAGCAAGCCCCCGGTGCTGAAGCCGCCGCCGGCGGGGCCGGCGCGGCGCCGAACGGCAAACAAGACGACGTGTTGGACGCGGAGTTTGAAGAAGTGAAAAAGGACAAACACTAAGTCTTCGGGCGGCGTGTTTGCGTGAGGATGACGACGGTCGCTTAAGCGACCGTCGTGCTATTAGGAAAGACGATGGCGAAACGAGATTATTACCAAGTATTGGAAGTTTCCAAATCGGCCAGTGAGGCGGATTTGAAAAAGGCTTATCGTCGCTTGGCGATGAAATACCACCCCGATCGTAATCCTGGTGACGCCAAAGCAGAAGATTCCTTCAAAGAAGCCAAAGAGGCGTATGAGGTTCTGTCGGACCCTCAGAAACGACAGATCTACGATCAATATGGCCACGCGGGCTTGGAAGGGGCGCGTCAAGGTCCGGGCGGAATGGATCCGGGCGACGTCTTCGGTGACATCTTTGGCGAAGTGTTTGGCGACATTTTTGGCGGTGGCCGTCGCGGTGGTGGAAGGCAAGTTTTTCGAGGTTCGGATCTCAAATACGAACTGGAGTTGACGTTGGAAGAAGCGGTTTTTGGCAAAACCGTCAACATCGATGTGCCATCGCTGCGCGAGTGCCAAGAGTGCAACGGCAGCGGTGCGGCCAAAGGCACCAAGCCGGTAACCTGTGGAACGTGCCAAGGGCAAGGCCAAGTGAGTATGCGCCAGGGCATTTTTGCCGTACAGCAGCCGTGTCCGCAGTGCCGTGGGCGCGGCGTTCGCATTGATCAGCCGTGCGACAGTTGCTATGGGCAGGGTCGCGTGCGACGCACCAAGACGCTCGAAGTCAAAGTGCCGGCGGGCGTGGACTCGGGCAATCAAATTCGTTTAAGTGGCGAGGGCGAGGCCGGCCGCAACGGCGGGCCAGCGGGCGATTTGTTTGTTGAGATTCACGTGAAATCGCACGACATCTTTGAGCGCGATGGCGCGGATCTGTACTGCGAAGTGCCGTTGCCGTTTGCAACCGCCGTGCTGGGTGGGGAGATTGAAGTGCCCACCTTAGAGGGGCACGTGATGCTCAAAATTCCAGCGGAAACCCAGTCGGGCAAAACGTTCCGCTTGCGCGGCAAGGGCATTCGGCCGGTGCGCGGGGGTGGCGTGGGCGATCTCAACTGCAAAGTGGCCGTCGAGACCCCGGTTAATTTAACCGCAGAGCAAAAGGATTTGTTAAAGCGCTTCGATGCCGCGCTCAAGCAGAATTCAGAACGCCATTCGCCCCGCAGCACCAGCTTCTTGTCGGGCGTTAAGCGCTTTTTCGATCGGATGACGTCGTGAGTCGCATCGCGCTCATTGGTGCATCTGGGAAAATGGGCCAAAGCCTATTGAAAACGCTCGGCCCAGAGCGACTCGCTGGCGCGGTGGTGTCCGAGTCCAATCCCCATCGCCATCAAGACGTGGGGGCCTTGCTGGGGGCCTCTAAGCCCTGGGGCGTGACGTTAACGAGTTCGGTGACCGACGCGTTAACGGGGGCCAGTGTGGCGATTGATTTTTCGAGCGTTGCATTGACGGCCCAAGTGTTGGAGGCGTGTGTGGCCAAGCGCGTGCCGCTGGTGTTGGCCACCACGGGATTGAGCGCCGAGCTCAACGCGAAGGTGGAGTGGGCCAGCCAATCGATTGCGCTTTTGCGCGCGGCCAACACCAGTCTTGGGGTTGCGGTGTTGGCGAAAGCCGTGGCGTTGGTGGCGCGCGCGCTGCCGGAGTCGTTTCAGATCGACATCAGCGAAGCGCATCATCAACATAAAAAGGATGCCCCCAGTGGCACGGCCCTGTATTTGGGGGAAACCGCCGCCGCGGCGCGCGGGATCCCGACGCCTGCGCCCGTAACGCGCTCGGATGGGGTGCGGGACAAGACCGGGATTGGGTATTCGAGCGTGCGCGCCGGGGACATTGTTGGGGAGCACACGGTGTTTTTTGCCGGTCCCCACGAACGCCTTGAATTGACTCATCGCGCCACCAATCGCGACGTGTTTGCCAGTGGCGCCGTGCACGCCGCGGAGTGGTTGCGCGCGCAACCGGCGGGTTTGTATTCGATGAGCGATGTGTTGGGACTGTCGATTTAGCGCTCGAGACAATCACCGCGCGCCTTACGAGGCCGGGTTCACAAACCCAATTTCCACGCGTTTGTTGCGTTTGCCTTCGTTGCGAATTCTCAGCACCTCAATTGGCCCAATCTCATTGAGGTGACGCACGTGGGTGCCGCCGCAGGGCTGCAAGTCCACGCCCGGGATTTCCAATAAACGAATGAGTCCGACGCCGCGCGGCGGCGAGACCGACATCGTCTTGACCCACTCCGGATGGGCGTCCAAATCGGCGTCGCTGACCAAGAGCGTGCGGGTGGCGATGTCCTGGGACGTGATTCGATTAACGGCCGCGGCAATGGCCGTGGCGTCCAGAAGACTCATGTCGATGTCAAAGTCCAAGCGGGCGCGGTCTTGTTGGATTTGACCGCCCGTCACGGGGGCTTTGACGACGCTGCAGAGGACGTGCATGCAGGTGTGAAAGCGCATGTGTTGGTGGCGCCGCTGCCAATCGAGGTGGAGGCGAACCCGGTCGCCGACGGCAAGCGTGGCGCCGGGGATGTGGTGCCAAATGAGGGGCGGTGATGCCGTGCTTTTGTCTTTGGTGGTGTCGGTGAATGCAAGCCGCTCACCAGAGGCTAATTCCACCACGCCTTGATCGCCGGGTTGACCGCCACCGGTGGGGTACGCGATGGTTTGGTCCAAGGCCACTTTGGAATCCTCGACGGCGATGACCGTGGCCTCGATATCGGTTTGATAGGCGTCGTCGTTGTAGATGGCCAGGGTCATAATCGCTCCAAAATCTTCAATGTTTTCTGAAGTCTATCCAATTTATCGCCAACTGTCTTGAACTCGATTCAGCGCCACTCATCGCGCTTGAGGTGAACGCGCTCGGATTTCAGGAACTCCGGTGAAGGCTTGCGCCGAACCACGTCGTGGGGCGTCGCAATCGCAGGTCCGCGGACGTCGGCGCAAGGCGCAGTCGCGTTCGCAATTTAACTCCTCGGTGCGAGGTTTGGCATGGACAAAAGCCCCTCCATTGCCGTACAATTGCCGTCCGGTTAATACGGAAATTTTGAAGCGGGTAAGTTTAGCGACTTATCCGCTTCGCTGTATCTGATGCCCGGCAACCGGCCCCCTGATTTGCTCTGCCTTTCGGCGGATACGTCGCGGACGGACCGAACCCTGGCTTCGGACGGAGGTGCGTTGTGACGTTAGAAGCAGTGTTGGCGCTTGAAGATGGTTCAATTTTCAAGGGCGTTTCAATTGGGGCGGCGGGATTGGCAACCGGAGAGGTGGTCTTTAATACCGCGATGACGGGCTATCAGGAAATCCTGACCGATCCATCGTACACCCAACAGATGGTCACTCTGACCTACCCTCACATCGGCAACTACGGCGTCTGCGAGGACGACAATGAGGCCAGTAAGATTTGCGCCTCTGGGCTCATCGTCCGCGACCTGCCGAGCCTGCATTCGAGTTGGCGTGCGCAACATTCGTTAAAAGAAGTTCTTTTAAAACAGAACGTTGTTGCGATCTCTGAAATTGATACCCGAAGATTAACGCGCCTGCTTCGCACCAAAGGATCGCTCAACGGCGCGATATTGGCGGACGTGAACCCAGACCCGGAACGGGCTTTGGCGCAGGCGCGCGCGTTCCCAGGGCTTAAGGGCATGGATTTGGCCAAGGTGGTGAGCACCAAAAAGCCCTACGAATGGAAAGACGGCAACGCCTGGGAGCCCGCGGTTGGAGCGGCCGGGGAGTTTCACGTCGTGGCTTATGATTTTGGCATCAAGTTTAATATTCTGCGATTGCTCATCAATCACGGCGCCCGCGTCACCGTGGTGCCGGCCCAAACCAAGGCCGCCGACGTCTTGGCGTTGAAGCCGGATGGCGTCTTCTTATCCAACGGCCCCGGCGACCCGGAGCCGTGCGATTACGCGATTGAGGCGATTAAAGAGTTCATTCGAGTCAAAATCCCCCTGTTTGGGATTTGCTTGGGTCATCAGTTGCTGGGATTGGCGGCCGGGGCCAAGACGCTCAAAATGAAATTTGGGCATCACGGCGCCAACCATCCCGTCATCGATCTCAAAACCAAGCGCGTGTTGATCACCAGTCAAAACCACGGCTTTGCCGTCGATGAGAGCAGTCTGGGGGCGCACATCGTGGCGACCCACCGCAGTCTATTCGATGGCAGTTTGCAGGGCATTGAACTGACCAACGCGCCCGCGTTTTCGTTTCAAGGCCATCCCGAAGCCAGTCCGGGTCCGCACGACATCGGTGGATTATTTGAGCAGTTCCGTCAACGGATGAGCGCGTGGCGTGTACAGTCCCGCTCGTCGAACGTATAGGTGAGTGTCATATATGCCAAAGCGTACTGACCTGAAGAGTATTTTGATCATCGGCGCCGGTCCCATTGTGATCGGTCAGGCCTGTGAGTTTGACTACAGTGGTGCTCAAGCGTGTAAGGCGCTGCGGGAGGAAGGGTACCGAGTCATTCTCGTCAACTCGAATCCCGCCACCATCATGACCGATCCGGAGATGGCCGACGCCATTTACATCGAGCCGGTGAACTGGCGTACGGTCGAGCGCATCATCGCGAAAGAGAAGCCGGATGCGGTGTTGCCCACCATGGGTGGCCAAACCGCGCTCAATTGCGCGTTGGATTTGGCGCGCGAAGGGGTTTTAGAGAAATACGGCGTGAAGCTCATTGGGGCCACACCGGAAGCGATCGATATGGCGGAGGATCGCGAAAAATTTCGCGTGGCGATGGGGGAGATTGGGTTGGAATGCCCACGCGCCATCATCGCGCACAGCTTAGAGGAAGCGCATGCGGCGCAAGCGCAAATTGGGTATCCCATTGTGATTCGCCCCTCTTTCACCTTGGGTGGGTCGGGTGGCGGCATCGCCTATAACCGCGACGAATTTGAAACCATCGTCAATCGCGGCCTCGACGCGTCGCCGACCACGGAGGTGCTGTTAGAGGAATCCGTTCTGGGTTGGAAAGAGTTTGAGATGGAAGTGGTGCGCGATTCCAAAGACAATTGCATCATCGTCTGCTCCATTGAGAACATCGACCCAATGGGCGTGCACACGGGCGATTCGATTACCGTTGCCCCCGCACAAACCTTGACCGACAAAGAATACCAACGCTTGCGCGACGCCTCGATTGCCGTCTTGCGCAAAATCGGCGTGGATACGGGCGGCTCCAACGTGCAGTTCGCCGTCAGCCCCAAAGACGGTCGCGTGTTGGTGATTGAGATGAACCCTCGCGTGTCGCGCTCATCGGCGCTGGCCTCGAAAGCGACGGGATTCCCGATTGCCAAAGTGGCGGCGAAGCTGGCGGTGGGGTACACTTTAGATGAGCTTCGCAACGACATCACGGGTGGCGCAACCCCCGCGTCGTTTGAACCCACCATCGATTACGTGGTGACCAAGATTCCTCGGTTCACGTTTGAGAAATTCCCCGGCGCCAACACGCGCCTGACGACGCAAATGAAGTCGGTGGGCGAAGCGATGGCCATTGGCCGAACGATGAAAGAATCGATGCAAAAAGCGCTGCGCAGTTTGGAGACTGGCCTCAGTGGTTTTGATGAGCAAATGCCCCACCAGCCACTCAACGACGTGGAAGAGGCGCGTTTGCTGGAGGAGTTGCGTCACCCCGGTTCGAATCGGTTGCTGTACGTCGCCGACGCGATGCGCCTTGGGTTCAGTTTGGAACGCTTGTACGAAGCCACTGGAATCGACCCCTGGTTTTTGACCCAAATTGCGGAAATCGTTGCGCTCGAGTCGGACGTGAAGTCCCAAGGCCTGGCGTCCTTGACCAAGCCGCGCCTGCGGCATCTGAAGCGCTGTGGTTTTTCCGATCAGCGTTTGGCGCGATTGTTGGGCGTGGCGGAGGCGGACGTTCGCGCGCGGCGCTTGGAGTTTGGATTGCATCCGGTGTACAAGCGGGTGGATACCTGCGCGGCGGAGTTTTCAACCACCACCGCCTATCTGTACTCCACCTACGAAGAAGAATGCGAAGCCGAACCCACCAACCGCCAAAAGATTGTGATTTTGGGCGGCGGTCCCAACCGCATCGGTCAGGGCATTGAATTTGATTATTGCTGTGTGCACGCGTCTTTGGCGTTGCGTGAAAGCGGTTATGAAACCATCATGATCAACTGTAACCCCGAGACCGTGTCGACCGATTACGACACCTCGGATCGGTTGTACTTTGAACCGCTGACCTTTGAGGACGTCATCGAGATCATCAATCTTGAAAAACCGGTCGGCGTCATCGTCCAATACGGTGGGCAGACCCCGTTAAAACTGGCCAAGGCCTTGGAGAAGGCCAACGCGCCCATCATTGGCACCAGTCCGGACGCCATTGACGTGGCGGAAGATCGCGAGCGGTTCCAAAAACTCGTGACGGCATTAAATCTCAAACAACCCGCGAACGCCACCGCGCGCACCGAAGAGGAAGCCTGTCGATTGGCGGCGGAGGTGGGGTTCCCCTTGATTGTCCGGCCCTCCTATGTGTTGGGCGGCCGAGCGATGGAAGTGGTGTTCAACGTCGAGGATCTTAAGGTGTACATGTCCGAGGCGGTGAAGGTGTCACACGACTCACCGGTGTTGTTGGATCGCTTTTTAGATCAAGCCATCGAAGTGGACGTCGACGCGATTTGCGATGGTGAAAACGTATTGATCGGCGGCATCATGGAGCACATCGAGCAAGCCGGGGTGCACTCCGGAGACTCGTCGTGTTCGTTGCCTCCGTACGCGCTGTCGAGCGCCTTGCAAGACGAACTGAGACGCCAGACAGACCAAATGGCGCGCGCGCTGAAAGTGGTTGGCCTCATGAACGTGCAGTTTGCGATTCAAAACGGCACGGTCTATGTTCTGGAAGTCAATCCGCGCGCCTCGCGCACCGTGCCGTTTGTGTCCAAAGCCATCGGGCGTCCGTTGGCAAAAATTGCCGCCAAAGTCATGGCCGGTCAGAGTCTGGCCAAACAAAACACCCTCGACGAGCGCGTGCCGCCGTTTTATTCGGTCAAAGAAGCGGTGTTTCCGTTTGCCAAGTTTCCAGAGGCGGACCCCATTTTGGGCCCTGAAATGAAATCCACGGGCGAGGTCATGGGAACCGGCCGCACCTTTGGTGAGGCGTACGCCAAGGCCCAAGCGGGTTCGGGCGTCACTTTGCCCACCAGTGGGGTGTGTTTGATTTCCGTGCGTGAGCGCGACAAGCCCGGCGCGGTGGAGCTTGCCCGAAAACTGCAAGCGCGCGGTTTTGAATTGGTCGCCACCGAAGGCACTGCGAAGATGATTGAAGCGGCGGGGATTCCGTGCCGACGTGCCTTGAAAGTCCGTGAGGGTAGACCCCACATCGTGGATATGATTAAAAATGGTGAGATTCAATTGATCGTCAACACCACCGAGGGCAAGCAAGCGATGCAGGAGTCGCGTTCGATTCGCCGCGAAGCGGTGGCGCGCAAAGTCACGTATTACACGACGTTGGCGGCCGCTCACGCGACCTGTGACGCGTTGGATCATTTGAACGAAGTGGAAGTCAATCGATTACAAGACTTGCATCGGGAGTTAGTCGCATGAAGAGAGCACCGATCACTGTGCGCGGCGCCGAGCGCTTGCGCGCGGAACTGAAAAAGTTAAAAAGTGAAGATCGCCCGGCGGTCATAAAATCCATCGCGGAAGCGCGCGGGCACGGCGATTTGTCGGAGAACGCTGAATATCACGCCGCGCGCGAACAACAGGGTTTTATTGAAGGCCGCATCGGCGAGATCGAGTCGCGCTTATCGCTGGCGGAGATCATCGACGTCAGCGCCTTGCCCAAAACCGGCAGAGTGGTATTTGGAACAACGGTGGATTTGGAGCACTTGGCGGATGGGGCTAAGGTGACCTATCAAATCGTCGGCGACGATGAGGCGGACATCAAACAAGGGTTGATTGCGATTACCTCACCCATTGCCCGTGCGCTCATAGGTAAGCAAGAAGGCGACGAAGTGGATGTGCAAGCGCCTGGCGGCGTGCGTCAATATGAGATTGTCGCGGTTCGATACGAGTGAGTGTGTGAACCAAGCGTTCATTGATCCTCATGCGCTCATTGAAGTCGAATTGTGTTGAAGTCGCAACATAAGAACCGCTACTGCTGGATCAATGCGATTGGGCGAACGCCTTTTACGTTATTCTGATTAATCATTTCCCCAGTTTGGTTTGGGTATGACCTGACGTACTCCTAAACGTCACGGGTTTGACCGTTAACGATTTCCATCTTCTCATCCAACTTCGTGTGTTCAACACCGAGCTTATGAATCAAGCGGTGTTTGCCTTTCGACGGTATGAGGATGCGTCTTTGCGCTACACCGGGATCGAAAGCCACAAGGGCCTATCTCGATACGGTTTATATAATACAGTGGTCGCAGTGGAAAAATGACGCCGAGATGGGCGGTGGGTTTATTGCCGAAGGCGCCTCGCGGCAGCACATTGGCGCTTGTGTAAACCCCGTGGGTTAATCCGGCAGAACAATGCGCTTAACGCCCGCCTTGGGACGGTAAAACAAGCCCATATGTCCCACCCGTTGTACCAACGTGCTGTGCGTGGCTTGAGCTAACGCCTGAAGCGCCTCGTCGCGTTGCTCGCGTTCTTCAAAGCGCGCTTTGACTTTGACGATCTCATGGGCGGTCAAGGCGGCTTCAAACTCGGCAATGACCGACTGGGTCAGTCCTGCTTGACCTAAGGTCACCAACGGGTGTTGTTGATGGCCGATGCGGCGGATAAACTTTTTCTGTCGTTCATTGAGTTGCATCGCGCTATTATAGGTGCTTCACTCTGCGACTCCAAAGGATTGGGGAAATTATTCACGGTCGCGGGGTGATATCGCGGGGTTCGCGAGTGGAATGTGGGTTCTTAAGTTATGGCAAAACGCAGTAAAAGTTCGTCGCGCTGGCTGTTGGAGCATGAGCAAGACCAATACGTCCAAAAGGCGCGAAAAGAGGGCCTGCGGTCGCGGGCGGCGTTTAAGTTAGAAGAACTGGACGAAGCCGAGCGCCTCATCAAGCCGGGCATGGTGATCGTCGATCTGGGTGCCGCACCCGGTGGCTGGAGCCAATATGCGGCTAAAGTATTGAATGGTAAGGGAATAGTGGTCGCCTCCGACATATTGGCGATGGATCGCTTGCCCGGGGTGGAGTTTTTACAGGGCGATTTTCGGGAAGATTCGGTGGTGGAGGCGCTCAACCAGATCATCGAAAATCGACCCGTTGACCTTGTTTTAAGCGATATGGCCCCCAATATGAGCGGTATTGACGCGGTGGATCAGCCCCGACAGATGTATTTATGCGAATTAGCGCTAGAATTTGCATTGGAGCATTTGGCTCCTGGAGGGGCTTTGGTGGTCAAAGTCTTCCAGGGCGCCGGATTTGATGAATATTTGAAATCGGTTCGGAAACATTTCGTCAAAGTGAGAATGAAAAAGCCCCCGGCATCGCGGGCTCGCAGTGCAGAAATGTACCTTCTCGCCACAGGACGGCGTATCCTATAGAGACCGAATGAAGGAGTCTGAGGTGAACGATTTCACTAAAAATTTGCTGCTGTGGGCGGTGCTCATCGTAGTTCTTTTGGCCGTATTTTCGAATTTCAGTGGCCACAGCGCTGCCAACCCAGAAGTGCCGTACGGGCAGTTTTTGGCGGAAGTCGACAATAACGCGATTAAATCCGCCACCATCAATGGCGAGACCATCTCCGGTACCCGCACCAACGGCGATGCGTACATCACCTATTCTCCGGAAAAAGATTATTCGGCCTTGGTCGCGGATCTTAAGAAGCACAACGTCAATTTCAGCGCCGCGCCCCCGGAGCGTCAGTCGGTGCTCATGCAGTTGTTTTTGTCGAGCTTCCCGATTCTGTTGTTGATTGGCGTGTGGGTGTATTTCATGCGTCAAATGCAAGGCGGCACCGGCGGTCGCGGCGCGATGAGCTTTGGCAAATCGCGCGCACGGCTGTTGAACGAAGATCAAGTGGCGGTGACCTTTGCGGACGTCGCCGGCGTTGAAGAAGCCAAAGAAGAAGTGAAAGAGATCGTCGACTTCCTGAAAGACCCCGCCAAGTTTCAAAAACTCGGCGGCAAAATCCCCAAAGGCGTGCTCATGGTGGGCAGCCCGGGTACGGGTAAAACGCTGTTGGCGCGCGCCATTGCGGGCGAAGCCAAAGTGCCGTTTTTTACGATTTCGGGCTCGGACTTTGTCGAGATGTTTGTCGGCGTCGGCGCCTCGCGGGTGCGCGACATGTTCGAGCAAGCGAAAAAGCACGCGCCGTGCATCATTTTCATTGACGAAATTGATGCCGTCGGTCGCCATCGCGGCGCCGGTTTGGGCGGCGGTCACGACGAGCGCGAGCAAACGCTCAACCAATTGTTGGTGGAGATGGATGGATTTGAAGGCAGCGAAGGCATTATTGTGATCGCCGCGACCAACCGTCCGGATGTGTTAGACCCCGCACTGTTGCGCCCAGGTCGCTTTGACCGTCAAGTGGTCGTGCCGCTGCCGGATGTGCGCGGTCGCGAACAAATTCTCAAGGTCCACATGCGTAAAGTGCCGGTTGCGGAGGATGTGAAGCCGTCCGTCATCGCGCGCGGCACCCCGGGATTCTCGGGAGCGGACCTGGCCAATTTGGTGAACGAAGCCGCGTTGTTCGCGGCGCGCGCGAATCGCCGCGTGGTCTCCATGGATGAATTTGAACGCGCCAAAGACAAGATCTTTATGGGTGCGGAGCGGCGTTCGATGGTGATGTCGGACGACGAAAAGAAAATGACGGCCTATCACGAGGCCGGTCACGCCATCGTCGGCTATTTGGTGCCCGAGCACGACCCGGTCTACAAAGTGACGATCATCCCGCGTGGTCGCGCCTTGGGCGTGACGATGTATTTGCCCGAGGCCGATCGATACAGCGTTTCCAAACGTCGTTTGGAAAGCTCGCTGGCGTCGTTGTTTGGTGGTCGGGTGGCCGAAGAGTTGGTGTTTGGTGTGGATGGCGTCACGACGGGCGCTCAAAACGACATCGAACGCGCGACCGATCTGGCGCGCAATATGGTCACCAAATGGGGCCTGTCCAAGCGCTTAGGCCCGCAAACCTACTCGGAAGAGCAAGGGGAGGTCTTTTTAGGGCGCAGCGTGACTCAAACCAAGCAAGTCTCTGACGTCACCGCGCACGTGATTGATGAGGAAATTCGTCACGTCATCGACACGGGTTATCACACCGCGAAAGAGTTGCTGACCACGCATTTTGAGACCTTGCACCGCATGGCGGCGGCGTTAATTAAATACGAAACCATCGATGAGGCGATGATCAAAGACCTCATGGAAGGTCGTGACCCGAGCCCTCCGGCCGGGTGGGACGATCACACGCCGCCGGCGAGCAGTGGCCCGTCTGCGTCGGTCGAGGCGCCATTAGAGGGTGTGGCGACCGCGCCTTAATTTTCGTGCCGAGCCTAAAGCTCAAAGACCGGGTTTGGTCATGGGACGCCCCCGTGGTGATGGGGGTGTTGAACGTGACCCCCGATTCCTTTTCCGACGGCGGTGAGTTTGTGGATCCGGACCGCGCGGTCCGCCACGCGTTGGCGATGGTGGAGGCCGGCGCGGCGATCATTGATGTGGGTGGTGAATCCACGCGACCGGGATCCTTGCGACCCTCTGCGGAAGAAGAATGCCAACGGGTCGTTCCGGTCATCGAAAAACTCAAAGCCGCCTCGAACGTCATTATCTCGGTCGATACCTCCGAACCCCTCGTTATGGCGCAAGCCGCCCAAGCGGGCGCCGAGATCGTCAACGACGTGCGCGGCTTGTGCGTGGCGGATGCGATGGAGACCTGTGCCGCGCATCACTTGGCGGTGGCAATCATGCACATGCAAGGGGAGCCCAACACCATGCAGCACAATCCGCACTACGCGGATGTGGTGACGGAAGTCTTGGATTACCTCAAAGCCCAGACCGCTCGCAGTGTGGCCGCGGGCATTTCGGCGGACTCGATTCTCTGGGATCCAGGCTTTGGGTTTGGGAAAACCTTTGAACACAATCGCCAGTTGTTTAAACACCTGCCGCGTTTCGCGCAGCAGGGCGTGCCGCTGTTGGTTGGGGTGTCGAGAAAATCCTGGGTGGGGCACCTTACCCAGCAAAACGATCCCAAACACCGACTCAGTGGTTCCGTGGCGTTGGCGGCCGTGGCGGGGTTGTGGGGTGCGGCGATCCTGCGCGCGCACGACGTCCGAGAGACCGTCGATGCGCTCAAAATCGCCAAAGCGCTGCGGGATTGAGGTGTACACTAGATTGCTGGGATTGGCGAGGTGGGTGGGAGTATGACGCGACGATATTTTGGAACGGATGGCGTGCGCGGACGCGTCGGCAGCGATCCGATGACCGTGTCTTTTGCGATCCGTTTGGCGCACGCCGCGGCGCGCGTGCTGGCCCCCGCGGGGGGCACCGTGTTGATCGGCAAGGACACCCGCGTTTCGGGATACATGTTGGAATCCGCGCTCGAGGCCGGGTTCGTCGCAGCGGGCGTCAATGTGCGCCTCGTCGGGCCCTTGCCCACGCCGGCGATCGCGTATTTAACCCAACGCTTTAAATGCGATTTTGGCGTGGTCATCAGCGCCTCGCACAACCCCTACGCCGACAACGGCATTAAATTTTTTGATGGCGTTGGCAGCAAATTGTCGGATGAGCGCGAGGCGCACATTGAACAATTGTTGGCCGAGCCCGCGCAGACCGTGCACTCCGATCAGTTGGGTCGTGCCAAACGGATTGAGGATGCGGGCCTTTTGTATCAGCAGTTTTGTCACGCGGCCGTCGGCGAGGGCCTCTCGCTGGAGGGTCTAAAACTGGTGGTCGATTGCGCGCATGGCGCCAGCTACAAAGTCGCGCCACAGTTGTTGGCGCAGTTGGGCGCGGATGTGATTGCGGTCGGCTGTTCGCCCAATGGGCGCAACATCAACGCCGGTTGCGGGTCCACGCATCCGGAATTATTGAGCGTGACGGTGCAAGGGGTGCGCGCGCACGCCGGCATTGCCTTTGATGGCGATGGCGACCGGTTGGTGATGGTCAACCACCGCGGCGAGATCGTCGATGGCGACCAATTGCTGTACATCTTAGCCTTGGGCCGCAAAGCCCGTGGCACCTTGACCGGCCCGGTGGTGGGAACCGTGATGAGCAATTTGGGATTGGAAAAATCCCTGCGGGAAAAAAACATTCCCTTTGAGCGGGTGGCGGTGGGCGATCGCTACGTGCTGGAGCGTCTCAAACAGACCGGCGGCGTGCTGGGTGGGGAGACGTCGGGACATGTGTTGATTTTAGATCGCACGACCACGGGCGATGCGTTAATCAACGCCTTGGAAGTCCTCAAAGAAATGGTGGAACAGCGTAAAACCTTGGCGCAGCTGACCGAGGCGATGCCCAAGTACCCGCAAGTGCTCAAGAACGTGCGCACCAAATCCAAGTTGTCGCTCGAAGCGCCCGAATTGCAACAAGCCGTGGCCTCGGCGAACGAACAACTCAAAGATCGAGGCCGAATCGTATTACGGGCATCCGGAACCGAACCGGTGATTCGCGTCATGGTGGAAGGCGAGGACATGGCCGAGGTGTCGGCGATTGCTCAATCGCTGGCCGACGTGGTTGCAACCCTAGCGGCGTAGCGGCTTGGGGTGCGCTACACTAAACGGGTCCGTGCGCGCCCAAGGTCGATTGAAATCGACGTCCTCACTGCGCGGATTCCTGAATTGCCCACAACCCCTTCACCAAAAAAAAGGTTGAATTCATGCGCCGAAAGATGATTGCTGGAAACTGGAAAATGTTTGGATCGGTTGCTGAGAACGCCGAACGGCTGAAAGCGATCGCCGCGGGCATCACGCTCGGTGACGTGGATTGGGCGGTGTTTCCAACCTTGGTGCATTTGAGTCAAGTGAAAGACCATTTGCAAAAATTGCCCAATGCCTTTGGCATACACTTAGGCGCGCAAACCGTCGCCGCCGTGGCGGGGACGGGCGCTTACACCGGCGAGGTGTCGGCGTCGATGTTGGCGGAGATTGGCGTCGAATACGTACTCATCGGTCATTCGGAGCGGCGCAGCCTCTTTGGCGAGTCCGACGAGGTGTGCCTGCAGAAGTTCACCGCGGCGACGGCGGCGGGGTTGATTCCCATTCTCTGCGTCGGCGAAACGCTGGCCGAGCGCGATTCGGGGACCACCAACGCGGTCGTTGAACGCCAATTAATGGCCATTTTAAATGGCGTGGGCGCCGAGGGATTCGGCAAAGCGCTGATTGCCTATGAACCGGTTTGGGCCATTGGGACCGGACGGGCGGCCACGGTGGATCAAGCCATTGAAGTTCATCGGTTTATTCGCAACCGCCTCGCCGAAGTCAGTGATATAATGGCGGATTCAGTACGAATCCTGTACGGCGGCAGTGTTAAACCGGCCAATGCGCGGGAGTTGTTACGTTCTGATGAGATTGACGGCGCGCTCATTGGTGGGGCGTCGTTGAACGCATCGGATTTTCTGGCGATTGGAGCGGCTGCCCTAACGGCGTGAGTCGATCCAACCGTCAATGAGATGGGAAGGTCGTCATGCTGATCCAATTATTAAAAGTAGTGCACTTGTTTCTGTGCTTGGGCATCATCGGGCTGGTGTTGATTCAACGCGGCAAGGGTGCTGACGCCGGTGCGGGCTTTGGTTCAGGTGCGTCGGGCACCGTCTTTGGCGCGCGGGGTTCCGCGACGTTTTTGTCTAAGACAACGGCCATTCTGGCGACGTTGTTCTTCATCACCAACTTGGTCTTGGCCTATGTGGCAGGTCATCAACCCGCCAGCGCCCCCAAAAGCTTGATTAGCGAGCCTGCGCCCGTGAGCGCACCGCAGACGGTCGAACCCGCGCCAACCCCAGCGGATTCGAAAGCTCCAGGACAGGAGCCGGCGAAACCGTAAGCCGGCACGATTGATGTTGCCCGCCGGCGTGGCGGAATTGGTAGACGCACTAGCTTGAGGTGCTAGCACTGAAAGGTGTGCCGGTTCGAGTCCGGCCGTCGGCACCACCGAAGAAGGGTGGGGGCAGCATCGTTGCGGATAGTCTTGATCTATCAAGACGAGTACAATTGCGTTCGCTGGACGAGTGAATGCGAACGATGAAGGATGAGCTGTAATGCTGAGTCAGTACTTGCCCATTTTAATATTTCTGGCCATCGCCACTGGATTTGCTCTGGTGTTGCTGGTGTTGGGGTTTCTGTTAGGCCCACGCCGCCCGGACACGGAAAAGCTCTCCGCCTACGAATGCGGATTTGAGCCCTTCGAAGATGCCCGCACCAAATTCGACGTGCGTTATTACCTGGTTGCCATCTTGTTCATTTTGTTTGACTTGGAAATCGCCTTTTTGTTTCCCTGGGCCGTGGCGCTGCGGGGACTGGGCTCGGTCGGCTTGTGGGCGATGGCGATCTTTTTAACCGTATTGGTCGTTGGGTTTATTTACGAGTGGAAGAAAGGGGCGCTGGAATGGGATTAGTCCAAGAGGTTGATGTCGCTCTTCAACAAAAGGGCTTTTTCACCGCGCGCCTAGACGATTTGATGAACTGGGCGCGAACCGGTTCGTTGTGGCCGATGACCTTCGGCTTGGCCTGCTGCGCGGTGGAGATGATGCAGGCGGGTGCGTCGCGGTACGATCTGGATCGATTTGGCGTGGTGTTTAGACCCTCGCCACGGCAATCGGACGTGATGATTGTGGCCGGCACGCTGACCAACAAAATGGCGCCCGCGCTGCGCAAGGTTTACGATCAAATGCCGGAGCCTCGTTGGGTCATTTCCATGGGCTCCTGCGCCAATGGCGGCGGCTACTATCATTATTCGTATTCGGTGGTGCGCGGCTGTGATCGCATCGTGCCGGTCGATGTCTACGTGCCCGGTTGTCCGCCGTCGGCCGAGGCGTTGATCTACGGCATCCTGCAACTGCAAAACAAAATTCGACGCACGAGTACCATCGCCCGATGAACACCGAACACACCACTGAACCCACGCCGGTCAGCACCAAAGCGGAGCGTTTGCGGCAGGCCGTCGTGGCGTTGGCCGAGGCTTTAAAAATAACCGTGGAGTTTCTCGACTCCAAACCGCGCGAGTTGGGCGTGGTGGTTAAAACGACGGATTGGCTTCCCTTGGCCAAGGCCTTGCGCGACCATCCCAGCACGCGCTTTGATACGCTCATCGATGCCTCCGGCATCGACTATTTGCAGTACGGCCGTGAAGAGTGGGCAACGCATCAAGCGACGCGCACCGGTTTTGGTCGCGGTCAGCACGTGGAAGTGGCGCACGCCGAAAGCGCCGAGCCGCAGCGGTTTGCGGTCAGTTATCAGCTGTTGAGTGTGGAACTCAATCACCGTTTGCGCGTGCGCGTTTACACCGATGGCGGGGAGCCGCCGATGGTGGACTCGGTGGTTGACGTGTGGCCGGGTGCCAACTGGTTTGAGCGCGAGGCGTTTGACCTGTACGGGATATTCTTTAAAAACCACCCGGATCTGCGCCGCATTCTCACCGATTACGGTTTTGTGGGCCATCCGTTCCGCAAAGATTTTCCACTGAGTGGTCACGTGGAAGTGCGTTACGACCCCACGCTCAAGCGAGTGGTTTACGAGCCGGTTAGCATCGATCCGCGCACCTTGGTGCCGCGCGTGATTCGCGACGATCAACGACTCGCACCACAGTTGTCTGAAAAATTTAACCCGGAGCACAACCGTGGCTGAAATTAAAAACTTTAGCCTGAATTTTGGCCCCCAACATCCCGCCGCCCACGGCGTCTTGCGTTTGGTGTTGGAGATGGATGGCGAGGCGATCATCAAGGCCGATCCGCACATTGGCTTGTTGCATCGGGGCACCGAAAAGCTCGCGGAATCGAAAGTCTTCAACCAATCGATCGGTTATATGGATCGGCTGGATTACGTGTCGATGATGTGCTCCGAGCACGCCTACGTGCGCGCGATTGAGAACCTGTTGGGCGTGGAAGCGCCGATTCGGGCGCAGTACATTCGCACGATGTTCGATGAAGTGACCCGCATTTTGAACCACCTCATGTGGTTGGGGGCGCACGGTCTGGACATCGGCGCGATGACGGTGTTTTTGTATTGCTTTCGAGAACGTGAGGATTTGATCGACTGCTACGAGGCGGTCTCCGGTTCTCGCATGCACGCCACCTACTATCGCCCCGGCGGCGTCTACCGCGACTTGCCGACCGTGATGCCCAAGTACGCGCCCTCCAAGCATCGCTCGGCCAAAGAAATCAATCGCCTCAACGAGGCCCGGGCGGCGGGTCTGTTGGAGTTTTTGTGGGATTTCACCGAACGCTTCCCCGCGTGCGTGGACGAATACGAAACCCTGCTCACCGACAATCGCATTTGGAAGCAACGAACCGTCAACATCGGCGTGGTGACTCCGGAGCGCGCCAAAGCGCTGTCGCTCACCGGCCCCGTGTTGCGGGGATCGGGCGTGGTGTGGGACTTGCGTAAACACCAGCCGTACGCGGTGTACGATCGAATGGATTTCGATATTCCCATTGGCGTGAACGGCGATTGTTACGATCGATATTTGGTGCGCATGGAAGAGATGCGTCAGTCCAATCGCATCATTCGGCAATGCATTGAGTGGCTCAAATCTAATCCCGGCCCGGTGATGTTGGATAACCACAAAATCACCCCGCCCAAGCGCGAACAGATGAAAGGCGATATGGAATCGCTCATCCATCACTTCAAGCTTGCCACCGAAGGGTATGCGGTGCCTCGCGGCGAGACCTATGCCGCCGTGGAAGCGCCCAAAGGGGAGTTTGGCGTCTGGTTGGTGTCCGATGGCGCCAACAAGCCGTATCGCCTCAAAGCGCGCGCCCCTGGTTTTGCGCACTTGGCGGCCATGGATGAGATGGTTCGAGGTCATATGTTGGCGGACGTCGTGGCGGTGATTGGCACCTTGGACATCGTATTTGGAGAAATCGATCGATGAGCGCGCATTCGGATTCGAAAGCTCTGTTGAGCGAGCACACCCGAGAAGAAATTGATCATTGGTTAACCAAGTTTCCCAGTGACCGCAAGCGCTCGGCCGTGCTGGCCGCCTTGCGCGCCGTACAGCACCAAAACCACGGGTATCTCACCCAGCCGCTCATGGATGCGGTGGCGGACTATTTGGAGTTGCCGCCGATTCAGGTCTATGAAGTCGCCAACTTTTATTCGATGTTTGAAACCAAACCGGTCGGCCGAATTCACATATCGGTCTGCACCAACATCTCGTGCATGTTGTGTGGGTCCGATGCCATCCTCAAACACGTGGAGAAAAAGCTGGGCATCACGGTGGGTCAAAGCACGCCGGACGGCAAGTTTTATTTGAAGCAAGAAGAAGAGTGTCTGGCGGCCTGTAACAACGCGCCGATGATGATGATTGATCACGTCTATTACGAGCATCTGACGCCTGAAAAAGTCGATCAGATTCTGGATGGGTTGGAGTAAGCCATGTCACGACCGATGAACAACGTGGTGTTTGAGCCGCTGAGCTTACCCAATTCGTGGGAGCTGGAAACCTATCGCAAGATTGGCGGTTATCAGGCGTGGGAGAAAATCCTTAAGGAAAAAACCCCACCCGAACAAATCATTGAAACCTTAAAAGCCTCCGGCCTGCGCGGGCGTGGGGGCGCGGGTTTTCCAACCGGCACCAAGTGGAGCTTCATGCCCCGGCAGGCCCCGGGTCAAAAGTACGCGGTGTGCAATTCGGACGAATCGGAACCGGGCACCTGCCATGACCGCGACATCCTGCGCTACAACCCGCACTCCGTCATTGAAGGCATGGCCATCGGCGGCTATTGCATGGGCGCCACGGTGGGCTACAACTACATTCGCGGTGAGTTTTTAGCCGAGCCTTTCCCCCGCTTCGAAGCGGCGTTGCAAGAGGCGTACGCGGCGGGGTTGTTGGGTAAAAACGTGTTGGGCTCTGGGGTGGATTTTGACCTCTACGCGGTGGCCGGTGCCGGCGCGTACATCTGTGGTGAGGAAACCGCCTTGTTGGAGTCCTTGGAAGGCAAGCCCGGTAAGCCACGCTTCAAGCCCCCGTTCCCCGCCAATTTTGGTTTGTACGGCAAACCCACGACCATCAACAACACCCAAAGCTACGCCTCCGTGCCGACCATTTTGCGCAAAGGCGCGGAGTGGTTTTCGCAGATGGGCGTGCCCAACGCTGGCGGCACCGTGATTTTCTCGGTCTCCGGCCACGTCAATAAGCCCGGCAACTACGAGTTGCCCTTAGGCATTCCGTTTGCGGAACTGCTCAACGACGTGTGCGGTGGCATGCGCAATGGCCGCGCGCTCAAAGCGGTCATTCCCGGCGGCTCCAGTGTGCCGGTGGTGCCGGCCCAATTGATGATGGGCGCCACCATGGATTACGACGGCCTCAAAAAGGTCGGCAGCTCCTTAGGCTCGGCGGCCGTCATCGTCATGGACGACACCACTTGCATGGTCAAAGTGTTGGAACGCGTGTCCCGTTTTTACATGGCCGAGTCGTGTGGACAGTGCACGCCGTGTCGTGAGGGCACGGGCTGGATGAACCGCTTAATTAAACGCGTGCTCCAAGGTCAGGGCAAGCGCGCGGATTTGGATTTGTTGTTGGAAGTCGCCGGTCGCATTGAAGGGCACACCATCTGCGCCTTGGGCGATGCCTCGGCGTGGCCGGTGCAAAGCTTCATGAAGCACTATCGGCATGAATTTGAATACATGATTGAACACGGGGGTCGGAGCATGGTGACCGATTCCGCTGTTAAAGCTGCTTAAAGGTTCGAGGCATGAGTCAGGATATCGTTAATCTCGAAGTCGATGGCAAGGCCGTTACCGGTCGTAAAGGTCAGATGATTATTCATGTGACCGACGCGATCAACGCCTACGTCCCGCGCTTTTGCTATCACGACAAGTTGTCGATTGCCGCGAACTGCCGCATGTGTTTGGTGGAAGTCGAAAAAGCACCCAAACCTTTGCCAGCCTGTGCCACGCCGATTATGGAAGGCATGAAGGTGTTCACCAAGAGTCCAAAAGCGATCGCCGCGCAGCGCGCGACGATGGAGTTTTTGTTAATCAACCACCCGCTGGATTGCCCGATTTGCGATCAGGGTGGCGAATGTGAACTGCAAGATTTGGCGGTGGGCTTTGGTCGCGACGCGGCCCGCTTTAACGAAACCAAACGGGTCGTTAAAGACAAAGATTTAGGCCCATTGATTTCGACGGATATGACCCGCTGCATCCACTGCACCCGCTGCGTGCGGTTCACCTCGGAAGTGGCCGGTGAGCCGACGCTGGGGACCATCGGGCGCGGCGAGAACACCCAAATCTCGACGCTCATTGAAATGACGGTGAATCACGAGCTGTCGGGCAACATCATTGATTTGTGCCCAGTGGGCGCGCTCAACTCGAAGCCGTTTCGCTACCAGGGACGCACCTGGGAGATGCAATCGGTGCCCTTTGTCGGGGTGCACGACGTCGTCGGCTCGCACGCCTACGCGCAGGTGCGTCGCGGCAAACTCATGCGCGTGGTGCCGCGCGATTGCGAGCACCTCAACGAGACCTGGTTGTCCGATCGGGATCGCTTTTCTTACGAAGGCATTTACGCGGCCGATCGCATTGAGCAACCGCTGATGCGCCAGGGCAATGAACTGGTCGAGACCAGCTGGGAAGCGGCGCTCAACGCCGCCAGCGCGGATCTTTTGGAACACATTAAAAAGTACGGCGCCGATCAAGTGGGCGTGTTGGTCTCGCCCAACGCCAGCGTGGAAGAAGGCTGGTTGGCGCAGCGTTTGGCGCGCGGACTGAACATCGCCAACATCGACCATCGCCTGCGTCGCGTCGACTGCCGGGATCAAGCCAACGATCCGATTTTCTTCTCGTTGGGAATCCCCGTCGCGGAATTGTCGCAGCAGACCGGGGTGGTGTTGGTGGGCGCGGATTTGCGCAAGGAAGCCCCCATTTTGGCGCATCGCGTGCGTCACGCGGTCATTAAAAACCACGCTGCGGTGGCCAGTCTGGAACCGGTGAAGCGGGCGTGGAACTTTACGCTCAAATCCCAAGTGGTCACGGGCTACGACCTGCTGTCGGCGCTGGATCGGTTAATCCTAGCCGTTGCCCAAGCGCTGCAACTGAGCGCGCCTTCTGACGTGTCCGCGCAGCCCTTGACCGATGCCGATCACCACGCTGCTGCCGCCTTGTTAAACGGCGAGCGTCGTCTGTTGATTCTGGGTGCGGAGGCCGAGCGTCATCCGTCTTACTCCGACATTCGCGCCAAAGCGGCCTACTGCGCCACCTTGGCCAAGGCCACCTTGGGGTTTGTGAGCAATCACGCCAACGGCGCGGGCTTGTCGCTCGCGGGCGTCTTGCCGCACCGCCAGGCCCACGGTGTGGTGGCGCCGACGATGGGCTTGGACGCGCACGCCATGATGCAGTCCCCGCGCAAGGCCTACGTGCTCGTGGGCGGGATTGAAGCCAGCCGCGACGGTTTAGGCGCGGCGGGCGAACGCGCGTTGGCGCAAGCGGAATTGGTGATTGCCTTGACCCCATTTGGGGGCGAGGCGGTCGCGCACGCGGATGTGGTGTTGCCGGTGGGAACCTTTGCTGAGTCCTCGGGCAGTTTCGTCAACATCGACGGCGAGCTCGGCACGGCGACGGCGTTGGCGAATTTGGTGGGTGCGGCGCGCCCGGCGTGGAAGGTGCTGCGCGTGTTGGGCAATCTGTGCCAAGTGCCGGAATTTGATTACGAGTCCACCGACGACGTGCGCTTGGCGGCCCGATTGACGGCCAACGCCTTCGCACGCGAGGGCTTAAAAGGGGCGTGGACCGCGGGATCGTTGAGGCCGGGGCACGTGACGTCCTTAGGGGCGTTTGAGTGCGATGCCATCGTTCGGCGTTCCGTTCCACTGCAGTTGACCAACGAAGCCAAAGCGCAGCAGGTGGTGTATGAATAGCCTCATGGATGCCGCCCTCACCACGTGGACCAGCTTGCCCTTGGCGTGGCAGGAATTGATCATTTTGGTGGCTGAGATCGTCGGCGTGATGTTGAGCGTGGTGATCCTGGTGGCCTTTCTGACCCTGGGGGAGCGCAAGGTCATCGGCTGGATGCAAGCCCGTCACGGCCCCAACCAAATCCGCATTTTCGGCTTGCCCTTTTTGAAAGGCGTGGCGCAGCCGTTTGCCGACGTGATTAAGCTGCTGCTCAAGGAAATCGTGATTCCGGCGGAGTCGGATCGCGTGTTGTTTTTATTGGCGCCGCTGGTGTCGCTGGTGCCGGCCTTGGCCACCTGGGCGGTGGTGCCGTTCTCCCCCGTGTTTCGTCTGTCGAACATTGATGCGGGGTTGTTGTATTTGTTGGCGCTGACGTCCTTGGGCGTGTACGGCATCATCTTGGCCGGTTGGGCCACCAACTCCAAATACGCCTTGTTGGGCGCGATGCGTTCCGCCGCTCAGATCGTGGCCTATGAAATCGCCATGGGGTTCGCGCTGGTCGGGGTGCTCATGGCGGCGGGGAGTTTGAACCTGACCCAAATCGTCGTGGCTCAGCACGGGGGGATCTCGCATTGGTTTGGCGTGTGGCTGTTCCCCTTGATGGTGATTTACTTCATTTCCGGCATCGCCGAGACCAACCGCGCGCCCTTTGACGTGGCCGAAGGCGAGTCGGAGATCGTCGCGGGCTTCCACGTGGAATACTCTGGCGCCACCTTTGCGACGCTGTTCGCCTTGCCGGAATACGCCAACATGATTTTGGTGGCCACCCTGTCGGCGGTGTTTTTCTTAGGCGGTTGGCAATCCCCACTGGATGGGGTTGCGGCGGCGGGATTGCTCGCGGAGCCATCGTTTGCGTGGTTGGCGATCAAAGTGGCGTTTTTTCTGTTCTGTTTTCTGTGGTTTCGTGCCACCTTTCCCCGCTATCGCTATGACCAAATCATGCGTTTGGGTTGGAAGGTGTTCATTCCCTTGACCATCGTCTGGATCGCCGTGGAATGCGTCATGGTGGCCCTGCAGGTGGGGCCGTGGGCTAGTTAAGGTACATCGCGATGCGTCAAATACAGCAAATCATTAAGACCTTGGTGTTGTGGGAACTCCTCAAAGGGCTCAGCGTCACCTTGCGCAATTTATTTAAGCCAAAATTCACGGTTCATTACCCGGAGGAAAAAACGCCTCAGTCGGTGCGATACCGTGGCCTGCACGCGCTGCGCCGCTACCCCAATGGCGAGGAGCGCTGCATTGCGTGTAAGTTGTGTGAGGCGGCGTGTCCAGCCTTGGCGATCACCATCGAGTCCGATGTGGCTCAAGATGGCACCCGTCGCACCACGCGCTACGACATTGATTTATTCAAGTGCATTTTTTGCGGATTTTGTGAAGAAGCGTGCCCGGTCGACGCCATTGTGGAAACGCGCATCCATGAATACCACATGGAGAACAAGGGCGAGAACATCATGAACAAAGACAAACTGTTGGCGGTGGGCGATCGCTATGACGCGATGATCACTGCTGATAAAACCGCCGATGCCCCGTATCGCTAAGGAATTCTTATGCTGACTACGCTTTTATTTTACGCCTTAGCAACCGTGTTGGTGGGAGCCGCCTTAGGGGTGGTGCTCTCGCGCAACCCGGTGCGCGCGGTGTTGTCGTTGGTGTTGGCGTTTTTTGTCAGCGCGGGCCTGTGGTTGCTGCTGCAGGCGGAGTTTTTGGGGTTGGTTCTGGTGCTGGTGTACGTCGGCGCCGTGATGGTGCTGTTCTTGTTCGTGGTGATGATGTTGGACGTGCACCTGGCCAGTTTAAAAGAAGGGTTCACTCGCTACGCCCCCTTGGGCGGCGCCATCGCCTTGTTGGTGATCGCGGAAATCGTCTACGTGGTGTGGTTTAAACATTTGGGCATCCGGCTCGACGGCTGGGCGCAGGATCTGCCCGAAGGCGTTTCCAATACCGCGCAAATCGGTCAGCAGCTCTACAGCGTGTATTTGCTGCCCTTTGAACTGGCGGCGGTCATCTTGCTGGTGGCCATCATCGCGGCGATTGCGCTGACCTTGCGCCATCGCGACTCCCTCAAGCATCAGGACATTAGCGCCCAAGTCGCGGTTCGCCGTGAAGATCGCGTCAAATTGGTTAAAGTCACTGCGGAGACGCAACCATGAACTTAGCATCCATTGGACTGGCTCATTTTCTGGTGCTGTCGGGCTTGTTGTTTGCGATCAGCGTGGCCGGAATATTTTTAAACCGCAAAAACCTGATTGTGTTGCTGATGTGCATTGAGTTGATGTTGTTATCCGTCAACTTCAACTTCATCGCGTTTAGTCATTATTTGGGAGATTTGGCGGGCCAGATCTTTGTGTTTTTCATCTTAACCGTGGCCGCGGCTGAGTCGGCGATTGGTTTGGCGATTTTGGTCGTGCTGTTTCGGGAACGAAGCAGCATTAACGTTGAATCGCTTGAGAGTTTAAAGGGTTGATCATGCCAAGTTCATTGCCCATGGCCTTACTGGCGATTCCGTTTGCACCCTTGGTGGCTGCGATCCTAGCGGGTTTGTTTGGCCGCTTCATCGGCCGAGCGGGCGCGCACAGCGTTACGATTCTCGGGGTGGCGGTGGCTTTTGGATTAAGCCTCAGCGCGCTCGTGGATCAGTTGCACGGTGCGGCAACGGTCAACGAGACGTTGTACACCTTCGCCGTCACCGATGGGTTGACGCTCAAGGTGGGATTTTTGATTGATCACTTGACCGTGCTCATGATGTGCGTGGTCACCAGCGTGTCGTTGATGGTGCACATCTACACCATTGGCTACATGCACGACGACCCGGGCTATCAGCGCTTTTTCTCCTACATCTCGCTGTTCACCTTCGCCATGCTCATGTTGGTCATGAGCAATAACTTCCTGCAGTTGTTCTTCGGGTGGGAAGCGGTGGGCTTGGTGTCGTATTTGCTCATTGGGTTTTGGTACACGCGGCCCACGGCGGTGTTTGCCAACATGAAGGCGTTTTTGGTCAACCGGGTTGGCGATTTGGGCTTTTTGGTTGGGATCGCGGCCTTGGTGTCGCTGACCCACTCCTTAGACTATCGCGATGCCTTTGCCAGTGTGCCGCAGTTGTCGTCCGCGTCGTTGCTGATTGGCGACAGCGCTTTTCCGGCATTGACGGTGATTTGCATCGGCTTATTCATTGGCGCCATGGGCAAATCCGCCCAGGTGCCCTTGCACGTGTGGCTGCCGGATTCCATGGAAGGCCCCACGCCGATTTCGGCGTTGATCCATGCCGCGACCATGGTGACCGCGGGCATATTCATGGTGGCGCGGATGTCGCCGTTGTTTGAGCACTCCGAGACCGCGTTGTCGTTTGTGTTGGTCATCGGATCCACGACGGCGTTGTTCATGGGCTTTTTGGGCATCATCGCCAACGACATCAAGCGGGTGGTGGCGTACTCCACGCTCTCGCAATTGGGTTACATGACCGCGGCGCTCGGCGTGTCCGCTTATCCGGTCGCGATTTTTCACTTAATGACGCATGCGTTTTTTAAAGCCTTGCTGTTTTTGGGCGCGGGCTCGGTCATCATCGCCATGCACCACGAACAAGACATGCGTCATATGGGTGGGTTGCGTCGTTACCTGCCGATCACGTACGCGACCTCGTTGCTGGGCGCGCTCGCGCTCATTGGCTTTCCTGGGTTCTCGGGGTTCTACTCCAAAGACATCCTCATCGAAGCCATTCAAGCCTCGCACACGGCCGGCCATGAATACGCGGCGTTTTGCGTGACGGCGGGGGTGTTCATCACCGCCTTTTACACCTTCCGTATGATTTTTATGACCTTCCATGGCCCCGAGCGTTTTGATGAACACACCCGTGAACATCTGCACGAAAGCCCGTGGGTGGTGACCTTGCCGTTGGTGTTGCTCGCCATTCCCTCGGTGGTGATTGGTGCCTTGAGTGTGCAGACGGTGTTGTTCGGCGATTTTTTCAACGGCGTCATCAGCGTGCTGCCGCAGCACGACGTGTTGGGGGAAATTCGCGAAGAGTTTCATAGCCCGCTGGACTTCGCGCTCGGCGCCTTAATCAGCCCAACGCTCCTGTTGGCCATGGGTGGCGTGGTCCTGGCGTGGGTCCTTTACTTGAAAAAGCCCCATTGGCCAGCGCTGGTGCAAGCCAAGATCCAACCGCTGTATCGCGTGTTGGAACAAAAGTATTTCTTTGATTGGTTCAATGAACACATTGTGTCGGGTGGCGCGCGCGTGATCGGCACCTTCTTTTGGAAAGTCGGCGATCAGGCCATCATCGATTCCACCGTCGTCAATGGGTCGGCGTGGGTCGTTGGTCAAGCCTCGAAAGTGTTACGCAAAGCGCAAAGTGGGTATTTGTATCACTACGCGTTCGCGATGATGATCGCGTTGGCGTTGATGTTGGCCTGGGTTATTGGGTCGTTTTAAGGAGAGCAGGTGTGGAAGTGTCATTACTAAGTCTGCTCATTTGGCTGCCCATCGTGGGCGGCGTCGCGGTCATGCTGGTGGGCGATCGTTTCGCGCAGGTGGCCAAGCTGTTGGCGGTGGCCGTCGCGGTGGCGACCTTCGCGGCGTCGTTGCAGTTGATTGCTGGGTTTAATCCCGCGCTCTATACGATGCAATTTGTGGAGCGGGTGGAGTGGATCCCCAGCCTGCACGCGCAGTACGCGTTGGGCGTGGACGGCATTGCGTTGCCGTTGATCGTGTTGACAACCTTCTCAACCATTCCGGTGTTGGTGGCTTCGTGGGAAAACGTGCATCAGCGCGTCAGCCAATACTACGGTGCGTTTTTATTGTTGGAAGGCCTTATGGTGGCGGTTTTTTCCGCGACCGACGCGCTGTTGTTTTACGTGTTTTGGGAAGCGATGTTGGTGCCGATGTTCATCATCATCGGCATTTGGGGTGGGCAACGACGCGTGTACGCGACGTTGAAGTTTTTCTTGTACACCTTCTTAGGCTCGGTGTTGATGCTGGTCGCCTTGGTGTATCTGTATCTCAAAGCGCACACCTACGACATGGCCGCGTTGTGGGCCTTGCCGCTGACCCATCAAGAACAGATTCTCATATTCCTCGCATTCTTCGCCGCGTTCGCGGTCAAAGTGCCGATGGTCCCGGTGCACACCTGGCTTCCCGACGCGCACGTTGAGGCGCCCACCGGTGGCTCGGTGATCTTGGCGGCGATCATGTTGAAAATGGGCGGCTTTGGCTTTTTGCGGTTTTGCTTGCCGGTGACGCCGGATGCGGCGCGGGAGTTGTCGAACCTCATCATCGTTTTATCGTTGGTGGCGGTGGTGTACATCGGTCTGGTGGCGCTGGTGCAAAAGGATATGAAGAAACTCATTGCGTATTCTTCAATTGCGCACATGGGGTTTGTGACCCTGGGGTGTTTTTTGGCGTACGCGATTGCTGCGCACGGCGGGCACAGCGGATCGGTGTTGGCCCTGTCGGGGGCGATGGTGCAAATGATTTCGCACGGGTTGATCTCGGGGGCCTTGTTCTTGTGTGTGGGGGTGCTCTACGACCGCATGCACACTCGAGAAATCGGCGCGTACGGCGGGGTGATTAACACCATGCCGTTGTTTGGCGCGTTCATGGTGTTCTTTGGCATGTCCAACGCGGGCTTGCCGGGCACCAGCGGGTTTGTTGGGGAATTTATGGTGATCCTGGCGTCGTTTAACGCGGGCTTTTGGGTTGCCGTCCTGGCGGGGATGACTCTGATCTTAGGCGCGGCTTACACCTTGTGGTTGGTCAAGCGCGTGGTGCTGGGGCCCGTGGCGAACGATGATGTCGCGCAGTTGACGGATGTGAACGTGCGCGAGTGGTGCGTATTGGCCGTATTGGCGGTAGCGGTGTTGGCGTTGGGTTTGTATCCAAAACCGTTAACCGATGCGATGGAACCGACGTTGGCGCATTTGCTCACGCAAATGTTGTCCACAAAGCTGTGAGGTCAGGACATGGTCGCTTTTAATGCATTTGACCTCGTAGGGTCCTTACCAGAGATTCTCTTATTGAGCCTGGCGAGTTTGGTGTTGGTGGTGGATTTGTTTGTGCCCGCACGGGCGCGAGCGGTGACGTATTTATTAACCCTCGCGGGTTTGGTGCTGGTTGCGGTCGCTCTGGTGAACTTGCCGGCAAACCCGGTGGTGGCCTACAGCGGATTATTTGTGGTCGACGCGGTCGCGGTGTTTTTAAAACTGGCGGCGTTGGTGGCGACGGCCGCGGTCATGGTCTATTCGAAGGATTATCTGAACGCGCGCGGGTTGTTGAAAGGCGAGTACTTTGTGCTCATGCTGTTTGCCTTGTTGGGCATCTTCGTGATGTGTTCGGCGCGCCATTTGCTGAGCATGTATATGGGCATCGAGCTGTTGGCGTTGTCGCAATACGCCTTGGTGGCCTTTGATCGAGATTCCGGGGTTGCCGCGGAATCGGCGATGAAATACTTTGTGCTGGGCGCGATCGCCTCAGGATTGATGTTGTACGGCATCTCCATTCTGTATGGCGTGAGCTCGACGCTGGATTTGCATCAACTGGCGATGATTCTAAAAGCCCCAGGGACGGCCCCCATCGGGGTGCTGTTTGGGTTGGCGTTCTTGGTGGCGGGCATTGCCTTTAAATTGGGATTGGTGCCCTTTCACATGTGGGTGCCGGATGTGTACCAAGGCGCGCCCACGGCGGTGTCGATCTTTTTGGGTTCCGCGCCGAAGTTTGCCTACTTTGCGTTGACCTTTCGGGTGCTGGCAGAGGGTCTGGCGCCGGTCTCGGCCGCCTGGCAACAATTGCTGATTGTTTTGTGTGTGTTGAGTTTGGTGTTCGCCAACATTGTGGCGATTGCTCAAACCAACTTAAAACGCCTCTTGGCGTATTCGACGATTTCGAACATCGGCTTCATGATCTTAGGCATCATTGCCGCGACGCCCTTTGGATACGCCTCGGCCTTGTTCTACGTGACCTCGTATGTGTTGCTGAGCCTCGGCGCCTTTGCAATGATTTTGTTGCTCACGCGTCCGGGGTTTGAAGCCGAGCGCATTGACGATTTCAAGGGGTTGGCGAAAAAGAGCCCTTGGTTTGCGTGGATGATGTTGTTTTTGATGGTGAGCACCGCTGGCGTTCCGCCGTTCACCGGGTTCTTCGCCAAACTCTTTGTGATTCAAGCCATCTTGACGCAGGGCATGACCACCTTGGCCATTCTCGCGGTGGTGACGTCGGTCATCGGTGCGTTTTACTACCTTCGAATCATCAAAGTCATGTTCTTTGACGAGCCCATCGAGAGCGCTCCGATTCAAGCAAGCCTGTCACTAAAGCTGTTGTTGAGCCTAAACGCCCTGGCCAGTTTGGTGGTTGGCGTCTTCAACGCGCCTTTGTGGAACGCGATTGAATCTTGTTTTCATTAACGCTCCGTAGTGCCCATTTGCACACAGGGCATCGCCTGTGGGAGTGGAATTGATCGTGGCGTATTGCGCCCATTGTGGACACGAACTGAGCGCCCAAGCCGCCGTGTGTTTGGGGTGTGGTGCGCCCGCAGGGCCTCTTCCCCAGTCCATAGGCCCGGTGTCGGATAAAGAATGGTTGGTGGCGGTGCTGCTGTGTAAGTTTTTGGGCTTTGTGGGCGCGCATCGTTTTTACACCGGGCATACCGGCATTGCCATCCTCCAAGTGCTCACCCTCGGTGGCTGTTTGATTTGGTGGATCGTTGATTTTGTGTTGGTGCTGACGGGTGGCTTGAAAGACGCGCAGGGTCTGCCGCTCAAGCGCTGAGGGAGATTCGATGCCGCTTGGGACGCCGGTCTGACTCGCGCCTTCGCTTAAAAGAATCGAAAATTCATAAACTTAGGATCTGAACGGCGATGGTGTGGGGTGCGAAGCCTTGAGGGATCGCTTGTGTTCGGGTATACTTAGCGGCTCCGTTGCGGGGTGGAGCAGTCTGGCAGCTCGTCGGGCTCATAACCCGAAGGTCGTAGGTTCAAATCCTACCCCCGCTACCACTTTCAAATCAAACTACAACATGAACAGTGGATCCACCGTCTGAGCGTCCCCATTGATCCGCCAGGGTCGATCAACGCGCTTAGGCACGACCTTCCGCAACGTGCGCGACGTGTGCATAATGGCCTCAGTCCGCACTGCCAACGCACCAGCCGCGTTTACACGCCGTTTAGGAGATCGCTCATGATTCACCAACCCTTGGCCTTTCAGTTTCCCTATGCCATTGTGTATTGGGTAGTCTTTTGGATGGCCTTTGGTATGGAAGGTCGGGTGGTTCGGGTCGCGATGGATCAATCGCCCACAGATCAGGATCAGGGCACGTTTCGTTTTCTGATGGTCGCAACCCCCATTGCTCTGGCCATGGCTTTTTTGGCCTCCGTGTTGCCGTGGTGTTTAATCGACGATCCTCTGGTGGCGTTTGTCTCGGGATTGGCGTTGACGGAGGGGGGCGTGCTGCTTCGTGTTCTTTCGAAAAAAGCGTTGGCGTCGAGTTTTACGGGGCGAGTGGTGGTGGTCGCCACGCAAGAGGTCGTTCAGACGGGGGTCTACCGGTTCGTGCGGCACCCGTCGTACACGGCTGCGTTTATGATGTTGGTGGGCATTACGATTGCTTTGGGAAGTTGGTTAAGTGCCGCGCTGATGTTCGTTGCCTGCAGTTATATATACGGCAAACGAGTTCGAGTGGAAGAGTCGGCTTTGCTCGAAACCCTAGGCGAGCCGTATCGGCAATACATGGCGAAGACGACCCGATACATTCCTTTTTTGATTTAGTGTAAATTCTTTAAACGCTCATCCGGAGGGGTGGCCTGTGTTGTTGGGATTGAGAACCGCTATTTACCCCGTGAATGATTTGATGCGCGCGCGCGAATGGTATTCGACGGTGCTCGATTTAAAACCCTACTTCGATGAGCCGTTTTACGTTGGCTTCCAAGTGGGGGGATTTGAACTGGGTTTAATCCCCGACGGCGTGCCCTCGGTTGCTGGAGCGCAGCCGCTGTGGGGCGTCACCGACATCAACGTGGCTGTGCGGCGATTATTAGATCATGGCGCGGTGGTTCTCGACCCCATTGCGGACGTCGGCGAGGGCATCCAAGTGGCCGCCGTTCAAGACCCCTTTGGCAATCGTCTCGGAATCATTGAAAATCCTCATTTCGCGGGGCCTCGTTCCTGAACGGGGTGGCCGATGGGCTCGACACGGTTTGGCCAGACGCTGCACGGTTGAAGCTAATATAATCAAGAACTTACATGGCATCGCCACGTAAATGGATCCCGTGACCCGCCGCTCACGAGCGCGAAGGTCTAGGCTTATTACGTTTTAAGTTATGCTCTGCGTTGCCAGACTTTCAAACTAGGAGAAGACGATGGCGTTTTGTGTTTCCTGCGGTAACGAAGTGGCCCCTCAAGCAGTGGTGTGCATCAAGTGTGGGGCAGCGGTTGCGACCGCGCCAGACGCTGGCGCATTCGGGGCGTCCGATAAGCAATGGTTAGTGACCTTGCTGTTGTGTTGGTTTTTAGGGGTGTTCGGTGTGCATCGTTTTTACACCGGCCACACCGGTACCGGCGTGGTGCAATTGCTCACACTCGGGGGCTGCGGGATCTGGGCGTTTATTGATTTGATCTTAATCCTGGTCGGCAGCTTTAAAGACGCGCAAGGTCGTCCGTTAAAACGCTGATGAGGGACGATAGCGCCGGGAGAGCAGGGGAACGCTACCCAGGTGTTGAATCTGGGATTGCGGTGGGGGGCGCGTTCCTTGCGCTCGCTGCGCTGCTGTGGCCACACGAGTTTTTGGCCCTCAGTCCACCGTGTCTGTGGACCCATCTGTTTGGGTTCGACCACTGCCCGGGCTGCGGTATGACTCGGGCACTGGTCAGTGCGATGCACGGGCAGTGGCAGCAAGCGATTCACTTCAATCGAAGCGTGGTGGTGGTGGCGCCACTGCTCGTGGTGGAGTACCTCAAGACCGTTCATCACGCCTACCACCAGACGCGACGGTTTTGGTCCAGTGAGGCCAAGATGCTGCGCTTCGTTCAGCGGTTTTAATCCGCCGCAGTTTTTTTGTAGGCGCCGTCGCGCCGACCGCCCGCGACCAGTCACCCCACACGAGTGATCGTTGGCCGGCTTTCAGTCGCTTCTTCAATCGCTCCTTCAGAAAGCGGCCGGAGCGGTCCGCGCGGCCTTTGAACTTTGCATTTCTTATGATAATTCTGGATTTACAGTAAGTACCATGCGGTATCTTTTTTACTGGAAGATGCCGATGAGAGTTGGATGCTCATAATCGCCATCCAATGCCTTCATGAAGAGTCATCGAGCGTTAAAAGTTCATCTGTCGCACTTTTCGCGTTTAACCCACATTCCCCGATTCGACACCTTATCGGTTTTAACCTATCACTCCATCGGCCAAGACGATCCGTATTCCATCTCGGAGGAAAAATTTCATGCTCAAATGAAATACCTCTGCGAGTCTCGGGCCGTTCAAGCCCTCGATTGGGCCCAGCCACTGCCGGTGTCGAATGTCCCGACGGCGTTGGTGACCTTCGATGACGGGTATGAGGACAATTACAGCAACGCGGCGCCCATTTTGCGCGAGTTTGGCATTAAAGCGTTGTTTTTCATCACCAGCGGATTTGTCGGTGGGGCGCTGCCCATTAATCGACACTTTGAAGCCTACCGACGCTTAAAACCACTGAGTTGGCCGCAGCTCGAGAGCCTGCTCAACGAAGGGCATTCCTTAGGCTTGCATGGGCACACCCATCAATTATTTTCCGACATGACCAAAGATCAGGCCGAGCAGGAACTGCTGACGTCCCTCGAGCTGTTTGCGTCGCGGCTAGGGGTCAGGCCAACATCCTTTGCCTATCCGGCAGGACAGCTGGATCAGCAGCGTTCGGATTTAGACGAGTTTTTTGAGCGCCACGGCATTTTGCACGTGTTCACCAGCGAGCATCAGACGATGCGCTATTCCGCTGTGCAAAGCCATCATCGAGGCGTGATGACGATTCCGCGATTGAGCATTGACGCGGAAGACTCTCCCAGTGTGTTTCGCGAGAAACTCTTTGGCTATTGGGATTTGGTCGCCACCGCACAACGTGTGCGGGCGGGTTTGCGTTCGCGACTCCGCTGGCGCCGATAGGCGTCCAGCGATGCCCGCAGGAGCGGTTTAAAGTCCGAGTGGGTTTGTGTTAAGGTTGCAGGCGCTTGTGACTGCGGTTTGGTGGTTGCAAGCGTGTCCGCCTGCTCCCATTGACACAGAAGGCCAAGGATGGTCCAGCCACCCGTTCACCCCACAGCAGCGCTTAATGCGGCAGACGCACTCGTCGAGCAGGCGCGTTCACTGCACGTGCAAGGACAATTGGCGCAGGCCTTAGATGACTACCGACAGGCCTTGGCGCTCAACGCCAATCATTTCGAGGCGCTGCAATTGGCGGCGACCGCGTGTCTGCAACTGGGCGATGCCCCCCACGCCTTAGAGTATTGCGATCGAGCGCTGCGGCAACGGCCGGAGCTGTTTTTTCTCATCGGCCACAAGGCCACGGCCTTACAACAACTGGGCCGATTGGATGAAGCGATCACGGAGTTCGATCGGGCGATCCGACTCAACCCAGATTATCGGGATGGTTTTAATAACCGCGGGCTGTGTTTTATGGCGAGCGCGCGTTGGGCCTTGGCGCTTGAAGACTTTGAGCGCGCCTTGAGCTTAAAGCCGAACGCCGCGGACGCGTTGATGAACCGGGGCATCGCGTTATCAAAGCTCAAACGCCTCCCACACGCACAAGAATCCTTCGAAGCGGTGATCCGTCTATACCCCACGATGCCCGAGCCGTACAACAACCTCGGCAACTTATTACTGGAGAACGGCGAGGCGGCGCAAGCGGTTGAGCTGTTCAATCACGCCTTAACGCTGCGGCAACCATTTCCGGAGGCGTGGATCAATTTGGGCAATGCCTATCGCCAGCTCGGCAAACCCGCCGAGGCGCTGCAAGCCTACGAACAGGCACTGCGATGGGCGCCCGCGCTGGCGAGCGCTTGGCGGGCGGTGGGGTTGGCGCACAAAGACCTCTATCGGTTTGAGGATGCGGTGACGGCGTTCACTCACGCCTTAACCCTAGATCCCTCGGATGCGGATACGCTGTCCAATCGCGGCAATGCGTTCCTTGAGTTGGGGGCGCCGACGAAGGCCTTGGCGGATTTTCAACAGGCGTGTTCCCAAAACCCCACTCACGCGCCCCTGTGGGTGAACTGTGGCAACGCCTACGAAGCCCTCGGTCAATTGGACGAGGCGCACCGTTGTCACTCGCAGGCCTTGCAGTTGGATGGCGATTTTATAGAGGCCTATTCCAATCGCGGCCACGTGGAACTCGAACGCCAAAACCTCTCCGCCGCCTTAGCGGACTTCGACAGCGCTCTGCAGCGCCAAGCGGATTTTGGCGACGCGCGTTGGAACCGAGCCCTCGCGTGGCTGCAACTGGGACGATTGGCGGAAGGGTTTGCGGATTACGAATGGCGTTGGAATACGGAGCGCGGCGCGGGGCGGCGTTTCAAACGCCATTTTAGTCAGCCTCTGTGGTTAGGCCAAGAGCCGCTCGCGGGCCAAACGATTTTGGTCTATGCGGAACAAGGTCTAGGCGATACGGTTCAATTTGCGCGCTATGTGCCGCGGCTTGAAGCGATGGGCGCGCGGGTGGTTTTTGAAGTGCAACGACCGTTGGTGCCGCTGATGACGCATCATTTGATCGGCTCGAAGGCCTTGGTCCTGGCCAAGGGGCAAGACTTGCCGGCCTTTGACTGGCAGGTGCCGATCGTGAGTTTGCCGTTGGCGTTTAAAACGCAACTGCATTCCATTCCGGCTGGAGTTCCGTATCTGTCCGTCGACGCGCAGCTCGGCGCGCGTTGGCGCGCTTGGCTCGACGGCGTCGACGCCGCGCGATCGTTTCGAATTGCAATTGCCTGGAAAGGCAACACCCGAGGCCGTGTGGATCGTCGCGCGTTTGAGTTAAAACACTTCAAAGCCATTGCCCAGATGAGCGGGGTCACGCTCATCAGCGTTCAAAAAAATGAAGGGTCTGAGGAGTTGACGGATCCCCACTTGGGGTTTACGGTCCACTCGCCACCGGAGCCGTTTGA
>Ga0164296_1000271_pt1 | contig 65095 bp, 57 predicted proteins | sample GEODES057metaG_FD_113533 | JGI IMG/M metagenome (GOLD analysis project Ga0164296, IMG submission 113533) | Dystrophic lake water microbial communities from Trout Bog Lake, Wisconsin, USA - GEODES057 metaG | ecosystem: Environmental > Aquatic > Freshwater > Lake | place: USA: Trout Bog Lake...
AAAGTGCCTCGCGGCCTTCAATCGCCGTCTTTCCATTTCTTGGTGGTCTCTTGCCTTGCTCATCCAAGCATCATACAGCAAACTTCAACATCTGTCAGGCTATTATGCAAGCCTCAATAGGCAGGTTGTATTTCCGCTCAAAGTACTGCTCATCGGCATGTGTGATGCGGGCCATCAGATAATACCAGGAGGCATTGATGCTTTGATCGCAGGCATAAACGATGTTCTGGAATTCCTCGCGTGTGAGATTGCCACGGCGTTTTTCCAGCAGGACCGCAGCCACGGCAGGCTTGGGCATGGACCCGCCCAGGAACAGTTTGTCCGCCTGAAATTCGGCAAGATACCGGCCTGTGGCCAGGTTTTTGACCGCGTAACCGACACGCGGATCACGCTTGTGTGTGCGATACACATATTCCATTCCCGCCGTGAACGGCTGACCATGCGCACTGTGAGAGCGGAAGCGCAGCCGGGCTCCCGAGGCAAGGAAGCGGTTGTGGTACTCCCACTGCGCACGCGTTTTGCGGGCCGAGCCACCGAGCACCGAGGTGGCGGGACCTGCACAGCCAGCAAGTGCCGCAGGCAATGCCAGCAGGCCACGCTGCAACCAGGTGCGGCGTGTCTCAGGAAGCGCTGGAGGAACGACCTCGGACATCATCGAAGACTGCGCTCCTTCGCAGGAGACTGCCAGAGGGAAAATGTCAGAAGATTGTTAAAAAGAAAAAGGGACGCCTTGCGGCGTCCCTTCGTGGTTGATTGGATGTTGAGTCTCAGATCGCGGATTACTGGCCGCCTGGACGCCACTCTTCGGTGGCGAACTTGAAGGCCTGCTCCAGACCGACGAGGTCGGTGCTTGGGCGCAGCGCTTCGAAGGCCTGGCTTTCCTTCTGGATGTCGGCTTCGCTGTAGTTCATGGCCTTGATGGAAAGGCCGATGCGGCGCTCCACCTTGTCCACTTTGATGACGCGTGCTTCCACTTCGTCGCCCACATTGAGCTTGTCCTTGACCTTCTCGATGCGGTCTTCGCTGATCTGCGAGATATGCACCAGGCCGTCGATGTCGTCTTCCAGTTCGACGAAGGCGCCGAAGGAGGCGATCTTCGCCACGCGGCCCTTCACGACGTCGCCCACCTTGAAGCGGGTGTCGATGATGGACCATGGGTCGGTGTCGAGCTGCTTCATGCCCAGGCTGATGCGCTGGTTGGCCTTGTCGATGCCGAGAACCACGGCGTCCACTTCCTGGCCCTTCTTGAGGAGCTCGGAAGGATGGTTGATCTTGCGGGTCCAGCTGAGGTCGGACACGTGGATCATGCCGTCGATGCCTTCTTCCAGCTCCACAAACGCACCGTAAGCGGTGAGGTTGCGGACGGCACGCTTCATCTGAGTGCCAATTGGGTAACGAGCGTCAATGTCGTCCCAAGGATTGGTGTCGAGCTGACGCACGCCGAGGCTGATCTTGCGCTCTTCCTTGTTGATGCCAAGGACGGAAGCTTCGATTTCCTGACCGACGGTGAGAACGTCCGAAGGACGCGCGATGCGCTTCGTCCAGGAGAGTTCGGAGACGTGAACAAGGCCTTCGACGCCTTCTTCCACTTCCACAAACGCGCCGTAGGCGACGAGCTTCGTGACCTTGCCGCGCACGCGCTGGCCGACGGGGTAACGGGCTTCGATGTTTTCCCAAGGATTGTTCTGCAGCTGCTTGAGGCCGAGGGAGACACGCTCCTTCTCGCGATTGACTTCGAGAATCTGGACTTCGATCTTCTGACCGATGCCGAGCATTTCGGAAGGATGGTTGAGGCGGCCCCAGGACATGTCCGTGATGTGGAGCAGTCCGTCCATGCCGTTGAGGTCCACGAACGCACCGAAGTCGGTGATGTTCTTGACGATCCCGATGACTTTGTCGCCAGGGGTGACGCCATCGAGGAACTTCTGGCGCTGTTCGGCGCGCTCCGCTTCGATGACTTCGCGGCGGGAAAGGACGATGTTTTTGCGTTCGTCGTTGATCTTGACGATCTTGAACTCGAACACCTTGCCGACGTACTCGTTGAGATCCTTCGGCGGGATGATGTCGATCTGGCTGCCGGGGAGGAAAGCTTCGACGCCGACGTTGACCATGAGACCGCCTTTGACGACGCTCTTGATCTTGCCTTTGACGAGACCACCGTCCTTGAAGACGTTGTAGATCTTTTCCCAGTTCTGACGGTGGGCGGCTTTCTCCTTGGAGAGAACGACCATGCCTTCGTCGTTTTCGAGGCGTTCGAGGAGGACTTCGACCTCATCGCCTACCTGGATGTCTTCATCTTCGAACTCGTTGGAGGGGATGGCTCCTTCGGACTTGTAGCCGATATCGACGAGGATGACCTGCGGTTTGATTTCAAGGATCTTGCCTTTGACGATGGATCCTTCGGAAAGCTCGCGAAAAGAACCTGCGATCAGTTCTGCGAGTGTAGCGGTTGCGCTCATTATCTGTTGTTTACGGGTTGCGAGTGTTTAGGTGGGAACCGCACGCAAACCTCCACTCCTGAGGCGCACGGCGGGCTTTCGTCCCGCAAAGCCACAAAGCTCCCGGACAAGAGGGCCGGGAGTCTCGGGGAAGTTCCGCGTTTGGCAAGGAGGAAAGTGGGCTAAACGCTGCCGAGGACGGCGACTGGCAGAAGGGCGGTCCTTCCCTACCTCCCCACCTGCAACACCAGCCCCCTCACCTCCACGGCCTCTCCTGGTTTGAGTTTGAAGCAGAAGTAGCCTTTCATGCCTGCAGGGGCTTTGCCGTCCTGCACGGGGACGGGGGCTTCTTCGATGCGGGCGGTGTATTGGTTCTGCTGGCGGCTGAGAAGGATGGTGTGCCATTGGTTGTCCTGGGGCGGATTCAAGCAGGAGAGGCGCTGGTTGGCACCGTCGGCGGACTGGAGGTCGAAGGATTCGAGCTGGCCGCGGAAGTCGGCGGAGATTATGAAGTCGCCGTCCAGCCGGGTGCCGCGATAGACGAGGATGGCGCGTGGCCAGTTGCTGTTCGTCGTGTTGCGGGCGCTGAGCACGCCGTCCTGGATCTGCACGGTCATCTTGTCCAGCGGGTGCTCGGTCCAGCGGGTGTCGGCTTTGGACCAGCACCAGACTGACCAGTCGGCGGCCTGCATGGGGATCTTGCGGGCGGTCATGAGCGCAGATGGCGCTGCCGCAGGTACGGGCGTTGGTGTTGCTACGGCTGGTGTGCTGGCAATGCTGGGGCGCAGCTCGCGGAGCTTGAGATTGCGGTAGGCCACCTCGGCACCGTGATCTTGAAGGGCGATGGCGGTGGCGCGTTTGACGCCCACGCCGGGGTAGTACTTGTACTTGCTGCTGGCGATGATGCGCTGCAGCTCCGGGCTGCCCAGCTCGCACTCGGCCACTTTGCGGCCATTGAGCCAATGCTCCACGTGGTTGCCCTCCACGACGATGCGTCCTTGATTGAACTCGCCCACAGGGCGCAGCGTTTTGCCCGTGGCAGTGACGAGCGAGTAGATGGAAGCGGCGAGCCGGTTGGCCGCGTTGCTGGCATGTGGGGCGTCATCGAGCACCTGGTATTCGAAGCCCATCGGGCTGTCGCCGGTGTCGCCGGGATAAAAGGAGGCCGTGCGTTTCTCGCCTTCGGTGAAGAGATACTCCACGCCGCTGTTGCCCACGGGGCCGACGCGCCACTCGAACTGAAACTCGAAGTTGGTGAACAGGGCGTTGGTCACGAGATCGCCCCCGGTACCATTGGGGCGGCCATTGCCCTGGGGCAGGACGAGGCAGCCGTCCTGAATTTTCCAGGACCCGGCAGTCACATGTTTCTTCCCATATGTGTGCCAGCCGTTGGTGCTGCGCCCATCAAACAGCAGCCGCCAACCCGCCGCCTGCTCCTGCGGCGTGAGGTTGTTGGCATCCGCTGCCAGTGCGCCAGCGGATTGAAACAGCAATGCGGCGGCCAAAACAGCCAGCCGGGGGATGAGGAAGGGAGGTCGGTGCATGGCCAGCGGCGTTGGCCGGATGAAAGCGGAACGCGCGGCAGAAGGCAAGCCCGGAGGCCGTCAGCACTGGGAAACTGAACAAGCATACGCCCACTCTGCCGGTGCTCATCGACCATTCGGGACCCCATGGCAGCCGTGTGGCATCACGAAATTGTACTGACAAGCGGGCCGATTTTTCGGATGATTGTGACAAATCATTCACGAAAATCACGAATACCTTTGTCATGAAAAGCGCCTCATACCTTCCAGCCCTCGTCGTTGCCGCCCTGCTTGGGGTCGTTGCCTGGGCACCTGCCGCAGAGCGTCAGCCAGACCCCAGTGCCAGTTACTCGCGTGCATCAGCGCTTTACCAAGACGGCTTGAAGGCGGTGGAAGCGGGCAAGTGGGAGACGGCCGTGGGCAAGCTGAAATCGGCGCAGACGCTCATCCAAAAGATCATGCAAAGCCAGCCCGGCTGGCAGCCCGCGCTGGTGACCTACAAGCTGCAGAAGATCGAAAACATCCTCAAGGAGCTGGGTTCGACCCACGCACAGAATCAGCCGTTGGTGCCCGGCACATCTGCGGTAGTGGCTTCGCCGTAAAGCTGTCATTGAGCAGCTCGCTCGGTGCCTGCAGTCACCCCTAGCTCCAGCGGATATCCCGCCGTACGCCCACGTTATGGAAGTGCGCATCGGCCTCCAAGATATAACCGTCCTTGTCGATGCGCAGTCCTTCGGCTTTGAGCAGGCGGCGTTGCTGGCGCGCAAGCTTGGGGTCCATGTTGGGGCTGAGGCGGGCATTGGCGCAGACCACCCGGTGCCAGGGCAGCGCGGCGGATTCTTCCGGTGTCAGATGGCTGAGAACCGTGGCCACATGCCGCGCGATCACGTTCATGTGAGTGGCGATGCTGCCATAGGTAGTGAACCGGCCCGCCGGGATCTGGGCGACCAAGCGGACGACCTCCGCACGAATGCGGGCGAAGGCGACGGATTTTCCACGGGCGGCCATGACTGCAAAGAATGCGCAGCGTGAACGCTTTGTCGATGGCAGGGAACTTCAGACCATTGTCTGTCCAACAGCCGCAGCATGAAGGAGCGGGCGATCCTGGTCAAAGTTTCTTCAAGAGATTGAAAGACGGAGGCGGTGGCTTCGTTCACACAAAGGAGGTCTCCATACTGCCATGAAAACTGCGTTCTGTTTTTTCACCCGCGTTCTGTGGGTTATGCTGACAGCCGGTGCCACGCTCGCCGGAGCTGATTTCGTCACTCTCAATGTGAAACTTAAAACGGAGAGCGAGGATCATGATCCTCATCAGCAGCACCACAAGTGGCTCGAGGTCCGTGTCACCAATGGTTCGGCCGACAATCTGGAAGGTGCGACCTTGCGCTGGAAGCTGTTTGCCGAGGAAGTGGGCAAGCAGCACCACCCCATCGTGGTTGAAAAAAAGGGTGAGGAAAAACTGTCTGTGAACGGCAGTGGTCAGTATGCCGACATCACGACGCCCAAGGTCACCTTCAAGTGGACCCTGGGCCACTCCGTGAGAACCGGCCGGAGACGCTCCCGCTATGAGCCCGAAACAGGGCGGCGCTACCACGGGTACATCATTGAAGTGGTGAAGGATGGCAAGGTGATCGCCGAATCGCTGAGCGCCGAATCGCTGCGCAACATCGAGAAGTCGTCTGAGAAAACCAAGTCGCCAGACTCGAAGTAATCGCACCTGGTTGAGTGAATTCACGGGAAGCAGTACACGCGGCAAGGTGCCGCTGAATAAACTCGGCAAGGCATCGTTTAATCGAGTGGAGCAACACTCCATCAACCCATATGAAACCACTTCTCAGTATCCTTGCTGCACTCAGTGTGTACAGCATCGCTGTTCCTGCCCGTGCAGATCCACCGCCATTCATGCAAAATGTGGCCTTGCAGCCGTATCCGGGTGAGCGTCGGATCATGAGCTACACGACCAACGGCACACCGGTGTATGCCGTGTATCAAATCGTGGGTTATGACGCCATGGGCTATCCCATCTACCAGTGGGTGACGCAGCCCGTCAGCTATGGCTATGTGCGTCCTTACTACGGCTACAATCGCGGCTATCGCAACTACGGCTACGGCAACTACGGCTACCGCAGTTACAACTACCGTCCCGGCTACGTGCGGCCCACGTTTGTGAATCCCCCCCATATGCACTCTAATTTTGGCGGCCATGTGAACCATTTTGGCAGCATGGGTCATATGAGTGGCCCGGTGAGCCATGGCGGTGGTCACATGAGCCATGGCGGTGGGGGGCATTTCAGCCATGGCGGCGGCGGACACGTCAGTCACGGTGGCGGCGGGCATGTGAGTCATGGCGGCGGCGGCCATATGGGCCATGGGGGTGGCGGGCATCATCGTTAAGCCGCAACCACCTGCTCTCCTATGAATCCACTCCTCGCGGCATTTGATGCCACCAGCTATGCAGTGCTAGGATTGTTGGTCTGCCTGCTGGCGGGCATGATCTCGCTGGAGAAACGCCAGCGGCTCGCCCAGCGCCGCGTCGAACGCAAACTGGAGGCGCTGTTGAAACACCAGGGCGTGGAGCTGCCATGTCCGCTGTCTTCAGAAGTGCAGAAACTGTCCCGTGATCCAGGCCGGAAGATTGCCGCGATCAAGCTGCACCGGGAGCAGACGGGACTCTCGCTGGTGGAAGCGAAAACCGAGGTCGAAGAATACGGCGGTTGAGACCCGCAGCGGCATCAGCGGGCAGATACCGAAGCCAGCAGGCCGAGCTGGCGCATGGAGGCAAAGAGCTGTTTGCCAAAGGCCTGCAGTGATGTGGAGTCCACCATCTGCGTTGCAGATGGTCTTTCTTATCGCTTCACAATGTGAAAGCAGACGTAGCCGACCATGGCCGCGACCGCGACAACGCCGGCGGCCATGGGCCATTCAGGATGGCTGGAGAGCAGCCAGATCGAACCCAGCCCGGTGACTCCTGCCGTCCATCCAGCGGCTTCCACTTGCTTGGTTTTTTCGCGGGCCAGCTCCACCTCGATGGGTGGAGTGCCTTCAGGAGTGTTGTTGGGTGGTTCGCTCATATTTGGAGATTGAGGTGGAAGGTTAACCTGCGCCCGTTTGGGATCCGCTGCGGGCATGGCTGTCCCAGCGCTTGCTGTAAGTTCGCACCACCTGGCATAACACCGCAAGGATCACTGCTCCGAACGACCAGGAAACCACCTGGACATGGGAACCGCTGTGGTAGCTCGTCGCTGTTTTTCCAGGGGCCGTCGTCTGCTCGGTGGTCTTCTCCCAGTGAAACCAAGGGTCAAAGGCGCCGATGTCCAGCCTCATGCTCTGCCGCACGTCGTTCCTCTCGTCGTGATATTCAAAGCGTAGAGCCACGAGCCACCCGAGCAGGACCAGCAGCAGGAGCACCCTGCGGATTATCTTGCGCAAGAGCATTGGGCGTGTGCGCCAGAGTTCCTGCAAGTGCGCCGGAAAAATGACACGAGCCGCCGCCGCAAACAACCCTACCACTGCCACAACACCGATTAGGCACGGCCAGGTGGGGTGCGTGGCCAGCGCATGGACTGCACCCATACCTATAAGACCCGCTGCCCAGCCCATGATCCTGGCCTGCTCCGTACGTTCATGGGCAATCGAAAGCTCATGCTCAGGTTCGTTCATGGTGCTGGTAAAACGCCGCTGGTATGATGCCTCTGTCGTACACATTCCCTCATGTGCCGACGCTTCAGCGCCCCGCAGCAGGAACCGAAGCCAGCAGACCGAGCTGGCGCATGGAGGCAAAGAGCTGTTTGCCAAAGGCCTGCAGCCAGGCGGCGTCCACCTTCTGCTTGGTCGCGGAGGCACCGGCTTTGGGCGGGGAAAGCTTCACGGACTGGCCCAGCGGCGGGACGTGGATGAAGAGAACCAGTTTCAGGGCCTCGGGGTGCTGCTTCTGCGCATGCAGCAGGGAGTAGAGCATCTCCTCGCACAGGTAGCGCCCGGCGTTCTGGGAGACGTGGGTGGGAAATCCCGCCCGGGTCAGAGCCTCTGCCAGACCCTCCACCTTCGCTGGCTGGAGCATTTCAGGTTCCGCCTCTTTGACGACGTCCGGCGTGGCAGGTTTGGTGCCGTGGTTGTCCGGATACCGGCCACGCAGATTGTGGGCGACGGTTTCGATCTGAAACTCCGGCGTGCCTTCACCGAAGGCGATCCACACTTGGGGCAGCGGTTTGGCGTTGTTGATGGAGGTCAGCGGCGCGCCCCAGATCACTGGCACCTGCAAGCTGCGCACCTCCTGCGGAAAGGCCTTGGCGATTTCTTGCGCCAGTGTCCAGGAGGCGTTTTCGGTGCGCCCGCCGAAAGCTTCAAAGCCGCTCACCAGGATGTCAGGCGGCGGCGCGGCGGAGGTTTGCGCATGCAAGGTGGAACCCATCAGGCCAAGGGCCGCGAGTACGACGAGGGTCAGAACGGTGGAGTTCATTGCACATGGAGGTTGCTGATTTGAAACATGCCGCTTTCACTCGGCTTGTCGGGAAAGTACCAGGTGCCCGCGAGCAGGGTGGAGCCCGGCGGCAACGAGCCGCGATAGGCCACCGGAGATTGCTTGAAGTGGCGGTAGGTTTTGGTGAATTGCAGATGGATGTAGCCATTCTCACCCTCGCAGGTCCCGGTGAAGTCCGCCCACAAGTAGCCGTTGTTCATGGTGCCAAAGCCGGAGTACGTTTCCTTGATGACCCCTTTGATCTTGCTGGAACCGGGCGTCTGTTTCACAGAGATCTCATAGGTGACCGACTGCCCGGCCAGCTTCGCGTTGGAGCTGCCATAGGTGTAGGAGCCCTGATAGACGCCCTGCACATTGGGCGTGGCAACGGAAAGCCCTCCATTGCCTGCAGGCAGTGTACAGGATGTCACCATCAGTAGCGCGCCCGCGCTCAGCACTCCTTGCCACCAACGTTGAAAGCCGCAAGAAATCGAACCGGAGGATGCATTCATCATAGAGGCATGCAGTCTGCCCGCAGAGCAGCGGCACTGTCAATCGGCATATATCCTATCTTCAATGAAGCACCTCTGGTGCCGCCATTATTTCAGCAATACAGCTGCGGGTGTGAGCGCAGGATCTGGAGCAACGGCTTTTCTAGCGGCGCCTTCATTGATCGCCACGGTTTCTTTGTCGGCGTTCTCTCGGACTTCTATGGCCTTTTGCCGGGCTGCAGCATTCATGTCCGCCTGCGTAGGCGGGGTCTGTTTGTGGCAGGCCGTCAGGCCCGAGGCGAGCAGCAGAACGAATAGACAAGGGAGGGATTTCATGGCGGAGCTTCCATGCGTATGGCATGAACCACAAGCCCCGTTCATGCACCGGTCAGGGCTTCAGCCCGGCCAGCGCCTGCTGATGGAACTCAAACATGCGCGCGCCGAGCTTCTTGTAGTAGAGCGCGGCATTGTGCGGCACGTCGGGCACGGTTTCAAAGTGGTGTTCGATGTTCAGGCCGGTGAGCACCTTGTCCAGGTCCTGATTGACCGGCAGCAGGCTGTCGAGCGTGCCGCAGCCGATGCAGATGCGGGTGTGGCCACGCAGTTGGTCGGCGTTCTGTTTGGCGAGTTCACGCGGGTGCTCGGCTTTGCGGCGTGCGTTGTCGTTGCCAAAGACATGCGGCATGGGACCCGTGGTGCCCATGACTGCCTCGGGATCGAGCAGCGCGCCGGAGTTCACGATGACGGTGCCGAAGAGTTCGGGATATTTGAAGCCCAGGTGTGCTGCGCCGTAGCCGCCCATGGAGAAGCCCTGGATGATGCGCGCCTCGCGTTTCGGAACAGTGCGGTAGGTGGCATCAATGTGCGGGATCAGATCCTTGATGATCACACTTTCCACCGGATGCGGGCCTTCCACGGTGTCGCAATAAAAGGAGTTCACCATGCCGTTGGGCAGCACCACGATGGCGGGCGGCATGCCGCCGTTCTTGATCGCGGCGTCGAGCGCTGGCACAAACATCATCGCGCCAGCCCGGATGTTGCCACCCATGCCATGCAGCCAGTAGATCACGGGGTAGCGTTGCTGCGTGTCCTGGTCATAGCCGGGCGGGAGATAGATGAGGTAGTTCACGTCGCGGCTGATGACCTTGCTGGCAAAGGTCTGGTAGAGCGTGCCATTGGGAGCCTCGTGATTGGGGTCCACCCACTCCGGCTTGGGCATGGGCCGGCGGTTCGGCTGGGGCGCAGGATTTTGAGCGGGGAGCTGCACAGCGAAGAGCAGCAGGCAAGTGGCAGCAAGGGAGGGTGTTCTCATGGCAGGCGGGGAGGGTGAAACTCCGCCTTTCGGCCAGGGTTGCTTTTTCGAACAGAACGGCTCATCCCAGGAGACGGGGCTCCTTCGTCCATCAAAGCCAGGCGGGATGACGCGGATAAAAGCCGTCATAGGAACGGCTGGAGACGCGCCAGCGGGGGCCTTCACCCGTCACGTAGCCTGAGGTGTCAAAACGGAGTCCGCAGATCTGCATGAAGACATGACGGCCCGGATTCACAAAGAGGGTGACGTAGCTCCCAGGTCCGGGCCAAGCGTAGTTAGCAAAGGCGGAGGAGCTCAGCGGCTTGTTCAGCAGCTTCGCACGGTACAGTACGTGGGAGATGGAACCGGAGCAGTCAAAGCCGTTGTCGAAGAGGAATTGGTGACCGCCGCCCCACTTGTAGGGCTTGCCCACCAGTTCGTTGGCGGCGGCCACCAATTGATGCACAATCGGCGGATGGCTTTCGTGGGCGTAGGCGTACAGGCCATTGAAGTAGAGCGGCACCACGGTGGGAGGGGCCATGACATAGCTTAGGCCGCCCCCGACTGCGCCAAAGGCACCCCACATGCCCAGTTTCAACCAGCGTCTGCGCCCGACCAACAGCCGCACACATTCGGCTTCGGGAGTGTCTGTCAGAGATTCTGGGATGGGGGTGTCCGCTGCGTTCTTGTCCACGCAGGTACGCTAAGCCGGTGTCTGAGTTCAGCCTCTAAGGAAGCATTCAGAACAGTCTCAGGCCAGGCTTAGTCCCTTAAAAAGAAAACCGCTGCCTAATATCAGGCAGCGGTTTAGTGGGGGACAGGATTCAGGCCGCATTAGCTGCGGTGTCAGACTTTGCCCTTCTTCTCCTCTTTCTTCTTCGCGGCGGGCTTGGGCCGTTCCGGTGGAGACAGTTGCTCCTCGACGGGTGCAGGAGGCACGGGGATCAGCGGGAAGGGATTGGCCTGCGGCTCCATGGCGTACTCACGGTCTTTGAGGATGCCGGGCTGTGGCACTGGGTACTTGCCGTTGGCGTCGGCGATGAGCGGTGCCGGGCCGTCGAGGGTGAGCTTATCGACGCCTGGAGCGAACTCGAAGGCGCTGTTGATGTAGTCATCGTAGCGGATGACCTGGCCGGTGTGTGCAGCGGCGCGGCCCATGGCGGTGGTGACGCTGGATTTGATGCCGCGCTCCACTTCGTTGTAGGGCTTGTCTGCAATGATGGCGTCGATGAGGTCCTGCCACTCGAGGTCGTAAGGATTTGGCTCCGGCTGCTTGCCGCGCCAGATGATGTTGGAACGCTGCATCTTCTGGCTGTTGAAGGTCATCGCCTTGGAAGGGAAGTGACCGGCGGTGGAGACAATGGCGCTGCCCTTGGTACCGTGCACCTGCGTGGCAAACTGGTTGTGCGTGCCGATGGCGGTGCGGCCTTCCAGGAAGAGCTTGGCGCCGTCCTTGAAGGTGTACTCGCAAGAATAGTGGTCGAAGTTCTGATCGATGTAATCGCCACGGTCACTGCGGCCACCGCTGGCCTGCACTTCGACCGGCCAGTCGTTCTTCATCCAGCAGGCTTCGTCGATGTTGTGGATGTTGAAGTCGCTGAAGCCGCCGCCGCTGGCCCACAAGAAGCTGTGGAATCGCTGGATCTGCCACTGCAGCTCGCTGGTGTCCACTTTCGGATCACGCGGCAGCGTGAATGCAGAGCCGATGGGGCCTTGCAGACGATAGGCGCGCATCATGAGCAGGTCGCCGATCTCGCCGTCCTGGATGCGGTTGAAGAGTTCGCCACGGACGCGGCAGTGGCGGCACATGAGGCCGACGCCGACTTTGAGATTTTTCTTTTTGGCCTCTTCGTTCAGCGCCAGCAAACGGCGCGCCGTGGGGCCGTCGGTGCAGATCGGCTTTTCCATGAAGATGTTCACGCCTTTCTCGATGGCGTACTTGAAGTGCACCCAGCGGAAAGCAACGGGCGTGGTGAAGATGGCCACGTCGCCTTTGCGCAGCGAGTCGATGGCGTTTTTGTAGGCGTCGAAGCCGATGAACTTCGCGTCTTCAGACACGGACATGCGGTCGGGGTGCTTGGTGCTCAGTGCTTCAAAGCTGCCCTTGAGACGTTTTTCGGATACGTCCGCCATCGCCACAAGGCGGGTCATACGTTTCTGAATGCCCATGGCATTGCTCGCGGCACCGGTGCCACGACCACCGCAGCCGATCAAGGCCGTGCGGACTTCATCACTGCCGGCGGCATGTACGTAAGGAAGGCTGATGCCGGAGAGCACGGACAGGCCGGCGACGGTCTGTGTGGTGGATTTGAGAAATTCGCGTCGCGACGCGGTGGCAGGGTCGGTGATGGTGTTCATGAGGAGCGCTCATGTACGTAGCGGATGTATCCGAGCTTGCCGAAGAATCTTCACAGATCACGCGGCGAAGCTGAATTCCGCCTGTCGGCCCATCATTCCCCCAGTCCGTTGATCATTCCGCCACGCGCGGAGATTTCTGAAAACGCACGTGTCAGGGCGTTGTTCAGTTCGTGCAGCGTCGCTTGTTCGAGCTGCGGATCAAGCGTGGCTGTCAACGTGGGTGGCAGTACGATGGCCTGTGGCGCGGTGGCAGGCTTCTTCTCTGCCGGGGCTGCAGGTGCAGGTTCCACCGCAGGTGTGAGCAGCATCGGTCGCGGCGCATCGAACAACGTGGCCATCGACAGACTGCACTTCGACTCATGGGCCTGTGTGACGGCACAGAGCTTATGCAGGCTGGCGAGCTGCGCATCGAGCTGGCTGTTAAACCACTCCCGGGTGCGCTGAATGTCCTGCACCAGGGCGGCAAACTCGTGGGCAAAAGGATCCCCGGAACGAGCAGGCAGAGCGGGAGGCGGCAGAGTGGCGTTGGGTGATTGAAAGCTCATGCAGAGTCAAATATATTAAAAATTCCATAAACATTCAAGCTTTCTTCACTCTCAATATCATGGAATTTCCAAAAAACAGCTATCCTAGTCAGTAAATTTTTAATTTTGTGCCACTATAAATAAATCTTTAGGATGCAGAACGCACTGACCTCGAAGCCGCCGCTGCGGTGTTCTGATCGGCCACGTTCCCCGTTCGCTTTCGGCCTGTGTGCGCTCCAACTCTGAAACTACCGCACCTGGCAGACGGTTTTCGCGACAGCCTGCGCAAAGGTGCTGGCAATCGTGTTCATGTTCACCCTCACACCGTAAAGGCCGCCGATGAAGAAGGCTTTGTTGATGATGAATTCGCCCACTTTGGTCCGCTTGGGCATTTCATAGACGGTCACGACTCCATCCAGATGGATCTGTCCCATACCGGGCAGCGCCGTGCGCACGAAGCCGTTCCCTCGGGAGTAACGGGTGATATCGACCGCCAGCTCAAAGCGGCGCGGGGAACCTGAGCCGGGCTGCGCCAGCGCCTGCACATCCTGGGAGATCTGGTCGCCGAGCATCTGGCGCTCCTCCTCAGACATCCGCGCATCCGTGGTGGTCACCAGAGTGGTGACACCGTCCCCCTGGTTGATGACTGCCGTGAGCGGACTGACGTAGATGGCGTTGGGCGTGCTGGTGGCGCAGCAGGAGAGGGCCATTGCAGCAGCGAGAACGGAGAGGCGGAGGAGGGCGTTTGGGATGTTCATACGGTGGGACCGAGGGCTGAGAATGATATGAGCAAGCAGAGAAACGTCCAAAATATGCCTGAACTCAGTGCAATTTCAAAGACTCCGTTGTGGGAGCCGCGAGCTTGGTTCGCGTGGTGTGGTCGTAGAATGGGTGTGGCGACAGCCCGCCCGTTCTTCAGCGTGGGATGACGCCGCATGGCTCGATCCCCTTCCAGAGTCGGGCGGTTTGGCGGAGGAGATTGGGGGTGCTGAAAACCGCAGCGCGCCAAACACACCCAACGTACGCAAAAAGCGGCCCGGAATCACTTCCGGGCCGCGTGGGGGATTTTGGGTTTTTGATTCGCCGCGTGGGTTGGGTCACGCAGCGGTCAAAAATTACATCATGCCGCCGTGGTCGTGGGCATGGCCGGCGTCTGCCGCTTCTTCCTTCGGAATGTCGGAGATCAGACATTCGGTGGTGAGGAGGAGGCCGGAGATGGAGGCTGCGTTCTGGAGAGCGCTGCGGGTCACCTTGGCTGGGTCAACGACGCCGGCCTTGATAAGGTCTTCATACTTGCCGGTGGCGACGTTGTAGCCGTGGTTGCCGGTGCCTTTCTTGACTTCAGCAACGACGAGCGCGCCTTCGATGCCTGCATTGGCAGCAAGCTGACGAAGAGGAGCTTCGATCGCACGAGCGACGATTTCAGCGCCGGTCTTCTCGTCGCCGGTAAGGCCGAGATCACCGATGGAAGCCTGGGCACGGATGAGGGCGACGCCGCCCCCAGGAACGATGCCTTCTTCGACGGCCGCACGGGTAGCGTGCAGGGCGTCTTCGACGCGGGCTTTCTTTTCCTTCATCTCAGTTTCGGTGGCAGCACCGACGTTGATGACGGCGACGCCGCCGGCGAGCTTGGCAAGACGCTCCTGGAGCTTCTCACGGTCGTAGTCGCTGGTGGTTTCGGCGATCTGGTTCTTGATCTGGGACACGCGTCCGGCGATGGCGTCGCTGCCGCCTTCGCCTTCGACGATGACGGTGTTTTCCTTGCCGATGGTGATACGCTTGGCACGGCCAAGGTCGGTCAGCTCGATGTTCTCAAGCTTAATGCCGAGGTCTTCGGTGATGCAGCGGCCGCCGGTGAGGATGGCGATGTCTTCGAGCATGGCTTTGCGGCGGTCGCCGAAGCCAGGAGCCTTGACAGCCACGATGTTGAGGGTGCCGCGCAGCTTGTTCACCACGAGGGTGGCAAGGGCTTCACCTTCGACGTCTTCAGCGATGATGAGGAGGGGCTTGCCGGAGCGAGCGACCTTCTCAAGCAGAGGCAGCATGTCCTTGAGGTTGCTGACCTTCTTCTCGTTGATGAGGATGTAGGCGTTCTCAAGGTTGCACTCCATCGTCTCCGGATTGGTGACGAAGTAAGGGGAGAGGTAGCCCTTGTCGAACTGCATGCCTTCAACGACTTCGAGAGTCGTTTCGATGGACTTGGCTTCTTCAACGGTGATGGTGCCTTCCTTGCCCACTTTGTCCATGGCTTCGGCGATGATGTTGCCGATGCTGGAGTCCCAGTTGGCGGACACGGTTGCGACCTGGGCCACTTCCTTGCTGTCCTTGACGGGGGTGGAGATTTCCTTGAGCTTGGCCACGATGGCCTCAGTGGCCTTCATGATGCCGCGCTGCAGGGAGATCGGGTTGGCGCCGGCGGTCACGTTGCGGAGACCTTCAGCGTAGATGGCTTCAGCCAGGACCGTTGCGGTCGTGGTGCCGTCGCCAGCGATGTCGGAGGTCTTGGAGGAGACTTCCTTGATGAGCTGAGCGCCCATGTTTTCATAAGCGTCTGGAAGCTCGATTTCCTTGGCGACGGTGACGCCGTCCTTGGTGATCGTTGGGCTGCCGAATTTCTTTTCAAGAATGACGTTGCGACCTGCAGGGCCGAGAGTGGCCTTGACGGCGCGAGCCAGCTTGGTGACGCCGCGGAGGAGAGCCTGACGGGCGGCTTCGTCGAAGTAGAGTTGTTTAGCCATAATAGTTTACGTATTGGGGTGGGGGATGAGGTTTGGGTGGGGATTAGCCGATGATGCCGAGGATGTCGGTTTCGTTGATGATGAGGACGTCGTCGCCGTTGAGCTTCACTTCCGTGCCGCCGTACTTGGAGATGAGGACTTTGTCGCCCTTCTTCACGGTGAAGAGGGTGGACACGTCTTTGCCTTCGTCGTCCTTGCCAGTGCCAAGGGCGAGCACTTCAGCTTCCTGTGGCTTTTCTTTGGCAGTGTCAGGAAGGAAGATGCCGCCAGCGGTCTTTTCTTCGCTGGTGGAGCGCTTGACGAGGACGCGGCGTCCGAGGGGTGTGATAGAGGTGGCCATAGTTGGTCTGGTTTCTGCTTTTAGGGTTTCTGGTTCTGGTTTGGTTTCGGGTTGTCTGCCCGGCCTGCTGTCACACGGTTGGGTGTGCCGGCTGGCCGGGCGGAAAATTATTCGGGGTCGGTGGGCGCTGCCGCAGCGGCTGGCGCGGGAAGGGTGTTGGGGACGATGGCGACGCCATTCGGCGCGCGCTCCAGGCCGCCGTAGCTGAGATCCGGGGCCGCCTCGCCGATCTCGCTGACGAGGAAATCAACGATGCGCTGCGGGTCTTCGGAGAGCACGGACTGCAGCATGCGCGAGGTGCGCGCCTGATCGTAGCCTTTCATGTCCAGGTCAAGCTTCGCAGCGCCATCCAGACCTTTGATTTGCGCGGCCAGGTCCACGGTGGAGTTCACACGCTTCGTCAGGACGGGATCGGCAGTGAGTTTTTTCATCGCCACGGCCAGCTTGTCCTTCACTTCCGGCGTGTTCAGCAGCTCGGTGGCGTTCTTGCCGGGGTAATGCGCGATGATGCTGTCTGCTTCGCTCTTCAAGGCGTCGTTTGCGGAGGAAGGGGTCTTCTCTGGCGCAGGCGTCAGTGCGCTGGAGATTTCAGCTTCCATGCGTGTATCGGCCACCGCCACTGGCTTCGGTGCCGCCGGCGTGGCGATCTTGGCCGCCGCAGGTGTCTTACCGCAGGAGGCCAGCATAAGTGCCGTCATGATGAGAAGGGGGTTCGTCTTCATGAGGCGCGGGGGGCGATGGCAGCGTTGGAGATCTCACGCAGCGCGGTTTTCACGGCCTGCTCAAAAGTCTGGAAGGACTCATAGGGTGCGCCCAGCATGCCGGTATAGCCGCGCATGTCGGAGGTGTTTTCCATGCGGCCCATGACGAACCATTGATCTCCGCCCTGGGTTTCGATCAGCGACTTCAGATACTCGATCTCCAGCTTCTTGTTTGTGATCTGGTCGTTCGTGTCGGCGCTTTGATTGGTGAACTGCACCAGCGGCTGGCGGCACAGCAGGATGCCGTAGGCCTTGTTCAGCGCCAGTGAGCAGGTCACGGAATACTTCGCCTGAGAATCCACCAGCGTGTGGGAGGGGTCCGTGCAACTGATCATCAGTTCCGTCTCAGAGAGCCGGGCGGTGGCCCCCATGGGATCGCGTGTGATGCGGAAGCCCTCGGCTTCGGTCAGCCCGGAGAAGCATTCCACGATCTTGTTGAGGAAACTGCGGCGCATCTTCAGCAGAAGCTCATCATGCTTCGCGAGCAGGCCCTTGGCCTCCCCATCGAGTGCAGATAGTTCTTTAAGCGCCTCCAAACTCATCGTGAAATTGGGGTTGAGATGGGAAGTGCGGATGAATCAACAGCAACGAAGCGGCGGGAATGGCGAGGGATCGTCGCCATTCCATAAGCTGCCTTATCTGTCGTCCTTTCTGACATTCTCGTGATCAATTACTTGTCCTTGTCCACGACTTCGAAGTCAGCATCGACGACCTTGCCTTTGTCCTGCGACTTCGTTTCCGAAGCAGCGGACTCAGGGCCTGCACCGCCCATGTCGGGCATGCCACCGGGGGCTCCGGCGGTTGCGCCAGCGGCAGCAGCGGCTTGATAGGCGGCGGCGAAGAGTTTTTCGAGTTCTTCGGTCTGGGCCTTCATCTTGTCGGTGTCACCGGATTCGACGGCGGCCTTCAGAGAGGTGAGCTTGTCTTTGATCGGGGCGAGCTGGTCGGCGGGGACTTTGCTTTCCCACTCCTTGAGCTGCTTCTCGATCTCGAAGCTGAGGCCTTCCGCCTTGTTCTTCACTTCGACGGCTTCCTTGCGCTTCAAATCTTCTTCGGCGTGTTCTTCAGCATCGCGCTTGGCTTTTTCGATCTCTTCCTGGCTGAGGCCGGAGCTGCCCTGGATGGAGATCTTCTGCTCTTTGCCGCTGACTTTTTCCTTGGCGCTCACGTGCAGGATGCCGTTGGCGTCGATGTCAAAAGTCACTTCAACCTGTGGCACACCACGCGGTGCTGGCGGGATGCCGTCGAGCTTGAAGGTGCCGAGCGTCTTGTTGTCGCGGGACATCGGGCGCTCGCCCTGCAGGACGACGATTTCCACGCCGGGCTGGTTGTCGCTGTAGGTGGAGAACACCTGGCTGTGCTTCTTCGGAATGGTGGTGTTGCGCGGGATCATCGGGGTGGCCACGCCGCCTGCCGTCTCGATGGAGAGCGTCAGCGGGGTCACGTCGAGGAGGAGCACGTCTTTGACGTCGCCCTTGAGCACGCCGCCCTGGATGGCTGCGCCGATGGCGACGACTTCATCTGGGTTCACGCCCTGATGCGGGTCTTTGCCGGCGAGCTTCTTCGCCGTCTCAACGACCTTCGGCATGCGGGTCATACCACCCACGAGCACGAGTTCGTCGATCTTGCTGGCGTCGAGCTTGGCAGCAGCGAGGCAATCCTTCACGGGCTTGATGGTGCGCTCAAACAGGTTGTCCGTGAGCTGCTCCATCTTGGCGCGGGTGAGGGTCTTCATGATGTGCTTCGGCCCGGAGGCGTCGGCGGTGATGAAGGGGAGATTGAGGTCGTAGCTCTGGCTGGAGCTGAGGGCGATCTTGGCCTTTTCAGCTTCTTCCTTGATGCGCTGAAGCGCGTCAGGCTGGCCGCTGAGGTCGATGCCGCTGTCGGTTTTGAATTCGTTGACGATCCAGGTGATGAGGGTGTTGTCCCAGTCATCACCACCGAGGTGCGTGTCGCCGTCCGTGGCAAGCACTTCGAAGACGCCGTCGCCGATTTCCAGTACGCTGATGTCGAAGGTACCACCGCCAAGGTCATACACGGCGACTTTTTCGTCCGACTTGCTGTCGAGGCCGTAGGCCAGGGCGGCTGCGGTCGGCTCATTGATGATGCGGCGCACATTGAGGCCGGCGATTTCACCCGCGGCCTTGGTGGCGTTGCGCTGGCTGTCGTTGAAGTAAGCCGGGACGGTGATGACGGCTTCGGAGATCGTTTCACCGAGCTTGGCTTCCGCGTCGGCCTTCAGCTTGGCGAGGATCATCGCGCTGACTTCCTGGGGGGAGTAGGTCTTCGTTTCGCCGCCGACTTCCACCTGCACATGGGCATCGCCATTCGCAGCAGCCACGATCTTGTAGGGCATGCGCTTGTCGGCTTCGGTAAGCTCCACGAACTTGCGGCCCATCAGGCGCTTCACGGAGAAGACGGTGTTGCGGGGATTGGTGACGGCCTGGCGCTTGGCGGCCTGACCGACGACGCGTTCGCCGCTCTTGGTGAAGGCGACGATGGAAGGGGTGGTGCGTGCGCCTTCGCTGTTTTCGAGCACCGTAGCCTTGCCGCCTTCGAGGACGGCCATGCAGGAGTTGGTGGTGCCGAGGTCAATGCCGAGGATTTTGCTCATGGTTTTGGGGTTGGGGGGAAAAGTTGGAACTGAGGGTTTTGGTGCTCTTTACTTGGCTAGAGGTGTGCCAAGTGGGGTTTTGGAGTCGCAAGTAGCTGATTGTGAATCAATTATAGGACAAGTGTGCCAAGAGACAGAGGGTCAGGATTTGTGCCAAACTGTGCCAAAGTGCCAAAGCGTGGCACAATAGGGCTGGCGTTTGGCACAATTGGGCGCGGACCAAACTGGCAATGAAAGGCTCAATCTCTGTTGCGGAGGTCTTATGGCATCAATTGGTGTGGCAAATGAGAAAGAAATGGCATCATGCATTGCATGTCCCTCCTCTTCAAAGTTGCCGCATGCCTCTGTGCCTTGGGGCTCTGTTCCTGTTCGTCTCAAAAGCCTTCCCCACAGCCAAATGGCTCCTGGTTGGCAAAGATCAAGGGACGTGCGGATGCTCGGAAGGATCTACAAGCTGGCAAACTGGCGGTGGAGGTCATGGGGCCGCCGCCACCCATGTGGATGGATGCTTACCAGCGCTTGGCGAAGGAGCGATATGGCATCGAGCACCGCTGGGTGGCCGGATGCATGGTGGGCAGTCGCGTGATGGGCCACGCCGACGGCTACAATGAAATCATGGAGGCGGAGATTGAGCGGCGGTTTGGGAAGGATGCCTTGAAGAAAACAGCCGATGAGGCCCAAAAGAAGATGCCACTACCGCCACCCTGATCCCTTCCTCCCCCCTTGTGAAAAGTTTCACAATCTGATTGCCGCCCCTGCGCAGGGGGCGTAATTCTCAAGGTCCCAAAATCCCCCTGACTCCCATGGTCGCTCCCGCTGATTCCACCGTTGCTGCTTACGACTCGAAAGTCGAAGGCAATATCATCTTCACCAAGATGGACGCCGCCATCAACTGGATGCGCAAGAACTCCATGTGGCCGATGCCGATGGGCCTTGCCTGCTGCGCCATCGAAATGATGGCCGCTGCCTGCAGCCGCTACGACTTGAGCCGCTTCGGTGCGGAAGTGATGCGTTTCTCCCCCCGCCAGGCTGATGTGATGATCGTGGCCGGCACGGTGACTTACAAGATGGCCCTCGCAGTGAAACGCGTGTGGGACCAGATGCCGGAGCCGAAGTGGTGCATCGCCATGGGTGCCTGCGCCTCCAGCGGCGGCATGTATCGCAGCTACGCGGTGCTTCAGGGCATCGATAATCTCATCCCCGTGGACGTTTACATCTCCGGCTGCCCACCGCGCCCCGAAGCCCTGCTGGAAGGCATGATGCGCCTGCAGCGCAAGATTGAAACCGAGCACTCCTTCACTGAGCAGAAGAAGGAACTGATCGCCGAACTCACCGCTTAATTTTTCACGACCATGAATGCCGCCCAAATGGCCGATGCTTTGAAGCAGAAATTCGGTGATGCCGTGTTGGAAACAAAGGAGTTTCGTGGGGAGCACACACTCGTCGTCAAACTCGCCAGCGCCAAGCCGCTGCTCGCGTATTGCCGCGATGAACTGAATTTCGACTACCTCGTTGATGTCTCCAGCCTCGATTACATGGGCAAGGAGCCGCGCTTTGAGATGGTGTATGAACTCTATGGCTACGGCCATCTACAGCATCTGCGTGTGCGCGCCGCTGTGGCTGAAGACGTGGAAGTCCCCACCGTCAGCGACATCTGGCCCACCGCCAACTGGCATGAGCGCGAGGTGTACGACATGATGGGCATCAAGTTCAGCGGTCATCCCGACATGCGCCGCATTTTGATGTGGGAAGGCTACCCCTACTTCCCGCTGCGCAAAGACTTCCCTCTCGAAGGCAAGCCCAGCGACATGCCCGACGTCGGCTTCACGAAGACCGCGCCGATGGCGGACGGCCCCTTCGTCACCAGCGCAGGCACCGGCGACACCGTGACACGCGAGCCGCGCTCCCGCAGGCCTGCGGAGTAGCGCGAGTTCGCTGCGCAAGCAGACGCTGTGTGGAGCACGTTGTACCGAAAGAGCCTCCCGGCGACACTCGTTCCATTCCCCTCATCATGACACGCACTCATCTCACCACCGTTCTTGGTCTGGCCATGGCCACGACCGCTTTCTCCGTTGAATCCACCGACTGGGGCGCATTCCGCGGTCCTGCTGGCAATGGCGTCGTCCCCGCCCTGGCCAATGCCAAGTGGAGCCTCAAGCAGGTCTGGAAAAAGCCCACCAATCTCGGCTTCAGCTCCTTTGCTGAGTCAGGTGGCAAGGTGTACACGCTCGTCACCGGCGAAAGCGACGGCAACAAAGGTGAAATGCTCGCCTGCCTCGATGAAAAGACTGGCAAAGAACTGTGGAGCAAGCCTCTCAGCGTCATTCCGAAGTACGACGGCGGCGGTGACTCCGGCACGAATGACAACAAAGGCGGCGACGGTGCCCGTTCCACCCCGGTGGTCAATGATGGCAAAGTGTACGCCATTGACTCCATGCTGGGTGTCTTTTGCTTTGACGCTGCCACGGGCAAGGAAATCTGGAAGCACGATGTGATGAAGGACAACGACGGCGTGCAGCTCAAATGGGAAAACGCCGCTTCTCCGGTGATCGATGGCAGTGTCCTCCTGCTCGCCGGCGGTGGCAAAGGCCAGGGCCTCATCGGCCTGGACAAGACCACCGGCGCAATCGTGTGGAAAGGCGAAGACGACAAGATGACCCACGCCACCCCGGTGCTGGCAGACATTCTCGGCGTGCACCAGGCCATTTTCTTCACGCAGACCGGCCTCGTCGCCGTTGATCCCCAAAAAGGCAGTGTCATCTGGCGCGCCCCCTTCCCCTACAAAGTGAGCACCGCCGCCTCCCCGGTGGTGTTTCAAGACATCGTGTACTGCTCCGCTGGTTACGGCGTGGGTGCCGGTGCGTTCAAGATCAGCAAGAGCGGCGACAAGCTCGAAGCCACGCAGATCTGGCGTCGTGAAAACCAGTGCTTCAACCACTGGAGCACCCCGGTCGTGAAAGACGGCTACCTCTACGGCATGTTCAGCTTCAAGGAATACGGCGCCGGTCCTCTGGCCTGCGTGGACATCCGCACCGGCGAAGACAAATGGGGCGAGAAAGGCTTCGGCCCTGGTCAGGTCATCCTCGCTGGCGACAAGATCATCGCCACCAGCGACAAAGGCGAGATCGTGGTCGTCGAGGCCACCCCGGAGAAATACAAAGAAGTGGCCCGCAAAGACGTGCTCGAAGGCAAAGTCTGGAGCTACCCGATCCTCGCCAATGGCAAGCTTTTTGCCCGCAGCACGACCGAAGGTGTCTGCCTGGACGTGAAGTAATCAAAGCGCTTCACCGCCTCCTCAAAATTCGAAGCCCAGAGCTCATGGCTCCGGGCTTTTTTTGTTTGGGGTCCAGGCGGACAAGGACACTCGACATTTGCCCATGAGGAGCTTGGCCAGTCTTTCCTCAAGGCGGTCCTCGCAAATCCACGGTCTGCCCGTCTGGGAATTTGACCTCCAAAGTGGAATAGTGCCATGCCTCGGCGGCGGAAGATTTATCGGCTTTGACGGTCAGGATGCCTTCCCCCTTGGGTCCGGTCACTGGTACGGTAAAATTGGCGGAGCCTGCGCCATTGATGTAGTTCACCGATCCTGAGAAAGTCCAACCGGACGTCGTAATTGGAGTGCCCAAAGCGGTTTGAATTTCGGCGGAGTTTTGGGCACGCTTGAGGGCATCCGCATACACATCGGTCTTCTGAATGACATTCACCGTGACGAAGAAAATAGCCGCCCAGAAAAGCACCCCGAGCACGATGAGGCCGAGACAGCCACCGCAGCCGATCAGCACCCACTTCCCGCTGTTGTTTTTCGGTGCTGGGACCATCGCCGGGCTCGAACTAGGAAAGGGGAGAGGAGGAGGGTCCATGCAGTGTGGATTTCCACGCATTCAAGCAGAAAGCGGCCTGGATGTCCATGACCCTCATGAGTGGAACAAACCGCGCCCTACGCCGTCATCCGCACCTCAAAGACCGTCTCATCCTCTTTTGAACTGACGAGCCGCAGCTCAGCCCCGCTCGCACGGGCGAGCTCGGTGGCGATGTTGAGGCCAAGCCCGTAGCCGTCGGTCTGGCGGGTGTGGGCTTTGTCCCCACGGAAGAAGCGCTCGAAGAGGCGCTGCTGATTCTCCACCGGGATGGCGGGGCCGGTGTTGGTGACGGTGAAGACGGTCTGCCCTTCCTGCTGTGAAAGCTGCAGGGAGACGCGGCCCTGCGGGCGGTTGTATTTGATGGCGTTGCTCAGCAGGTTTTGAAACACCTGCTGCAGCAGGGCGCGATCAGCATGCACAGTGATACCGGGCTGAATGTGATGTTCCAGGGCGAGTCCGGCCTGTTCGCAGAGGATTTCGCCGTCTTCGATGAGGCGTTCAAGATCAAGGCTGAGGTCGTAGGTCTCGGGATGGGTGGGCAGACGGCCGGCGTCGGCCTGGGAGAGGAGCAGGAGGCTTTGGGTGATCTGCTTGAGACGGGAGGCTTCGGTGAAGAGCGAGACAAAACGCTCGTGCTCCACACTGCCAGGTGCGGCGTGGCGCACGGCGTCATCCAGATCCGCCAGCATGATGGCGAGCGGGGTTTTCAGTTCGTGGGAGGCGTCTGCGGTAAAGCGCACGGCCTGCTGAAAGCTGCCTTCCAGGCGCTGCATCATGCCGTTGAGCACGTCGATGAGCTGGGCGAACTCGCGGTTGTCATCGCGCTGCACGGGAATGCGCTCGGCCAGATCGCTTGCGGTGAGGCGCTGGGCGGTGCTGACCACGCGCTCCAGGGGGCGCATGGCCTGCTTGGAAGTCCAGAGCGCACCGAAACCAGCCAGTACGAGACCCAGCGTGCCAGCTCCCACGTACCACCAGGCCATGCGGTTGATCTCCGCATAAAAATCCGTGAGCGAGAGGCCGATGAAGATGGTGTAGGTGGGGCTGCTGAAGGCACCAAAGCGCCAGTCGATGCCGCCAGAGCGCACGGTGAAGGTGGTCGGCTCACGCACCATGGGCATCTGCGGGCGAAAGGGCAGGTTGCGCTCACGGGGTGGGGGGTTGCCAAATCCCGGAGTGCCGAGCAGATCATCGAATTCGTTTTCTCGGCGTGGCGGCGGTGGTTCGCGGTGCGGTCCGGCCGGTGGACCGTGGCCTCCGCCGGGCGGCGGCATGGGCGGCGCGCTCCTGATTTCTTCCAGCGTGGGGAAGCAACTGTGGAAGTACACGTCGAGGTCTTTGGGGGCGTTGGGCGTGGCGAAAATGGTTCGGCCCTGGACGTGCTCCTGCACGACGAGCACCGCATGGGTGGCATTGCGCTCCGGCGAAGTGCCAAAGACGAGGTCGGCGATGATTTTAAACTGCTCATCCGTTGTGTACGGATCGATGCGGTTCCAGACGCGTTGAGCGGGGGCGATGATGCGGTCATCCACGCTGCGTTCCAGCGTCTGGCTGGCATACCACCAGGCGGCGGCACCAAAGCCCGCCACCAGCGTCCCTGCGACGATCATCGTCTGCAAAGCCAGGCGGATGCGGAAGCTGCGAGTGTTGGCCGGGGCGCTCATGCAAGGAGGTGAACATGGGGACTCTCATACGGACTCTGGGGGCACGCACGAAGATAAATGCCAATTAATGTCCGTCCGCAGGCCGGTGTCATGGCCGGTTGCTCCAATACCCTTGTAACAACCCCCCACCGCCATGCACCTTGGAGAAGACCACGCCGCCAGCCACACCACGGATTCATCCGCCTTCAATGCCACCTCCATGCTCTACCGCCGCCACTGGCCGGTGCTGTGCGCCTTTGCCCGTGCGCGCGGCTGCGAGGTGCACGATGCCGAGGACGCCGTCCAGGAATTGTTTGCCAAACTCGTGGCCCAGGGCCAGCACGAGCGCGCAGCGGCCATCGTGGATCACGGCGAGCAGGCGGCGTTTCTGTTTGCCCGGCTGCGCACCCACCTGATCAAACGCTGGCAGCACCGTACCCGGCAGCGCCGCGGCGGTGGCGTGGTGTGTTTTTCGCTCAGTGACGAAAATGGCGAAAACATTGACGTGGCGGATGCACGCCCGACACCGGATGACGAACTGGACCGCGACTGGGCCCGGGGCGTGATTGAGCGGGCCTTGAACCGCATTTGTTTAGAACTCCGCCAACAAGGACGGGGTGATGTTTGGGTCTGCCTGGAGGAAAACTTGATGGAAGACTGCCGAGCCAGCCGCCCGCTGAGCGGGGCGCTGCGCACGGCCTTGCATCGTGCCAGGCGGCGGCTGCGGACCATTCTGTGCGAGCAATTGCAAAGTACGGGAGGTGAAAACCCCTGCCGTATGCTGCACGCGGCGTTGGCATGAGGTTGACAGTCGGCGGCTGAACAGAAACGGCGCTGGGCTGTCTTAGATTCCTCCCCCCTCTCCGCGTTTTCTTTGATTGACGGGTAAGGAGGGCTAACACACGCTTCTCGTTCTATTCTTCCAGACCTCCCACCCATGTGCTCCTGTTCTTCCGCCCGACTGGGTGTCCGCACGTTCATGTACAAACATTTAGCTTTGGCCTGCGCCAGCCTCCTGCTCATGTCAGGTTTTGCATTCGCTACGCCGGTGGCCCCCAGCGGGCTGAGTGTGTTTGTTGACCGGACAACCGCGAACAAAGCCGACCCCTCGAACGACACTTATGTTTTTCTTTGGAACGACAATTCCACCGACGAGACGAGCTTTATCATCACCTATAATGGTGGAATTGCCTTCGCAACGGTTACCTCGAACACCACAAGTACCACCGGGAGCACGGGTGTTTCGTTTAAAGTCTCGAGTTCACTTGCAGTTGGGACGGTCATTCAGTGGCAGATAGCAGCCTCTAACACCAGCGGAACTTCAGCCTATACATCTGTAACAACCGCCTCTACCACGACCGTGCAGACGGCTCAGATGGTTACGCCGACCTCTGTGGCGGCCACCGTCACCAATGAGACTGCCATCAACGTCACTTGGACCGACGCGTCCACCTCTGCGGATGGTGACGAACTATGGGTGAGTACAAACGGCGGAGCGTACTCCTATCTTGGTGATATTTATTTTTATCAGACCAAGTCCTACAACGTTACCGGTTTGACTCCAGGGACTCCATATCAGTTCGAACTGCGGGCCTACCAGGAACCTGCAGTCGCAGGAAATGCACGAACTTATTCCGCCTACTCAAGTCCTTCCACCAGTGTCAAGACCAAGGATGGCTTCACCAGCCTCACCTATCAGCCGATCACTTACAATCAGGCATTCTCCTATCAGGCCGTTGTCAGCACCGGATCGACACGCAATTCCTGGAACATCACGAGCCTGCCGACGGGCCTCACGTTCAACAACAGCACAGGTGTCGTTTCCGGAACGCCCACCGTCTCCGGTTTGTTCCTGTGCCCCATGACGGCCACATTTGCCAGCGGCTGGACGACGAACAGCACGCTGCAACTGCGCATCGTACGACCGCCAGCGGCACCCGTGGCCGCCACCACCATCAGCAGCCAGACGCTGGCCAATGGCGCCAACACCAGTGTAACGCTTACGGACAAATTCTCGGACCCTGACTCTGAATCCGCCGTGCAAATCATCACCAATCTGGGAACGATGAATTTCATCCTCTACAACGCAGAGACACCGGCGACGGTGACGAATTTCCTCAGTTATGTGAACAGCCCCAGCAGCAACTACAATGGTGCGGTGTTTCATCGGTCCGTTCCAGGATTCGTCGTGCAGGGCGGAGCCTTCAAGGTGCAGTCAGCGCCCAACAATTTCACACAAATCACCACGGCGGCCTCGCCGAACAATGAACCGGGCATCTCCAATCTCACCGGCACGGTAGCGATGGCCAAGATTGGATCGAATCCCAACAGCGCCACGGACCAATTCTTCGTCAATCTCGCCGACAACAGCAGCAATCTAGACAATCAGAACGGCGGCTTCACGGTGTTCGCGCGTGTGGCAGGCAGTGGCATGAGCGTGGCGAATGCCATGTCTTTACTGCCCACGGTGGATAGCCCCACCAACGGGGTCAACATAAATGGAGTGAACAATACCTCCCTGACAGGCTGGCCGCTTTTGCAGAACGACAACAACGGTGAGATGGATACGACACAGGTTGTTTCCATCACCTCCGCCGCACCCGTGGCGGTGCTAAGCTACAGCGTCACTGGCAACACCAACCCGACCGCCGTTACTGCCACCATCAACGGCACCAGTGTGAAACTCACGGGCAGCTCAGGCGGGCAGAGCAACGTGACGGTGACGGCGACGGATTTGGACGGCAACACGGTCTCCCAGACATTCGCCGTGACAGTGAACCAGGCGCCCACCATCACCAGCGCCACGCCAAGTGCCGTCGGCACCGTGGGCACCGCTTATAACTTCAGCTACACGGCCTCTGGCTATCCTGCACCGACCTACTTAGTCACCTCGGGGAATCTGCCAAGCGGGCTGACTCTGAGCAGCGCTGGTGTTGTCAGCGGCACCTGCACGACTGCAGGTACTTTTATCGGCCAGATGACCGCTTCCAATTCCAGTGGTTCGAATACACAGGCCTTCAGCATCACGGTCAATCAATTGCCTGCCTTCACCAATGGCCCGCCAACAACCACGGCCGTCTTGGGCACGGCTTATAGCTTTACCTGCACCGCCAGCGGCTCGCCTGCGCCGACCTTTGCGGTGACAGCCGGAGCACTGCCCACGGGGCTGACTTTGAGCAGCGCCGGGGCCATCACCGGCACACCGACAGCGACGGGAACCTTCACGGGCACCGTGACGGCCTCCAATGCGGCAGGGACCGCCACCCAGAATTTCAACATTACTGTCAATCAGGTGCCTGCCTTCACCAACGGCCCACCAACGACCACTGCCACGATCGGCACTGCTTACAGTTTTACCTACACTACGAGCGGCACACCTGCGCCAACCTTTGTGGTTTCATTGGGCGCACTGCCCACGGGGCTGACTTTGAGCAGCGCCGGGGCCATCACCGGCACGCCGACGGCGACGGGAACTTTCTCGGGCACCGTGAAGGCCACCAATACGGCGGGCAATGTCACCCAGAATTTCAGCATCACCGTGAATCAGCTGCCTGCCATCACTAACGGCCCACCGCCTACCACAGGTGTCGTCGGCACGGCCTACAGCTTTAGCTATACCACGACCGGCACGCCCACACCCACTTTTGCTGTAACTGTAGGTAGCCTGCCAACTGGGCTGAGCCTGAGCACTGCTGGAGCCATCAGTGGGACACCGACGGCGGCGGGAACCTTCACTGGCACCGTGACGGCCTCGAATGCTGCGGGGACCACCACCCAGAACTTCAGCATCACCGTGAATCAGTTGCCTGCCTTCACCAATGGGCCGCCGCCCACCACGGGTGTCGTCGGCACGGCTTATAGCTTTAGCTACACTGCGAGCGGCTCCCCTGTACCAACCTTTACCGTGTCAGCGGGCGCACTGCCCACGGGGCTGAGTTTGAGCAGCGCCGGGGCCATCACCGGCACGCCAACGGCGACCGGCACGTTTACAGGCACCGTGAAGGCCACCAATACGGCGGGCAATGTCACCCAGAATTTCAGCATTACGGTGAGTCAGTTGCCTGCCTTCACCAACGGCCCGCCGCCCACCACAGGCACCATCGGCACGGCTTATAGCTTTACCTATACTGCGAGCGGTTCCCCTACACCAACCTTTACCGTGTCAGCGGGCGCACTGCCCACGGGGCTGAGTTTAAGCAGCGCTGGTGTCATTTCCGGCACACCAACGGTGACGGGAACTTTCACCGGCACCGTGAAGGCCACCAATACAGCGGGCAATGTCACCCAGGATTTCAGCATCACCGTGAATCAGTTGCCTGCCTTCACCAATGGGCCTCCGCCGACCACGGGTGTCGTCGGCACGGCTTATAGCTTTACCTATACCGCGACCGGCACGCCTACACCCACTTTTGCCGTGACTGTAGGTGGCTTGCCAACAGGTCTCACTCTAAGCAGTGCCGGGGCCATCACCGGCACGCCAACGGCAGGGGGAGTTTTCACTGGCACCGTAACGGCCTCCAATGCCGCAGGGACCACCACCCAGAACTTCACCATCACGGTCAACCAGGTGCCGGCCTTCACCAATGGCCCGCCGCCCACCACAGGCACCATCGGCACGGCTTACAGCTTTACCTACACTGCGAGCGGTTATCCTGCACCCACCTTTACTGTGTCAGCGGGCGCACTGCCCACGGGGCTGACTTTAAGCAGCGCTGGTGTCATTTCCGGCACACCAACGGCGACGGGAACTTTCACCGGCACCGTGAAGGCCACCAATACAGCGGGCAATGTTACCCAGAACTTCAGCATCACCGTGAACCAGTTGCCTGCCTTTACCAATGGCCCGCCGCCCACCACAGGCGCCATCGGCACGGCTTATAGCTTTACCTACACTGCGAGTGGTAGTCCGGCTCCTACCTTCACCGTGACCGCAGGTGGCCTACCCACGGGGCTGAGCCTGAGTACAGCCGGAGCGATTACAGGCACACCAACAACCGCAGGAACCTTCACCGGTACGGTCACGGCCTCAAACACCGCAGGCACGACCACGCAGAATTTTAGCATCAGCGTGCCAAAGCTGAGCGCTACAGTGACGCTTAACGGCGGCAGTCTGACGCAGACCTATGACGGAACAGCGAAGATTGCCACTGCGACGACGAATCCAGCAGGTAAAACCGTCACTTTCACTTACAATGGTTTGAGCACACCACCGATAAGCGCGGGTAGCTACACGGTGGTGGGCACCATCGTTGACACCAACTACGCCGGCACCTCCTTATCTGGCACGCTGGTCATTTCCCAGGCCACCGCGACCATCGCCCTGAGTAACACCACCCAAACCTACGATGGTAGCGCCAAAGGCGTCACTGCCACGACCAACCCTGCCGGACTCAGCGTCAGCCTCACTTACAACGGTTCATCCGCTGCACCGTCCGATTTCGGCACTTACTCAGTGGCCGCCAGTATCACCGACTCCAATTACACCGGCACTCAAAGCGGCTCCCTCACCATCCAAGGCCAGACCTCCAGCAATTGGAAAGCACAGCACTTCACCGCCGATCAAGTTTCCGCCGGGCTGTCTGCCGACAATGCTGATCCTGACGGTGACACCTTGCCAAATCTGGCAGAATACGCCCTGGGTACAGATCCGCTGGTGCGGAACACGCCGCCACAGCCGACATATGACGCCAACGGCCTGACGCTCATTTTTACCCGGCCTAAAGCTCTGCCGAATGTGACCTACGCTGCGCAATCTTCGGACAGCCTGGGGAGTTGGAATGCAGTCACGCTTGTGGTGATCACCGATGGCCCCGTGCAGACGATCCAAGCCCGTGACCCGCTGACTAGCGGCAATCCGAGCCGACGCTTCATGCAGCTGATATTCGGCACCCAGTAAAAGTTTCAGCGGAAAATGCCGCGTTTTGGCGGTGCTTCTTCAGGATGCTTTTTCGCCTCCTCGGAACGGATTTTGTCCGCCGTGTCCTTGTACCAAAGGGGGCCGTTGACCTTGAAGTTATAAATCAAGTCGCGGAAATCCATCATGAGGCGCTGGTCATTGGTGAGCGCGCCGAGCAGACCTTTTCCAGCGGTAATGTTGGCGGCGGCCACAGCGAAACTGTCGGCGGCCCTTTTGATGGACTGCAGGGATTCATCGGCCGTCGTCATCACCTTGTCAGCCTTGGCGATGGCAGGGTCGAGCTTGTCAAACATGGGGCCGAGTTTTTTGCTCGACTCTTCCACGCTTTTGGCCGCGTTTTTGAAGCTGGTGGCGGCGTCTTTAAGTTCAGCGAGCGCGGTCTTGAGGGTCAGCGCATTTTCATCACCCAGCACCTTGTCGTCCACACGCTTGAGGGTGTTGTTGAGGTGTTCAATGCCTTCTTTGAAATTCTGAATCGTTGCGTCAGAGAGCGCGTCCTTGTTCACCTTGCCCATGGCACCTTTGACATCCTTGAGGGCTTCGCGCACGTCATCCAGCACAACATCGACTTTTTGCCCGACCTTTTCAGCCTGGCTCTGCAGATCGTTGAGGCCGCCGCCTTTCTCCCCCTCGATGATCTTGTCATAATCATGCGGCAGGAACACATCCGTCTGTTTGCCCGTGGGTTTGATTTCCACCAAGGCATCTCCCATGAGGCCGGCTGAGCCGATGCCAAAGGAGGCGTCGGCAGGAATCATGACATCCTTGAAAAGCTCCAGATCAAGTACGACGCCGGTGAAGGTTTCATTGAGCTGCGGCTTTTTGTCTACCTTGCCCACCCGCGAGCCACCGAGGAAGACCGGCGAGCCTTCTTTGATGCCGGCGGCGTTGGGAAAGGCCACATGCAGATGGTAGGTGTCCTTGAAGACTTCGCGCACGCGTCCGAACATAAGGATGAGGCCGCCGAGCAGCAGCAGCCCGACGAACAGAAAGAGTCCGACGAGCATTTCGGTTTTTTTGTCGCTGTCGATCATGAGATGAAAAGAATGGGGGTGGAAAGGGGCGGGTTCAACCGGTGACGTCAGAACGGCCGTTGATAAAATCCTGCACGATCTGATCAGTGCACTCACGCAATTCCGTGGGCGTGCCCAGAAAACGAATCTCGCCACGATAGAGCATGGCCACGCGGTTGGCGATCTTGAAGACGCTGCGCATGTCGTGAGTGACAATGATGGAAGTGATGCTGTAGCGGCGCTGCATGCGCAAAACCATCTGGTCGATGACGTCAGAGCCGATGGGATCGAGGCCAGAATTGGGCTCGTCGTAGAGAATGCACTCGCTGCGGTCAATGATGGCACGCGCGATGCCGGTGCGCTTGCGCATCCCGCCCGAGAGGCTGGTGGGGAATTTATGCCGGTGCTCGTCGAGATCCACGGCCTGCAGGGCGGCACGCACGCGGCGGTCGATTTCTGCGCGGTCACGCACACCGTGCTCCAGCAGCGGGAAGGCCACATTTTGCTCGACGGTGAGGTTGTCAAAGAGCGCCGCGCCCTGGAAGAGCATGCTCACCTTCTGGCGGATGGGGGCCATTTCGCGTTCCTTCAGCCGGTTCACATGCACGCCATCGACATAGATTTCTCCGCTGTCCGGTTTGATCAGGCCGATGATGTGTTTGAGCGTCACGGTCTTGCCCTCACCACTGGGTCCGATGATGCACAGCGTTTCCCCATGCTGAATGGTGAGGTTGATGTTCAGCAGCACCTGCTGGCTGCCAAAGCGTTTGCAGACGTTTTTCAGCTCAATGAAAGCATGAGGGCTGCCGTTGTCAGAGGCAGGTGCTGGAGGCGCGATGGTGGTTGATTCAGCCATGACTCAGGCGGCACCAATGGGAAAGATGTAGTTGAGCAGGATGGAGAGGAAGAAATTGACGACGAGCAGCACGAGCGAAGAGATGACCACCGCACGGGTGGTTCCCAGTCCGACACCGACCGCGCCGTTTTCAGCCGACAAGCCCTGATGGCAGGAGATCAAAGTAATGAGCATGCCAAAGACGAACCCTTTGATCATCCCAATGTTGAGATCATCCATGTTGGTATGATCGAGCATGTGCGTGAGGTACCATGCCGAAGGCATGTCATAGCCGAAGCTCGTCACCAAGTAAGAGGCGAACAGGCCGAAGGAAATGCTTTCCGCCACGAGAAAGGGCATGGAAATCATCATCGCCAGGAAACGTGGCAGGACGAGAAAATCGACCGGATGCACGCCCATGACCCGCAGAGCATCGACCTGTTCAGTGACCTTCATGGTGCCGATGTCGGCGGCCATCGCAGCGCCTACGCGGCCAGCCACCATCAGCCCGGCCAGCACCGGGCCAAGCTCGCGGCAAAGCGCGACGGACACCACCGCACCCACGGTCGTCTCAAACCCGAAGTCCTTGAACTTGGCGTAGCTCTGAAAGGTGAACACCGCGCCGGTGAAGGCCCCGGTCACAATGACCACCGCCTGCGAGCCGTAGCCGATGGCAACGATCTGCTGCGCCACGAGCTTGAGCCGCCACACCCCCGAACGTACGGCAATCGACAGCTCGCGCATCAACTCTGCGAGCTGTCCGAGATAAACCAGAAACTGAAGAAAGGTGCGGCCCGGAAGGGTCAGCAGGCCAGAAGAAAATTCCGTCACGGATTCATCATCGCATGTTGTGGCGTGAAGGCAAATCAACGGAACCGTCGGTGATGAAAATGAAAAGCCCCGCATGGATTTCTCCAGACGGGGCCAAATAGGCGTAATGCTTGCCCGCCGGCAGCGCGGGGTGCTACTGCGGCGGCACGCGGAAGAGCTTGCCAGTGTAGGGGCACTTGACTTCCATGCCGACAGGCAGACCAGTGACATCCACCAACTGATGTTTGGCAGCAAACGGGCTGTTCACGAAGCCAGGGCGTCCCGAGATGGGCGTGCCATAAGGCAGATCTGCCGTCGCTGGTGCCGGAGTCGTCGCAGCCACCGATGGAGTGGTGGGTGCAGACTTGGTCATGGCAGCCACATTGCTGTTGGCATCGACCGGCGTAGTGCGGGAACGCTCAGGAGCAGGAGTCTTTGGGCGATTAGCAGCAATGTTGGAGGAGGATGCTGTCACACCTCCAGGAACCAGGAATGGACGCTGCGTGTAAGGGCACACCACTTTGGACCCAGCGGACATGCCGCGAACGTCAACAAGGCGCGGCGGATTCGTGAACGGAGTGCGCACGTAGCCTGGCAGGTCTGGCACTGCCTGCGCGACAGGCATCGAGGAGGCATTCAACATGGACGGTGGCGGCGTGGCAGGGCGATCAGGACCGACGATCGGGCTGGGAGTTTGCACCGGCGCGGTTCTTTGTGCCAGCGTTGGTGATCCAGCACTGCCGGAACCCAGCGGACGGCTGTCTTTATCCATGTAATAGGTTAAGAGCCCGCGGCTCTGAATCTGCTGCCATGCCTGACGAGGAGGAACGGCACAGGATGTCAACATAATCGCCACAAGGCTGGTTGTGACGAGATGGACCGAAGAGTGGTGTGCTAGGGACATAGACTTGGCGAACGGTTAATTTTTGAATTAGCATTCTCATTTTAACGATCTTTTTAAATTATGCAACAACAAGGATGGTAATGCTAAACAACAAAATCCATTTTTATTAAAATGGCAATAATATCATGCATGCCTTGTATATTGCTTCGAGCTATGCGCTTTTGGAGCATGCAATGGCGCATCATCACCGTTGGGAAACCTGGCCACTCCTGGGTTAAAGAAGCTGTCGATCTCTACTGGAAGAGACTCCAGCACTACAGCCATTTTGAGCATGTGGTGATCAAGGAAGCTCCGCTGGAACGGGTGGAGAAACAGATCGAGGCCGCGTGTGCGGGCGATCTCTGCATTTTACTGGACGAACGTGGTCGGCAATTGCGCAGTCTAGAAATGGCCAGATGGATCGAACAGGAGGAGATTTCCGGCCGCAAACGCATCTGCCTGGTGATTGGTGGTGCAGACGGGCACTCCCAGCAGTTTCGCGACAAAGCCAGGCTCTGCTGGTCGCTTTCCACACTGACGATGCAGCACGACATTGCCTGGGTGATGCTGATGGAGCAAATTTACCGTGCTTACACCATCATTCGCGGGGAGCCGTATCATCGAGAATGATTTCTCATCAGCGATGATGAAACTTGCCTCCAGGCTCATTTATTGCTGAACTGAGTCGCAAATCCTCGCATTTTCGCCTTGCTGATAACTTGGGAGAACCTAAATTTCAAATTTTCTCAACTAATCATCCCATGTCATCTTCGGTCCTTAGAAACGTCATCCAGCCCAAGGCGCAGACTGCGCCGCTGGAGAAGACGCGTGAAGAGACCAGGGATCCGCGTACGAGTGCACCAGCGACCCCAGAATTCCCCAAACACGAGTCTGAGGACATGGAACTTGTGCTGGGGGTTTTGGTGGAAAACGCTCCAGTGGCGATGGCCATGTTTGACCGTGGAATGCGCTATATGCTGGCCAACCGCCAGTGGATCAGTGAATTCGGCCTGCAGCAGGTGCAGCCGCTGGTCGGCAAGAGCCAGTATGAAATTTTTCCGGGGCTTCATCCCGGCTGGAGACAGGTCTATGAACGTGCGTTGCAAGGGCACATCGTCCGCAGCGAACATGATGCTCTCAGCGGACCCGACGGCCGCCATCTGGTCTATCGCTGGGAAGTACGTCCCTGGCGCAAGAAGCGTGATGCAGTGGTCGGTGGCCTGATGGTCACTTGTGAAAAGTTCAGTTCTCCCCCGCCTTCTGGTGAAGATGCTGCCCAGGCAGCCCCGTCCTCCACGAGTCAGCACAGCGCCTCACCTGTGGCGAAAACTCCTGATCCGCTGGACTGCTCCATCCCCATGCTGGTGCTGAATGCAGAGGGTGCGATCATGCGCGCCAATGTCGCCGCTGCACACCTGACGCTGGACAAAGGCATTCAGGAAGGCACCACCTGCTTTTGGGAAGTGTTTGGTGAAGGCCGTGACTACAGTGCGCTGCGCCAGCGAACACTCGAATCTCTAGCCCTGGCCTCAATGGCCCAGGCGCCGACGCCGGGCTGCATCATCACTCACGCGGATTCCTCGGCCGACCCAGCCACCCCTTCGCGCTGGCTGGTTTCAACGCTGGCCCGCAAAGGTGCGGAGGATTCATCCCGCGAGTTTTTGCTGATGGGATTTTCACCGCAGACGGCGGTGGAAGGTGTCACTCACGTCACCCCACCGCCCGTAGCGCCGCGACCTGCCTTGGCTGCAACCCCGGCACCTGTGCTACCACCGGCACCTCCGGCTGCGGCTCTGCCACCAGTCGATGATGCCGTGCTGCTGCGCACGGAAAATGAGCTTTCCCGTGCAAGGCAAGAACTGCGCACTCTTGCCGAGGCGCAGCAAGCCTTCGCCAGACGTGAGGCCCGTCTGCGCAGCTATCTTGAAGGCATTCCCTGCGGTGTCTTCGTGCTGGATGAGCGTGGTGCGCCGGTGTTTCAAAATGAACGTCTGGCCAGACTGCTGGGCCGCCCGCTGGAAACGGATCAAAGCGTCGAAAGCTGGCTGGCGCATGCCTGCCCCACCGAGGAACATCGTACGCAGGTCGTGCTGGCCTGGCGCGAAAGCGTCTGGCGGCGTCAGTTGACGCGCACGGTGTCACTCGCCACGGCCGACGGCCTGCTCAAGGAGCTGGAGTTTCACCCTCTGGCTTTGCCCGGCGGTGGGATGCTCGTCAGCATCCAGGACGCCACCGAGCACACCCGGCATGAAGAGCAGCTCCGCAGCATGGAGGCCAAGCTCCGCACGCTGCTGCAAGGATGTCCCATCGCTGTTGTTCTGACGGACAAGGCCGGGGTCATCTTCGAAGTCAACCAGCATGCCGAAACATTGCTCGGCCAGGCCAAGTCCGAACTGCGACGCTATCCGCTCGACGCCTGGCTGGATCCTGACAGCGCCACGGCACGGCGTGATGCCCTGCGGTCCCTGCACACCAGCGGCCGCCAGGCCGAGGCTCTCGAGGTTCGCATCAAACGCGTCGATGGCTCGTTTTCGCGTGCCATTCTGCACCTGGCAGCCGTCCCGGATGCGCAGGGTGAAACCCATTGCACCATTCATTACCTGCAGGAGGTCGCGGAACCCGGTCACGTCACCGTGACGGCAGCCGAACCGCCCGCCACACCCATTTCCCACGCGCCTGCACCAGCCTCCGGACCCGCCAGCGCCGTGCTGCTCACCACCGATGCGAACGGCCGCGTGCGCACGTGGACCGAGTCTGCGCAGGAGGTGTTCGCTTTGGAGGCGGTCGCAGCCATTGGACGGCCGCTGCACCAGTTCTTCCGTCCCTCGGACGCAACGGGATTCTTCGCCGATCTCGCCGAGCAGGCGGCGCATCCAGAGACGATTACTCTGCGTCCATTTTTCGGCGGGAATGGCAAACGCGGTGAAGTGGAAATCAGCGTGCGCGCACTTGAGGAAGGCGGGGCGGAGCTTACCGCCCATTTCAAGACCATGAGCGCCACGCCTGCGGATGCAGCACCTGTGCCTCAAACCGCCCTGCCGCTGGCCTTCCAGGTGGTGTCTCATTCCAGCCAGCGCTGGCCGGTCGTCGATCTTGAGCGGGAGAAGCTCCTGCTCACCGAGACGCATCACCGGATCAAAAACCATCTGCAGATCATCTCCAGTCTGCTCAACATGCAGATCAACAGTGTGAGCGATCAGGACGCCCGCAATGCTCTGCGCTCCAGCCAGAACCGCGTGCGTGCCATCGCCGCGCTGCATCAGCATTTGTATCAGGTCGCACTGGGGAAAGCGGACACCTTCAGCGATTTCACGCGCGATCTCGTCACGCATCTGCGTGAATGCTACGAGGTGAAGTCAGACCAGATCAAGGTGCATCTGGAAGTGCAGGATGGCCCCATTGAACAGGAATGGCTCATGCCACTGGCCCTCACGCTCAATGAAGCGCTATCGAACTGCTTTGAGCACGCCTTTCCGCATGGCCGTCAGGGGCGCATCACCGCCCTGCTGCATTATACCCAAGGCAGCGGTGAACTCGTCATCAATGACGATGGTGTGGGGCTGCCGACCGAGTTTCATCCTGGCGAAGGCAGCGGCCTCGGCCTCAAAATCCTCGCAGTGTTTGCCGATCAGATGCGCGGCCAGCTCTTTGTCCGGGGCAGTCTGGATCAAGGCACCGAGATCAAGCTGCGCTTCCCCTTGTCTTCTCCCGAAGGTTAAACCGCCTGATCCGCATATTCCTTTTGCGAACTGCTGCACCGCCGTGACAATGGTGCGTGCTTAACCCAGCCACGCTCTGTCTGCGTCTCCTTGCGTTTCTGACGCTTGGCCTTGCGGGTGTGGGCGCACAGCCCGTCACGTTGCGAACGGACAAAGTCGCCGAGCTGATCAATGACTGGTTTGCCAAAGGCACGGCGGCAGGACTTCAGGCCATCACGTATGAAAACCGTGACGGCCAGCATTCACCGCTGAACACGACGCAGTACCCACAGCTGCAAGTGTTCAAAGGAGCGGAGAATGACAAAGGTGCTGCCAACCAGCTGCGCGCCAAGCCGCTGCTGGGCAACTGCTCCATGTCGTCCACTGCCACGCAACTCGGCTGCCTGCCGCGCATTTACATGATGGACCCTGGTGGCAACCGCTTCCTCGCGCAGCAGTATTTGTCGAACAACCTCTTCATCTATCCTGAGCATCAGGACTATGACATTGGAGCTAATGGCAGTGGTGGTGGTGGTTATGGCGATCTCCTGCCGCTGAACACTCCCAGCCTGCTCATTTCCCAAGGCTCCTCCTTCACCGACCAGCCTTTCTTGCAGGCCCTGCTCTCCACCACGGCCGCCCTGCCTCCAGACACGCAGAAACTGCTGATCGAAAAGCGCCTGCTCATGCCCACGTTGCAGTCCATTTTCCGCCACTCAAACAGGATGGTGCAGACACCCGAGGACTACTTTACCGGAAAGGCTCATCCGCCTGTCTTCGAAGGATCGCAGATCGACGAGGAAAAAATGGTGCGCGCCGCCCATGACATGACGCCGGCAAAGATTCCGCCTCTGGTCTTGCTGCAAGTCATCGAGGAAACCAAAATCGAGCCGGGCAAAAATTACTTCGAGCTCGGCGGGGCCTATCCCTGGCAGCTTGCCGACACGCCGGTTTCCATCGCCCGCATCCTGCGTGGCAATGCAGCCGAGCATGGCATGCTCATCGGCTTTGATCACACCTTCAATCTGGTCAAAGCCCCGCTGAAATTGCGTGCCACCGTGCTGCAGGGAGATCCACGCTTCGTCCACATTGAGTCCGAACCCGGCGGGGATGTCATGCGCATCCGCGTACGCTGGGCGCCGCCCGTGATCACCGCCACCGGCATCCGCAGCCATCGCATCGACGTCGGCATCTTCGCTGACAACGGCTCCAGCGTCAGCGCTCCCTCCATCATCAGCTTTTACATGCTGCCCAACGAGATGCACTTCTACGATGAGCAGAGACGCGTGGCTGAAATCCACTACCAGACGCACAATCCGGATTTTGGCCTGCCCGTCACGGACACTGACCTGCGCTGGGTGAAGATCTTGCTCGCCTTGAGCATCAAGGACACCCATTTCCGCAGCCGACTGCTCGACCAAATTATCACGCCCGCCGAACGCAGCGTTTTGCAGCAGCAGTACCTCGCGCTCAAACCCCTGCTCGCGGCCTTCAGCGCCGCCGATCAAGAAAACAAGCCCAAAGACGTGGCCGACAGACTGCGCGCCAAACTGTTCGAGGCCATCCGCACCGCCTTGAAAACTCCTGTCGGAGGAAAATCCGATCTCACGGTGCGCGCCACCATCGACAAAGTGCTCAACGCCATCGCTGGCTTCCATCTCTTGTATCTCGGTTCGCAACGCGAGCTTGATGAGCTGACCGCAGCTTCATCCAAACCATCCGCCGCCGCCGATGTCCGCGCCGAACTTCACCGCCTCATCATGCAGGGCGTTCTCGTCGAGCAGGCCTCCGGCCAGATCGACACCATGTCACCGCCTGACAAGCTCTCGCTGGGCGAGCGCTACATGCTGCGCGGCCTCAATCTCACCCTGCTCAGCCAGGTGCTCTTTCCTGATGTGCTCGAACGTTCCACCGCTCCCATGTACGTCAGCCCGCGCCTCACCACACCCAAGCAGTGGCGCGATGTCTATCGCTACGATTCCGCCTCCGGTGAACTTCAGGGCTGGATCCGCTACGCCGATTCACGCATCGCCAACTTTGACGCCACAGGTCGGCTCCTGCCCGATGGCCCGAAGGGGAAGTCCATTCCTGTGCTCTATACCTTGAATGAAAAAGGTCTGCTCACTTGGCGTCCTCAACCCGAGCCTACGCCGGTGTCTTCGTCTTCGAAGAAATGAAGAGCCGATGTCGGCCCTGCGGGTCGGATCCGCCTCAATCATAGCTCATCACATCGTGCATCTGCCACGACACGCGTCCTTTGCTCACGCCCTGCTCGCTCCACAGCCGCAGGTCCAGCACTTCAAACGGTTCCAGCCATTTCAGCGCGGCCTTCAGCTCCACCGCGCCATCGCTCTTTGCCCGCACGGCGGCAAAGGCTTGCAAAAACTGCCGCAGCTTCGTGATGCTCCATTTCATTCGCATGCCGGTGGCAGGGCTGGTGGCTGGTTGTTTGAGACTTTCTGCCAGATGACTCTGCTGCACCCGCGATGTACCCAGCATGAACAGCTTCTCATTCAGCGTCACACACGGTGCCAGCTCTCTGGAATCAAACGGCAGTTCGTACATGTAGCTCGTCAGATCCCCACTCCGCTTCATCACGGCCTTCGGCAGTTCCATCGGCTGAGGCATGGGCACGTTCTTCAACAACTGCTGCAGCGCCGTTTCCATGTTCTGCCATGACACCCCGATCAGCTCACGGTTCTTGATCTCATGCACGCTGGCAAAACGTGGCAGCGGCACCGCATCACCACCCGGCGGCATTCCTGGCAGCACCGGCATTTTCCCACCGACATCGAGGATGAAAGCGCCATCGCCGCTCAGCGCTTTCTGCCAGATCGTTTTCGTGCTGTCATACAGGCCAAGAACGCTGGGCAGCACGGCATGATCCACCAGCTTGAACATCTCCGCTGACTTCTCGCCGCCCACTCCCGCCTTGACCAGTTCCTGAGCGGTCGCATGCACCGCACGCATCCAGGCTTCGAAGTAAGCTCTGCCAGCAGCCGTGCCAGAGCCCTGCCCGCTCATGCCGAATACCAGCTCCGGTTCATCTAGCAGTGCGGTGAACTGGGACGTTTGTGCGAGTGCTGAGGTGTCTGCTGTGGATAAACCGCCGGCCATTTCCATCTGCACGCCGCCGTCCCACCAGGCCACCGCCGCGCCGTTCGTGTGCTCGCAGTGGTAAAAGGCGCGCTCCGCCGCCGCCAGTTCACTCGCCGCCGGCTCCAGGGCACGCGCCATGCCAGCAAACAATTTCTCCGACTGCAACCCCGCCAGCAAGCCGCGTACGATGGGTTGAAAGGGTTGATCCGATTGCAGCGCATCCCAAAACACGCCGTCCCAGCAGGCGATCAAACCCAGGCTTTTCTGCGCATGTGTATCCAGCAGGCGCAGCTCTGGGCGCGCCAGCAGCGAATCCTCCACCGAAGTGGCCAGACGAATTTGATCCTTGGATTTACCCACGGCCACGTACGCACGCTGCGCGCCCAGACCCAGCGCCAGCACCCACTTTTTACGTGCCAGCACCTCCAGGCCGCGCGCGACGCGGTCCTTCATTTCCGGTGTGATCCCTGGCACGGCCTTGGTGATGGTTTCCAACCACTGCTGCCGCCGCTCCGTCGTCAGCACCTGATCCATGGCGATCTCATTCACCGTGATCTTTTCCGCCTGCGCTGTCACGATGCGTGATTGCGGCGCGTCTCCCATCCAGTCCGAAAGATGCAGCAGGTCGCTGATTCGTTTCAGCACCTGCTCCGGCTCTGGCGATGCCACCCCGATCATGACAGGCGGCATTTCAAAGCGTTCCAGCAGCAGGATCAGCGCCTCGAGCACTTCGGGGTCACGCAGCGCGGCCTCCATGAGCTTCTTGGCATCAAAACTCGTTCCCAGCCCTGCCAGCGTCCCGCCGCTCATCATGCCGCGATACGCCGTCTCATTGTAGAGATCATTCAACTGCCGCAGCAGCAGCAGGCTTTTCACACTGTCTTTGCCAAAGGCGAGAAAGGCCTCATCCACCGCCACTGTCTGGGACGTTTCAGGTGTCGGCGCCTTGTCCTGCACAAACGCCTGCATCTGCCCCCACCAGTGAGAGGCCTGCAAGGCCGCCGCATGCTTTTTCAACTGCACGCTGCTCACGCAAAACTCCACGTCACCCGCCACTCGACCTGCCAGCCCCAGCCGATCCGCCTCTGTCAGCAGTGTCGGCTTCACCACGACGGGAGCTTCCGCTGCGGGCTTTGCGGCGGCCTTCTTCTTTCCGCAGCCGCATAGGAGCAGCGACACGAGCAGCAATGACGAAATCCGAAATCCGAGCCGAGCGGAGCGAGACAGACTGCCGAAGGCAGCCCGGAGGGAAGCGCAGCGCCTCAATGACGAAGCTCGAAACCCACGCCTCACGAGCCGATGCCTCACCCATTCATCCTTCGGGTTTTGGCATTCATTCATCATTCGTCATTCTGATTTCGTCATTTCAGCGCAGCGTAAACCCGGTGCACATCATCATGTCCATCCAGTGTCTGCAAAAATCCTGTCACTTCATCGCGCTGTTCATCGCTCAGCTCTGGGTACTCCTTCGGCATGTAGCTCATTTCGGAAGTCGTCACCTGCCAGCCCGCCGCCTTCAGCGCCTTCGTCACTGCATCGAGTGTGGTTAGCTGCGTGAAAAACCGCGCGCCGATATGGCCTGCCGCTTCTTCATCTTCGATCTCCATCGGCTCCACGTTCTCCGCCTCGGCTTCCAGTGCCGCCACCTCAATGTCCAGCGTCTTGTCCGGGTGATGCGCCTCGATCAGGCCCACATGGTCAAACATCCACATGACCTTGCTCATGGTGCCCGCACGGAACAGCACCTTGATGTCCGAGGACGTGCGGTTGTTGTTGTCCGTCAGACATTCCACGATCACCGGCACGCGGTGCGGCGTGAAGCCCTCATACGTCGTCGTCTCAAACTGCACTGCATCCGGTCCGGTGCCCGAGCCCTTCGCGATCGCACGTTCGATCGTATCCCGCGTGACGCTCTGCTTCTTGGCGATCGCCACCGCAGCCGCCAGTCGGGCGTTGTACTCCGGGTGCGGCCCGCCCAGCTTCGCCGCCACCTGGATTTCACGCACCAGCTTCCCCGTGATCTTCCCCTTCTGGTCTGCGGCCATTTCCCGCCATTTCTGTTTCCATTGTGCGCCCATGATGTGTCTTTCAGTTCAAAGTTAGGCCACAATCAAAGGTGGGAGCGGTGGGAATGCAAGCTCACCGGCATAATCTATGCCATGACCAAGCTGCCTGCCGGACTCAATGCAGAGAGCCCCTTCTATCGGAGAGCAGGTTTGCGGACAATCGTCTTTTTGTAAGCAGGCAGAATCTGGGCCTCCATCAGTTTCACGCACTTTTCCACGGTATCCATCACCTGTTCAATGCTGTACGGAGCGCCTTCTGGTTTATGAGCGGACGACGCGTCAATGGTGAGCGTGAGGGCATGGTCTGCGGGGGTCATTTGTACTGAAATTAATATTCCATAGGTGGCCGCGATGTTCACATTGTCGGGCTTCGCCCATTTCGCCTTGCTTGGCGGCATGTATTCACTGCAAATGAGGCCAAAGTCGCAGTCGGGAGCTCCGCCCGCCCTCAGCACCGGTACATCCAGGATAATAATGCCCGGATATTCCACGCTCTCATCGGACAGGCAGACGGGCATCTTGACCATCAGGAAGGAAGTGGTGCTTGCTTGGGCCACCGAGAACAGAAATGAAAACAAAAGGAGGAAGGCTTTCATGAGAAAAGCCTCTCCTGATGCGACTGTTTGCGCAAGCACAAACAGTCTTCACAAAAACCGCGCCGTCTCGCTCCCCTTGCACTTCTTCACCTGCTCCGGCGTTCCCGCAGCCACCAGCTTCCCACCTTCAGGCCCAGCCTCGGGTCCGATATCGATGAGGAAATCTGCCTCCGCATACACATCCGGATGATGCTCAATGACCACCACCGTGTGCCCCTCATCCACGAGACGGTGCAGCACATCAATCAGTCGCGCCACGTCCTGCATGTGCAGGCCGATGGTCGGCTCTTCGATGAGGTACAGATTACGCTTTCCGGCCACAGTGATGCCTTTGAGACGTTCCTTGTTCGTGCGGCCATCGCCGCTGCGCAGCTCAGTCACGAGCTTGATGCGCTGCGCCTCGCCACCGCTGAGTGTGGGGCTCGGCTGCCCTAGCTGCAGATAGCCGAGACCGGTGTCGGCCAGCAATTTGAGTGGGCGCGCAATCTTCTGCACCGGCGCGAAAAACTCCGCCGCCTCGGTGATGCTCATGCGCAGCACATCGCCGATGTGTCTGCCGTTGTATTCGATCTCCAGCGTGGACCCGTTGAAGCGCAGGCCGTTGCAGGCCTCGCAGTGTACTCGCGTGGTCGGCAGAAACGCCATCTCCACCTTGATCTCTCCGTTGCCACCGCAGGTCTCGCAGCGGCCGCCTTCGGTGTTGAAGGAGAATCGGCTCGCCGTGTAGCCGCGTGTGCGCGCCAGCGGCACCTGGGCAAACAGCGCCCGGATGTCATCGAGAATGCCCACATATGTTGCCGGGCACGAGCGGCTGGTCTTGCCGATCGGTGATTGATCCACCTCATGCACCGTCTGCAGATTTTCAAAGCCACTGATGCTCTTCCACGCCTTCACCACCTTGATCTTCGACTTGCTGATCTTCTCCCGCACCGCCGGCGAAAGCGCCCCATGCATGAACGAACTCTTGCCGCTGCCGCTCACGCCCGTCAGCACGGTCAGACGACCCAGCGGAATCGACACATCGATGTTCTTCAAATTGTTCGCTGTCGCCCCAGTCACGCGCAGCCAGCCTTCCTTCGCTTTCAGCGCAGGCAATGCCCTGCGTGAGCCGCGCACCGGATGCTTCATGGGCGTACGTAGGCTCGCACCCGTGACGCTGTTCTTGTTCTTCAAGATCTGCGCCATGGGACCCTGCGCCACGATCTGACCGCCAAACTTGCCCGCACCCGGCCCCAGATCGAGGATCGTGTCCGCACGCTTCATCGTCTCGTCATCATGCTCCACGACAAGCAGCGAGTTGCCCTTGTCCCGCAGCGCCATCAGCGTGTCGAGGAGCTTCTCGTTGTCGCGCGGATGCAGACCGATCGTCGGCTCATCCAGCACATACAGCACCCCGCGCAGATTGCTGCCGAGCTGCGCCGACAACCGGATGCGCTGCGCCTCCCCACCACTGAGCGTGTCCGCGCTGCGGTTGAGCTGAAGATACCCCAGCCCCACCTCCTGCATAAACTTCAAGCGCTGGGCGATCTCTTTGACGATGTCCCGCGCAATGATTTCTTCAGTGCCTTCAAACTTAAACTTCGCCAGCAGCTTGCCCGCATCTCCCGCCGTCAATCCGGCGAACTGCTGGATCTTCGTGCCCTGCAACTGCACCGCACGACCGATCTCATTGATGCGGCTGCCCTCGCAGCTCGGGCACACCTCACGCGGCTTCTCTTCCTCTTCATCCGCGCTTTCAAACCGCCGCTCTTCTTCGAGCTCCGCCTCCAGCACTGAGACATCTGGCTGCCGGTCACTCAGGTCAGTCTTGCGGCCTTTGATGCCAAAACCACGGCAGTCTTTGCACCAGCCATGAGGGCTGTTAAAGCTAAAGAGGCGCGGGTCCAGTTCTTCAAACGACAAGCCGCACGAAGGGCAGCTCATCTCCGTGCTCAGCACGTGCATCGTCTTGTCATTCAGCCGCAGCTTGATCGTTCCCTTGCCCATCTTCAGCGCCGTTTCAATCAGCGGTCGCAGCTTCTCCGCATCATCGGTCTTGGCCACTCGGCCGATCACTGCATCAATCGTGTGCTCCTTGAAGCGCTCCAGTTTCTGGAAGCCCATCGTGTCGCGAAATTCGCCATCGACGAGCAGCGTTTCGATGCCATGTCGGCCCGCATGCTCTGCCACGTCCGAGTGGAAACCTTTGCGCGCCTTGATCAGCGGCGCCAGCAGATGCCCGCCACCGCTGCGCAGATGCTGCTGCACCGTTTTCAGGATCGCCTGCACGCTCTGCTTCTTCACCGGCACATTGCATGTAGGGCAGTACTGCGTACCCAGCTTGGCAAACAGCAGGCGGAAGAAGTGATACACCTCTGTCACTGTCGCCACGGTCGATTTGCCACCGCCGCGTGAGATCCGCTGTTCGATCGCCACCGTCGGCGGCACGCCCGTGATGAGATCCACCTCCGGCTTCTCCATCTGCTCCACAAAGGTCCGAGCATACACCGACATGCTGTCCAGGAAGCGCCGCTGCCCTTCTGCAAAGATCAGATCAAACGCCAGCGACGACTTCCCGGAACCACTAAGGCCCGTGACCACTACGAATTCATCCCGCGGAATCTCCACCGAGATGTTTTTCAGATTGTGCTCCCGCGCGCCGCGGATGCTGATCGTGTTGCTGGCCTCCTGCGGCAGCGAGAGCTCTCTCCTTGGCGTCTCCGCAACGCGGCTAGCACCATGCCTCTTAGCGCCCGAAAGCAGCTCCTGCAGATAACGTCCCGTATGCGAAGCCGCACATTCCGCCACCTCCTCGGGCGTTCCCGCGATCACCAAGCCTCCTCCCGCTTCGCCGCCTTCCGGCCCGAGATCAATCACCCAGTCAGCGCATTTGATGACTTCAAGATTGTGCTCAATCACAAGAAGGCTGTGCCCTTCATCAACGAGGCGCTGCAGCAGCTTCACCAGCAGCGCGATGTCATCAAAGTGCAGGCCCGTCGTCGGCTCATCCAGCAGCAACAGACTTCCAGCCGCCGCACCCGCCGGGTTCTCAATCAAATGTCCGATCAGCTTCAAACGCTGCGCCTCACCGCCTGAAAGCGTGTTCAGCGGCTGCCCCAGCTTCAAATAGCCAAGCCCGGCCTCATTCAGCAGATGCAGCTGCCCCACAATCTGTTTCGCCTTCTTCGAGGACTCAAACAGCGCGCTGCTGAACCACTCCACCGCAGCCTCCGCCGTCATGCCCAGCACATCGTGAATGCTCTGCCCATGCAGCAAAATCTTCAGTGCCGGCGGCTGGTAGCGCTTCCCTTCGCACTCAGGGCAGGTCACATACAGATCGCTGAGGAACTGCATCTCGATCTTCTCAAAGCCATTGCCCGCGCAGCGTTCGCAGCGCCCTTCACCGGAATTGAAGCTGAAGAATCCCGGCATGATGCCCTGCGCCTTCGCATCGTCCGTCTCGGAAAACAGCGTGCGGATGTGATCAAACGCACCCAGAAACACCGCCGGGGTCGAGCGCGGTGTACGTGCAAGCGGCGACTGATCCACCATCACCACCTCATGCAGTTGCTCCCAGCCCGTGATCTTGCTCACGCGGCCCGGTTCCTCTTCGCACACCTCGCCGCGCAGACGTTGCAGGTTCCGGTACAGCACATCATGCACCAGCGTCGATTTCCCCGAGCCGCTCACGCCGGTGATGCAGCAGAACACACCGAGCGGGATGTCCACATCCAGTTTCTTGAGGTTGTTCTGCCGTGCGCCACGAATGGAGAGCGTTCCAGCTTTCGAGTTTGCAGCCGCGCTTTTGCGGCCGCCTTTGGTCTTCGCAGGAGCCGCATCTGAAGCCTGAGATCCAAGGTTTGAAATGGGACGCCGTTGCGCCGGAATGGGCACGCTCTTCCTCCCAAACAAATAATCTCCCGTCAGCGACTTCACCTTCTCGCCCAGCTTGTGGAGCGGTCCGCTGAACACCAGTTCGCCACCCTTCTCGCCACGACCAGGGCCGATGTCGATGAGGTTGTCCGCGCTGCGCATCACGGCTTCTTCATGCTCCACGACGAGCAACGTGTTGCCTTTGTCACGCAGGCCTTCCATCACACCGATGAGACGCCCAATGTCGCGCGGATGCAGCCCGATGCTCGGCTCATCCAGCACAAACAGCGTATTCACCAGCGAAGCCCCGAGGCACGTCGTGAGATTCACGCGCTGCAGCTCACCACCGCTCAGCGTGCGCGTTTGCCGGTCCAGATTCAGATAGCCAAGGCCAGCACGGTCCATGTAGCTGATGCGGCTGGCGATCTCTCCCCGCAGCATCGTCGCCACATGATCACTCGCTTTGATCGGCCACGACTGCACTAGCGGGTGCAGATCGCTCACCGGCAGCCGCGAGAGGTCCGCGATGGTGTGCGTGCCGATGCGGAAGTTGTACGCCTCCTTCTTCAATCGCCCGCCGCCGCAGTCGCCGCACTCCGTGTAGGCGCGGTAGCGGCTCAGAAACACACGCACGTGCATCTTGTAGCTGCGCGACTCCTGCCATTTGAAAAAGCCCCGCACCCCATACCATTCACCACGATTGTACGCGTCTTCAGGATCATCCCGCGTGCCTTCGATCAGCCACTTGCGCTCTTCCGCCGAGTAATCCTCAAACGGCTTGTGAATGTCCACGCCACGCTTCCGTGCCGCCTTTTCCAGATCGAGCTGCGACTCGCCATACGTGCTCCCTTGAAACGGCCGCACCAGCCCCTGATTGATGCTCAGCGACTCATCCGGAATCGCCTTCCCCATGTCCAGCCCGAGCGTGCGGCCAAAGCCACGACAGGTCGGACACGCCCCGATTGGGCTGTTAAAACTGAACAAGCCTGGCGTCGGTGCCGGCAGCGTGATTCCGCAGTCCGCACAACTCCAGTCGGTGGAAAAATGCAGTGTCTCATCGTCGATGCTCGCTGCCACCTTGCCTTTGCCATAGCGCAGCGCCGCTTCCAGCGCCTCGCTCACACGCGACCGCTGTTTCGCTTCCAGAGTGACGCGGTCCTGTACCACCATCACCTGCGCCGGCAGTTTGCGGCCTTTGAGTGCGTCCGGTTCATCCAGACGAATCACATTCCCATACAGCCACAGCCGCAGGAATCCCTGCGCTTGCAGAAACGCCGCAAAGTCCGCCGTCACCGCATCCTTCGGCACCGCCACCGGAAACAGAATGAGCGCCTGCTTGCCCGCATGCGCGTTCAGCAGCTCATTCAAAATACTCTCCGGCGACTCCGGCCGCACCGGCCGATGGCAAGAAGGGCACGTCGCCTCCGCCAGTCGCGGAAACAGCATCTTCAAATAGTCATTGATCTCCGTGATCGTCCCCACCGTCGAGCGCGTGCTGCGCATGTTGTTCACCTGCTCGATGGCAATCGCTGGCGGAATCCCCTCGATGGAATCCACCTTCGGCTTGTCCATCCGCTCGAAGAACTGTCGCGTGTACGGCGAAAACGTCTCCACATACCGCCGCTGCCCTTCCGCATAGATCGTATCAAACGCCAGCGACGACTTCCCTGAACCACTCGGCCCCGTGATCACATTCAGCTTCCCCAGCGGCAGATCGAGATCGATCCCCTTCAAATTGTTCTGCCTCGCCCCACGAATGCGAATGACATCGTTGAGAGACTTCCGGGCGGCAGATTTTTTGGCAACACGAGACATGGGGGCGCGAGAGTAACGATACGGCCCGCGCTGGCAAACGGGCGCTCGTGAAGATGAAAAGAAAGCGTGTTGATCAGCCAACAGTAAAATCCAACTTCGTTTCAAGGAAGTCGTCGAAAGGAAAGGCATAAAGCAGCTCGTCCATTTCCAGGTAGAGTTTGCCGCTATCGATCCCGCGAATCCTGCCATCTTCGGTATTCGGGCTTAAGTAGGCTCGTGAGCGTGAGGGTGGCTGCACGTACTTAACCGTCCATTTTTCCGGGGAAGTGGATTCTAGGCCTTTATCGAAAACAATGCAGCGCTTCGTTGTCCATTCTAGTTCCTCAAAGACCAGCAAGCTCTGGCGTTCGGCATTATAATAGAAACGGGGTCCAGGTGAATCGTAACCGGCTGTGGTGCTAAACAAGCTTTCCGCCTCTCCCACCTGCTTCCCGTTCCAAAACAGGCGATAACGTGACTTCGTACGCATGGGTCCAGAGGCGTGGCCGTTCACATGTACCAGTTTGCCGAGTTCGAGCTTCAAAACGAGGTGCTCTCCAAACTGCATGGACCTGAAACGGCCTTTCGGTCCTTGAGACTCTTCAGCCAAAGGCACTTCATTTTCCGTGCACCTGTATCTCTTATAGCGTTCAGCAAACTCAGCTTTTGGCTGCTCATCAGGCGCTGGCAGAGGTTTAAGGCGCTGATTCATGCCACTTTCAGATTGGCACGATGCAACCAAAGACAGGCAGGCAATGAAGACTGAGATGATCGCCTTCACGCAATTTTCTGACGGGAAAGAATTTTTCCTTTGAGGTCATCCCATGAGAGGCCGTGATCAGGCTCCTCACGGAACTCTTGCAGGCGCTGCTGCACTCGCTGAAGCAGTGCCGGATTTTGCTGTGCATCGAGCAATGCATCCAGACACAACTCCTCGGAGAGCTTGAGCTTGTCCTCAACACTCAGGGAATGCAGGGCTGGATGTTGCTCGATTAACATGGTTGGAAAATACGGGGAAAACAGGGACGGCTCAAAGGTTGATTTTCAGCACCTTCTCCAACCCCTCCACCGTCGTCACCGGCGCCTGGCACGTGAAGTTCTGGCACACATACGCCGCAGGCTGACCATTCACGGGCTTCATGCCTGCAAGCACCTCATTGTGCTGCGCCAACCATTGCTGACCAGCCCCCCCATCAGCGCAAAGAATCACTGCCGTGGGCAGAAACCGCCGACGCACATCCCCAGCAAGCGCCTTGAACGCCGTGCTACCCACATCCCCCGCGAGCACAATCTGCTGCTTGCCGCGATGATGCATGTCAAACGCAATGGCCATCACCGGCACCGAAGACGGGCTGCTTTGCAGCGTGGAGCCAAAAAGCGCGAAAATCTTCTCCGCCTGCTTCTTCCACTCGTCTTTCGCCAGCAGCGCGCTCAGCCGCACAAGGTTGAGCGCCGCCAGCGAATTCGGTGAAGGCTCAGCACCATCATAATCTTCCTTGATGCGCAGCACGCTGTTCGGCATGTCGGTGTGCACGCTGTAATACCCGCCGTTTTTCGTATCGAGAAACAGCGCATCCATCTCCGTCTGCAAAGCCGTGGCCCACTGCAACCACTTCACATCAAACGAAGCCTGGTAAAGATCGATCAGCCCATGAATCAGACAGGCGTAATCAATCGCAAAGGCTCTCGGCCCGCGCTCGCCCTCACGCCAGGAGCGGTGCAGCTCTTTTCCAGGAGTGGCGCAAAGCTGGTCATGCAGGAACTGCGCAGCATCTGCGGCGAGTTGGATCATCTCAGCATCCCCAAACGCCGCTCCCGCACGGGCGAGCCCTGAAATCATGAGCCCGTTCCACGCAGCGATCACTTTGTCATCGAGATGCGGTCGCGGACGTTTCGCACGCGCATCAAACAACGTGGCAGTGCCTTGGTCGATGATGGCTTTGATCTCTTCCGGCGTCTTCTTGAAGAACTCAGCCGTCTTCTTGAATGAGATGGCGCGGTACAGAGTGTTCAGGCCCTTGAGTTCCCCTTGCGGATCGCTTTCCATGCGCGCATTGCCATCGCGACGTGCGCCGTAGGCATAGCGGAAGATGCTGCCGTTATCCTTGCCCAGCAGTTCGTCGATCTCAGCGGCTTTCCACACATAGAAAGCCCCTTCGGTTTTGTGCTCCGCATCGGCACTGGCCAGGCTGTCCGCATCTTCGGCGGAGAAAAAGCCGCCGTTTTTCTGCCGCAGGTCGCGCTTCACATAGGCCACGGTGCTGCGCACGATGTTTTCAAACAGCACATTCTGCGAGAGCTGCCAGGCCTCGGTGTAGGCGGTGAGCAGTTGCGCCTGATCGTACAGCATCTTTTCGTAATGCGGGATGTGCCAGTAGCCGTCCACACTGTAGCGATGAAACCCACCGCCGATGTGGTCGCGCATGCCGCCATTGGCCATGCCGCGCAGCGTTTTGACGGTCATCTCCATCGCCCAGTTGCTCTCGGATTCGCGGTCATTGCCCTTCCGCTCCGCCAGGATGCGATGAATGCGCATGAGCATGTTCAGCGTCGTCGGACGCGGAAACTTCGGCGCGCTGCCAAAACCACCTTCATGGTAGTCGAAGGAGCCGGAAAGATCATCGTAGGCCTTCTGCACCAGCGTCTCGTGATTGATGTCGTGCAGCGCGGTGTTTTCGTTGTCGAGGTGGTCCTGGAGTTTTTCCACCGAGCGCGCGGCACGTTCGTCGATGCCCTTGCGATCTTCCGTCCACACCTTGTGCAGTTCATTGAGCAGATTCTTAAACCCAATGCGCCCCGGTGTGTTCTCCGGCGGGTAATAGGTGCCACCGTAAAACGGCTTCAGTTCCGGCGTGAGAAACACACTCATCGGCCAGCCACCGTGACCGCTCGCCGCCTGCACATACGTCATGTACGTCAGGTCCACATCCGGCCGCTCTTCACGGTCCACCTTGATGGGAATGAAATTGTCATTAATGACTTTCGCCGTCTCCTCGTTCTCAAACGACTCGCGCTCCATCACATGGCACCAGTGGCAGGTCGAGTAGCCAGAGGACAGAAAGATCGGCTTGTCCTCAGCCTTCGCCTTCTTGAAAGCTTCCTCGCCCCAGGGCAGCCAGTTCACCGGATTGTGCGCGTGCTGCAGCAGGTAGGGCGAGCGCTCTTTGGCGAGAGCGTTGGTAAATTTGGGGGGCTGGCCGGTCGTATCGCTCATGGTTGGGGGTAATGAGATAACGTCCGCATGAGGGCCGGGGTTGCAAGGCGAAGCCTTGACCTTCCCTCACTCCACCTTCTTTGGCAGCATCTTCGCCACGACCCACAGCAGCGCTCCCACCACCAGCGCCAGCGCGGCCCAGAGCCAGGGGCTGCCTTTGCCAGAGGGGTGGCGTGGGTCGGCAGAGAAGCCGGGGAGCTTTTCTTCGTCGCCAAGGGTGGCAGCGACTTTGATCGCGGTTTCGAATTCAGGGAGCACGAGCTGGAGATCGTAGCGTGTGTAGGGGGCGCGGCGGTTGCCGTAGCAAAGGAACACAGGCTTGGTGTCGGGCACACGGAAGAGCAGCCGCACCACGGGATACAGGACGCGTGCGGAGGTGATCTGCAGTCGCGCATTGTCACCGTTGTCGGTGGCGAGACGGATCGAGCCAGCACGCGGCGCGGTGTAGAGGGACAGATGGAAGGTGCTGGAGAGTTGGCCGGGCCGGCGCTGCCAGTTGGCATTGCTCAGGATGCGTTCGAAATGACCCTGCTCCGTTTCATGCTGCTCGGAAACGGTGAGCGTGCGTGCAAACAAGGGTGTGGGAGAGTCGAGCAGCAGTTCGCTGGCGGGGAAGTTGGCAAAGGGCATCGTGATGTCCCATTTGGACCACGTCGGAGCCTGGGGATCGGTCACCTCGGCGATGGCGACGTCGAGTTCGCGCTCCACGCCCGGTTTGATGGCGATATACGGCAGTTGATGGCCATCGCGCACGACGCGCACATCGTGTAAATCGTTGGCCGTGCGTGCCAGTACTTCGGGCTCCACCTCCACCACGATCACCCCGGCTTCTTTGAACAGCACGGGCCGTTGGAAGGACCACGGGGAAACATCAATCGCGGGACCGACGTCGCCGGTGTCCGGTGCGGTGGCGGTTTTGCGGAAGGCGGTGTTGGCTTCGACGGCGCTGGCCGTGGCGGAATGGGCGGAAGCTTCACGCAGCTTGTCACCCAGCGCGGCGATGTCGTAGCGCGGCGCGGCAGCCTGCGCGTTGCCGATGAAGAGCTGCCATTCGCCAGCGGCATCGGCTTGAAACACAAGGGGCACTGGATATCGCGTGGCTTCGATGCTGTCGATGCGCAGCGGCGGGCTGTCGCCATTGCGAATGACGAATTCGACTTCGCGTGGGGTGGCGAGCTGATCTGCGATGATGTCGAGTTCTTCGACAGTGCGGCCTTCGTGCTGGAGGCGGAAGAGGCTGGCGTGAGCGCCCAGCAGGGTGGCTTCACGTTGAAACACCGGTTCTGGCGTGTGCAACCTGACATGGCCGAGCAGGAGATTGGCGCTGCCGAGATCGAGTTTGAGGTGCGTTTCGCCGGCTGCCTCAGTGCGGGCACGAATCGTCACCGGCTGCGCCAGAGTGCCCAATTCGGGCAGGTCACGCCGCACCTGTGCGCCGGTGAATGCCACGGGTGCGCTACGGGTGTCGTCGATGGTGATGCGCAAATGCGTCCACTCGGCAGGGACGCAGGTGAAGCGCAGGCGCTCGGTGCCGTTCTGGTGGCAGAGCAGTTCGTTGCTGGCGAGCGTCTGCCACAGGGTGCCGTCATGGCTGGCCTCCAGCGTGGCGGATTTGATGAAACCGGTGGCCTGTGTTTGCAGCAGCACTGCCGTGACCGTGCTGCCCGCAGGGGGTTGAAATTCGAGCACGGTGGTGCTTGGATTGAGAGTGGCTTTGAACGCGAGGGCATCCACCATCTCGGGCCGGGTGAGGCGTGGCAAAGCGATGATGTAGGGCGTTTCCACCCCGGCGGGACTGATGACGCGCAGGTCATGATACGCCGTGCCACCCGTCGTGCGCGAAGCATCGAGCAGCGCAGGTTCGAGCTCGAGACGCGTGAGGCCGGGCTGCATGAGGCGCACTTTTTGACGATGCGTCCAGGCGGCGAAGTCAGCGGCGCTGGCGACCGAGGCCAGGCACAGTGCGAAGAGCAGGGGATGCAGTTTCATGATTTGTCGTCGGTGAGGAAACGCTGATACAAGAATGAAGCCGCCAGCGCAATGACCGCCACCACCATCAGCGCGCCAATGCGGTAGATGCTTTCGATGTTGGCGAGATCGTGCAGGAACAGCTTCAGCAGTGCCACAGCCAGCAAACCGATGCCAGCATAGCGCGTGGGGGCGTTGCGCTGCCAAATGCCAATGATGAGCAAGACGAGTGCAAACAAAGCCCAGGCGATGGTGTAGGTCATGTCGCGGGCGAAGTTGCCGTCGAAGTCGAAGGTGATGGAACGCTGGCCCGCAGGCGTGAAGACATCCGCGATCTCGATGTTGAGCAGCAGAAAGAGCAGGATGCCACCGAGGGCACTGAACAGGCCGCGCAGATTGACCTTGTTCCAGCAATGCTGTGGTGGGTTGAGCCAGAAAGCGGCAGCGAACAACGCCAGCGCGGAGAGGCTGTAGGCATAGAGCTGCCAGTTGAGGATGGCCGTCGCACCACGCGTTTGATATTCCAGCACGGCGGGATTGAGCGCGAGACGGACGAAGGACGCGACCAGCAGCACCGTGCCCGTGCCACGCAGACCGGGATGTGGCACGCGACGGAAGAGCCAGCACAGCGCGGCACCTTCCAGCGCCCAGCCGAGCGTGATCCACTGCTTCTCAAACTGGATCGGGAAGATGAGCGTGATGAAAAACAACGCCACGCCTCCGAACCATGCGAGCTGGGTGAGACGTGCGGGATTGTCTGTACCGTGCTGCTTCAAAACCAAGACGAGACTCAGCAGCGGCGCGATGGTGAAGGCGACAGGCAGCAGTCCCATCATCTCATTCGGCCAGGTCTGACCCACGACACGATAGACGAGGCCAAAGGTGCCCAAACCCGCAGCGGCAGAGGCGATCCAGGGCAGCTTGCGTGGGGCGAACAACTTCTGAAACGCGATTGGGAATGCAGTGAAGAGCCCATAGAAACCGAGATACCAAAGCAACGGCGTGATGGCATGCTCAGCGCGGAAGCTTTGCTGATGCCAGGCCCACTCAAGCGCCAGCACACAACCGAGCGCGGTGGGTGCCAGCACGGAGATGCCGCTGATACGGGCAAGACCGAGCAGGAACACCGTGAGCAGCAGCGCAAGACCGAAGACCGGCGAGGGATCGGCCACCTGCAGATGCAACGTGGCGAGAATGAGCAACGCAAAGGGCAGCACCGCCGAACTGACTGGCAGCATGGACGCGAACTGAGCCTTGGGCTGTTTGCGCGAGAGGAAACTGCTGGCGATGCCAAACAGCACCGCGAATCCACCGAGGACAACAAGGAACTGGCTCAAGCTGCCCGTGGTGTTCGCCGGCAGACGGAACAACCACGCCCCGGCGGTGATGAGCGTGAGCGCTAGTGCGGCAAGCACCGGCACCAACGCGCGGGAGAAGACCGCCAGACCAATGATCAGCAGATCGACAAGCAAGATCGCCGGCCAGAGCATGAGGCTGATCGAATCCAGACACAGCACCGGCATGAACAGCAGCACGAGCGTGATCACCGGCGTCCAGCTCATGAAGAGCGTAGAGGACTGTTTGCGGCGCTGCCACAGCACGGCAAAGGCGGTGTGCAGCAGGCCAAAGCCGAGATAGATGCCGAGCGCGTATGACAGCAGTTCAGCATTGAGTTTCGTCGTGGTCCAGATCGAAAGATGCAGGAAGGTCAGCGTGGCGATGATGCCTTGAGCCATGGCTACCCGCGGTTGCTGCCACACAATGAGCATCACGACGGCATTGATGCCGAGCACGAAGGTGTAGAGCAGTGTGGGGCGTTCGGTGATGGCCCCATAGGCAAGGAAAATGAACGCGGCCAGGAGCGCGCTGCCGCACAGGGCGAGCGCCGCTCCGGCGGGGTAGGCATCGTCATCCTCACGCTGCCGCGACCACCAGGCAGCGAGCATGAACAGCATGGCGAAGCCCAGCAACACGCTCACCGGAATCCATGTGGCTGATCCGAGGGCATACTGGGAGGAGTCGAAGAACTTCACCATCCAGCCAGACTGCATGAAAATCGTGCCAGCAGCTGCCAGCGCGGTGAGATGCAGCCAGCGTTTGTGTTTGGCGACGGCCAGCACGCCGATGTCGAGCAAGGCGATGTAACTGAACAGCCCGCCTGGATTATCCTGACCGGTGGAGCAAAGGATCGGTGTCAAAAAGCCTCCGAGCATGCCAAGCACCGCGACGACCTGCGCCTCCATGCGCACGGCGAGCAGGAAGGCCGCAGCAGTGATGAGCGTCATCATGCCGAAGGTCACCAGCGCATGATTGAACGGCGGAATGTGATACATCGCATGGGCGGCAAAAGTCACACCGTAGAGCACCACAATGCCGGTGGCGCAGAGGGTGTGCGCGAGCGTGGCATACGGTTTGCGGCGCTGGAGCACGACCCCCGCACCGACGAGCGCTGCGCCGAGGACAAAACCAATCGCGGTGCGCAGTTCGGGGGAAATCCAGCCGCGCTCGATGCTGAGCTTCACGAAGAAGATGATGCCAAGGAACAAGGCCAGCCCGCCGACCCACGCGAAGAGCTTCGCGCCCATGAACTGTTCGAGAGAAATGCCGGGAGCCGGGGCGGGGCGGAGATTGGGTTCGACAGACGTGCTCAAACCCGCAGGACGGGCAGGGGGAGGTGGCGTCAGTGGTTTTGCGACAGCAGGTTCGGATTGAGGAATCGGCGGCGGTGCAGCACGGGAGGCGGCAAAGACTGCTTCAGCCGGTTGAGCTGACGCAGGCATGGCGATAGTTTCGGGCGCTGCCACGGCAGCAACTGGAGTCTTCTGCGCCGGTGTCAGTTTGTCCAAGGCTTCGAGCGCCTCCATGCGCTGAATCATCCGCGCCTCGCGTTCACGCAGTGCACTGATTTCTGCGGCCAGTTCCTCCGTGCGTCGGCGTGCCTTGATGGCGGAGACGAGGGCGATGATGGGCATGCTGAGCACCGCGCCGCCGATGATCAGGAAAAGGAGAAAAATGATTCCGTCCATAATGCTGCGTATTCTCTCAGGATCAGCGGACAAGGGAAATTGATATTTCCAGGTGGCATCATTGATAAAGCGTATAGCCTTTCCTCGGCATGAACGTCCATCACCTTGAACTCTTCTACTATGTGGCACGTCACGGCGGCGTGAGCGCGGCGGCACGGGCCATGCCCTATGGCATTCAGCAGCCAGCCATCAGCGCCCAGATTCTACAGCTCGAAGACGCATTGGGTGTCACCCTGTACCAGCGGCGGCCGTTCCAGCTCTCGCGGGAAGGACAGACGCTCTATGATTTCATCGCGCCATTCTTCGGCGGCCTGGCGGAGATGGGCGACCGCCTGCGTGGCGGCGGTGAAAACCGGCTGCGCATCGCTGCTGCAGAGGTCGTGCAGCGGGACTACCTGCCGGAACTTTTTGTGCGCATGCGGCGGCGGGTGAAGGGGTTTCATTTCACCCTCACGCATGGCAGGCAGCATGAGATCGAGGCCCTGTTGGCCGGGCAGGAGGTGGACATTGGTTTCGGCACGCTGATGGAAAAAACAACGGCCAACATCGAGTCGCGCGAACTGCTCCGGCTGCCGATGGCTCTGCTGGTGCCCAAGCAGAGCGGCATCACGAAAGCCGAACAGATTTTTGCCAAGGACCGCATCGACCTGCCGCTCGTGGCCTTGGAGGCCCGGGATGTGGTGTCGCGCTCATTTCAGACCGCTCTGCGTCAACGGGGTCTCGAATGGCTGCCAAGCCTCGAAGTCGGCAGCCTCGATCTGGTGCTGCGCTATGTGATGGAAGGATTCGGCGCGGGACTGGTGCTTTGCCATCCACGCTTTGAGTTGCCCACAGAGGTACGCGTGCTCGCGCTGGATGATTTTCCACCGCTGTGTTTCGGAGCGCTGTGGACGGGGCGGCTCTCGCCACTGGCAGAGGTCTTCCTCGCGGAAGCCACGGCGCTGGCCGGTGAACTGGCTGTATAAAGTCTGCGCAGCCCGGTGGAACTACCAACTCAATCCCTTGGCAGATGACCGATCACGCGCGGTTGACCTGATCCTTCCCACAGCATCAGGGCGTAGCCTTTGTCATCATCCGAATCACCGACGTAAAACAGCCGTGGCTTGCCACCCACCTCACAGGCACAGAAGCCGTCCGCGTGGTCCAGGCCGTCCACAATGATCTCGGTTTTGTTCAGCGCGTGAGACATGGCGTCGAGCTGGTCTTTGGTGGTGGGCAAGTCGCCTGAAGTCGGTGAGTAGAGAGGTTTGGCGGGCATGGGCGTGCGCAGAATGGCCGCCATGTGGTGCCCACGAAGCTGCGCATAGATCCATTTTCCGGCAGGGGCCACATGCTCCAGCGCCAGACTGCCACCGTTGGCTTCATCCGTGTTTAAAATGCCAAGAGGCGCAATCCGTGCAGCGACGAGTGTTCCCAGCCGTTCCGAGCCGGCATCATCATCCACCTGGATGCCACCCTCCCACAGATCGCTGTCCGAGATGAAAAATAGACGTCCATCGGCGGAAAACACCCCGCCGCTCGCATCATCCCCCACACGCCGGCAAAAAATCGACAGAAAGGCATTCTTGGCGCCCGGCTTGCGGCCATAAAAAAGTCCCGGGCTCGTCGCATCGGCGGTTTCATTGCCGGTGACAAAGAGACAATCGGTGAGCGGCGTTCCGGGCACCGTGGCCACGAACAAATCGGTGGCATTCATTGCAGGTGCGGTGGCGCAGACGTGCTTGACCGGAGTGGCGGCACCGGGAGTCCACACCCACACGCCGTTTTTCGCCAGAAACAACGCCTCGCCCTCGCTGCCTGCGGCCACGCTGGCAATGCTTTCGTCCTTCAGTTCCGCTGGCAGTGGGGCCTGGGTGATCTTTCCCGTGGCGATGTCCACCTGCGCCAGACCGGAGCCCACACTGTCGCCAAGGGCGATCGTCACCGTACTGCCGTCTTTGGAGAAGAACGCCTCATTGGCCACGCTGGGCTGCAGCGCTGGAATGAATGCCAGGGAAACACTAAGAAGCAGCACTGGAAGTCGGGAGAAGCTCATGGTGCACGGCTTAAATCAATCTGCCAGCAAGTCAATTGCCAACGCGTGTCAATGCGGTGCCATTTGGGCCGCAGGTAAAATTCCTGAAATAAAGCCGCCGCCGGTGCATCTTATGAAGCGTTCTCCATTCACACTCATACCAGCCATGAAAAAAGCCATTCTTCTCGCCCTCGCCGCCGCCACCGGTCTTGCCCTTGCCAGTGATTTCCCCAAAGGCAGCCCAGAATTCAAAGACAGCAGCACCTACGCACTGAGCGCCGCTAAAAAGTCTGGCAAACCGGTCATCATGGTCTTTTCCGCCGCATGGTGCCCGCCCTGCCAGGCCATGAAAAAGGAAGTCTATCCCAGCGAAGCGGTGAAAGCCTTTCACGACAAATTCGTCTGGGCCTACATCGACATTGACGATGAGCGCAACGAACGCGTTACCAAAAAATTCGGTGTCAGCAGCATTCCGCACATCGAATTCCTCGATGCCGAAGGCAAGGAGATCGACAAGCAGATCGGCGGCACCTCTTCGGAGGATTTCGCCAAGAAGCTCGCCACCATCCTGGCCAAGGTGAAAAAATCCTGATCGCGATGTGCTTTCGGAGCCGGGGTGGTCCCGGCTCCTCAAGGCTGTTTAGATTTGTGAATACGCTGCAGGCACCAACACGATGTTGGTGATGCGTGACACGATTTCCTTGTCCGTGAATCCGGGCGTGGTCTTGAGCTTGGTCCACTCGGGATCGACCCGGAAAGTGTTCCAAGCCTGGTCCTTCGCTGCGGCATCGCTGAAGCTCAGCATGTAGGTCAGGTTGGGCATCAGCGGGCCCACGATGGTCTCGCCGAAGAAGACGGCGTTGAGGCCGCTGCGCTTGAAGATCGCCAGCTCGCCGATGTTGAACATTTCGATCTTCTTCCTGGCCGTCTTCTCGCTGGGGCTCTCATAGATGCGGAGCTGGTACACCTGGCTGCCCTTGGCCGGTACCGCCATGGCGGGCATGCCTGCGATGCCCTGCGTCAGCCAGCTTTCGACACGCTCATAAACGACATCCGTCGCCGGCACATCAAGGTAAGCCGCGCCCTGCTGTTGCAGCACAGCATCTGCCAGCAACTCCGTGCTCTTGGCCAACTGATCCAGCGAGCTGAAGCGCAGCACGACATACACCACGGCTGTCGCCTCCGGCTTCTCCGGCAGGAAAACCCCCACATTGCGCACGCCGAGACGGTTCAGGGCCGGGATCGCCGCGTCCTTCAGGTAGGCCTCCAGCACGGCCTGCTTCTCGGGGCTTTTGAGCGTGTACTTGCGGATTTCAAAAGACTCCCGCGCAGCGCTGCCCGACGACTCGGCAGCATTCAGGTTTTCGATGGCACCGACGAGCCCGCTAGCGGCCACGGTGGATTTGATAAAAGTGCTTCGGGTCATGAGGTGTGGGAATGAAGGTTGGTTGGTCGATAAAAAATGATCAAGCTCAATTCAGGACGCACTGCGTCTAAAATCGCACCTCAGCCCACCTTCGCCAGCGCCCCAGCCAAGGCCGCATAGCTCTTCTTCGCGGCAGCGATGGGTTCATAGCCCGGCTTGCTGAAAATCTGACCGCTGACCTCCACTACGACGGGGCCGTGGTAGCCATGCTGTTTGAGGGCGGCGAAGTACTTCACGTAATCGGTGCGTCCTTCACCGGGCAGCAGGAACTGGAACTTCGCAGGTTCACCGACCGAGTCTTTGACGTGGATGAACTTCGTGCGCGGCAGCAGCAGCTTCATGCTTTCCTCCATGTCGATGCCTTGCAGTTCAAAGTGGCTGTAATCATAGGCCACCTGGATGGCCGGTGACTTCACCTGCTCCAGCAGCCAGAGCAGGCGCTCCGGAGAGTTCACCGCACTGTTCACGTGGGCTTTGAGTGCAATCGTGGTCTGCACCTTTTCCGCCTTTTCTGCCCAGGACTGCAGACGCTCGGCCATGCCGGTCTTCTGCTGCTCCCAGGTCGCCGGTTTGCCACCGAGCACCGTCTCGATGATGGGCGGTTGCGCGGCATTCATGTCGCGCGCCACCTGCGCCGCATCGTGGATGCTTTGCAGGTTCAGCGCATGCGCCTTGTCATCCGCCGTGAGGCTGAGGTTCACCATCAGGCAGGGCAGGTCCAGCTTCAGCGCCGCGAGCTGCTGCGCCGCCTCGGCCCGTGCCGCCGCCGTGAAGACCTTCGGCTCGGAGGGAAACCCTGGATTCAAAGCCAGCTCGACATTCGCATAGCCGATCTCCGCGCAGGTCTTCAGCGCCTCATTCAAAGGCAGCGTCTTCATGCCATAGAGGCTGAAGCCGAGACTGACCCCGCCCGGCGCTGCTGCTTGTGCGAGATGTGGCAGGGCGGCAAAGCCCAGGACGGAGTTCAGGAAGTGGCGGCGTGTGGGCATGAGGAATTCGGGTTGGGTGGTGCGGTCAGCAAAAGAGTCAGAAATTGGATTCCTTGCACGAAGAATCGTTCACATCACCAGCTCTGAAGGCCAGCGTGTTTTTCGCGTTGTCCGATGGTTTGGTGAGTTTGGTGACGTAATTCAGGCGATGAGCCGTCTGCCTCATGCGACCAAACCAAAACCCCTGAAGCGGGTGCATTGCGCACTCTTCGCGGCCCTGTGCATGGCTGTGACACTGCCTGCCGCTGAGACCGTCCCGCAGGCGCTGCCGCCTGGCGATGATGGCGCAATTCCTCGCACGGTGAACATGGAGGACTTCGAAGCTCTCGTCACAAACTCCCCCTTCACCCGCTCCCTCGGCGTTTCGGATTCACTCATCCTCACGGGGGTTGCGCGTTTCGAAAAAGAGGTCTTCGCCACGCTGCTCGACACCAAAACCTTTGAGTCGCACGTCGTCTCCAAAACGCCCAATTTTCTGGGATGGCAACTCGTTGGCGTGGGCGGTCATACCGCCGCGATCGAGACCTGGTCGGCCAAGATCCAGGTTCCCGGGGGCGAGGTCATTTCCGTCCGCTACCAGAAGCCACCACCCAAACCCGCCCGCACCAAATCGGGTGGCAGTGTTTCCGGCGGAGCCGCTCCGTCCTTGAGTTCGGCCCAGATGAACGAGGCGAAAGCAGCAGCCGTAAACTACAAGGAAGGCTTCTCATCCGACGGCTACCCTAAGGCCCCACCACCGGAGATGGTCGCCAAACTCGGGCGCCTCAGCACCTCCCAGCGCGAGACCATCAATCAACAAATGTTCGGCCTCCGCAACCAAGGCCTCGGCCTCGACGAACGCCGCAAAATTTATGAGGGCTTGGTAGAGCGGTCGTTGCAGGGGCGGTGAGTCTTCCTCACTTCGACAGCGCCTTGGCTGCCGCATTTTGAAACGCCTCGCGCACCGGGCTGGCGTCGCTGTTGGGGAAGTTCGCGCGCTGCACCATCAGCACGTAGATGACCTCCTTCTTCGGATCGATCCATGCCTGCGTGCCCCAGGCACCACCGTGACCAAAGGTGCCGGGCGAAAGCATTTGCGCGAGACCTTCATGCGGCTCCTTCAGCACGCAGGTGCCGATGCCCCAGCCGTAGTTCTTGCCGCGACTGCCGAACTCCGCTTTCTGGAAGAAGCCGCAGGGCAGATCGCCCGTGTGTACCGACGAGAGAATCTTCACCGCCTCGGGAGTCAGGATGCGTTTGCCATCGAGCGTGCCGCCATTGAGCAGCATCTGGCAGAAGCGGGTGTAATCCTTCGCGCAGGAATACAGGCCGCCATTGCCCTGGGGTGGGCGTCCGCGTTTCCCGAAGTCGCCGCGTGGCGGCACGGCTTCCAGTTTGCCGGTCTCCTTGTTCTTCGCATACCCCGTGGCAACGGTGCTCCACTGCGCATCCGTCGGATAAAAAGTGGTGTTCGTCATGCCGAGCGGATCAAAGACGCGCTTCTGCAAAAATTCGTCGAACGTCATCCCGCTGATCACTTCCACGATGCGGGCCGCCGCGTTGATGCCGGACTGGCAGTACTGCCATTTTTCGCCGGGCTCGTATTGCATCGGCGTCGCCAGCCAGATGGGAACCAGATCCCCGAGTGTGTGCGCTTCCTGCGCCTTGGCACCGCTCGCCTCGCCCAGTCCCGAGGTATGCGTCAAAATCTGCGTGATCGTGAGATTCGCCGGCTTGCCCGCAGGCGTTTTCAGCGCGGCGAATTCTGGAAGGTGCTTCGCCACCGGATCCGCAATGTTCAGCTTCCCCTCGTCCTGCAGCATCATGATCGCCACGCCAGTGACCGGCTTGGTCATCGAGGCAATCCAGCCCATCGAGTCCACGCTCATCGGTTTCTGCTTTTCGATGTCCGCCATCCCGCTCGCTTCCAGATGCAGCAGCCCCTCCTTGTTTGCCACCACCGTGACCGCCCCCGCCACTTCACCCTTGGCGATCATCTCCCGCATCGCCTCGCCAATGCCAGGAAGTTTGGGTGTGTCTGCGAAGGCGATTGACGAAAGAAGGAAAGGAAGGAAGAGCGTGCGCATGGGTTGAGGGCTGTTAAACGGAACTACGACACCAATGTTGCCGAGTTAGACTGAGGTCATTTTCGGAGGTCACTCAAAAAGCGGCGGCAGGTTCCTCGCGCCATGCAGGACCCGCAGCACTTCGATTTCGTCGTTCAGTTCGCGGTAGAACAGCAGATACGTCGGATACTGGTCTGCGGGGAGGAATCGGATGCCAGCAAAGCGTGGGGCGCTGAAGCGAGGGCGAATGCCAAGGCCGGGATGCAGCGCGAGTCGCTCAGCGGTGTCCAAAATGTTCTCGCGAACCGCCTCAGCGGCCATGGGATTGTCTTGGATGATTTGGCTGGTGATCTCTTCAAGATCAGTCACTGCCCGTGGATTGAAGACAACGGTCTTCATGCCTGCTTCCGCCGCAGTTCCGAGACAGGCACACGTCGTCCGGGATTCAGAAGTGCTTCATCCAGCAGGGATTCAAGTGCCTGGCTGGCGCGGTGCCCAAACACCGTCTGAATCGCGGCTTCCACGGCGGAATCCACGGAGCTGAACTGACCGCTGGCAACTTGTTCGCGCAGCAGTGCTTCGGCGGGAGCGGTGAGGGTCGCGGTCATGGTGCAAAGCTATCTCTGGCAGCACACGAGGCAAGCGGACAAATCGCCGCAGCGTTACCATCTTGAAATAAGCCCCGCACTTGATCTGCCCCCGGAGTTTGAGCCAGTTTCTATGAGAGTCTGGCAGTGGCTAACGGCTTGGTTTGGGTGTTGTGTTTGGTTGGGGGAACTGCGTTGCCTTTCGGTTGACGGAGCGTAGCGG
>Ga0164296_1000272_pt1 | contig 64988 bp, 56 predicted proteins | sample GEODES057metaG_FD_113533 | JGI IMG/M metagenome (GOLD analysis project Ga0164296, IMG submission 113533) | Dystrophic lake water microbial communities from Trout Bog Lake, Wisconsin, USA - GEODES057 metaG | ecosystem: Environmental > Aquatic > Freshwater > Lake | place: USA: Trout Bog Lake...
AACTACCAGCCATGGGATATGTTGCGCATCCAGTTCAACGACCAGGCAACTGACAATGAGGACAATGCATGGGATGCGGTACGTCCGTCAGGTCCATCAGGCATGAACTTCTATGCATGGTCAGCCGATGAGAAGAAGATGGCCATAGATGGTCTGCCATATGCTGACGGCAAGGTGATACCACTGGGTCTTACCAGCGGCTATGCCCAGGACTTCATCATGAAGGTACAGGGCTATGACGTACCGGCAGGCGGCCAGGTTTACCTGCACGATAAGCTGCTGAACCAGTACACGAAGCTGACAGACGGCATGGAATACCGGTTCACGATCACATCGGACAAGGCAACGCAGGGCGACAACCGCTTTGAGCTGCGCCTGGGCCCTGTGGAAGCAGCTAAGGTAAATGGCCTGGATGTGACGATGACGCCAAACCCGGCAACCGATATGGTGAACATCGCGTTCACATCGGGCAAGCCAGGCGAGACGAAGATCCGCATGACAGATGTATCAGGCGTAAGCGTTTACAACAAAGACCTGGGCATCCAGCAGCAGGGTAGTGTGAACATACCACTGGACAACTTTGCGGCCGGCATCTACATGGTAGAGCTGACCAATGGCGACCAGAAAGTAGTTCAGCGCCTCGTTAAGGAATAAATAGATATTTTGAACTAAATGACAAAGGCCGGATTTTCCGGCCTTTGTCATTTAGTTTACGGGTATCTGGCAGATATTTATTGAACCGCTGATAAAATATTCTATTTTGCATACTACCTGTTGTCGTCAAAAATGGTTGCCTGTATGCCGCGCCTGATAAAAATATTTACGCTGTCATTTGCGGTCCTGATCACAGGCATTTTCTCCTGGCGATACACGCGCACGGCGGATTCGTTTCACGGCGATGCATTGGGGTACTATCTTTATTTGCCTTCCGCTTTCATCTATCATAACCTGGATGCGCCGGACAGTGTGGCGGGAGAAGCAAATATCTCTCCGGGCATAAGGTGGTACCTCGATCAGCAGAAACAGAACGTTACTCCCACGGGGCGCCACCTGGTTCAATATACTTATGGTGTGGCGCTTATGGAGTTGCCATTTTTCCTGGCAGCCCACGGATACAGTAAAATGTGTGGTGGAACTGCAAATGGGTACACGGGGGCATATAACAGTATGCTGAAGCTGTGCGGTTTTTTTTACGTGTTGCTCGGTCTTCTTGCGCTGTACAGAGTGTTGTTGAACTATTTCAGTAAGGCGGTTTCACTGTTTACGGTGTTACTTATTTTTTTGGGTACTAACCTATTCTGGTTTTCCATTTTTCAGTCTGGGATGGCGCATGTATTCCTGTTCTTTTTGTACGCAGCATTGCTGTTATCTACAATAGTCGTGCATCAGTCGCCATCTGTTCGCAATTTCATTTTTTTGGGCTTTATCATCGGTCTGATTACTGTTATCAGACCTGTTGATGTGATTTGCATTCTCATTCCACTTGGTTTCAGCGTATACAATAAGCAAACCCTGGCGGAGAAGTGGATATTTTTAAAAGAGAACCGTGTTAAATTGGCAATCGCTGCATGCGCGTTTATTTTGCCGTTGCTGCCACAGTTGGCTTACTGGAAAATGATGACCGGGCACTGGATCTATTATAGCTATGGCAGCCAGGGTTTCAATTGGGCGCACCCGAAAATAAAGGAGGGATTGTTTTATTTTTTCAATGGCTGGTTTCCTTACACACCGGTGATGGCGTTTTCCATTATAGGTCTCCTATTCTTCCGGCGCATGCGGCCGTGGATGTCAACGATCTGCATCCTGCTGCCGGCCTATATCTATATTATTTATTCGTGGTATTGCTATAACTATATTAATGGGCTTGGCTCAAGGCCCATGATACACATGTACCCGTTGCTCGCTATTCCTTTGGCAGCATTGATAGAATATATAGCCCGGGCCAATGTCGCCATCAAGGGGGCATTCCTGCTTGTGATCTGTTTTTTTACAGCGCTTAATTTTTCTTATTCCGTTCAACAACAGAAAGGTATACTTGCCAGCGACGAATCGAATATGGCGTACAACTACCAGATATTGTTCAGATCTACGTTGCGGTACAAGGATCTGGTTACCCGCGATCTGGCTGAGCGGCAGCCGGATACTACGCGTCTTGCCAACATGGGTATATTGTTGGAGCATGCGTTCAAAGATTCACTCTCTCTGAAGTTCATACGGGATAGTGCGACTGACAGATTTGTTTACTGCATGGATACAGAGCAGTATTTAATGGTCGATTCCATAGTTTATGATGCAAAGAAATTTGCAGGAGCTACATGGCTGAAATGTAGCGGGGGATTTCGTTACACGGAATGTCCGGGATATTACAAACATAAGTTGGTGCTGGAGGTGCCTGGTAAGACATTGAAGATCTGCAAGATCGACAATAAGATATACAAGCCATCCGATACTGCCCGTGGTGCTTTCGGGCTGGAGCACTGCCAGGTCAGCTTATGGGGCACGGTCTATTTTTTTACCAAGGTTCCCAAAGGCATTGTAACTGGTGATAAAGTGCGTGTCTATGTCTGGAACGAAGCCGGCACTGAATTATTTGTTGACGGGATCAGGCTGGAAGCATACAGGCCGAAGTGATCACGACATTCGTAGAAAAGTCAATTTGCTTTCATCAAGGCAACTTGCCCATAGGGGAAATAGGTAATTCTCTCTTTTAGCGTTTTACAGTAATCGGAAAATATTTTGCCCTCGTACGTCCCGGATTTTTGGGTATAAACGACTACGATTCGCAAATGTTTGCCGCCGTCGAATGCAACGGAGGAGTGCAAAGATCCAAAAGGGTAATCCTGATGAACTTCCTGGGGAAGGATTTCTGCCTGGTAATTATCCGGAAGAAAGATATCGGTAGTGTCTCTGCATTGATAGGTTTCGGATAACACAAAGGGTTCTGTGCGCTCAGTTTTTTTCGGAAGCTCATTGCTGATTCTAAAAACATTCGGCTCCAGAAACATTCGGTTGCCTGTGTGGGTGATATTACCATTACCAACAAAGGTCACATGCTCAAACATCGTTGGCAGGCCGCCACAAACGTCTTTCTTAATGCTGTAAGAGTCTGTTCTATAGGTAGGCAATGCCAGCATGAGCGCCTTGTGGCGCTCATTATGATCCTCCAAATTGCTTGCGGCTGGACCGAACATATCGCCGGAATATACCAGTGTTGCCTCTCCGCGTAGTGAATCATGTGCATCAATATTCACAACCGCATGTTTTGCCAGGAAATTTTCACGTTGGGTATAGACCGGCGTATGCACTAAATGGCCGCCATCAGGGGCCAGCAGCAGCACATTTTTATCTGAAGTAAAGCCAGACAGAAACCCGGATGGCAGGATCTTGGATGTGCATTCCAGCCAAATGGTGTCGTTGCCGTCTGGTACGCACAATATCATGTGGTTGAAAGCCGAAGGGCTCGCAAAGTCTGGTTGCAATGAATGCCAGTGTCCATTCCCTCCGCATGCAAGGGTGAGGTAAGACGTTATACCTGCCTCTTTGAGCATTGCGTGCATATAATTGCTCAGATCTTTACAGTCGCCATATCCTTTTTCGGCAACAAATGCAGCCGGGTGTGCCTGCCAGCCACCTATGCCCAGATATATTTGCAAGTAGCGGGTAGTTTCCTGGAGGTGCGTATATAGTATACTCGCTTTCGATCTTACTGAGGTGCAGGTGTCCGAAAGGTCATGTATCTCTTTTCTTGTCTTCTCGGATAAGTCGATACGATGGTCATTCATTTGGAAGGCCAGTTTGCCCAAGCCTTGCCACGTGCTGATGTCTTGTTCGAATTCATTGATCCGGCACGTAGCCACGCCCAACAAAATATGTGGCCCGATCAGATTTGCCGGGGTATATTCATCGTGTTCGGGCCGTGCTGCAATGCTGTCAAAATCTGCGAGCAACGTTATATTGTCGCCGTCGTCTTTCATACGGGGTTCTAAGTTTGTGTTCAGGCACTTGTAACGGAGGCCAATCTTTTTTGGACACGTGAAGATCAGCTTTGCTGCCTGAATGGCGCATTCAGGGTTAGTTTGTGGTAAAAACGCAGGTATTAAATAGGTGGTCTTGATCGAGTACGTTATGTCATATACACACGTGTACGGATATTGATCACAGGGAAACGAACAGACTTTCGTTCGCAGATTGTCGTAAAACGTATTGCTAGAGCTAAGCCCGATGTCGAGGATGTCACTTTTTTTCATGATCGACAGCCTGTGCCCGTCTTCGTCATAAAGCACCGCACCTACCGATTTTATTTCCTCAAGGTCTGCATTATAAGACTCCTCGAAAGGTGCATATTCCTTGCCGCGTTTGTTTAGTATCGTAATAGCTTTGTGCTCAACTACCAGCACTTCATTTGGGGCTGTGACCTCAACCGATAGCGTATAATCCCGGACAATGGCATTTGCGTTCTTTTTGAGCGATTCTGGTATCTTACTTACTGCCAGGTTTTCATTGTCGGCGAGGCTATGGAGAGCGGTCAGCAGCAAGGCTGTTGTAACTATAATGCTTGGGTATATTCGCATACGGTCATTGTTTTTTGAAGATCAGCATCCTATTGTTATCATCTATCACTTGCTGAAAGAATCCTCTGAGTGTTTCAAAATAATTTTTGCTGTAAACTGTGTTGTTGATGTCGAGTGATGCATTGAGTGTATAAGTATGCGCCGCAGGATAATAAGCGTCGCTACGCAGGTAGTGCATGGCTCCTTGTTCATAGTCCAATTCCATTGGACTGCTTACCGTATCGGGATTTATGTTCTCAGGCAGAACCATGGTAAAATGATAGTCCATTTGTTCCTGGTAGGGAAATTCTACCGGTTGAACGCGCTTGGATCCTTTCAAAGGGTTTTCGTCAAAAAATGGGGTCATTGTCGACTTAATAAAGAATGTTTTTGACTTTGCATTAATGTTCAGCCGGCATTTATAATGTACGATCAGTGGCGTATCAGGGTTATTTTCATTGTCGGTGCGGGTATCTATAAGCGTGATGTTGTCGGGAAGCATTTGCTTGAATTCGTCGGTCCTGTCACTTTGTTCCTCTTTTTCTTTTGCCCATTTCTTACGCATGTTCATGGAGCCGAATTTTCCGAATTTTCGCACAATTTCCATTGTTGCAGACGTGTCTGTTACGTCAGATATTTTTACGACGTTAATGGTTTTTTCTCCTATGACCTGTGGTGTAAGATAGACTCCGGTGCCTTTTTCCGCTACGATCCAAGAGTAGCCATTGTAGCAATGATTGGGGAGGATGCCTGCGGTATTATTCCTGTCAGTTGCGTCCAGTAGCATATAGCTACTGTCGATGTTTACTGCGCAAGCAAGGTAGTCGATGTTGAAGTATATGAGAAAATCTGGTTCAGCCGATTCGTGTTCCGTTGATGTAATGACTATTGGATGAGCGTCTACGCCAGCTTTAGCCAACATTGCTGTAAGCAAAAGGTTAATTTCCCACTCATCTCCTTTTCGCGCTTCGAAAATTCTGGAAAGTTGCGGCTGTGACAGGCTCCTTTTTTCGCTATTGGCTACATTAAAATTGTCTCTTACGTATTTATACACAACATTCGATATGTCGTATTTTGTCATTCCCGGTTTTACCAGTGAGTCCAGTGCAGGTTTAAAGAATTGATTCTGTCCCTCAATGATTTGTTTGAACATGCCCTGCCACATAGACTTGTTCAAATGCTCCCAACTGTCGATATACTGTGTGGTAAATGTGTAGTAATTGTAGCCTACAGTCCGGCTGTTCAAACGAAGGTGTAGCCGCTCAATATTGTTCTCAGCGTTGTAAACAAAATTTTCATGACTTATCGCAGCAATATTCCGGCGAATCCAGAAGGCACTTCCGTCGCCAGAGCCAGAACTTTTGTACATGCAAAAATTTTCGTCGCTCTTCTCCATACTTTCTTTTTTGTAGAAGATCTTAGCTTCAGTGGCGGTATGTTGATTTGCTGAAAAGGAATAACCTTCCGGAAAGACGATCCCGAAATCGCTTTCAAGTTTTGGATATTTTTCCTGGATCAGCCATGTGTACATCGTTTTGCCGTGATTGTTGACAATCTGATAGGTATAGTCGATGACAGAACCTACGCGAACCGAAGGCATGGAAAAGCTCACCTCGTATAGATTTTTGATGATGCCTTTGTTCAACAGATCCTGTTTAGTCAATTTGTCTTCTGCAATTTTGCCATCTTTCAAATTGTATGTTGTGGCTTTTATTTCCTGAACATAGTTTTTATCGTCTTCACTTGTCGTCGTAAGGTGAAGGTCGCCAAGGCTTGTGGCATCATCTTTTAGTATTTTGATGATCTTTCTGACGTATGTGGTTTGCTTGAGCACGCCCTTTTCATCTTCTACCAGCGTAAAAGTATTTTCGTACAATATGACGGCACTTGCATCGGGGTCTATACTGTATGAATTGGTTTCCAGGTGTTTTTTATAAAAGTCCTGGTCGAAGTCTTTAGCGGCGCATGAAAATGTGAATACGATCGTGATCAGGAGGAGGAGTGATCTGCAGCTATTCATTGTGGGTACTTTTCTTAACACAAATATATTGCAATCAATCGTTTTCTGGTAGTGCTGCATGGAAGTAGAGTAATGGATTTTTTGGGTATTTTGCATGTAAATTTTTTTCTATGAAGCGTCTGAGTTTTGCGTACATAATTTGTATTTTATTTGCCGGAAAGGCTTGTGCGCAGAACATTATTGTGGGTACCTATAACCTTAGATACGACAATGCGGGTGACACGGGTAACCGCTGGGTGAATCGTGCACCGGTAATTGAATCTATGATCCGGTTCTATGATTTTGACATCCTCGGCACCCAGGAAGGACTCATCAATCAACTGGAAGATCTGAGCAGGGCTCTGCCGGCATACGACCGCTATGGAGTGGGGCGTGACGATGGCAAGGATGCGGGAGAACATTCTGAGATATTTTACAGGAAGAGCAGGTTCCAATTACTGGATCACGGGGATTTCTGGCTGTCGGAGACGCCGGATAAGCCTACGCTTGGCTGGGACGCTACTTGTTGTAAGCGCATCTGCTCATGGGTAAAATTAAAGGATAAGAAGTCGGGCGATAAGCTGTTTTGCTTTAACGTGCACTATGATCACCAGGGAGAAATTGCGCGAAGGGAGAGCAGCAAGCTGATCCTCCGTAAGATCGGCGAGATAGCCGGCGACAACCGTGTGATACTGACCGGCGATCTCAATGGTGGCCACAACACTGTATGTTACCAGACGCTGGCCACTTCGGGATCGTTGCTGGATACATATGATCGCGCCCCTTTCCGCTACGACAATAACCCGTCTTTCAACGGCTTCGGTAGCAAGGTTTCAGGTTTTGATGTGATCGACAATATTTTTACATCAAAGCACTTTACGGTAAAACGATGGGGTATCATCGGCGATACCTATCATGGGAAGTACCCGTCAGATCATTTTCCCGTATTGGCGGAGATCGATTACTGATCGTTGGCATCCTGCTTCCCTTATTCGGGCCTATGGCTGCCTGAGCAACAGTGTGATTGGCTCTCGCAGTCTTTAGTTCTCTGGTTTTGTTTGCTCGTTTTCATTTGCACTGACGGGTCCAAAATGTGTTGCCGGTAGCCATTTAAAGTGGTTCGATGATGGTGACAGCTATTAGTGGCCCGGCTAATATTGATCAGTGGTAAGGGTATGCTTACCTGTTATTTTTGCTAAAAATGTTGCTATGAACACAGATGCGGAAGAGCCCCGTGCCGGCTATTTTTTTATTGGTATCTTATTGGTGTCTCTGGTGGTCATTGTTACCGGGCTGGTTCTGTATCTGAAACACATCCACCAGTTCTGAGCAGTCAGCGCTGCAGGTTCTCCTTAACGCGGTACTTTACGATCCGGGCGACCAACGACAAGGGGAGCGGCTTGTTCATCGGGAATTGAATTGATCCTTTTGCGTGTTTGTATGGCGCCAGCTCATTTTCAAATGCCTCCACTCCAGACCCCCGGGGATAAAAACCGATGTGGTTTTTGAATGCTGCATACCAAACCAGCATGCCATTTTGTTTGAAAGCTGGGATACTGTAGCTGATCAGTTCTTCCGCACCTGGCGCTGCCTTTTTGATCGTTTCCCGCATTTGTTCCAGCAACGTCTGTATTGTCGGTTCATGCGAAGCGATATATTCGTCAACGGTTTTTGCTCTGCTGGATTTTACCTGGTTCATATGATGTTGCTCTTGCTGCAAAGTTACTTCCTCCGGGTTTTACAGTGTAGTGCCTGAGAAATTGTTCAACCGGGCCGGATGATGTATATTGGAATGCGTTCATCTTAATATTACTCCCACATGAAAAAGCTTATCAAACGTATAGTCATAGTTGTCGTCATAGTGATGGTGATCTTTGCCGGTTACTTTTTCACCATCGCCAGGCTGGACAAAGGGTTAGAGGAGAAGACTGGGTTTTATATCGCGGTGCAGGAATCCGGAACACCCCTGATGATCCCCTCACTTTTCATTGATCATGAGCGGTTCTATATTAAGCTACCCTCAAAAAAGGGCGATACGTTGCTTGCATTTGGAGATTCAGGAGGCGGTATTTCTATGATCACCTCCCAGGCAATAGACAGCCTTGGATTGCAAAACAGTGTGCACACGGGTTTGATGAAGGCCGTCATGCTGCTTAAATACATCAGTTTCAGCGATGTTGCGCCGGCAATGGGATTCCTGGCCCCGCAGCCATTGAGAAAATTTGCTTTGCGACATCCCTTTAACCGGGTTTCTGCGCCGTTTTTACTTATACCGCCTGACGATGAAGAGCTGAAGGAAGCTGCGAAACTGATGCATTTTGACCTGTTCCTTGGGCAGAATTTTTTTATGGGGCATTCGTGGACATTTGACTACCCTGGGGCAATTGTCTGGACCAACACGCCGCTAACTACCTCGACCCCAGGAGTGCAACGGATCGGCTTTAAGAAGAATGCGGCTGGAGAGAAGATGTTTGGTCACCCCAGCCTTGTTATTGAAGTTGATGGTGAAATGATAGAAGTGCTGTTTGACACAGGCGCTTCGATCATTGTTTCGGACAGTGGCAGGACGGAAATGGGAATAGCCCCTACAACTAAAACCATCGGCGGATCGTTCATCGCTGCGTCGGTTTTCGATAAATGGAGGTCCCTCCATCCCGACTGGAAATGTTACCCGCACGCGGATAATCACGAGGACATAATAGAAGTGCCGGAAGTGAAAATCGGCACCGAGACGGTAGGGCCGGTGAAATTCGCACGGCGGCCCGATGAAGTATGGTCTGAGGGCATGATAGCATCGATGGACCAGGTAGTAAAGGGTGCTATCGGAGGTTCTGCATTCAAATACCTTAAAGTAACCATCGATTACAATACAGAACTTATTCGTTTTTCGAGATAGTTAGCATCGGATACGCTAGCTTACATCTCCTCCCAGCCACCGCTTGAAATCGGCGGCACGCTCCGAACTTACTACAGGCGCTTCTTTAACTTCTGGCGTCAGCTTCACTATTACGCGGGCTTTGCTGTAAGTGCGCATTTCGGCTATTGCTTTTATAGTAATGATGTACTGCCTGTTGATGCGGAAGAAGTCTTCCGGATTGAGCATGGATTCAAGTGCATCCAGGTTCTGGTCGAGCGGGTACACTCTGCCATCGCTCATTTTAGCGTAGGTGCTTTTGTTCTCGCTGTAGCAATAAGATATTTCCTCTACGCCAATCGACTTGATGTGCTCGCCAAAACGGATAACAAAGCGTTTTTTGTAATCAATAGGCGCCGGGCTATTTACGGCTGCCGGTTGGTTTTGCTGAAAAATGCTCTGAAATTTTTTGAGCTTTTGCAACGCATTTTCCAGGTCGGACTTTTTTATTGGCTTTAACAGGTAATCGATACTTGTAGCCTTGAATGCATCTATTGCGTACTTATCATAGGCCGTGGTATAGATGACAGGAGATTCTATTTTTGTCATTTTCAGCAGGTCAAATGCGGTGCCGTCTGACAGCTGTACATCCATGAGTACGAGGTCGGGCGCAGGGTTGTGCGCAAACCATTTTCCGGCACTGTCCACACTGTCGTGGTGCGCAACGATCTGCGATGCCGGAATAATTTCTTTGATGAGTTTGGCCATCCTCTGGTAGGCAAGTTGCTCGTCTTCGATGATCACTATATTCATAGCAGCGGTAGTTTTACGATAAATTCATTTTCAGTTATTCCATAGGTCATAGGCCTGCGTGTAAGCAGGCTGTAGCGCTTACTGATATTTGCCAGCCCGATGCCGGCGCCTTTTTCTTTACTTAGTTTCGGTTGTATGTGGTTGCGAACGGTTATTTCGCTGTCGGATGCTTCGACGTGTATCGTGAGCGGTGTAGCTAAAGAAACCACATTGTGTTTTATCGCATTTTCAACAAGCAGCTGAATGGCCAGAGGTACCACCTGTGTGTTTTCCTTTGTTTCATTTGCAATATCAACGATCACATTCAATGCATCGCCAAACCGTGTTTTCTGGATGGTGACATAATCGGCAAGTATGTCCAGTTCATCCTTCAGCAATATCAGGTTTTTGTTGGTAGTACTGAGTGTATTTCTGTAGAGGTCGGCGAGGTGCATAGTATAACTTAATGCGTCATCCCGCTTTTCCTCTATCAATATAGATAATGTATAAAGACTGTTGAACAAGAAATGCGGGTTGACCTGGCTTTTCAGGTGTTCGTATTCAAACATCATGCGCTCCTGCTTCAGTTGTGACAGGTGTTCGATCCTTTTTTCGCGAAGTTTGATGTAGCTGTATGCAATGCCTATGACTACCAGGGCGGATGCAAGATAGAACCATGTAGTGCGCCAGTATGGGGTGGCTATGATGAACGCATAAGTGCTTTCGGACGGATGATCGAAAGCCGGGTTCAATGATACCTGAACCCTGAATTTATATTTGCCTGGCGGCAGCCGCGCAAAGCTGGCTGAGGCATCGCTGGTATATACCCAGTTGTCGTTATATCCTTCCAGCATATAACGGTAGTTGAAACGCTCATGATTTACTTGCCCCGTTCCATCGAAATTGAACCCGACATAGCTTTCGTCATAGTTGAAATCGTGCCTGTTCTGGAGCAGCGGACGAGAGAAAAGTGTAGGCGTGCTGATATGGACGGCAGGGGATATGTCATAATCTTCCCGCTGGTTTCTGAATATAAGCAGGCCCTGCTGGTACGGGGTATAAACATTTCCTTCCATGTCGCGTGCCGTGCAGTTCACTACATCGGAAGTGCTGTCGATGCCCAGGCCGAGCGCGCTGTTGAAATGCCTGAAATATTTGCTGCCGGGATACCATTCGTCCACACATCGCTGGTAAACAGAGATCACTTGCCCCGTGGCATTAGCCGTTACCGCTGAGATATTTACATCGGCATATTGAGTTTCGGAACGCCGGAGGTTATTCCAGTTTTTACCATTGAAGCAAAAGAGATCCCGGTCCATGGTTGCAGCCCAGATATTGCCGGTCTGATCTTCTGTCACGGAATAAGCTACTTTGTTATTCCGGGCGAACGCAGTGTCCCAATGGTGGTATTCTTTACCATCATACATGCATACGCCGGCGCCGTCCGTCGCTATCCACACATTGCCCTTCCGGTCCGGAAACAGTTGGTAAACGTAGTCACTACCTATGCCGGTCTTCTTGCTATGATGCTTGACGAATTGCAGTTTTCCATTGGCCTGTATGCTGAGTTCCTCAACGCCTTTAAGCGTAGATACCCAGAGTTTACTATCATTTCCGTTTATGTTGAGGATGCTCGCTTTTTGATCGAGACCGTCGAATGGCGGATAATGCGTGACCTGGTCATTTCGGCAGGAGTATATGCCATCACCTAATGTTCCTATCCACAAGCGTCCTGATGTGTCTTCATATAGCGTGGTTATGTCCCGTTTCGTTTCAACTATTTGTTGCATTTTGACTGCGGGCTGGTCTTCATGTATCCTGTATAGTTTTCGTTTCAATGCTATACACGGAGCGCCATTGTTCCAGGCGATGGCCGTAACCCCTTGCAGTGAATAAGGGAGTGGCAGTTTTATGTGCATGAGGTATTCTCCCGTACACAAACTTAATCCATGAGTAGAGCCGCACCAGATATTACCTGCCTTATCTATTGCCAGCCGGGTAAACACTTTGCCGGGATAACTGAACGGGTGGATGGAGCAAGTATTGTCGCTGCCGAGTATGGCTTCTACCAGGAATCCCTGGTCGGTTGCGATCCAGGCCCGGCCACCTTTCAGCGGAAGTATATCGTTCACCTGGCCATATTGCCAGCGCGCTGGTGTTTTAAGTGGCATTATACTGCTTGTGCGGCTATTGTATAAGGCCAGCCCTCCTTCTTCTGTTCCTATCCAGTAATTGTCGCAGCCGGCATCGCATCGTATCACGGTGATAATATTATCCGGCAGGCCCTGGCGGGTCGTATAAGTGCCGATATTTATTTTGCCGTTGGCATTCCGCGTGCTGTTCAGTCCGGCATCAGATCCTGACAGAAGTGTTCCTTCTGGTCCCGGGCATATGCTGTAAATGAAATTATCTGCAAGGCCATTCGCGCTATTGATCCGTGTCGATCTTCTGTTCTCAATGCAAAAAATGCCCTGCTCCTGTGTGCTTACCCACAATTTTGCCCCGTTCCTGCATATAGACGTGATATATGATCCTGGCCCGTCTGCAAGGGGCGTGCGCTCTACAAAACTGTTTCTGACAGTTCCTATCACGCCATTGGCATAGCCAACCCATATCGTATCGCCGTCGGCAAATATGGCTGTTGCCGGTTTATGAATGCTGTCTGAGAGGCGAGTGAAGTTCCGGCCGTTGTACCTGGCGACCCCCTGGTCGGTTGCCAGCCACACGTAGCCGGCAGAATCGACAAAGACAGCGTTGATCCGGTCGTTGTTGCCGTTGTCATTCATTGGGATATCCTTCAAGAACGGTTCCTGGGCTGTAGTTGAGATACATGTCAGGAGCGATATGGCGAACAAGAGCAACTTCATCTTACCACTGTTTGGGGGTGTCCATATCCTTGAATTGCTTTGGGCGAATAACAGTGAATATCCGCGAGATGTTGAAGCCGAGATGTATCGCTCCTTTAGTGATGTCGCCTGTGGTCTCGCCAATGAATGTGCGCTCTGTGGTAGCCAGCGAATTGGTGACAAATAACTGGAAGACATGGCCCCCGGTCTCAATGTCAATACCTGCAGACACAGAATTGTTGAACCCGGACAACTTGTGGCCCGGTATCACATAATAATATTCCCCGGTCAATGCGATGCGTTTATTTAATTTCAATCGTCCCCCGGCGCCTATCGCAAATACATCATTAGGTTGGTCTCCGTCGGCCACAAGATTGTAGTGAATATACGTGGGCATGACCTGGAGAGAAAGCGACTGCGTGAATTTACGCGCGAAGAGCAACTGGTCGACATAATAGAGTCTGTTGCTGAAGTAATACGTATAGCCCGGTATGTTCACTACATCCAGGGTGCGGACAGACATCGCCGAAACCAGTGTGAGTGTATATGGTCTCACATCATCTATAGTCTGTTTGAGCAATTTTGCTTTGATGAAGCCATCATATTCCTTTTCGAAACTGCAACGCCCGATGCCTATCGTTAGCCAGTCGGTAAGCCCGTAGTCGAAGCTGAATTTGGTTGCCGCTTCATCAAGCCCGAATAGATTGGTGATGCCCTCGTTCAGTTGCCCGAAGCGGTGCGCTATTCTGAAATCAAGTTCTCCTTTGCCGAGTGTTTCGATGCTGTGGCCGTTAATGATTCTGGTAGCCTTAAAAGTTGCTGTTACGTAGTAGCCTGCGGTCTTATTGGTCACGTTCTCGTGATCCAGGTATTTGGACAGGTCTTCGGTATTTACTTCTGTTGTATCGTCTTTGTCTTGCGCCATGGAGAATGCAGGCGAAAGGAATAACGCTGTGATCAACAAAACATGAAGTAAGTATGTTTTTTTTCTGTTCGTCATTGTTAGTTGTTCTTGGCTCCCTGGCTTACCCAGCTGGTTATCAATGCGATCTCGCAGGGTGTCATTTCTGCGCCATTCTTAGGCATGGCCTGATAGCCGCTCTGGTGATTTATGGCGCCAAGCATCCGGCCGCTCAGTGCTACCGATCTGACTCCGTCATAGGTGTCCATAGTATATCCCCCCATTGCCGAGCTGCTTGCATGGCAGCCGGAAAGCGCGCAATTTTGAAGAAAAATAGGTAATGCCCGACCGGCAAACGAAACATTATTGGTATCGCAGGTGGTGCTGCCGGGCGGCGATGTCAGTGGGTATAATGATTTGGAGTTGTCGTCATAACAGCCGGCGAGCACTGCATAAAAAATAAGAATAGTTATGGTGTAGCTTTTCTTCATTCGCTCACGATTTTTGTTTCAGGTGCGCTGTAACTGTTATACTGATCTCCGGTGACAGCTTATCATAGACTATCCTCGGAACTTTTATGTTGTAGTCGGCTAACATTATGGTAAAGTCGGACCGTATGTCGATAATGCCTTTTTTATTGACTACATGCGCCTTGATGAGACATTGCTGCTCGCATCCGTGTATCATCAATTTGCCCCGGGTTCGTACGTCAAATTCGCCGTCTTTCGAAAGGTCTATATCCTCAACGATCCTGCCTGCATAAGACGCGGTCGGGAACACCTCGCTTTCCAGGTAGTTCTCATTGAAGTGTTCGCGTTGCAGTTGGCTATTGAACCCTTCGAACGATGCCACCTTGATCTTAAACAAAAATGTGCGTTTGTTTACATCTACTACTCCGGACAGCCCATCAGACGTTGCCTTGATAAGTTCCTGTTGTGCATCCGAGTGAAAGTACACGCTGCCGCGGGTAACCTCGTAAACGTTTTGTTGCGCGAAGCATGAAGTACTCAGCAGAGCAAACAATAATATTACGCACAAGTGTTTCATTCTGGTAAAGAGATGTTCAGAAAACGTTTAAAGTGAAGTGAAACTAAGGAAAATATTCTTTAGTTTACAAGTAGCAATGGCGCGTTGCTTGCGGAGTTTCGTAGCTATTCTGGTACGGCATCCTATCTTCCCGTTTGGGTTGGCAGATGCACCGTTACGGACGGAAAAATTTTTTTGTAAACTGCAAATGATGATATTGCGTTGTAAATGAGCCCTTATATGGCAAAGTGGATTCAGTTGGGTGTAGTGTGTTTTGCGGTTTTTGCCCAGGGGTGCAGACACGATCACCTTCCATCGCCCTCCACCGGCGGTCACGATTATGATCAGATGAACCTGGTTGCTGATACCGAAGGTATGGCTGCCGCGCGAATAGACACAGGTTTTTCCGGTCCGTGGGGAATGGCTGTGAACGCTAACGGGGAATTCTGGGTAGCACTGAACAGCGAAAATAGTTGTGCCCTGTTGGACGGTAATGGCGCAGCAATACTAGCTGATATTGGACCGTGGCAGGGAAGCTTATATTCAAATGTGTCGTGGCCCGCGGGTGCGGTATATAATAACACCGCTGATTTCTACTTAGGTACACAGCCAGCCCCATTTTTATTTGCTACAGAACTGGGTATGCTGGCAGGCTGGAAATATCCGGACACGACGACCACTTTTATTGACAGGTCTTATGAACAGGCGGTCTTTAAAGGGGTTACATTGGCAAGAGACTCTTCGGGCACAGATTGCATCTATGCTGCTGACTTCTATAATGCGCGCATCGACGTGTTCAATAGTTACTTTTCGCAATTATTTCGATCCTTTTCCGATCCCGTTGTTCCTGCCGGATTCGCTCCGTTCAATATCAGGAACATCAATGGGCTTTTGTATGTGACTTACGCAAAGCAGGTGTTGCCAAGGAATGGCGCTGATCAGCCTGGTATTGGCAATGGATTTGTGGATGTGTTCACAACAGAGGGTGCGCTGGTTAAGCGATTCGCCGCACAGGGCTCGCTGAATTCGCCGATCGCTGTCGTTCAGGCGCCGGCTTCGTTCGGGCTGAGTTCAGGCGCCATCCTTGTGGGCAATGCGGGAGACGGCACTATAAGTGTTTTTGACTCGACAGGCTCTTATATTGGCCCTCTTGAAAATGATACCCGACCCATTACGATACCGGGGCTCAGAGATATGGCCTTCTCTTCCGATGGCCGGTTGTATTTCACTGCCGCCCCTTATGGGGGCTATCATGGTCTGTTCGGATATATCAAGCTCAGATAAATAAGGATGTGTGTAGTAAAGAGAGGGTGTGCTGTATATCTATATGGCCACCCTGTTTTAGTTCGGGTTCATACCCGTCTTTTCCCGGTTCGTCCTGGCAGACAGTAACCCATATCCCTGTATCAGTTAGCTTCAATTTTTGTTACGGCCATGGACGAATACCGGATGATAGACAGTCATGATTTCTCGGACCTTGTCCGGGGACTATGGACGTTCATGAAGCAGGTGCTCCGATTTGTTTTCGGCGCGTTGCGGCGATACTTTATTCTGGCGTCGGTTGTTGGGGGAGTGGTTGCGGCAATTGGTTATCATTTCTGGCGCAACGCACACATGTATTACAAAGCGTCAATGGTGTGCACCTGCCCCGACAAGAATCGGAAAGTTTATGGGGAAATGCTGCATGACCTTGATCGCCTGGCGCGTACCGGATCTTCGGAAACACTTGCTGCCTGCCTGCACATCCCGCTTGAAACGGCAAAGCGTGTTGCAGGTATTGATGGTAAAAATATGGCTGGCAGCCATTTGTACGAGGATATTACGGAGAATCACTCGCCTGTTTATGTGGAGGTAATTGCTACCGATAGTCACATATTCCCATTAATGGGAACATCGATCCTTAACTATCTCAATTCAAGCACTCCCTATCTCTATGCATCGTCTATGTCTGGTCCGGCTGGGAGCATAGAGGTCATTCATGACTTTGTTGTACCAGAGCAGCAGGAGGGAGACCGAAACCGTATATTGCAAATGACATTACTGATCACGTTCGTATCTTCTTTTGGGACAGCAATAGCCCGCCATGCCCTGAAACCACGTGTAAACTCATGAATATCCTCTTTAGTCACTCCTACTTTCTCAGATTCGACCCCAAGCAGTGGAAACTTGGCCAGCCATATGCCCCATTGGCCACACTCTACGCTGCCGCATGGCTTCGTGCACAAGGTCACTCTGTTTCATTGTTTGATCCGATGTTTGTGTCCGATCCTGCTGCAGTTTCGGAAAGTATACAGGAACATCGGCCAGAAGTGTTTGTGGTATATGACGATGGCTTTAATTACCTGACAAAAATGTGCCTCACGAATATGAGGGATGCAGCATTGAAAATGATCGCTATTGCCCGCGAGCATGGCTGCAAGGTGATCGTGTCCAGTTCAGATGCAACTGATCATTGTGAAACATACCTCAGATCTGGCGCTGATTTTGTGTTGATCGGTGAAGCAGAGCAAACACTCCATGAGCTGGTTGGCGAACTCCGGTCTCCTGATTTCGATCCGGCCAATATTCCCGGCGTTGCATGGCTCTCTGACGAGGGTGTCAAGAAAAGCGAGCCCAGGCAATTGTTGCGGGACCTGGACAAAATACCATTTCCGGCATGGGATCTCGTGGACGTGGAAGCCTATAGGAGTACATGGTTGAAGAGCACGGGATATTTTTCACTGAACATGAGCACTACACGCGGTTGCCCATTCAAATGCAACTGGTGTGCAAAGCCGATCTATGGCAATCGCTATAATTCCAGGTCGCCGCAGAACGTGGTGGATGAGTTGGTGATGTTGCGGCAACGGTATGGCTTTGACCATATCTGGTTCTGTGATGACATTTTTGGACTTAAGCCGGGTTGGGTGCAACAATTTGCGGTGTTGGTGCAGAGCTCGGGACTGAAATTCCGGTTTAAGATTCAGTCGCGGGCAGACCTATTGCTGCAAGACGATACTGTGCAGGCGCTGAAGACTGCCGGATGCGAAAATGTCTGGATAGGTGCAGAAAGTGGCTCGCAAAAGATACTGGATGCCATGGATAAGGGAATAACGGTGGGTCAGATACGCGAGGCTACTGCCACATTGAAACGTCATGGCATTGCGCCGTCTCTCTTTATTCAATTCGGCTATCCCGGCGAAAATGCTGCTGATATTGACAATACATTGTCGATGATACGCGAGCTGCTTCCGCAGAGTATAGGTGTCTCAGTTTCCTATCCGCTCCCCGGCACAGTATTCTTCGAGCGCGTAAAAGCTCAATTGTCTGCTAAAGCAAACTGGACCGACTCCGACGAGTTGGCACTAATGTTCACCAATACATACCAACCTTCCTTCTACAGGCAGTTGCACCGTTATGTGCAATGGTATCACAGGAAGAATCTCACTGCCGCTTATTTACGAAATCTGCTTGCGCGCCCGTCCTCAGTTTCTATAGCATCGCTCCGCAAATTTTTTGCTGTGTTTTATTACTATCTCAGAACGTGGCTTTCCGGCGCCCGGCTGAGCCTGCTTACCAGGAAGGAGGCCATATGAAAAGCAATGCACGTGTAGGAACGGATAGGGCCAATGAGCATCTGGCGGAAGCTGCATTCACTCGCCAGTCGTCCGTTTTCGACGATATCTACGCGGACAACACAATTGTTCACTACAAACGAACGCGTGTTCGGGCTGTTGCCGATGGATTGCTGCCACCAGCGGCTCATATTCTTGAGCTGAATGCAGGCACGGGCGAAGATTCCGTTTATTTTGCCGGTAATGGGCATAGCGTTCATGCCACAGACATTTCAACGGGTATGCTATATGAGCTCACGAAAAAGGTGAGCGCAGCAAACCTGGCGTCTGCTGTTACGACAGAGCAATGTTCGTTCACGAGATTGAATGATCTTTCGCACAAGGGGCCCTATGATATGATCTTCTCGAATTTCGCCGGATTGAATTGTACGAACGACCTGCCGTCGGTGCTCGGCTCTTTTGACGAGTTGCTGAAGTCGGGGGGTATTGCGCTGCTGGTAGTGCTGCCCCGGTTTTGCCTGTGGGAGACGGCGATGCTTTTCAAAGGTAAATTCCGGACGGCATTCAGGAGGTTTTCGGGCAAAAAGGGAGCACCTGCGCACGTTGAAGGAGTCGACTTCAGATGCTGGTATTACGATCCGTCAACCATCATTCGCGGTTTGCCTTCGTTTCAGTTGCTGTCACTTGAGGGCCTGTGCGCCATTGTGCCTCCCTCTTATATCGAGCATTTTGCTGAAAAACATCCTGGTGTGTACCGTGGGTTAACCCAGATCGAGGACTCACTTAAAGAGAAATGGCCCTGGCGATCGATCGGCGATTACTACATCATTGCATTGAGGAAATTGAGTTAGCGCCGTCTTTTATCAGCTCCAGGTTATTTATGCCCCTGCTGCTCAGGCGCAGCGTTTTTGTGCAATATTCCAGATGCGATGGGTCGTGAGTGATCATGATGATGATCTGCCCGGAAGACGCAAGATGTTTCAGGTGATGCAATATTTCCTGTGCATTTTCCTGGTCCAGTTCGCTCAATGCTTCGTCCAGCAGCAGCACATCTGCAGTTCTGTAAAGCGCCCTGGCCAGCGCCAGCCGCTGCCTTTGGCCACCACTTAAATTGCGGCCGTTTTCCAGCACCATATAATTCAGTCCTTCACTTCTCGCTTCGGTTAGGACTGTGAGACCGGATAGCTTTAATGCACGTTCCAGGCGTGGCTGGTTCGCTTCTTCTCCGTTCAGGGTAATGTTCTTTTCAACGGTGTCGTGAATGAAAAATGGTCGTTGCTGGCAATAGGCGATGCGTGCCCTGATGTGTTTATGCCGTTCGCGGTGCGCGTATAAGCCATTGAAACTAATGGTGCCGCTATGCGGGCTTAAATGGCCCAAAAGCAGGTTTGCAATAGTTGTTTTGCCTATTCCAGAGTCGCCCGTGATGCCAATAATATCGCCACTTTTGAAATGCGCACAGATCTTGTTCAGGATAAGTTTGTTCTCGTATGAGAAGCACACTTCGTCCATTGAAATATCAAATACTTTTTCCTTTTCGTTGGCGGTGGCTGGTAGTTTTGGGTCTGAAGTGTGACCGATAGTATATGCATAGGTTTGTATCTCTGCGCTCAGGCTGCCGAAGCGGGTTATCGAAGGGATGATCTTGTAGGTCGCTGCGAGCAAAGCGCCCGCACTGATCACATCGATATTGAATTTTGTCCCCAGCGCTACCACAAGCAATATGATGCATGCCGCGAAAGTTTCTATAAGCCGGGACGGCAGGTTCTGCGACACGCGCACGGATGATAAATGCGTGGCCAATTCACTTTGTTGATGGGCGTACCGTTGGACGAAAAATTGCCGGTTATCCTCATCCACGACATCCATATATCCGCCCAGTGCTTCGTTCAGATGCTGGAGTGCCAATTCGTTGGATCTCTTTACGTTGGTGCGGGCCGCAGCCAGTTTTCTGGATAATATCCAGGCCGCGACCGTTATGGGCGGAGCCACTGCTGCCGCTACCGACAGAAATATGACTGGCCGATACCATAGAATGAGGGAGATCGTACACAACAGGATGAAAATTTCCGCCGAAGCCTGCAGTAAATTGGAAACAACAGAGGTGCTGAACTCAATGGTTTGATACAATATATTGCGTATGTGAACGGCTGAATCTATACGGGAAGATGTTTTGTAGTCGGTTTCAAAGTATTCTTCCAGCCGCTCTCGAGACAAGCGAGAAGAGATATTGCTTGCGAAGGTGTTTTGAAAAGTGATGAGCTTATAGCCTGCAAGATTCTTAATTACGAACAAAGCGGCAAGTAGCGCAGCAGGCATCAGGGAATGGCCTTTTGCGAAATTTGAAGGTATCCACGACGGTAAGCTGACCGTTGTTCCCGTATAGCAGCCGACCACGACCACAATAATAATGAGCGCGAAAATATCGGCCGCGCCAAGGAAGCAATTGCAGAGCACAAGTGTCCGGAATTGTTTACGCTCTTTCGGTGACAGAGCCGCCAGTGTCTGAATAACTATCCTTTTCATCGCATAAACGGAATGGGCGCCTTAGCGTAATACTTTCTTATTTCATGTATCAGTTCCTTCGCATTTCCCCATACATATTTGGTTGCTTCATTGACAATTACGCTGTTAAAAACGTTTGTCGAGTTCAGGCTTTTTATCTGCTTTTTCAGCGTAGCATCAAATAGCTTGATAACTCCTTTATGCATCACCAGCAGGATATCTTCCGGGTCAATAGAAAAGTACGTATCGTACTCGCGCGTTCCGGGTGTTTTTCTGGCAACTACCAAATCGGCCAGGCAGCCTTCCTCCAGCTTTCCCGTCTCGGGTATGTTCCATATTTCTGCTGCATTAGAGGTAAGCATGGCATACAATTCATCGTCGCTCACCATATTCTGATCGCGTGCCAGGCGCAGATGTTCCCATATGTTCCATTCTGCAGAAAGTGTTGAGTCAGTTCCAAATGTTACCTTAACGCATGCCTTCAGCCGGTCTATTCTTGCCGTCTTCCCGATCAAAAAGAAGTTTGAGGCGGGACACCACACAAGTGCTTTGAAGTGCCTTGCCTGTTGCTCGTCCATTGCGATGCCGTGAACGCCTATTATTTCCCGGCGGGTCAGATTCCACCTGCGCAGGCGGTCAATTTCCGCATAGCTCGATTCGTCACCTCCCTCGCCGATATGGATAACGAACGGACGTTTCTTTTTGAAGGGCTTATTGAGCATATATTTCCAGTGATGCTCAAGTTGCGTGGAGTGCAATACATGGTAATCCTGGTGCACGGTAATGATGTTGTCATATATGGGCAGCACAGGCCCATGGTTCACAACAGTTGTCACGCCGTTGATCAGGTTTTTGTATAGCCCGCACTTTACTCTCAGGTCTTTGGGTATGCTCAATACTTTTTGTATTATGTCGTTGTCATTCTGATGTATATGATTTCCCCACTCAACATAATTGCTATACGTGCGGTCGCCCAGTTGCGGGAATGTATTGAAGTCGAGGTGGTCGTGTGAGTTGATAAGGCCGGGGAACACGATCGCATTATCGAATTCGATTACATCGGCAACGTTACGTTGCAACGATTCAGACATCGATATTATCCTGTCGCCGTTGGTCGCAATGTCCAACGGTCTGCCATGTATCGTTTGAAGATTTCGTAACAACATTTTTTTATCGTTTGGGGCGATTGTTTGGCTATTGCGTTCGGGATAATCTTTCCAGCACTTTTTTCTGATAATTCGCCGGATGGTTTTTTGAGATGGTGGGTGTTGTTTTAAAAGCGATGTCGTAATCGTCCATCGGGTAGTTTTTTACTGACCATTTTCGCCGCCATTTTTTGTCGGTCAATGCCATCAGCCAGTTGTTCATTTTTTGTGGCCTAAGTACGTTTAGTGTCATCTCTCCCATTGATTTAAGCAAAGAGTGCGCATCGTTTATTACCGGTTGCTGTTTAAATGCCGATACATAGCCGTTTGGGAACATTACCGTGGCCCACGGATTGTCGTTCATGAGTTTCAGGTGCATTTCGTGGCCGCAAACGGGAATCATGCTTAAAAGCTCAGTAGCAGTGTAACGGTTGTTGTCTGTGAGATTCGTGGCCTGTTCGTCGATAAAGTAATTCATGCAATACCTATGCTGATGGCCTGTCAGGAATGTTATTTTCTTAAAGAAGTGCAGTAGCGTCCGGCATATCCAAAGCCGGTTGGCAGCGGTAATGATAAAAAAGTCGTAGTCACTTTTTTTGTCGGCGCAACCCTTGCTTAAGGAGCCAGAGATACCTACAAAACGGACAAACGGAAATTTGTAGATCAATTGCCCCGCACGCACCGCGTGTTTGATATTGTCCTCCGCAAGCTGATTGGCTGCGATACGTTTGTAAACCAACCGGGGAACGTTCTTATCAATGCTATAGTAACCGTTGAAGCGGAAGATGGCCTGTATGCGCTCCAATTCCTGGAGTGCCGTAGCAACTTCAGTCAGCGTTGTGCGCTCGCCAAGGTTGCCGTGCACTTCTTCAAGTTTCAACGGGTATTGGAATAACTCATAGTACTGCAGTGTGCCCAGCACGGCGAGGCACACATCTTTGTCGGAGTAAAAGACCTCTCTCGCCATTATCGTCTCTTTTTATTGAACGTAAGCATGATAGCAGCGGTGTGGGCAAGTATTATCATGTCCAGTTTCAGGCTGGCTTTTTGCATATAGAACAGGTCGAGTCGGGTGCGGCCGATGATCCTGTAGTCATCACACACAGCACCATGATAACCTTTTACCTGCGCAAGACCGGTAATTCCAGGTTTCACTTCATGCCGGTAGTTGTAGTGGGTTATTTTCCTGCAGAATTTACGGTGGTGGAACAACATGTGCGGCCTTGGCCCCACGATGCTCATTTCGCCGCGCAGCACATTCCATAGCTGGGGCAGCTCGTCTATATATGTGGCCCGAAGTAGATTGCCCAGTCGGGTAATGCGTTCGTCATCGGTAGAAGCCTCGCGGATGTCTGCTTCTTTGTTGATATACATGGTTCTGAATTTGTAGCAGCGGAATACCTTGCCCTTGTACCCTATTCTTTTCTGCGAAAAGAGGGCGCCGCCCCGTGTAGTGACGCTTATCAGCAAAGCCAGTAACGGGTAGAGCCAGGATAGTACAAGGAGCATCAGTATTGACGCGACGGAAATGTCCATTGCCCGTTTCAGTCTGTCATATTGCGCATGCTTTCGTTGCGTAAAGGGAAGGGGTACAGTAATTGGATGGGGCGTTGCTTTTAGCCGCGGCGCCCCGGTGATAAGAGTGTCCATTCGCCACTGATTATAAAAGTGAATAATAGTATGCCAGATTGTGTTTCAAGTGCAGATTCGGTAAGAAATGATAGTGCAAAGAGCAGCAATGCAAAAAGCAGGAATTGGCCGTCGTGCCTGACTGCTGCAATGCCCGGCAATAAAAGCATAGTTACGAGGAGTGCCAGACCGGCGACTCCAAATTTTTCGAGGCTTTCGAAATATTGGTTGTGCATGTTGTACCCGGAATATCCTTTGTCCGTTTTTCCATCACCAGTGTATAACCGATAGCGCTGCATCCGGCTGGCAAGGCGGGTGTGATATTCGTTGCCGGGCAGGCCATTGGTCCAGATATTATTTCTGCTAAAAATTTCAAAGCCCATGCGCCACAGCGTAAGCCGCAGCGTCAACCCATCAAAATGATAACCAGAGAAGTCACTCCTTTGCGCCACGTCAGCGTATGCCGACAGGTGCATATCGAGGTATCGTGCACGGATCGGGTTATGCGTGCAGGCCAGCAACAGGAATGCCGATATGACCATTGTAGCTAATCCGGCCTTTTTAAGCGGCGCATGCACGCTTTTGAAGAATGGCACGGCCAAAAGGAAAAGTCCTGCAAGGATCATGACTTTAGAGCTGAGCAGCATGAGGTTGATGAACAGGAAAAGCACCATAGGTATCCTGAACCTGAATGGTATCGGAAGCTTCAGGATAACCGCGCCCATACTCACAAGGATGTACAGCGACAAGTATATGGCGCTTAGTCCAGTGGGAGCAGCGTAAGCATGATAGAAGAACACATTGGCGTTGTGGCTGACATGATAAGTGTGAATAGCTACTCCTATACAAGTTGCAGCAGCAGCGACGGTTCCGGAGAGTAACGCTCTGAGACACCGCCGCCAAAATTGTTCTGAATTACCCAGTGCGAGGAAAAGGACGGGAAGCGCTGCCATGCAGGCTTTTCGTTCCACATCGCTGCCGGCGTCGTTTGCGCCGCCTGTACGTAAGGAGGCGATGACGTGCAGCAGGAAGTAGGCGAGGAAAAGCCATACAGCCGGGCGCCTGATGATATATAGAACATCCGGGCCCGAGGTTATTGCGAACAGGCCGGCTCCGATGAGGCAGAATGTCGCCAGCCTTACCATGTTCAGCCATGGCAGGAAGCATGCAGCCAGAATCACAAGGAATTCTGCTATGACGAGAGTGCCTGGTCTTCCTGTTGTCTTCCGTATTTCCATTCAGTGAAGAAGTGTTCTATTTTGTTCGTGATGAGATTCCAGTTGTAGTCATGCAGTATTTTTTGCCTGTTGCGCCAAAGCCAGTATCCGTGTTTTTGTTTCTGCAACGGCATCCGGGCAAGTTCTGCAAGCTCCATAGCGTTGGAGAAGTACAGCGCTTCATCGCCAAGCACATAGCGGTTGAACATGTTGTTATGGGCACAGATCAGCGTGTCGCAGGCCATTGCTTCAAGCAGGGATGGGTTGGTGCCCCCGACCGAGTGACCGTGCAGGTAAATCCGCGAATGATGCCGCAGCACGTTTAGCGCGGGTTTATCGAATACCGGGCCGGCGAATTGTATATGCGAATGCTCATGGTATTCATGATACATTTTCTTTCCGAAAGTAGTGTTCTGGTGGTTGCCCACTAATATCAGCTTCTGATCGGTGAGGCCCGAGTACGCCTGAAGAATTGTCTCAATATTGTTTTCCGGTTCAAACCTTGCTATCAGCAGATCATAGTGTTCGTCTGCGCTTGTGGCAAACCTGTCCAGGTAGTCGGCATCGCGCTTGCGCTCATCATAGACATCCGCGCCGTACGGTATGAGCGCCGCCCTTACTCCATACTTGTCTTGGAGATAGTCCTGTATCCCTTTTGAGTCAGCGATCAGGTAGTCGCTATGCAGCACGCCCCATCGTTCAGCAAACGTCAGAAAATACTGTGTGATCTTATTGTATTTGGCGCGCGACCACTCTAGGCCGTCCATATTGGTAGCAATGATCGCTTCTTTAGGGAACAGCCACGACCATATTGTGCTGGTTGTATAGCCCAACTGCAGAATGATATCAAAGCTCATTTTGCGGCTGTGCCTGATGCAATTCAGATCATAGAGGAATTGCCCTGCCGTTCCAATAAGGTATTCAGGGTCATAGCAACGCACCAGGTTCACATCGTTGTAAGTGTCGAGCGTGTAGGGATGCCGGTGCGATGTGTACACATATACTTCGTGTCCACGTTCCGCCATTGTTTGCGAAAAATGCTCGGCAAATTCTTCAAAGCCGCCATACTGATTGGGTATTCCCCTCGTTCCGATTATTCCTATTCTCATGGTCTTTAGCGTATCATCGTGGATCGTGTTTTTAATACGAAAGGTTTTGTGGCTCCGTTTTTCCGCTCGTTCAGCACCATCAGATACACCTCCAAGGTGTCCTGCGCTGCTTTTTTCCAGTTAAATGTGTCGTTTACGCGATCGCGGGTCCGTGCATTGAAGGGCGCTTCAGCGGCATCGCATACCGCTTTGTAGATGGAGCCCGGATCTGCCGGATCGCAATACCAGGCATCGGTGCCGAAGTATTCGGTAGTGTCGCCCTTGTCGGTTATTACCAGGTTGCAGCCACAGTAGCCTGCTTCCAGGCTGCTCAAACCGCACGTTTCGTTCCAGCTTGGCAGCACATGCGCCTTTGCCCGGCTATATGCATCGTTCAGCGATTCCTGGGGTACATGATCTTCAAATGTTATGTTCGCTGCCGCAATTTTTTTGCACTGATGGTAATAGACCTGGTGATTGGGCGCGGCCTTGCCGATGATCTTCAGTTTGAACCGGGTCCCGTTCAGTGCGCGAATGAGGTTTATCTGGTTTTTATTCCCCTCTATTCTCGCCACGCAGAGCACCTCGGTCTCGTTCCGTCCGCCGGCCTGCTCCTGTGTCCCTGCGAAAACGTCTTTGTCAATTCCGTTATAGACGACCCGGTATGGCCGCGATATACCGTATTGGTGCTTAAATCTCTGGTATTCGCTTTCTGAATTGGGCAACAGGTACGCAGCGCCATTGGCAACGCGTTTCACAGCCTCCCTGTGTCCGGCGAACAGGTACTCTCGGCTTTGCACCGTTTCTCCGTTCTTTATCCACCTTGCAATGGCTTTCATGTACTCCAGTTTGTCGGTTGTCAGGTGGCGTGTGAGCAATGCCCTCATACCGCTATTGGCTTGCTCATATTCGGTAAAGTCAATGAATATTGTAGAGAGTATGTATGGCAGATTGCTTGCTCTTATATGGTGCATCAGGTCTTGTGGCCGCGTAATGTTGAAGAGGTGCATCAGATCATATTCACTATAGTCTATGAGTTCGTCGGTCAGTCTTATATCTACAGATATGCCCAGCCGGTTCAGGTAGCGTGCGGTGCTTGTTATTTGCACACTATCCCCGCCGAATACGGAGTACAGAGTTGCCCGTGCCAGGAAGAGAACTTTCATGCCGCGGCTTTTTTACTTTTTATATACTCGGGAAATATGGGACTGAAGGCCAGCAGCCATATGAGGTATTCAGCTGTGTTGGTGATGTAGCTGCCTGTGAACTGATAGATAAACACAAAAATGAACAACCATAAACGGTATGGATTTCTGTAAGCACGCGTAGTGATGAACAGTGCTACTTCTAACGATATTCTGAGGGCAAGACCGGCATAACCAAAATACACGATCGTTTCTGCTGCCGCGTTCGGTATCCTGATAACATCGGGGATTTTGAAGTAATAGTAGTATTGAATGATCAATTGCCTGCCTGCCACTTTCAGTTGGCCAGGGCCGATGCCCCACAATGGGTTTGAATGTGCGATGATCTTGTGTGCCAGGATGAACGCCTCATAAGTGCGGCCTCTGGCCGAGGTGTCTTCCCCGGTGAAGGAATTGTGCACACGGGCGAACAAAGTATTGTTCGGAAAATACTTCCACGCCACCAACCCTGCCACTGCGGTTATTCCGGCAATGCCGAATAGCCAGAGACGCCGCGAACGCGTATTGAAGATGCGTGGAGCACAACAGACGCACATGATAAAGCCGCTGATAGCAAGGCAGCTCAACACCCCAAGAGAAAATGACATCATCAGTGGCAGGGCGATCATAAATAGAGTGGGTAGCGGCTTTTGTGTTTTAAAAAACATCAGCCGGCTAAGGAAATAGATGGCCACCGGTGCCAGCAGAAAGCTGTAGTGTGAAGCCTCTTCAGTAAACAGTTTAAGGCGGGTCAATGATATGGTGTCCGAGACGCGTATGGTGTACCAGACAAGGTTTTTCACTCCTGGTAGAAAGTATAGCGGAATACTGGCAAGAACGAAACAGAAATTGAGCAGGGCAATATCGCGAAAGATAAGATCGAGATGAATGCGGGACACCACAGGCACCGCTGCACTGATAAAGAGCAAAATGGAAACAAGCACTGCTGCGGAGATGCAGTAATACAAAATGTTTGCACCTCCGGCGATGTGAACAGTGGCCAGTGCAAGCATGGGTGCGGCGATCGTAAGGGTCTTGCGGAGCCTGCCCTGTTGTTGCAATGCCATTAGCCATACCGGCGTCAGGAGCAACGACAAGCAATATCCCTCCGGCAACAACCAGGTGTTGAAGAAGAAAATGGTGAGCGCAAATAGCCATACCCACCCATGCTTGTATGTCAGGCTCGCGGTTTCCATATCGCTATTTGGTTGACGCTCGGGATGAATTTTTTTCCTATCAGAAGTGCAAGTGCCACAGCAATCGGGCTATACAGCCATATCCGGTTAGGGCTGTACAGCAAGGCAATGGCCATGTAGGTAGGCAGTACCTCAGACAAGGCCTGCCATTTGCTCCGGCCAGGTTGCATGGCATTCAATGCTGTTGCAGTAACAACAGGGGCAGATATGCCCAGCGCTATGGACATGCCATTTACCATACTCGCGGGCGAATGATAGGCATAAAGTCCGCCAATCATAAATAAATAGCAGGGAAGGCAGATAAGCAGTGTGGAATAAAGTGCTTGTTTTGACTGGCCGGCTGCGTTCAGATATAACAGGGGCATGATGGTTTGGGCAAACAAAAGCTCAAAAGCAATGAAACTTTTGAATGAAGCCTTCATCAATTCATAGTTTTCCTGCCCCACCCATGCAGGAAGAAGGGTAGGAGACAAGGCATAAAAGGCAAGCAGCGCAATTATTGTCAGGGAGATCAATGTGCTGTGTACCGTGTCGTAGAGTCGTTTTGGATCATCTCCCCTCGATGTCATAGATGCCATGCGGGGCATCATCCACAATACCATAGCAGTGAATATCATATGGATGTGGTTGAACATGGTGGAGACAAGTCCATAACATGAAACTTGTCTGAGTCCGGCAAATGCAGCTACCCAGAATTTGTCCGTCTGAAAGGCAAGGGCTATGATCGCTGCTTGCAGCCAGGGAACCAGGCTGCTCCGCAGCAGCCGGCCATATTGGCTGTAGTTTCCAAATCTTGCCAGCCTTATGCCTTTTATGGTTGACAGTGTAACCGCTAATTGCAGCGCGATATATAGCGCGGTAAAAATGAAGTATCCACCAAATACTAAGGCTATTGAATGATATCGGTTCGCAAGCCACACACAAACAACGAGAGCGCCGAATCGGTTGAGCATGTTAAGCACAGCCGCTGTCCTGAAGTGGTGGTATGCCTTTATCGTCGTCTGCAGGACCTGGTCAACGTACTTTAGTGCTCCTGTTCCCGAGGCGAGTAATATGCCAGCGGCGATATTTTCTGCATGATTCGCCCTTCCCCATATCGCGTTGCCGGCAGTTGTACCGGCGAGCATTGCACCGGCCATGATCGCAAACACCATTAGCAGAATCGATATGCTCAATGTTGCATTAAAAACCTCGTTTCGTTGCTCCGCGGTTGCTTCGGCGGCAGTCAGGCCCCGAACGGTTATCACACCCATGTTGGCGATGCCTGCATTGATGTTGAACATCTGAAGTGTTGTGATCACCGTGTTTAGCAATATCCAAAGCCCGAAACCTTCGGCTCCCAGGCTGTGCATCAGCATAGGCACCGTAGCCAGGTAAGCCACCGGATATATCGCTGTGTCGGCGATACCCCAGGCAGCATGCCTCAGACCCTTCGGAATATGTATTTTGAAGCGTAACATGGTGAATAACATAAAAGTATGCGCCATGTCCGCTCATGCCAATTCAATCCTAACCGTTCGGGACAGCAATATGCTGAAACAAGAAAAACAGATGATAAACCAAATAACTGAACACCAGAGTATCCGGGTAGCTGAGCAGTCAGTTTTGATAGACGCCGCGGTAACGGAATGATGGAAAATAAAAGCTAGCCTGCGAACAGGCTAGCCCCTTTAAATTCTATCAGCTATCTTTTTGATCAATCCGGTTAGCTACAGGGCGTCCAGTTTTGATGTGACGTCGGCCTGCGTTGTCTGGGTAGGTGTGGTAGTCACTTTCAACTGATGGGTTATCACACCGGATGTTTGCCAGTAGTAATATTGACCATTCTTATTAGTGATCACGATGAGCTTGTAGTTCATGCCTTGTGGCACAATATTGGTGTTGCCTTCGCTTACGATAGTAATAGAATGTTCCGGCTTGTTCCAGCTTGCGCCGCCCAGTTCTGGTTCTACGCTCGACATGGCGCAATTGATGTCAGGCAGTATCAGGTAAACCTGCGTATTGCTGGGTGTAAAAGAGCTGTCTGGCATTACTGCGGTAACAGATGTCTTTGGCGAGTCGTTTTCGTAAAATGCATCGCAGTTGGTGTATTGCAATGTTGATGCAGAGTCGAACACATAGCCAACCCAGGGACGGCCATATTGGGTGTTGAATGAGCCGGAGGTATCTACTCCTGCAGCAAAAGCACCCGGTTGAGTTGTGTCTGCAGCTTGCCAGTTCACGATCGAATCGCCGTTGTTGGTGTTACCGTAGAAAAGGGTCATGGGGTTAGGGGACCATTGCTGTTGCATGAACCCCACGCCATAGCGGTTGGCAAACACCGGCTGGCCGTTGACAGTGGCCGAAATGTTGATCTGCCCGCCGCTTCGCAGTATTTGTCCGCCGCTCATAGTAGTAGCGCGGTTGGCTATCATGTCGCCCGGTTTGTACATTTCGGTAAGCTGAATGTCCACATTGCCACTGGTGAGCGTATGGCCATTCGCATCTCTGAATGAATTGGGATAGAAATGCAATAATGTTCCTTTAGCGCCGAACACGGTTGTTTCAACGCCGGCCTGCACTGTGATCTTTTGCGGTGTCGGTTTCAGGGCTGCAAACGTCTGGTTCAGGGTTGGGCCGCCCATGTTAACGTTGCTGTAGTTTTTGCCGCACGAAAGCGCGATCATTGTAATGCATGCGCACAGCAGTGCGATAGGGATAAAGGTCCTCTTCATATAGGGTTTGGTTTTTTCTTTTACCTGCAAACGCCGTGCCAAAATGTTAAATTGAATTAACACCAACGGTGGAGGGTAAAAGGAAAACCGCATTTTATTGTTGCATCAGCCTGATGGGCGCCCTGGTACCTTCGTTCAATACTTTATAATAGGCAAAAAGCCTGCACGAAGCAGGCTTTTCCAGTTTTAATAGTCATAGGGCTACAGGAACAACGGTGGAATATTGTAAAATTAGTGGCTCATTCAATACCCCACTACCGTTAAATAACGGTAGTGACCCGCATTTTTTTGAACAGGCTTGAAAAAATAGCAGAAGGGCGCAGGTGTTGTTGCGCCCTTCTGCTATAAGAATATTGGAGCCTATTTTGCTACAGTAAATTTTTGTGAAAAAGAGGCATTGCCTGAGGCTATGTGCGCTACATAGTTTCCGTCTGGCAGCCCGGCAATATGGAGGTGCAATATATTGTTATTTACCGGTGCACTGCCAGAATAAATTGTGCGGCCTGCAACATCTGTCACCGAATAGCTGACGTTTGTGAACGTTGTGCCTTCGATAGCGATGTTCAGTACATCACCATGCACCGGGTTAGGGAATGCAAGCGTTGTGAACAAGGGCTTTTCATTGTCAGCGATACCAAGCGGAATAAGGTTATCCGTATTCTGATACATACCCGTTGGGCTGGACATGGTTGAATCGTTGCCATAGGCGAAGGAGCATAGATAGTTATAGCTGCCTTTGCGGTAGAATTGATACCAGTAATTCTCGTCTGTGCGCTGGCCCTGTGTTACGCCAAATGAAGTGAGCAATGCAGTGGGCGCAGGAGCGCCATAGAGATAGAAGCTGTCGGTGCTGTATTCGGCTACGCGCGTCAGCAGCACATCATACGGTATGCTCGGGCCTGATGGCGTGTAAACGGTCAGCTGTCCCCAACCCTCCACGGTGTCCTTGCGGTACATATAAAATACATGCTGCCCTGGCGCATGCGATAAGCTGGAGGCCGTCACGGTCAATGTGAAGTTAACTGCTCTGCGGCTGGAGCTACTCCAGGAACTGCTCATAGTAAAAGGGTACTGGAACATGACCCTGGGTGTGGAGGCAAGTATCTGCTGGCCTGGAAAAATAAGGCTGTCGCTTGAGCTTCCGGTGAAGGTGGAAAGATCGTAGCCTTGAGCCTGCACAGAGGTGCCCATGTCATTCACACCTGTTGGCGTAAAAGCCAGTTCGATATTCTGATAGTAAACAAAGCCCGATGTAAGGGTTTTGCTGAAGGGATAGTTGACGTTAACACCTACTGAGGTGAATACCGGGCTGGTCTCGGTTGTGTAAACGTTGGTGAACATAGTGCCTGTGTATGTGCCATAATTCCATACTTGCGAAGGCCCCAGGGATGGATTGCTCATTGGATTGGCCGAGAGATCGAGGCAGTTGAAAGTTCCGGGAATCGGAACATCAGTTGATGCTATAGTAATAGCCTGTCCGTATGAGACCTGGCTGAGCAGCGGCAGTAAGATGAGTGTAAAGAGTTTTTTCATGTGCCTGTGTTTTTAGATGGTAAAGCAAAGCTACCGCTGCCAGCGATACCGGCCAATAGCTATTTAATGGTAGTATGGCGGCTAAGGGATGATCGGTGTGCCTGATGCGGGTGCAGGCTGATTATTATTTTTTCATGTCCCGCTGTAGCTCTTTGCTTGTTTTGGTGCTGCCGTCGTGGCTCCATCCCGGCGGCATGAACAGGTATCTCAGTTTATCTGATAGTCGGGTGCTTCGCTTCAGATCGCGACCTATGGCCTGCCATTCGTGAAAGACGATGTGCGTGGGGTGGTGGGGTTTTTCAACGTTTTTGGTAAGGCCGTAAACGGGTACTTCGTCGGGCATCTCTTCTGTAAACGTGCCAAACATGCGGTCCCAGATAATGAGGGCCATGCCCATATTGCGATCGAGGTAAGGTACATTGCTGGCATGGTGCACCCGGTGGTGAGACGGTGTAACGAAAATGAATTCCACCCACTGCGGAAGTTTTTTGACATGTTGCGTATGCACAAGGATGCCCCATATCTGTGTGACGGCATACATGAACAAAATATCGAGTGGTCGGAAACCGAGTACAGCAAGCGGAATGAAATACATGAACCGGTACAGCGGCATAAAAATGGACGAGCGGAAGCCTGTGCTCAGGTTATATTCTGTAGAGGAATGGTGGGTAACATGTACCGCCCAAAAGATGCGGACGCTATGATCCACGTAATGTTCCAGCCAGAACAGCACATCTTCTCCCAGGAACAGGATTACCCAATATATTACCGGGTGCCAATGGATGGGGAGATGATATTGTGAAAAGAAGAGGAGCACCACCAGCGCCACACCGCGCAGCAACAGGTCCACGCCCGCGTTCAGCAGGTTGAGGTACAGGTTGACTAATGTTTCTCGAACGGAATAGAAATGCGTGCGCCTGAAATTGCTGAGTATGATCTCCAGCGGTATCAGCAACAGATACACTGGCATCTGTAGCAATAAGATCAACTGCTGGTGAAACTTATCCATGAATGGTTAGAAAGGCCACAAATTTAAGACTATTGCACAAAAAAGCCCCGCGCGCGGGGCCTGAAAAATATTGTACTGAATCTCTGCTTGGCGGTCACTTATTGAGCCCTGTCTGCTGACACGCAGTCATTCAGTCATTCAGCCATTAAGCATTAAATAGTCATTATCTCTTTCTCCTTATCCTTGCAGTGCTGGTCAACCAGCGCTATGTATTTATCGGTAGTGCCCTGTATGGAGCCCTCTGCGTCTTTTGCTGTGTCCTCGCTCAATCCTTCCTTCTGCAATTTTTTCACCTGTTCAATTGCATCACGGCGAATGCTGCGGAGGGCCACCTTGCCCTGCTCGCCCTCTGCGCTAACGCGCTTCACCAGCTCGCGGCGGCGTTCCTCAGTAAGGATAGGCAGGAAAAGGCGGATGTAAATGCCATCATTTTGCGGGTTAAGGCCGATGTTGGAAGCAATAATGGCTTTCTCAATAGGTCCCAGCATATTTTTTTCCCATGGCTGAATAGAGATCGTGCGTGCATCCGGCGCAGTCACGTTCGCTACCTGGTTAAGCGGGGTAGGGGAGCCGTAATAGTCCACGAAAATACCGTCCAGTATCGCCGGAGATGCCTTGCCCGCACGTATCTTGCTGATCTCTGACTCCAGGTGCGAGATAGCCCGCTTCATATTAGCCGACAGGTCATTAACAATATGGTCAAGTGCTTCGCTCATAATTATGCTTTTAAAGGGATGGCAAAAGTAAAAAATCGGGCAGCAAAGAACAAATTATAAAAATAATGTAGGTCATTTCCGCGGGCGTTAATCAGCATATTGTCATTTCAAATAGCATTGGCTTGGTGAAACCTTGATACATTGGTAACTTTGTATATAATTTTGAAGTATGGAAACAGTTGTGAGTAACCCTGTGAGCCTGAGTGCCAATGCGGTAGCGGAAGTAAATAGGCTGATGAACGAACCTGGCTTTGATGCCGGCCAATATCTGCGTGTGGGGGTGAAAGGTGGTGGTTGCTCGGGTATGAGCTATGTGCTGGGCTTTGACAGGAAAGAAGACGACGATGACATCTATGAAATTGAAGGTATTCCAGTGCTGATGAAAAAGGCGCATGGCATATATCTCTTTGGCATGGAGGTGGACCACCAGGATGGCCTCAATGCCCGCGGCTTTGTATTCAAAAACCCCAATGCCAGCAGCACGTGTGGTTGCGGTAGTTCTTTTGCGGTATAGCCATTATTTCCAAAGACATAGCAAGATCAGCGAAAGACTGAGTGTTGGCCCCCCGGTCATGTTCACTCCAAGGTTGCCGTCTATATTGCCAGATGCCTCTTGCGCTTTGTATAGCGTTGTTGATGCATTGACCAGATAAGGCACGCTGGCGGGATAGTACGTTGCCCTGAGCTTTATGGGGATGCTGCCCACGTAACCTACTTCAGCCATCAGGAACGGACGATAATTGAAGTAGGCGCCGGATGCAATGTAGTGTCCGTAGCCCATGTCCAGCTCTCCGCCGCCGCCCACCGAAAATGTGAATGCGTGCTCATGGTCTATTTCTCCGCCCCATACATATTGCAGGCTTACCGGCACCGAAAACTGTAAAGCCTCTGCCGTATCTGAAGCCCATGTGTCAGACTCATAGTGCGTAGTGCCTACGTGCCAATGTGTATAGATGAGTGCGCCATCCGCTTCCGTTACTAAGCCTGCGTGGCGGCCGATGTGCGCCACCACGGCCGACATGCCCACATTAACGGTATAGCTGACGGTATTTAACAGCCTTTTTGAAACGGTGGTGTCCAGCGGCTTGCCACCGGGGTTGGCCATCCATACACCGTTCACCAGCGCATCCGGATCATCCATGTGATAATGTTGTTGCATGTTCAGTTCTTCAAAGGGCACACCCGCACCCAGTACCATGCCATGCAGCCAGGTCGTCCGTCCGGTCGATCCATCATAATTGGAATAATGATGCACGTAGCTGTGATAGCAATAATGTGTATGATAAGTACGGACCGGCGCATGGTAGTAATGTGTGTGGCCGGAGGCATGGTAATTGCCAATACTGCGTCCGGCGCTGTGACTTACATGGCTGGAATGAGGCGCGTGTATCGAATGCCCGGGAGTGGCGCGTGCGGCTGGGGCAAAGAGCGCTATAGCGGCCAGTGCGGACAGACATAATGAAATACGCATAAAGGTGTGTTTTTGCTGCAATAGTTTGAAACCAAATAGCGTGCCATTTTTGATTCTGTAAAAAATTGGCATGCATGTTGTTGTGTGTGATTAAACGTTCACCTTATGCCATTGTCTAAGACAGCCTTCTTTTCTTTTTTCATCTTGCTATTCACGTCAAAAGCCTTTGCACAGCCGCGCGCCGGCGATATCCAGGTGAACTTTAATGAAGGTTACCTGTCGGGGTCGCAGATAGGTGCGAAAATGAATTATTTTGATGTGGAAGATTGCTACATGAAAAATAGTGGTACCGGACCTGCCTGGAGTGCATCTGTCAACTATTATGTGAGCCCGGCCGTAGCGATAGGCGCAGTATTTGGCGACCAATGGCTTTCCGACAATTTTACGAATTTAGGCGAACACGTCGGTGAACGGAGCTATCAATTGCGCACACGCATAACAGTAGCTGCATTGCAAGTGAAGGTGCTGTATGACGCGGAAAGTAACTTCGAGTACTATGGCCTGTATTCATTAGGAATGCGCACGCTGTCAGGGTCCGACTCATTGCTTCATTTCGTGCACATGCGTCACCAGATGCAGGCCATCCAAATCACTCCCTTTGGTTATAAGGTCGGTGGGAAAGTTGGCTTTTTTGTTGAGCTGGGTTGGGGGTATAAGGGGATATTGTCGGCTGGCCTTAGCTACAGTTTTCATTCGCGGGCAGAAAGAAAAGCGCAGAAGGCTGATGCTGGAACCCAGGGTGGCAGCTGATTATCGGCGCTCTTTCATTGTATTTTTGCCAGATGCAGCCAGAGATAAAGATAACCGCCGATGGGTCGCATACTATTGCAGCTGCTGGCAGCGGCATTACCTATCATAGCACTCACGGTGCCCTGCAGGAAAGTATGCATGTATTTATCAATGCCGGTCTAAGGTATGTACTGGCCAGAAACCCGACTGCGTTGAATATTTTAGAAGTAGGTTTAGGCACCGGGTTGAACGCGTTGCTGACGCTGAAGGAACTTGCAGGCGACACAGTCGCTAATTATCATGCACTTGAGTTACATCCATTACCTGTTGATATTGCACTTCAACTCAATTATGCGGCCCTGCCGGGTAACGAACATCTCGCGGCAATATTTGCTGCCATACATCACTCAGAATGGGGATCCCGTGTAGCGCTCGCGCAATCATTCTTACTCCGGAAGCACTGCTGTTCCGTTTTGGAGTTTGAGTCGGATATGCCGTTCGATCTGATCTATTACGATGCTTTTGCGCCTGCAGATCAACCCGAGCTCTGGACTCAAGCCGTTTTCGAACGGATCTTTAGCTTCACCGCCCCCGGCGGTGTATTGGTCACCTACTGCGCAAAAGGCAATGTGCGCCGGGCGTTGCAGGCTGCCGGTTTTGCGGTTGAGAAACTGGCCGGGCCGCCGGGTAAGCGTGAGATGCTGCGTGCTACACGCGCTTAATGACGTTTATAAATGTCGATGTGGTCGGATCCTTCCTGGAAGTGTTTTATAAGATGAAAACTTGTGTCGCGGTATATTGTATCAAAGTATGGTTCCCATTGGTCTATGGTGCCCCAGATCGCATAGCGGGTAGTGCTGTCAACGGTTGCCGTCACGTGTGAAAAGCCCTTGTTGTGGCGCAGGAAGCCGGTATAGGGTAAGCAGAGATGTTGGTTGTCTAAAAATTGGCGGGCACAAATAGACGTATTGTATTCATTCCGTTCCTCAAAGTAGTCCACTACTTCCTGGTGCAGCCGCATTCTTCTGAACATATCGCAGGTTTGAATAGCCCCCTGCAGGCTGAACATTCCGGCAGCAATGATCAGGGTAATACCGGCACCGGCTAGCCATTTTGAGCCAGAAACGGCAGCTATGGCACGATCGAAGAATATGGCAGGCAGTATGGTGCCGAGGAGCAGCACTGCCGGGTACATATACCGTGGTTCATAGAAATTGATGGCGCAGAAATACAGGAACGACAGTGAGAATGCCATGGACAATCCGACAAAGTGCGACTGACCAGAGGGTAGCTTTCTTACCCACTTTAAGCTATAGACAAGGCCTGCAATGCCTGCCGGGAATAGAACATAGAAGGCTGCATCTTTAATGGACAGGACCAGCGTGGAAACATAGAAGCACCAGAAAGAAGCCGGCAAAATAAGCAGGGACCACAGCTTTTTTTGCCAGGCGATCAATACGCAGAATGCCGTTGCGACAGTCCAGTACCAGGCAAATCTCTGCTCCATAAGCAAATGCCGTAATTCCTGCTGCAGGTAATCGGCGGTGTGTGGGATGCTTGTGTTGATAAGCGAAGTATGACCAGGGTTAAGGAACCAGCCGTTCTGCGATTTTTGCAGGGCAAAGAACACGAATATCAACGCGCTGCCGGCCGCAATAGAGCCTGCTTTACAGAGCGCGACACCCTTGCTGTATCTGTGTGTCGCCAACGACCAGGCGACATCGGCCAGTAGCACGGGTATAAGCACCAGCCCGCTTTCTTTAATGTAAGCAGCAAGCGCTATGGACAATGCTGCCTGCACATACTTTTTTCTGTTGTAATAGCATAACGCCATCAGTATACTCAGGCCAAGTGGCAGGTCGGTGAGCAAAAATGTTCCGTATAGGAAAAAATCCGGGTTGAGCAGCAGCAGGGTCAGCGCCAGTAGTGCTGCCATTGGGTTAAATAATTTTCTTATCAGCTCATAGGTGGCAATGGCTAACAATGCGCTTAACAGAAGGGCATAGGCGTGCATGGCAACGTGCGACGTGCCGAAAATATCCATCCACAGAGCACAGCCGGCCTGGAATAACAGCGGGTGGCCGCGGGAATATTCAATGGGTATGGCGTTGGGCATCAGGCTGGGGCCATGGTCATGCATGGCATAAATAGCAGGCGCATATACCCAGCTCTCGTCCCAGTAGAATGGGTAGTTCAGCCGCGGCACTTTAGCAGCAATAAATGCCAGTATGAGCAAATAGGGCAGTAGCCGCTGACGAAGGGAAAAGCTCATATTGCGGATGGGTTAGTGCGTTGTTGGGTTGCCGGCATCATCGTAAGCGTACCAGGTGGTCGGTTCGCCCTGCCCGCGCCATGGCGATGTGCCATCATAGGGGAATATTTCCCGTAGCCGGAAACCTAGTTTTTCAAGTACCCTTCGGCTGGCGCTATTTTCTGTATCGGTCATGGCATAAATATCGGTAAAGCCGAGCACATGAATGCCATAATGCAGCGCCGCGCCGGCAGCCTCTGTAGCATAGCCCTTACCCCAGAAACGCTGCGCGTGCCTGTAGCCAAAGTCCAGGTGGTCGGTATGGCCATTGGCTATTTCCTTCATGCGCTTGAATCCGGTCCACCCCACAAATTCGCCGCTGTTTTTTTCTATCACTGCCCAGCGGCCTACGCCATGGTCGGTATATTGCTGGCGAACGAAAGCGATCACATCGCGCACTTCATCCACCGTTTGCACGGGGTGCTGACCTATATGCTTATGTACTAAGGGGTCGCTGTCCATAATGAACATGCCTTCAGCATCCGTCAATTCCAGTGGGCGGACGATGAGGCGCGGGGTTTCGAGGTGAATGTTCATATTAATATGAAATTAGTAAATATGGCCAATTGAAAGGCAAATAAAAGGAGGTCGGGGTAGTCATGAAAAATCGCGGACTGAGACCAAATATAATTTTTTTCTTCTTCCTGCACTTTATATCACAAATTCCCCTTACTTTTGCACTCCAATTCTTAATTGCTCTTATAATAAGGTTGCATTTGGAAGAGTTGACATCCGGCCATAAACCGGAAAGAACAATTCGTTAACACCAAAAAAAAGTTAAATGGCTAAAGAGATCAGCGGCTTTGTAAAGCTGCAGGTAAAAGGCGGCCAGGCGAATCCCGCTCCGCCAATCGGTCCGGCGCTCGGTTCAAAAGGCGTCAACATCATGGAGTTCTGCAAGCAGTTCAATGCGCGCACGCAGGACAAGATAGGTAAGGTTCTTCCCGTACTCCTTACAGTTTACACAGACAAGTCTTTCGACTTTGTGATCAAAACCCCTCCGGCAGCAATACAGCTGATGGATGCGGCTAAGCAGCAGAAAGGTTCTAAAGAGCCTAACAGGCAGAAAGTTGGTAAGGTTACCTGGGATCAGGTAGAAGCTATTGCCAAGGACAAAATGCCAGACCTCAACTGTTTCACGCTGGAAAGCGCTATGAAGATGGTTGCCGGCACTGCACGCAGCATGGGCTTTACTGTGGAAGGAAAAGCTCCATGGGCTTAATTGTTCACCTTATTTAAAAATCTGAAGCAATGGCGATCACAAAGAAAAGAAAAGCACTCGAGGCAAAACTCGATAAAAATAAATCATACTCACTGTCTGAAGCAGCAGCGCTGATGAAGACCGTGAACCTCACAAAGTTTGACAGCTCTGTGGACGTGCACATCCGCCTGGGTGTGGATCCTAAGAAGGCTGACCAGGCTATCCGCGGCACTGTAACCCTGCCACACGGCACCGGTAAAACAAAGCGCGTACTGGTACTTTGTACCCCTGATAAAGAAGCTGAAGCAAAGGCAGCAGGCGCTGATTTCGTGGGCCTGGATGAATTTGTACAGAAGATCGAAGGCGGCTGGACAGACGTTGACGTAGTAGTTGCTACTCCTTCTGTAATGCCTAAGATTGGTAAGCTGGGTAAAATACTCGGTCCGCGTAACCTGATGCCGAACCCTAAGACCGGCACTGTTACCAACGATGTAGCCAATGCCGTTAATGAAGTAAAAGGTGGTAAGATAGCGTTCAAGATCGACAAAGCCGGTATCATACATGCTTCTGTTGGCCGTGTTTCCTTTACAGCTGACAAGCTCGCTGAAAATGCACAGGAACTCATTAACACCCTGGTGCGCATGAAGCCTGCAACAGCTAAAGGACAGTACCTGAAGGGCATCAGCATGGCAACGACCATGAGCCCGGGCCTGACCATAGACACTAAATCGGTAGCGTAAAAACAATGTGGCAATTCGACAATTAGCGAATGGCCCGGAAAGAAAAAACATTAATTAACAATTTGAGGTTTGGGGTTTGAATTGCCGAATTGCCGAATTGTCAAATTATCAAATTAAAAGAAATGACACCAGCTCAGAAAAATGAAGCTATAGTTGCACTGAAAGAGAAATTCTCACAGTACGACAACTTTTATGTCACCAATACCGAATCATTGACGGTAGAACAGGTGAACACGCTGCGTCGCCTCTGCTTCGAAAAGAATGTAGAGATGAAAGTGGCTAAGAACACCCTCATCAAGAAGGCCCTCGAAAGCTTTAACGATGAGAAGTACACAGAGGTTTACAATGCACTGCACGGCGTTACTGCCCTGTTGTTCTCTGAATCTCCAAAGGAACCAGCACTCATCCTTACTTCTTTCCGCAAGGAGAACAAGGATAAGCCAGTGCTGAAAGCGGCACTCATAGGCAGCGACGTATTCTCTGGCGATAACGAACTGGTTAACCTCACCAGGATCAAAACGAAGAATGAGCTCATCGGCGAAGTTATCGGATTGCTCCAGTCTCCTGCAAAACGCGTTCTGGCTGCATTGCTGCACCACCATGAAGGCAAGGAAGGCGCGGAAGCTCCGGCTGCAGAGGCGTAGTTCAATTAGCCAATGGGTACAGTTTGACAATTCGACAATTGTACGTACCTGGAGGATTGGCTGACAAGAGTGACATTGGCAAATTGTCGAATTGCCGAATTGTCAAATTAAAACCGGCTTCCAAGTCAATATATAAAAAACACAATTTTTAAAAACAATTCAAAAAATTATAAAAATGGCAGACGTAAAAGCATTAGCAGAACAATTAGTAGCCCTGACTGTAAAAGACGTACAGGAACTGGCTAACATCCTTAAGGCCGATTACGGTATCGAACCAGCTGCTGCTGCAGTTGTAGTTGCCGCTGGCGGTGGCGCAGAAGGTGGCGCACCGGCTGCTGCTGAGAAGACTTCATTCAACGTTATCCTGAAGAATGCAGGTGCTTCTAAGCTCAACGTAGTTAAGGTGGTTAAGGACCTCACTGGCCTTGGTCTGAAAGAAGCTAAGGAACTGGTAGACGGCGCTCCTAAGGCTGTTAAGGAAGGTGTTGGTAAAGCAGAAGCTGACGACATCGCTGGCAAGCTGAAAGAAGCTGGCGCTGAAGTTGAGATCGCTTAATTGTATCTCCAAGCATATTAAAGGCCTCGCAATTGCGGGGCCTTTGCTTTTTGGTCCCGGAGCGATGTCCGGGATGGATATGCAATTGACTGCAAGGCCGCTATAGCCTGCGACTATATTGCCTGATCTTGCTGTACTTAATAAACGCCTCATAGGCAGAAAGCCGGCTGATGACCAGCCCATAAAAGCCATCCAGGAAACCGAGGCGGATAAAATAGGCGCTGATGAAGTGCCAGGCAGATGAGGCAATGATCTTTGCGATAGACGCGCTCTTACCCTGCAGTGCCGCTGCCTGCGCTGCCAGTTCCGTGTATTTGTCGATCTTTTTAAGGTGCTGGCTGATGGAGGTAAAACTGTAATGCAGCAAATCGCCCTTTAATGTGCCCATCGGGCCCTCGTTGGCCAGCGCCCAGTGCTCATGCACCTTCTTCTCTTTCCAGTTTCCCTTTGTGCGGTCATATAACCTCACCTGGTGGTCCGGGTACCAGCCGCAGTGCCGTATCCATTTACCGCAGTAATTGGTGATGCGGGACATTTTGTAAACATCACATTTTGGCGCTGCCTTTATGTCTTGTATGCTTTTTGCCAGTTCAGGTGTTAGTTCTTCGTCAGCATCCAGCGACAGTATCCAGTCGTGCGAGGCTTGTGCTGTAGCAAAATTCTTTTGCTGGCCATAGCCTTCGAAAGGATGGTCAACTACCCTGGCGCCATAGCTGCGGCCGATTTCAGCTGTTTTATCTGTGGAGGCGCTATCAACGATAACGATCTCATCAGCAACGTTCTTTACGGATGCCAGGCACCGGGCTATGTTCCTTTCTTCGTTATAGGTGATGATGACGACGCTAAGCTGAGGCATTGAATTGGCTATGTTTGTAGTAACTCTGATACTTGAGTTGTGTCTATGATGAAGTTGATGCCTTTTGAACGCAATCCTTTTATCAACTTTTTATCACCCGACCAGATTTTGCATTTAAAATGTTTTGCAAAAGCCACATAAGGAACGTCATTATGGTCAATGTCGCGCACGAGGTCTTCTGCCTCTAACCAAATATCTGCCCTTATCTGTTCTTCAGAGATAAACTTAATATTTTTATAGACATAAAATTCCGCTTCCTGAATTTGGGCTAAGGATAAGCCGGAAATTCGCGAAAGTTTGGAATGATGTTTATGGATTTCTGTCTTGAGAAAAAAGGGAGCGATGAAGGTAATGTCTTTATTAGGGAGCATCAAAATTTTGCCAATTTTGCTGTTTGAGTTTAGAATTGCGCTAAACACAATATTGGCATCAACAATAAACCTCACCTGATAAATCGTTTTCGATTTGCCTGCCACCATGAGGCATTCACTTCATCGGCAAGCATATCCACGTCTTTCTGCTTTGCTTTGCTGGCAGATGTCATGTCAAAATAGTTCACGTAATCAATAAGTTGCTGCAACTTGGATGCAGTAATCCTTCTTGAAAAGGTAATTTGGATCTTGTCTGACCCTTTTCGCTCTATTAACATCCCACTAAAGTTACATCAATTATTTAAAATCTAAACTATCCTGCCATCGCCGGCACATATTTCTCCTTAAGTATCTGCAGGTGGTGCATCGTATGGCCTACCAATGCAAAGCCCAGTGCTCTTACGGTCACCACTGCATCCCTCGCCATGCCGCTGCGATCCAGCACTTCTTCGGGCATCTCTGCAAAGGTGGCGATGTTCGACCGGCGCAGCAACTCCAATTCCAGCATGATGTTGGCAAGGCTGCGATGCTTTGCCCAGGAATGAGCAACAAAATTATCCGGACTATAGGGCGGAAGGACGGCTTCGTCATTACGCGAGATCCTGAAAATACGATAAGCAAAGTTTCGCTCTCCGTCCACCAGGTGCTGCAGCACTTCCTTTACGGTCCACTTGCCGGGCGCATAGGCAAAAGACAGTTGCTCAGGGGTAAGCCCACCCACAAAGTCGTTTAGTTCTTTCCAGTTTTGCTCAAAAGCGGTCAGTAGGTCTATGTCTTTGAACATATAGACGTAATTGTTGAAAAATCCGAAATGCTGGTCAACCGGTGGTTTTATGTGCATGTGTTCAAGGTTTAGTGACAAATGTCGCTAAAGTTCAAATTCCAGCGTGCATGGTTAACTTCTTTTAACTCGACACACTCACTTCGCTCATATATAGATTATGTGCAGACAGACAATCGATTAAACAATTACTTTTGCTTTTCAAAAATTTCAATTCCTGCAATGGATCTCGAATTCAATAAGAACGAAGACGGTATGAAGCTGGCGGTGAGCCAGATGAAGCAGCGGCACGCCCAGGTTAGCCTCGGTGGTGGCAAAAAGGCTATGGAGAAGGCCCGGGAAAAGGGCAAGATGTCGCCCCGCGAACGCATTCAGTATCTTATTGATAAAGACAGCACATTCACCGAGATAGGCGCTTTTACAGGCTGGGACATGTACAAAGAACATGGTGGTTGTCCTGCCGGGGGCACAGTAGCTGGCCTCGGTTATGTGGCCGGCCGCCAGTGCGTGATTGTGGCTAATGACAACACAGTGAAGGCAGGCGCATGGTTCCCCATAACTGGCAAGAAGAACCTCCGCCTGCAAGAGATAGCCATGGAGAACCACCTGCCTGTCATATACATAGTGGACAGCGCGGGTGTTTACCTGCCCATGCAGGATGAGATATTCCCGGACAAAGAACATTTTGGCCGCATCTTCCGTAACAATGCACAGATGAGCGCCATGGGCATTACCCAGATAGCCGCCGTGATGGGCAGTTGCGTGGCTGGAGGCGCTTATCTGCCCATCATGAGTGACGAAACACTGATGGTGGAAGGTAATGGCTCTATTTTCCTGGCAGGCCCTTACCTTGTAAAGGCTGCCATAGGTGAAGATGTAGATATACAAACCCTCGGTGGCGCCAAAACGCATACCGAAATAAGCGGTATTGCTGATTATAAATTTGACACAGAGCAGGAGTGCCTGGACCAGGTGCGCCGCATTATGGATAAAGTTGGCCACCAGCCTAAACGTGGTTACGACCGCATAAAACCTGAAGTGCCGAAGAAGGACATCAATGATATTTATGGCCTCGTCTCTCCGCTCAACAACAAGAACTATGATGTGGTTGAGGTGATCAAGTGCATGGTTGATAACTCGGAGTTCGACCAGTTCAAGGAAGATTATGGCAAGACCATTGTTTGCGGTTATGCCCGCATTGATGGTTGGGCAGTGGGCATCGTTGCCAATCAGCGCAAGATCGTTAAGAGCGGCAAGGGCGAAATGCAGATGGGCGGTGTTATCTACAACGACAGCGCCGATAAGGCAGCGCGCTTTATTATGAACTGCAACCAGAAGAAGATACCACTGGTGTTCCTGCAGGACGTTACCGGTTTCATGGTGGGCAGCCGCAGCGAGCATTCAGGCATCATCAAGGATGGGGCCAAGCTGGTAAATGCTGTTGCTAATAGTGTTGTACCGAAGATCACTGTAATCATAGGCAACTCCTATGGAGCAGGTAATTACGCCATGTGCGGAAAGGCCTATGACCCTCGCTTTATCTACGCGTGGCCAAATGCCAAAATAGCGGTGATGGGCGGCGAGCAGGCAGCAAAAACATTGTTGCAGATACAGGTGGCATCGCTGAAAGCCAAGGGTGAAGAAATAGACCCCGAAAAGGAAAAGGAATTGCTCAAGGACATCATCAGCAAATACGATGCACAAACATCATCATACTACGCTGCAGCACGCCTGTGGGTAGACGAGATCATAGACCCTGCCGATACCCGCAAAATAATTTCGGAAAGCCTCAATGCTGCTAACCATGCGCAGGAGGAAAAGGAATTCAAAATGGGGGTGTTTCAGGTCTGACCCAAAAGGCAAAAGTGAAAACCTGAGACTTTTTGACCTTGACTTTCAACTAAAAAAGTGAAGATTTGATGTAAGTATGTACTTTAACATGAACGGATAGAACTTTTTGCTTTTGCCTTTTAACTTTTGACTTAACGAATTGATCGAGATAAAGAACATACGGAAGAGCTTCGACGACAAGGTCGTGTTGCAGGATGTGTCAGCAAAGATGCAGGCCGGGCAAACCAATCTCATCATCGGGTCAAGCGGCAGCGGCAAAACAGTATTGATGAAGATACTCGTTGGGTTGATGAAGCCCGATTCCGGCGAGGTATTGTATGAAGGCGTAGACATTACCACCATGTCTGGGGAGCAATTGAAAGAACTTCGAAAGCAAGTTGGCATGCTCTTCCAGGGCAGCGCATTGTTCGATAGTAAGACCGTGGAGCAGAATATCATGTTCCCGCTCGATATGTTCACTAAGAGCAGTTACGAAGAAAAGCTGAAGCGCGTGAACGAAGTACTGGATCGCGTGAACCTGAAAGATGTGAATGCAAAATACCCGGCCGAAATAAGCGGTGGTATGAAGAAGCGCGTGGCGCTGGCCCGCGCCATCGTACTCAATCCTAAATATTTATTCTGCGATGAGCCGAATTCAGGTCTTGATCCGCAAACCTCGTTGGTGATAGATAAACTGGTAAAGGAGATCACCACGGAATACAATATCACCACCATCATCAATACGCACGACATGAACACGGTGATGGAAAGTGGCGATCATATTGTATATATGTACCAGGGTCTCAAACAATGGGAAGGAAGCAATAAGGAGATCATCTTCAGCAAAGATGAGCGGCTTAACTCTTTCATTTTCGCATCTGAATTTTTGGCGAAGGCTAAGGAGGTGAGTATGAATGAGGCCAAAGGAGGATCCATGTAATATTTCTTTCGTTATTATTAACATTCTGTTTATCCGCTCTGGGCGCGGCTTTCGTAACAAAACTTTTACAAAACTTTTTTCTGGGTTAACATTTTGAGTGATAAGCGTTTTTAGTGACTAAATAATTACTGTATACTTTTTCTGCGACTTTCAATAGTGATGCAGCGGTAATTTTATAGTAACCTAAAATTCTCTTTATCATGAAAAAAGTTACTTTGATGGCGCTTTTATGCGCCTGTTTTCTGCACGTAAGAGCTGCCTATACCCCGGTCAGTCTTACGGGCTACAATGCTGACGTGATCTCCAATGGCAGCGTAGCCGCCTTGTCCTCTATCTCATCATTCATGACAAATGGATTTGATAGCGCCGGATACGCGTTTGTGGCGCAGGACTACAATTTTGCATCCTATACGCCATCACATTATCTGCCCACAGGTGGCCTGCTGACGAGCTCGCTTACATCCGGGCTCACATTTCAACTGGCGGACTATTCGTCAAATAACGCACTCAGGCTTCATGGCAACGGCGATACTGCAACACTCTATTTTGCAACGCCGCAGAATGCAGGCGCAGTTTACCTGCTTGGAACTTCAGGTAGTGGTATATCCGATTTTGATGCAACTGTGAATTTTACCGACGGATCATCGCAAACATTCTCTTCCCTGTCTTATCCGGATTGGTACGCCAGCGGCGGCAGTGTGGTGGGTATTGGCCGCGTGAGCACGTCTGACAATCATACTGAAGGTACCACTACTGCGCCTTCTCTTTTTCAGCTATTATTGAGCATAGACCCTGCTAACTATTCCAGGAATATCAGTGGTATCACCATTCATAAAACATCAGCTACTGGTTTTCTTGCGGTGATGGCTGTTTCTGCCGAAGATATTTGCTCCGGTGCGCCGACTGCAGGTTCGGTTAGTGCAACAGCAACAAGCAGTTGTTCAGAATTTACACCAACGCTCACATTGCCCGGCACCACTGCATCAGCGGGCATCAATTATCAATGGCAATCATCCTCGGATGGCGGGGTGTGGAGCAATGTGTCTGGCGCCACAGATGCCAGCTATGTTCCGGATGTTACAGACACCGTTTACTATCGGGCATATATCACTTGCACTGTCAGCAGCCTTTCGGACACGTCCGGCTCTATAGAGCTGATGACCACCACACCCGCCCCGACGGTTGCTACATTGCCTTTTTATGAAGGCTTCGAAAGCTGGATTGCCACATGTTATAGTTTCGACAGGCCAGGGCTTAATTGGCTGAACAACCCGACCAGCGGCAATAATTCGTGGCGCAGGGACGACGAGGGTAGTGATGCCTCGTGGACAGCAAGTGGAAGCGGGTCTTATAGCCCGGCATATTCTGTGGGTGCGCATTCCGCCCGGTTCCACTCTTATTTTTCTTCAGGTGGGTCTGTAGGAAACATGGACCTTGTTATAGATTTCAGCGCCGCAGGTACAAAAAACATCAGCTTCGATTACAACAATGCAGATGGATCAGACGAACTGGATGTGATGCTGTCTGAAGATGGGGGCCTTACGTTCACTACTTTGAACTCTTATTTCACCACTTCTGGCTGGGAACATGAAACACTCACCACCACTTCCACAGCGGCCAATGCCATACTGCGCTTGTCGGCTACTTCCGATTTTGGCAATACGGACATAGGCCTCGACAATCTCTCCATCATACTGCTGGAAACTTGCTCGGGTACACCAACCATCGGGCCTATATCCGCGACGGCAACAACAGGCTGCTCTCCTTATTCGTCAATTGTATCTGTGGACACCCCTGTAATTGCTACCGGCATCGGTTATCAATGGCAGACTTCTTCCGATGGTACTGCATGGTCAGACATTGCGGGTGAGACGAACACAAGCTATGCAGCATCCGGCATCGCTGCGAATACCTGGTATCGTGCTATCGTTAATTGTACTGCCAGCGGCATGAGCGATAGTTCGGCACCGCTGGAACTGATGTATGTGACGCCGGTGGCTTCTACAGCTTCGCTTCCTTTCTTTGAGAGCTTCGAAAGCTGGATAGGTTCCTGCTTTAGCGCCGACAGGCCAAGTGCTTATTGGCTGACGGACCCTGCCAACGGCGAAAATTCATGGCGCAGGGACGACCAGGGTAGTGATGCATCATGGACGCACATTACTTCAGGAACATATTCGCCGGTGTCAACTGACGGTAGCCATTCTGCGCGTTTCCACTCTTACTGGGCCAGTGATGGTGCAGTAGGCAATATGGATCTGCATATAGATCTGAGTGCGCCCGGTACCAAGCATATTACCTTCGATTATTACAACGCGAGCGGGTCGGATAACCTGGCTGTGCAGCTTTCAGAGGATGGCGGTACCACATTCACGACATTACAGACCTATGGCGCTCCCGGTGCCTTCTGGCAACCGGAGGCATTCAATATCACGTCAACAGCCGCTAGTGCCATTGTCCGTTTTTCTGCAACTTCTGATTTTGGCGCTACGGACATTGGCTTAGACAGCCTGTCCATTTATGTGCTCCCAACTTGCACCGGCACTCCGACAGCAGGTACAATTTCGGCAACGGCAACAACTGGTTGCAGCCCATATTCATCAACTGTGTCACTAACGTCGCCTATCATACTGGATGGCATTGGATATCAGTGGCAGTCATCTGCTGATGGTGTTGCATGGAGCAACGTTCCGGGTGCCACAGATCTTACTTATACCACCACAGTGTCCGCAACAACATATGTCCGTGCTTACGTTACCTGCAGCTATAGCGGAGGCTCGGATACAACAAATGCAGTAGAGCTCATGTATGTTGTGCCTGCAGCTACAACTGCTTCTCTGCCATTCTTCGAAAGCTTTGAAAGCTGGATCGGTACGTGCTTCACGGCAGACCGTCCCGGTAATAGCTGGTTGAACGGCCCGGCGAGTGGTAACAATTCCTGGCGCAGGAACGACCAGGGCAGCGATGCATCCTGGGGGGCAGCCGGTTTCGGCACGTATGCTCCCGTTTCCACAGACGGCAGCTATTCTGCTCGCTTCCACTCTTACCTTGCTTCCGGGGGGGCTATCGGCAATCTCGATCTGCATATAGATCTGAGCCCTGCAGGCGCAAAGAGCATCTCATTCGACTATCATAATACCGACGGCTCCGATGTGCTGAGTGTACAGTTGTCAGAAGATGGCGGAAGTACATTCACTACGCTGGCAAGTTTCGGTGCGCCGGGTAACTTCTGGGTACCAGAGAGCATAACCACAACCTCCACATCAGCAAATGCTATTATCCGCTTTTCTGCCACCTCCGATTTTGGCAATTCGGATATTGGTTTGGATAGCCTGGCCATATTTACCCTGCCTGGTTGCAGTGGTGCACCAACTGCGGGTACAATTTCAGCAACGGCCACTACCGGCTGTTCAGCATACACCTCAACCATCTCTGTTGATGCACCTATTTTGCTCACCGGCATCGGCTATCAGTGGCAGATGGACTCCGCCGGAAGCTGGGTGAATATCAGCGGCGCAACAGGCACCAGTTATACAACCATGGTTACTGCACCTGCAACTTATCGCTTCTATGTGCTATGTACTTCAAGTGGATTTTCCGATACTTCTGCGTCCATTCTCCTCGATTATACAGGTCCCGTTCCTGTTTATGCAACGGTTCCTTTCTTTGAAGGGTTTGAAAGCTGGATGGCAGGCTGCTACAGCTTCGACAGGCCGGGAGCAAACTGGCTGCTGAATCCGTCAACAGGTAATGATTCGTGGCGGCGCGATGATCAGGGCAGTGATGCCTCATGGATAGCAGCTGGTTTCGGCGGCTATACACCTGCTTCTGTCGAGGGCAGCCATTCTGCACGTTTCCACACATACGAAGCGTCTGTCGGCGCGGTTGGCAATTTGGATCTTTACATTGATCTTAGTGCAGCGGGTACCAAGCAGATCAGCTTTGACTATAACAATGATAACAGCGACTTTGGCAGCGATGTGCTGAATGTGGAACTATCAGAGGATGGTGGCGCCACGTTCTCTACACTTGGTTCGTTTGGCGAAATGCCAACAGGCTGGAGCACGCAAATGGTGACAACAAGTTCCGTTGCCAGCCATGCCATTATCCGTTTCTCCGCCGTATCCGATTTTGGCAATACCGATATCGGTGTGGATAGTCTTTACATCAGTGTGCCATCAGTAGCTGTTGGCTGCGATTCGCCCGTGAGTGTGGCTGTTGGTGGCGTGAGCGATACCGGCGCTACAATTACCTGGAGCAGTGTAACAGGCGGTGCCGGTTACCAATATGTGATCACCACAACGTCGGGCACACCTGCCGGGCCGGGCACATTTACTTCAGATAGCGTTGTGAGCAGCACTACGCTCACACCCGGCACCACGTATTATGTTTATGTCCGGACGCAGTGCACTTCAGGCGATTCGTCTTCATGGATCAGTACTACGTTCACAACATTGCCCGCTCCGTGCAACACGGTTTTGGGTCTGACTGTTTCCGGTATTACCGATAACTCCGCCATTATTTCGTGGACTGCCGTGAGTGGAGCGGGCAGCTACCAGTATGTGGTGACTACCGCACCGGGCACACCTGCCGGACCGGGTACCGCCACGGGCAGCACTGCGCTAAGTAGCACAGGCCTCGCCGGCAGCACCACTTACTATGTGTATGTCCGCACTATGTGTGCCTCTAGCGATTCGGCTGCATGGGTAACAACCAGCTTCACAACTTTGCCAACTCCGCTGCCGTGCGATACCGTTACAGGGGTCACAGTATCAGCCATCGCCGACCATTCGGCCACCATCACCTGGACAAGTGTAAGCGGGGCTTTCGGATACGAATACCTGATAGACATGTCTCCGACAGCGCCTGGTACGGGCGGCTTCTTTACACTGGACACAACATATGCTGCCACCGGACTTTATTGCGACACCGCATATTATGTGCATGTAAGAACAGATTGCAGCACCACCGATTTCTCAGGCTGGAGCACAGTTCCGTTCACTACGCTGCCTTGCAGTGTAGAAGTGGTAAATGTTGCCGATTTGCCTTTTGGCATCAGCGCTTACCCTAACCCGGCTACCGACAAGGTGACCATACAGGTGACCGGTATTATGGGTGCCAACGCCAAAGTGGAAGTGACCGATGTTGCGGGTAAAATATTGCTGCAGCAACCGATGACAACCGCAAAGGCAGATATCTACCTCGGCAATATTGCTTCCGGCATTTACTTCATCCGCTATAAGGATGATGAAAATTTCCGGTCAATAAAGATCAATAAGCAGTAAATGAAGCTGCCAATAATTAAGAAGGCCCCGCTTTTTGGTGGGGCCTTCTTAATTATTATTGTCACTCCCTCACCAGCCGGCCCGTATAATACCGGTAGCCGTTCGAGACTTTGTACACGTAAACGCCCGGTGGGCTGCTGCTCAGGTCTAATTGCTCGGTATATGGCATACGCATTACGCGTGTACCTGTAAGGGTGAATATTTCTATTGAATACTCAGACTCGCCCAGCAGGTAAGGGAAATGAAACTGCCCGTCGTAAGACGGCTGCGGATATACTTTCAATTGCGGAATACTTGCATCATGCAGCCCGGTGTAGTCAGAATAGTGATCTATCTCCACTTTCATAGAATCTATCTTCCAGCCTGCGAGGGAATCAACAGTGCTGTCGGATATGAACCGGAAGCGGATATACAGCGTATCTCCTGGAATGAAATCACAAGGCCCCGACGAGTCGGATGCTGAAGTTGTCTTCAGCGGCAGGCCCTGGAAGAATTGTATGCGTGAATAAACAGTGCCGCCTGAATTGCCCATAAAGGCCGGGCTGCCGTTGAACAGCGTATCGGCAAACGTATAGAATCCGTCAGTAAATGTACCGGAGACCCCGCCCCAGAAAGTGTCCAGCGAGCAGAGGCCGATAACGTTTTGCCACGTACTACCATCTGTAGAGTACTCAACCAGGCCGCCTGCATGTGGGCTGTCCGTTTGGTAACGGTGCCAGAAGTCAACAATGGTATTCAATCCCATCTGCAGGTTGATCTGGAAAAAATGGTTGGCATTGGCCGGGTAATAGTGCAGAGTATCGGTCATGATGCCCGCCGACGGAATGCTGTCGGCGGAAAAAAATGTTTTATAGGTGAACCCAGTTTCCCACAATGGCACTGTGGCAGTGTCTGCAGTGTAACCTGAAATGGCCCCGCCGGTAAAATGCGTCATAGACGAGTCCATAGGTGAGCCGTCGTAAATGAACTGGCACCGTGCGGTAAACGAGCTAACCAGTAAAAGGCAGATAAGGTAGATGTGTTTCATAATATAAAGTTAGGATATTTTATTCCCGCTGCAGTTTACCATCATAAATAGTATGCCCATCCGTTGCCCGGTAATAATAGAAGCCCGCCGGCCATGCGGATAGATCAATGACCCTCCTGTACTTACCCGACAGCACTGGTCTTCCCAATTGGTCTGTGATCTGCACCTGGTAGTCATCTGTATTCTCTAATTCGGGGAAATTGAAGAGGCCATCTGTGGAGGGGTTGGGGGAGATCAGCAACTTGGGGTTGCGTTGCACGGTTACTATTCCTTCATACAGGTCTTGCTCTATTTTAACAGAATCGATCTTCCAGCCGGCTAAGGAATCTACGGTACTATCACTTATGAATCTGAATCGTAAAAAATAGGGCCCGGAATTCATGCTGCAGCCACCAGAAGTTGCTTTGACTGGAAATCCAAAGAAAAATTGTAAACGGGAATAGAGGCCGGTATTTGTGCCAGTAAAAGCCGGCATACCATTAAACAGAGTATCGTTGAATCCGTAAAAGTTATTTGTGAGAATTCCCTGCCCGCCCAAAATAGAGTCTGTATTACATGGGCCCTTTATGTTCTGCCATGTAACTCCTCCGTCTTGCGAAAATTCCACAACTCCACCCGCATGAATACTGTCTGTCTGGTAGTGGTGCCAAAAATCTACGATCACGTTATAGCCGATAGGAATATTAAGCGTGAAAAAGTTGTTGGCCATTGGTGGGTAAGATAATGTTGTGTCAGTCATTATACCCAGTGAGCCGGTAGAGCCTGTGGCAAAAAAGGATTTGTACGTTATGCCATTTTGCCAAAGTGGAACGGCTGCGCTATCGGGAGTGAGAAAAGATGAAGCTGAATCGCCAAGATTCACGGTTGTTGAATCCATCGGGAAACCATCGAAAATATATTGCCCCTCGGCAAAAAATGTCGCACCAAAAAGCAGCAAACAAATAAGTATGATTTTCTTCATAGGGCATAATTTTCAATAAAATTACGAAACATGTTTATATAAAATGCAAACAGGCTGCAACCGGAAGGTGCAGCCTGTAGCTACATGATTAACTTAAAAAAATTATTGCTGGTCGCCGGGGCCGGAGACGTTGTTCAGGTTGTAATAATACATCCCCTGGTAGCCCGGTTGGAACCCGGATATCTGTACCTGTTTGGATGATGAAAGGGCCTGCTCAAATTCCTGCAATGTGCGCACCCGGTCATCATTCACACCCAGTATCACGAAGCCCTTGTGCATCCTCGTTTGTTTGGCCAGCAGTCCGTTTCCCAGGTCTTCTACCACCAGGCCGCCATCTACATCATACTGGCTCATTTCTTTTTGTGTCAGGGGTCGTAGTTCTGCGCCCAGCATGCGTGGCATACTGATGTTCTTACTCAGCTTCACATTGGTGGTCATTGCCTTGCCATTGCGCACAAAGGCCACATTCAGGTTGTCGCCAGGTTGGTAGCGCGCCACCTGCTCCTGCAATTGTGGGGTGGTGCTTACAGGCTGTCCATTGATGCTGGTAATGATGTCGCCCTTCTGCAGCCCTGCCAGTGCGGCCCCGCTGTTGTCCAGTATGCCGGTCACATAAACGCCCTCGGTCTTGTCCAGGCCCAGTTGTTTCAACTGGTCGCTGGTCACACTCTTATTGTCCACATACGAAATGCCCAGATAGCCACGCTGCACCTTACCGTACTTGACCATATCATTCACCACCTTGCGAACAATGTTAGATGGTATGGCGTACGAATAACCCGCATACGAACCGGTAGGCGATGCTATGGCGGAGTTGATGCCTACCAGTTGCCCGGCAGTGTTCACCAGTGCACCACCGCTGTTACCGGGGTTCACGGCCGCATCTGTTTGTATGAATGATTCTATGGCGGCATCCGACTGCTGTTTATTGATGCCTATAGAACGGCCTTTAGCGCTCACGATGCCCGCAGTGACTGTTGCATCCAACGAGAAGGGATAGCCCACCGCCATCACCCACTGACCAAGCTTCACATCATCCGAATTACCGAATTCCATATAAGGCAGTTCCTTTTCACCATCTACTTTTAGCAGTGCTATGTCAAACGACGGATCGGTAGCTACTACCTTGGCCTGTGCTGTGTAGCGGTCGTTGAAGGTTACGGTCACTTCATCGCCACCGGCCACCACGTGGTTGTTGGTCACTATGTAGCCATCGGGCGATATAATCACGCCCGACCCTGATTCCACCTGCGAGGGTATCATATATTGTCTTGGGCCAAACAACTGGCTGTAAAGGTCGTTCATGTCGCTGCTGCGCACGGTGCGCGCTTTCACGGTCGATTTTACATGCACTACAGCCTTCACCGACGATGCTGCTGCCTGTTCAAAATTGGCAACCGGCGCATTGGTCATGGTCTTGCTGTTGTCGAATGCTGCATAGTTAACCGGAAGGCTGCGCGAAATGGCCTGGCCGAAATAGGGAACAGCGCGATTGAAATGCGCCGCCACAAAAAAGGTGAGCACCGATGTAAGTGCTGCTGTCAAAACAACGGGAATCAGTTTCGATTTCATAAGTTTAAAAGTCTCCTTTTTTAGTTCTGAAATACTGTTACCCAAATTTAAAACCCACGGGTTTTAGAAGATTGTTAAAACGCAGCAACAGCGCCACAGCGTATTAACTCTTAGCATTTTGTAAATATTTTTCTAACAGATCATTAGGACGTCTGCCGGTGTGGGATACAAACTTTGCGCTTGCGGTTCTGCCAACTCATCAGCAGTTAGGCAGAGATTTGAGCTGGACCGCCTGATCACTCCGGCTGGTCGCAGACAACGGTTGCAGTCAGCAGACCGGACTTATGTTGCAGGGACAATTGGTAGCCCATGCGGTCGCAGATGTTTTTACTGATGAAAAGCCCAAGTCCCAGCCCATTGCGGGACAGGTCGTGGTGAAATTTCCGGAACGGGGAAATATCGCGTACCGTAAAATGCACCGGCTCTCTTAGCTCGTTGGTCACGCTGAACGTGAAGGAATTGTTGATGGCCCTCAGATCTACTACAGGAGAGGTGTCTGCCGGCGAAAACTTTACCGCATTATCTATCAGCTCGGTGAACAAGGTGCGCATGTAATCTTCAGGGCCGCACCAGGTGCCCACCTGCAATACATTTACATCTATTTTGCGCGTATCGGGTGTCAGGCCGTTTTCGTAAAACCCGGCAACCGTCTGCAACACATCCTGGAGGCGAACATCTTTTATGTCGCGCACATTAGCCGCGTCGCGTTCCACGTTCAGGGCCGAGTAGGTGAGCAGATTTTGCGTGGTGCGCAGCATGCGGTAGCTCGATGCATGTACTGCATTCACCAGCTCATTCAGGCCATCCACATCGTGCACGCCTTCCATATTTTCTATAAGGAACATGGTATTGACAATACCGTTGAGCGGTGTCAGCAGTTCCTGGTTGAAATTTTTGTTGAGCAAAGAAAACAGGCGCTCGTTAATATCATTCAGCACCATCATGCGCCGCTGCCGGGCAGCAGCCATCATGCTTTTAATAGAGGAGAGTAAGACTTTTCCGGCAAATGGTTTGGTGAAACAGTCGTCTGCTCCAAGGTTCATTGCAGAGCGCCGCGCGTTGTCATCCGTCATGTCCGAAAGCACGATCACCGGCGTGAGGTAGTGCCGTGGCGACGTTCTTATTTCTTTGATGAATTTTCCCTCGTCGTTCCTCGCTGCGGCATCATTGCACAATATCAGGCCATACTCATGGTAGGCTAATTTAACGCGTGCCGCATCGGCAGATTCCACGTAATCGGTCTCAATGCCATGAAGCTCCAGCAACCGTTTCACCGCGTCACGGGTGCTTTTGTCGTCGTCTGCCAGCAGCACTTTATCAGTATTCATGCACCTTTTTATTCACGCCCGCGGGGCTGTGACAATTTGTTTGTAAACAATGACCATTTCAGAAAGTCGGACACAATATACGGCTACCCGTTCACATGTCCTGCAGCGGGGGAGGAATCGTTGGCCAGCAATGTCTGCGTGAGTTGTGCCATGTCGAATGGTTTTTTATTGTAACCACGCACATTGCTGATGTCTATACCACGCTGGCGTACAGTCGAGTAGAACTCCTGTTCATCAGAAACCGATGTGATATAAATGTTGAGATATGCATACCTGCCGCCGGAATTGAGATACTGCAGAAAGCCGTAGCCGTCCAGCAAAGGCATGTTCAGGTCCAGGAACACATGAGTGATCTCCGGGTGAAGATCCATTTGTTCAAGGCCTTCCTGGCCATTAGATGCTTCGTAGGGCACAAAATCAAGCCGCGTAATGAGCTTTTTGAAGACGAACCTGGCAATGGCATCATCCTCAACAATGAGTACTACCGGTTTAGACATGTTATGAAATTTGAGAAGAAGGGGTTAGTAATAATTCCGGAAAAATACACATATTCTTTCATGTAATTGTTATATTTAAAATATTAATTTCTAAATTATCTGATTTTATTACAAACTATAATTCACTTGACTTATAATGCTCAATAACGTTGCAGTAACATTTTATTGAATATCTATTTTGTTCTGTGATGCGGCCATCATATGTCAGTAGATCAGTATGGGTTTACGTCATAGAAACGGAAAGATAATATTACCATGTACGCTGGCCATTGAGCGTTTAATTTGCCCGTTGTATCTTGCTGCACCAATATCAGTACATGCCTCACCCGTTGTTCCTTTTTTCCATTATCAGGCTGTTTCATCAATATGAGTGGATCCTGCTTCCTGTATTCATCGGGCTGGTGGCTGGCCTCATCGCGCAGATGTTTGTTCCGGGCCGCGGCTTTGGCCTTGGGGCTACATTTGTATTGGGCATTGTAGGGGCATGGTTAGGTAAAAAGTATCTGTTTACGTATTTCACCTTCATCGAAAAGCCCCTTATCCGGCAAATAGCAGCGGCCACAGTATGTGCCATGGCCCTGGCGTTCGTCATCAATATCTTCCGGCCCGGCAAAGACCGCGATAAAACCAAGTGGAGGCATAATTAGGAGGCATGGTTGATGCACGCTCACTATTTTTTATATTTGGGCAAAGCATATTTTCACTTTGACCCAGGAAAAAAGACGTCCGCAGCAGCCCGCCAGGCGGCCGGCGCCGGCCACGCAAAAAATACTGCCACAGCAACAACCAAAGGACGAAAAGACCTTTGCCATACAACGGCCGTTGTTATGGCTTGTGCTGGCCGTGCTGGCCGTTTATGCCGTATCGCTGGGCATGGGTTATACCGAATTGGATGACACTATTTTCATCCGCGATTTCCGTTTGTATAACGAGGACTGGAGCAATATGATCCACGCCTTTGGCCGTGGACTCTTCAATGCTACCAAAGATCCCTATTACCGTCCGCTGTTTGCCGACATCATGCAGCTCAATTACAAGCTTACCGGCGATACCCCGGCGGCCTATCACCTCGTCAATATGGCGCTGCATGCGGTTAATGTATGCCTTGTCTATCGGCTGCTGCAGCGCCTGGCGGTGCCACAGGTTACTGCATTTTTGCTGGCCCTCATTTTTGCCGTACATCCCGTTATTGCGCAGGCAGTGACCTGGATACCCGGCCGCAACGATACTTTACTCGCGGTGTTCGTACTTTCCTTTCTGCTGCAAACATTGCAATATGCCGAAGGGCGTGACATACGGCACCTGCTGCTGGCGACGCTGTTCCTGCTGCTGGCCTTCTTCACCAAAGAGACTGCTGTATTCGCAGCTCCGGCAGCTTTCGTTTTGTTGCTGGTGGTGCAGCAGCGTTCCTGGCGTTCGCCGGCGCTTATTGCTATGTATGTGAGTTGGGTAGGGTGCTTCGCTATATGGTTCACTGCCCGTTCGCTGGCAACGGCACAATTGAAACAGTCGGGCATAGGTGCTATCGCAGCTGACCTGGTGCAGCGGCTTCCGCTCATCTGGCAATATATCGGAAAAATATTTCTGCCAATTAACCTCAGCGTATTTCCTATGCAGCAGGATACCGCCGGCTGGCCCGGGCTTATTGCGCTCGCGCTGCTTATAGTTGCATTGCTGATGGCCAAAGGCGTGCAGTGGCGCATGGTGTGGGCGGGCACGGCTATTTTTATGCTCTTCCTGCTGCCGGCATTGCTGGTGCCCAACAACCTCAACGAGCAGACTTTCGAGCACCGCCTCTACCTGCCTATGATAGGTATGCTGCTGCTGTTGCCGCAGACCCTGCTCTTCAAAATGGCCGATGGCAAAAAGCTGTTTGCGCCTGTGGTGGGCGTGTGCGCCCTGCTCGGCCTCATCAATATTTTCCATCAGCAAAATTTCAAAGACCCGCATACCTTCTGGAGCAGCGCTGTGGCTACCACACCACACTCGTCATACGCCCTCATGATGCTGGCCGCCCGCGAGAATGATGACCTTCCAAAAGCCTATGCACTCTTCCGCAAAGCATACCAGATAAACCCTAACGAAAAATACCTGAACTTCTATTATGGTAAGATGATGCAACTGCAGGACAGCGTGCTGCAAAGCGAGAAATACCTGCTCACGGAAAAGAAGAATTCCGGCTATTACGAGTGTGACTTTTACCTGGCGCGGGTGGCTATGGAAAAGCACGATACCGTTGGTACTATCAACTACCTGCGCACCTACCTGGCCACCGACTCGCTTGCCGGGCCTGCCAACAACAACCTGCTGCTTATTTATGCCACCACCGGCAGGGTAGAAGAGGCCCAGGCACAGGCGCGGAAAATGCTGCGAATGGGGCTGCAGGTGCCGCCGCAAATATTGCAGCAACTTAATATGAGGGCGTTGTAAAAAAGTGTTTTGTTTTATCGGTAAAGCGATTATCTTTGCACTCCCTTAGAAAAGGGAAGAGGTTAAATGCCTTTTGGTGAGGTGGGAGAGAGGCCGAATCCACTAGTTTGCTAAACTGGCATACGTGGTTAACACGTATCGCGGGTTCGAATCCCGCCCTCACCGCCAGAAATGGCTAAAGCCAAATAAAGAGATCACTGTTCCGGCCGAATAGTGATATATAAATAGAGGTTCGGGGAGTAGCGCAGGCCGGTAGCGCATCTGGTTTGGGACCAGGGGGTCGCAGGTTCGAATCCTGTCTCCCCGACTTAAAGGAAAGCTCAGCAGCAATGCTGGGCTTTTTTATTGTCCAAAGTATTGATGCTACTGGCTTTGAAGGCCGCAATACAAGAAGCTGGCGGAAAGCAAAGGAGTCCAACTGCCTGCATCTGTCGCGGAGTCTTTGAAATGATCACTTCTCTCGTGCGATCATTTGAATAATTTAGTTTAGAATTTCCTTTTGCGCTGCAGCGTTGGAAGGAATGCCAATTAAGCATGTATATGAACACCTTGATCCGCCGCTCAGTAATTGACGATCGTGATGCTATAGTCGCGGTAGGCCGGCAGGCAGTTGCGCTTTCTCACAGGGAGAGCTGTTCTGCCGAGCACCTGGATTATTATCTTGACGCACACTATAACCGCGAAGCCATTACCCGTGAGCTGACAGATCCATTGAATATTTACCACACTGTTTTTTGCGATAACGATGCGGCAGGGTTCTCCAAGATGGTGCTGAATGCGCCGCACCCGAATATCAGCCAGTCCAACACCACCAAGCTGGACCGGATATACATACTCCGCGATTACTATGACCGAGACCTGGGCAGGCAGTTGCTGTGCCGGAATATAGAGGTGGCGCAAGACAACCGGCAATGCGGCATTTGGCTGTTTACCTGGCAAGGCAACGAACGGGCTATCAAATTCTATAAGCGGAATGGCTTTGTAGTTGTGGGTGAGCACATGTTCAAGGTGTCTGAAACACACTACAATCCTAATTTTCAGATGCTCCTCACCTTCTGATGTGAGCTGGCGCGGAAGCAGGTCTCTATACCTTTTCTATAGAGTACTTGATCTCCTCGTTCTGCTGCAGGAACTGGATGAGTTCGTCGTTGAGCTCCAGTTTTACGTTCTGTGATTTCAGCCTGATAGCATAGTTGCTGTCCATGTCGTACACGTGCACGGTGAGGTCGGTAGTACCGGGGTGGTGCTTTACGTTGTCACGCAGGAAGAGCATCGTTTGCTCGTCCAGGCGGGGCAGTGCCATAGAGATGCTCACGCGTTTGGTGAGTTGCTTGCGCACGTCGTCCAGCAGCATGATACTGTCGATACTGAACTCCATGACACCGGGCCGGTATTTATGTTCGTCATACTTGCCCTGTATCATCAGCTTCTGGCCATTGACCAGGTAATTGCCAAACTGCACATAGCTCTTTTCCCACAGCATGATCTCGAAGTTGCCGGAGTAATCGTTGACGGTGAGCTTGCCGAATTTGGTGCCCTTTTTACTGGTGAGGTGACCTACATCGGTGATGAAGCCAGCTATACGCACCGAGCGTCCCTTGTTGTCTTCCAGCTCTGCTACCGGTGTGATGCCGTAATTGTCCATCTCGAACCTGAAACCATCCAGCGGGTGCGCGCTCAGGTAGATGCCCACAACTTCCTTCTCGCGTTCCAGCAATTCGGGCAGGCCCCATTTTTCACACTCGGGTATCTGTGGCGGCTTTACCTCGGGCATCACAGCTTCGCCAAACAGGCTGTTGACGGCCATTGAAGAACTGGCCTGGAACTGGTTGCCGAAGCGCACCAGTCTTTCGAGCCCGCTGAGCGGATCAACTGCAGGGGCGTAGAAATACTGCGCCCTGTGCATTTGCGGGAAACAATCCATGGCGCCGGCCAGCACCAGGTTTTCCAATGTCTTTTTATTTACGGTGCGCTGATTGACGCGTTTGATGAAGTCGAACACGGACAGGTATGGGCCATTCAATTCGCGCTCTGCGATCACATCATCAACGGCGGCTTCACCCACGCCCTTGATCGCATTCATGCCGAAGCGGATGACCTCTGCCTTGGCAACGGCGAAGCCCTTGAGGCTTTCGTTCACATCAGGACCCAATACCTGCAAGCCCATACGCTGGCACTCTTCCATGTAGAACTTTATCTTTTCGATATTGCCCTGGTTATTGAGTACAGCAGCCATGTATTCTGCCGGGTAATGCGCCTTGAGGTAGGCCGTTTGGTAGGCCACGAGCGCATAACAGGTAGAGTGCGATTTATTGAACGCGTATTGTGCGAATGCTTCCCAGTCGGTCCATATCTTTTGCAGCTTGTCTGCAGGGTGTCCTTTCTTCTGGGCGCCCTCCAGGAACTGGCCCTTCATCTTGTCCAGTACAGCCTTCTGCTTTTTACCCATTGCCTTGCGCAGTACATCCGCATCGCCCTTGGTAAAGCCGGCAAGGCTCTGTGACAGCAACATCACCTGTTCCTGGTAAACGGTGATGCCGTAGGTTTCGGCAAGGTATTCGGCCATTTCAGGAATGTCGTACACGATCTCTTCCTGCCCATGTTTGCGCCGCACATAGTTGGGAATGTATTCCATTGGCCCCGGCCTGTACAGGGCATTCATCGCAATGAGGTCGGCAAATTTATCCGGCTTCAGGTTGATGAGGTGCTTCTGCATGCCGGCACTTTCAAACTGGAATGTGGCGTTGGTCTCGCCGTTCTGATACAGCTCGTAAGTAGCGGCATCGTCCAGCGGCAGGGCGTCAATATCTATCTCAACGTTGTGATTCCTCTTGATCAGGTCCAGCGCATCTTTAATGATGGTGAGGGTCTTGAGCCCCAGAAAGTCCATCTTGATAACGCCTGCATTCTCGATCACATTACCTTCGAATTGGGTAATGAGTGAGTCCACATCCTTCACCATGAACACCGGCAACAAATCGGTAAGATCGCTGGGGGCGATGATGATGCCTGCTGCGTGGATGCCGGTGTTGCGCACGGAGCCTTCCAGTTTTTCCGCATCGTGCAGCACACTGCCGTGCAGGGTAGGCTGGTTATATATTTCGCGCAGTTTGGTAACACCTTCAATTTCATCTGCGCCCAGCCCTTCTTTATCTTCCAGGCTGCCATCGCCTTTCAGCGGCGCCTGCAGCACACGTTTCAATGATATGCCGGGGCGCTCCGGCACCAGTTTGGCCAGCGCATTACTCTCAGGCAGGGGCAGGTCCATAACGCGGGCCACATCCTTAATGCTGCTTTTGGCAGCCATGGTGCCATAGGTAACTATCTGCGCCACCTGGTTCTTGCCATACTTCTGCACCACATAGTCTATCACCCGCTGACGACCGACGTCGTCGAAGTCGGTGTCGATGTCGGGCATGCTCTTACGGTCGGGGTTGAGGAACCTCTCGAACAGGAGCTTGTATTTAATGGGGTCTATGTTGGTGATGCCGATGCAAAATGCAACGGCAGAACCTGCTGCGGAGCCACGGCCCGGGCCGATGAATACCCCCATATCGCGGCCGGCCTTGATGAAGTCGCTCACGATGAGGAAGTAGCCTGCAAAACCCATGGTGCGGATGGTAAAGAGCTCAAACTTCAGGCGCTCTTCCACCTCCGGCGTTATCTCTACATACCGCTCCTTAGCGCCCATCCATGTAAGGTGCTCCAGGTAGGCGTTCTGGTCGTCGTTGAACTCGGCCGGTACTTTAAAGTGCGGCAGCATGATGTCGCGGTCCAGCTTCAGCGGCTTTATTTTGTCGAGCACCAGGTTGGTGTTGTCAATAGCCTGCGGCACATCGCTGAAGAGTTCGGACATTTCCTGCCCGGTCTTGAAATAAAATTTATCGTTGGGGAATGCGAAGCGGCCGCCTTTAGGCTGCACCTCATCGTCATCGCCCAGTTCTCTCCATTTTGGGTCGGCCTGCTTGCTGCCTGTGTTGATGCACAGCAGAATGTCGTGGGCATTCGCGTCGCTCTGGTCCACATAGTGGCTATCGTTGCTGGCAATGATCGGGACATTGTATTTCTCAGCAAAGCGCAGCAGCACCTTGTTCACTTTATCCTGATCGCCGATGGCGTGGCGCTGCAGCTCAATGAAATAATCCTCGCCAAACAGATCGAGCCACCATTTGAATTCCTTCTCGCCTTCAGCTTCACCCTTGCGCAGAATGGTGCGCGGCACAGACGCTGCCAGGCAGCAGGTGGTAGCAATAAGTCCTTCGTGATACTTGAGGATGAGCTCCTTATCGATGCGCGGGTATTTGCTATAGAGGCCCTCCATATAGCCGAGGGAGCACAGCTTTACCAGGTTCTTATAGCCTACCTCGTTCTTGGCCAGCATGAGCTGGTGGTAGCGGATGTCCTTATCGTCCTTGCTGAAGGTGCGTTTGTGGCGATTCTCCACTAAGTAAAATTCGCAACCCACTACCGGTTTCACCACAGGCTCTTCAATGTCCTTGCCTTCGGGTGTCTGGCCTATTACCTTCTTCTTTTTCCAGGCTTCGGAAACGAAGTCGAACACGCCAAACATATTACCGTGATCGGTAATTGCCATGCCGGGCATATCGTTGGCCCGGGCTTTTTCGAAAAGCCTGGCAACATTAGAAGCCCCGTCGAGCAGGGAGAATTGCGTATGATTATGTAAATGGGAGAATTTCATTTTAAATCAAAAGTCGAAAGTCAAAATCACAAAGTTCAAATCACAAAAAGACCTTGCATAACATCCTTATCCGTGCATTTATCTGAATACTACAAAATAACAAAAAAAGCCGGTGGCGGAATGGTAAAGTTATCCACGTGTGGGGTGATCATGATATATGATTTCTTTTATGGTTAACATTGAAAGTATGGCCTCATCCCCGGCCCCTTCTCCGCGAGCGGCAGAAGGGGTGACATGGGTTGACTCCGGTGGGTTGGAGGCCTCATCCCCCGGCCCCGTTCTCCAAAGGAGAAGGGGTGACATG
>Ga0164296_1000273_pt1 | contig 64891 bp, 60 predicted proteins | sample GEODES057metaG_FD_113533 | JGI IMG/M metagenome (GOLD analysis project Ga0164296, IMG submission 113533) | Dystrophic lake water microbial communities from Trout Bog Lake, Wisconsin, USA - GEODES057 metaG | ecosystem: Environmental > Aquatic > Freshwater > Lake | place: USA: Trout Bog Lake...
AAGATCAACTGGATCGATCTGGCACAGGCCGATTACAACGCACGCCTCCAGCAATCGATTGCTACCAAGACCGTCGATTTCGACATTCTTGAAATGGGCGCACCATTCGAAGGCGATGTTTGCGGCAAGGGCCTGGCCTCTGTCATGCCAGATTGGGTCAAGAAGCAGATCGATATTGAAGACTATTCGGATTACCTCAAGCCTCCAGTCGGCACGTGGGATGGAAAGCAATATCGCATCACGATTGATGGCGATTGCCACAACTTCAACTACCGTACCGATTATTTCTCCGATGCCGAATTGGCCAAAGCGTGGAAGGCTGAAGGCCATCAAGGCGAATGGGCTGTACCAAAGACCTGGCAGAAGGTGAACGAAGTCACGAAGTTCTTGAAGGGCAAGAAGATCAAGGGCCAAGACGCCATCGGTTATCTTGATCCAGCCAAGGGTTGGGGCGGCTTCGGCTTCTACTTCCTCGAAGACCGTGCAACGGCCTATGTGAAGCACCCAGACAACAAGGCTTGGTTGTTCGATCCAGAAAACATGAAGCCACTCGTCAACAATCCAGGTTGGGTTCGCGCCATTCAGGACGTGATCGATTGCTTGCCATCCGAGCCTGCCGATCAGCTAAATGCCGATCCAGGTACGACAGCGTTCCAGCAGTTCCTTGCTGGTACAGGTTCGATGCTTTCTTGGTGGGGTGATATCGGACAGATGGCCAACACAAGCGATACGTCGGTCGTCGGCAATGATATCGGGTTCGATATCCTGCCTGGCTCCGACGAAGTCTATAACTACAAGACGGCGAAGTGGGAAAAGCTCGCAAGCGGTCCAAACGTATCACCAAACTGCGCCTATCTCGGTTGGGGCGTTTACGTGATGGCACGCGTTGATGCCGATCCAAAGAAGCAGAAGGCTGCATGGTCCGCTGCTGCTCACCTCGGCGGCAAGGATCTGTCTCTCTGGACAGTCATGTATCCATCGGGCTTCCAAGTTCACCGCAACAGCCATTCGGATATCGCTGAATGGGTCGGTGCAGGCTACAACAAGGACTATATCACGTCGTATCTCAAGTCGCAGTTCGGCTCCTACAACCACCCGAACCGTGCAATTGAGCCACGTATCCCTGGTATCTTCCAATATTACAGCGTCGCCGAAGACGAACTTGCAAAGGTCTTTGCAGGCAAGATGACGGCTCAGCAGGGCGCAGACTCGATTGCAGCAGCTTGGGACAAGTTGACCGATCAAATCGGTCGCGAAAACCAATTGAAGCTCTATCGGGCCTCGCTTGGCATGTAATCAGGCCATGCTGCTTGATTGAAAACCGATAACGACTGGCGGCGCTATCCATCGCCGCCAGTCGATTCATTTTAAGACTGCGCCTTACATTTCGACTTCATCCCTTAAAAGTGGTTTTCATGTCACAATCATTTGCTATGGGCCATGCATCCTTAATCCCGGCGGGCCGCAAATCTGCCGGACGTTTACTGATTGTGCTGACCAGCCTGTTGCTTGCAGCAACTGTGATATTTCAAATTCTAGATGCCAGCGGTGTGCTCGCTTTTGGCCTGCCCGATTGGCGTCCTTCCCTCTACGCCTATATCGTGTGGGCGGTTTCAATGGGCATCAGCCAAGTGATGATGCGCGGTGAAGCGGGCCACAAAGCGCTGTTTCTACTCCCTGCGCTGCTCTTCACCATCGCGATGGTTATTTTTCCAACCGTATTTGGTTTTTACATCGCTTTTAGCGAATGGAATTTAAGCTCCTTTGATGGTCAAAAATTCAATGGGCTTGATAATCTAAGAACGCTTTACAACGATTCCTATTTTTGGAACGCGCTGCGTAACATGACCTTCTATGTCGCAAGTGTCTTGCTCCAATATACGCTCGCCTTTGGCTTGGCCCTGTTGCTCAATGCCGATATCCGCGCGCGTAAATTTTTCCGCGTCGCCTTTTTGTTGCCCTTTATGCTGAGCCCCGTTGCCGTCAGTTGGATGATCGGCAAATCGTTGATGGAATTTCGGTTTGGTCCACTGGCCAGCCTAGCGCGTCACCTAGGCTGGGAAAATCCAGCTTTTTTCGCAACCCCATGGATTGCTCGTTTTAACATTTTAGCCCTCGATGCCTGGGTATGGCTGCCCTTCATGATCATATTGATCTTGGCTGGTCTCCAAGCCATGCCAAAAGATATTCAAGAAGCAGCTAAGGTTGATGGCGCAGCGGGATGGACTTCTTTTTGGCACATCACATTCCCGTTGATGTTACCCGTTAGCGTAACGACCATTGTGTTGCGGATTATTTTTCAATTGAAACTGGCTGATATCGTCATCAACACAACATCCGGTGGCCCCGGTGGCGCAACCGATACGGTGTCGAGTTTCATTTTCCGCGAATACCGTGACAGGTCCAATGTCGGCTATGGCACCATGGCCGCTGAAGTGTACCTCATCATCATCATTATCTTCATCACGATCCTGCTTAATCTGGTTGGCCGCTTTATGCGCCGGGAGGCTGCCCAATGACCACTGCAAGCGAAGCCTATGCTGCTCGTCGCCGTGCATCGCAGCCTTGGAATTGGAGCAGAGCAACGGCAAAAATTCTCATTTATGCCGCGCTTCTGACATGGGCCTTTATTTGCCTCTTCCCGATTTATTGGACGATTTCGACATCGTTTAAAACCGCTGTAAACGTCACCCAAGGCGACATCATTCCCTTTATCGGCCGCTTTCAGGGCGATTGGAAAGGGTGGCGCTCGCTTGGTCTTTCGCCGGACACGATCTTTCAAGTCTCAACGGTACGTGATGAATTTCTTTTGCGTTTTGGCAACAGCGTCATGGCATCGGTTGGAGCGTCGTTACTGGCCGTTATCATCGGTGCGCCTGCTGCCTATGGCTTGGCCCGCTTCAATTATAAATTCGGCCCGTGGCGCAATAAGGACATTTCTTTTTTCTTTCTTTCGCAATTACTGCTTCCGCCTGTTGTTCTCGCAATGCCGTTTCTTGTTTTATATAAAGAACTCGCTTTGCTGGATAACCTCATCGGATTAATCCTCGTTTATACCTTGATGGTGTTACCGATTGTGATTTGGATCACGCGCGATCAATTCGAAACGATCCCGATTGAACTGGAACAGGCCGCCCTTGTTGATGGCTGCACCATTTGGGGGGCGTTCATCCGGATTGTGCTTCCGCTTGCTCTTCCCGGTTTGGTGGCTGCTTTCATTCTCTCGGTTGTGCTGTGCTGGAATGAATATTTCTTTGCCGCTTTGCTTACCAGCACCAATGCGAAAACCGTTCCGGTCATGGTCGCAAGTCAAACTGGCTCACAAGGCATTAGCTGGTGGACGATGGCTGCGTTGTCGACAGGCGCGATCGCACCGCTGATCGTGATCGGCGTTTTCCTTGAACGCTACATTGTTAAGGGCTTAACGGCAGGTGCCGTGAAATAAAAATCGAGACGAATAATAGCGGCTCGGTAACGGAGTTATCAAAAAATGACGACTAAATTTACGCGGGTTTTTGGTCATACAAAGCCAGTCATTGCCATGGTTCATTTTGGAGCTCTACCTGGCTCACCGCTCTATGACGCTGAGGCCGGGTTGAATGGATTGTTGGACGGCGTCAGAAAAGACATCAAAGCCTTACAAGCCGCTGGCTTCGACGCCATCATGTTCGGCAATGAAAATGATCGCCCTTACGAATTCAATGTCGACACGGCATCAACGGCAACCATGGCCTATATCATTGGGCAGGTTCGCTCTGAAATTACGCTGCCCTTCGGCGTTAATGTGTTGTGGGACCCAATGAGCAGCATCGCGCTAGCGGCCGCCACGGGTGCATCTTTTGTGCGTGAAATTTTTACGGGCACCTATGCATCCGATATGGGGCCTTGGACGCCAAATGCAGGGGCAGCGATGCGGTATCGGGATCGCCTTGGTCGAAGCGATATGCCGCTGCTTTACAACATCTCCGCCGAATTTGCCGATTCGCTCGATAAGCGTAGTCTTGCAGACCGCGCGCGCAGTGCCGTCTTCTCAAGCATTCCGGATGCCATTCTGGTATCGGGTGCCATCACCGGCGAAGCGGCCAAGATGACCGATCTCGAAGCGGTCAAAAAGGCTCTGCCGACAACGCCTGTGCTTGCCAATACGGGTGTAAAGCATTCAACGATTGCTGATGTGCTCAATGTAGCCGATGGCTGCATTGTTGGTTCGTCGCTCAAAGTCGATGGTCACACATGGAATGCGGTTGATCCGGATCGCGCGATGGAATTTATGAAGTTGGCCCGCGCGGCACGAAAAGGCTAAGCGAATGACTTCGTCAACACAATCGCGGCTTAAGAGCCTCGCTCAATCATTGCATGATCTGATGCTGATCCCGGGCCTGAGTGGTCATGAAGGTCGCGTTCGTCGGGCCATTGCAAAAGAGCTCGATCAACTTGACCTTCCTCATACAACGGATCGTCTCGGCAATCTCATTGCCACAATGCCAGGCACAAAGGGCGCGCCCAGCGTGATGCTCTATGCGCATATCGATCAGCTTGGATTGATCGTTCGGAAAATAGAATCAAATGGCCTCATTCGTGTCGAGCGTTTAGGCGGTGTTCCAGAGCGTGCGCTGGCCTCACAAGAAGTGCTTTTGTGTGTTGGTGCTGGCAAAGATGTGCCGGGCATTATCGCCAATAAAAGCCATCATGCGACGGGGCCGGAAGAAAAATACAAAGTCGTTCCCTATCAAGAGATCTATATCGATGCGGGCTTTAGCTCAGCCAGCGAGGCGAGCGAGGCTGGTATTGATATTGGAACGCCCGTCGTCTATCGCCCGAATGTTATTAGGCTTGCGAATGATCGCATGGCAGGCACTTCGGTAGACGATCGCGCCGGATGCGCCGTTGTTCTGGATGTGGCCAAGCATTTAATCGCGTCAAAAAACTATCCGACGGTGCATCTCGTTTTCTCGGTGCAGGAAGAATTCAATCTGCGCGGTGCGGTTACAGCCGCCCAAGCTCTGCAACCCGATATCGCGATTCAGCTGGATTTAATCTTGGCCTCGGATACGCCCGATATGGCAAGCCGAGGTGATGTTCGCCTAGGTGGAGGCCCTGCCATGGGCATGTATAGTTTCCACGGACGCGGTACGCTGAATGGTGCTATTCCGCATCCCGCCATCGTTTCGCTTTTCAAAGAAACATCGAAGGCCACTGGCATTCCGTTGCAACGCAGCGCGCATATCGGCGCGTTAACGGAATCATCCTATGTGCAATTGGTAGGCTCCGGCATTGCCGTCATCGATATGGGGTTTCCATGCCGCTACACGCACTCCTCGCTTGAAATGTGCGATCTCAACGATCTCGTAGGACTATCCGATTTGCTCATCGCCGCAATCGGGCGGATTGATGAAAAATTCAGTCTCGACCGCGAACCGCACGAACCATAAACGGCTCAGATCAAGGAGCCGTTGACGATCGCTTGCCCATTGGCATCAAACAGATGGCAGGTATTAGCGGGCAGCGAAAGCGAAACGGTTTCGCCAATCTTTTGCGAGGCCAAACCATCGGTCTTCACCACGCATTGCGGGATAGCCGAGGTTTCAACATAGAGCATGGTTTCGCCACCCAAATGCTCGGACAAAACCACTTTGCCCGGAACACTATTGGGTGCGCCCGCTTGGCCGACGCCGATATGCTCGGGCCGTATGCCAACCGTCACCGGACCATTGGCAATCGACTTGCCATGCGTATCGACCGAAATGGCAACACCGCCTTTTAGAACAACCTTTGCCGAGCCAGTCTCAACGCCCGTTACTTCACCCGGCATCAGATTCATTTTCGGGCTACCAATAAAGGTCGCGACAAAGAGATTATTGGGTCGGTGATAGAGATCAAGCGGACTACCGATCTGCTCGATACGACCAGCATTCAACACCACAATCTTGTCGGCCATCGTCATGGCCTCAACCTGATCATGCGTCACATAAACCATCGTGGCCTTCAGATCATTGTGCAGCTTGGCAATTTCAATGCGCATCTGAACGCGCAAAGCGGCATCCAAATTCGATAAAGGCTCGTCGAACAAAAACACTTCCGGCTCGCGGACAATCGCACGACCAATCGCGACGCGTTGCCGTTGTCCGCCCGATAATTGCGCAGGCTTGCGATCCAGATAATCCGTCAATTGCAATAAATTCGCGGCCTTAGCTGTACGCGATGCTATTTCATCGCGCGAGGTCTTGGCCATTTTGAGGCCAAACGCGATGTTCTGGCGCACCGTCATATGCGGGTAGAGCGCGTAGGATTGAAACACCATGGAGATGCCGCGTTTGGCGGGAGGCAAAAACGTAACATCCTTGCCGCCGATCTCGATCAAGCCATCGCTCATCTCTTCAAGACCGGCAATCATGCGCAACAGCGTGGATTTACCGCAGCCGGAGGGGCCGACAAACACGCAAAATTCACCATCTTTAATATCGAGATCAACGCCACGAATGACTTCTACGCTGCCAAACGATTTTTTGACGCCGCGCAATGCAAGACCGGCCATTCATTCCCCCCGATATGTTACACGCCTTTGAAGGCCTAGCTCTAATTTGCGATGTTTTAGGTGCCACTGCAAGCGGTTAGATGCGGTTGAGCAAAGCTTCCACTTCCTCAAGCATTGGCATTGCCGGCGCGGTGCCCGCACGCGTGACGGAAATTCCTGCAACCGCACAGCCAAATCGCGCCGCGGCCAAGGGCTCCATGCCTTTGGCAAGCGCCGCAGCAAAGCCGCCATTAAAGGCATCCCCCGCCCCCGCCGTTTCAATGACCATGCCCGCGTCAAAGGCGGGCACCAGCACGGATTGCGCTTTATCATGAAACAAAGCGCCTTTTTCGCCCAGCGTAATCAATGCCGTACCAACGCCTTTAGCCAAAAGCGCATCGCCCGCTTTACGCGCATCATCGACGGTCACGACAGGAAAACCGACCATAGATGAAGCCTCGCTTTCATTCGGCGTGATGTAATCCACCAAGGGATAGATCGCCGCATCAAAAGGAGCCGCAGGTGCTGGATTGAAAATCGTCGTTACACCCGCTGCTTTGGCAATCTGCAACGCGCGCAAAGCGGCATCCGCAGGCTGCTCCAATTGCGTAACAAAGACGCTCGCTGTGCTGATCGACTCAGAAGCGGCCTCGACATCGGCTACTGAGATCAAGCCCGCAGCGCCCGGCACAACGATAATCGCATTCTCGCCATTGACGTCGTTGACGTAAATAAACGCCGCTCCGGTAGGCGCATCGCCAGACCGCGCAACGCGGGTGGTAATGCCTTCCTTCTGCCAAGTCGCCATCGCGATATCACCAAAGGAATCTTGGCCCAATCGCGAGATAAAGGTCACCGCGGCTCCAGCCCTTGCGGCCGCCACCGCCTGATTGGATCCCTTGCCGCCGGGGCCCATGGCAAAGCCGGAACCCATAATGGTTTCACCCACCGCAGGCATCCTGCCAGATCGAAAAGCCAAATCAGCCACAAAAATTCCAAGGATAGCAACGCCACCGTTCTTGGACATTCGATATTCCCCCCGCTTTTACTTTTTTCAGATCGTAGAAGCTCAAAACTCGAACGTCAAACCCGTTTGATATCAAAGGGTCATTGCAACTTGGCAGCATATCTGTGATTTTGCTCCCATCAATCTTTGCACGGAGCAACCCGATGCTGAAAGGCCTCGACCCGATTTTAACCGCCGAATTGCTTTTTGTTCTGAAAGCCATGGGCCATGGCGACGATATCGTTTTATGCGATCGCAACCACCCCGCATCGACGCTGGCGGCCAAAACCACGCATGGCAAACTCGTATCGCTCTTCGGTGCCGATCTCGCGCGCGCCTCCGAAGCCGTTCTCTCGGTTTTTCCGCTCGATACCTTTGTCGATGAACCTGTCATGCGCATGAAAGTGGTAGGCGATCCCGATAAGCTCGTGCCCATTCATTACACGATGCAAAAAATCGTCGATAAAGCCGAAAGCCGTCCGATTAAAATCGGCGCCTATGAGCGCTTCGATTTTTATGAGGCGGCTGCCAAGAGCTTTGCCATTGTACAAACCTCTGATCCCGGCCCCTATGGCTGCTTTATTCTCAGAAAAGGCGTGATCTAACGTGACTTCGCACCAAGGCTATGCCGCACGGCTCAATTCTTTTAAAATCGACACCAATCATTATTGGCACGGCCTCAACCGCAAGCCCAATACGCTTGATCTCGTAAAACGCGCCGCAAGCGTTAAAGGCCTCAATGCTGTTGATCTCAATTTTCCGGACCATCTTGAAGGCTTCACGGAGATGGAAATCGTCGATGGATTAGCGCAATCCGGCGTTCGCTTAAATGGCTATGCGATGCGCTATTACACCGATCCCGGCTTTAAACTCGGCGCGTTTACCCATCCTGATCAACAAGTACGACGCAACGCGATTGATATCACAAAGCGCGGCTTGGATTCGCTTGCAAAGGCGGGTGGGAATTTAATGACACTATGGATGGGACAAGATGGTTTCGACTATTCTTTCCAGATCGATTATGCGCGGGCATGGGATGACACCATTGCCGCGATGGATGAAGTCGCACGCCATAATCCCACGATTGATATTTCCATCGAATATAAGCCCAACGAGCCTCGTTCGTTTAGCCTCATGCCGGATGTTGCAACAACCCTCTTGGCGCTTAAAGAAATCAACCGCCCCAATACAGGCGTTACGCTCGATTTCGCTCATGTGCTTTATGCCGATGAAATGCCAGCCCATGCCGCAGCCTTGGTGGCGCGTCATTCCAAACTTTTAGGCATTCATTTAAACGATGGCTATGGCAAACGGGATGACGGTCTCATCGCTGGTTCTGTTCATCCGATCCAAACCATTGAACTTCTGCACGTGCTCGAACAGTGCAGCTATAAAGGCGTGATCTATTTCGATACGTTCCCAGATACTGCAGGCCTTGATCCGGTTGCTGAATGCACAACCAATATTGCAGCGGTTGAAGCGATGCAGGCCGTTGTCGCAAAGCTCAAAGGACATGCAGGTTTAGCCGCTGCTATCGCGCAACAAGATTCACCCAAAAGCCAAGCCATCGTGCAGGCGGCTTTGTTTAATCGCCCGCTTCCAGATTAGGAACATAAGATGCACGCATCGATTGCTACGCTTGGCGCTGCGGCGTTGGATGAATTGCATCAGGTTTTTCGTGTCATTCCAGATGATGCGGCAGAGGGTCTGATTGATGCGATTGTAAAAGCCAAAAAGATCGCCGTTTACGGCTGTGGGCGGGAAGGCTTAGCCATCAAAGGTTTTGCGATGCGCTTGTTTCATCTCGGACTCGATGTCCATGTATTAGGCGATATGACGGCACCTCATCTTGGTCAGGGCGATCTGTTTATTGTCACCGCAGGAACGGGGCATTTAAATTCCGGCGATGCCTTTATGCGCGCAGCAGCAAACGATGGCGCAAAAACGGCTGTCATCACCGCGCAGCCTAAGGGTAGCACGCCGTTAAAAGCTGATCTTATGACGACCATCCCCGCACAAACCATGGCGAATGATCAAACGACAAAGGCTTCCGTCTTGCCGATGGGCTCCCTTTTTGAAATTGCCCAAACGATTTTCTTCGAGCTTGTTATTTTGAAACTAAGAGACAGGCTTGGCGAAACAGCCGATACAATGCGTGCCCGCCATACCAATCTTGAATAAGCATAAAATGAATAAAATTGAGCTCGTTATTTTCGATTGCGACGGCGTGTTGATCGATAGTGAAATTTTATCCGGAACCGTCTTTGTCGAAGAATTAAAGCGATATGATATCCAGTTACCGGAGCGCGTCTTTTTTGAGCGCATGATCGGCCGTAGTTTTGACCAAGCGATAGCAACAATACGCGAGGAAGTAGGCAAGGTACCGCCGCCTGAATTTAAAGAAGAAATGCGAACCGCATTGTTAGCGCGCTTTGAGCAAGATCTAAAACCGATCAAAGGCATCACGAGACTGCTCGCCGGACTCACAACAAAAGTCTGTGTCGCAACGAGTAGCGATCCTGTTCGTGCCGCGCGCTCCCTCGCGATTACCAAAATCGCCGATTATTTCGGCCCCAACGTGTTTAGCGCCACAATGGTCAAAAATGGCAAACCGGCGCCGGACCTTTTTTTGCACGCCGCCCATTCGCTCAATGCGGCGCCTCAGCAATGTGTTGTCATTGAAGACAGCGCTTATGGACTAATGGCTGCCAAATCGGCGGGTATGACGGCTTGGCACTTTTCTGGCGGTAGCCATTTTAAGGCCGGATATAGCGTTTCAGAAACCGTCGACCGCGATGCCTCTTACACGGATATGGCTGAAATTTTGGCTGCGGCAACGGCCCTGCAACTGGTTTAATGCAAATCGGGTCTGGCACCCTTGGCAGACTGGCTGCCAAAGGTATAGGAAACCGCACAAGCGATTTCCTCGCGCGGATATTTAAGTGACTTTGGAGTTCATCATGTCGGCTGCCTCATCCTCTCTTTTATCCAATCTCCTGAAGGAAAAGAGCCTTTTTCGGCAGGAGAGCTACATTAATGGAAGCTGGGTCGGATCAGACAAGCGCATTGATGTTACCAATCCGGCATCGGGCGTCGTGATCGGCAGTATTCCATCACTCGGCCAAAAGGAAACGGCAGCTGCGATAGACGCCGCCGAAAAGGCGCAGAAATCATGGGCGGCAACGCCCGCCAAGCAGCGCGGACAAATCCTGCGCCGTTGGTTCGAATTGATGATGGAACATCAAGACGATCTTGGCCGCATCATGACCGCCGAACAGGGCAAGCCCTTGGCGGAGGCCAAAGGCGAAGTGGCCTATGGCGCAAGCTTCGTCGAATTTTTTGCCGAAGAAGCCCGGCGCATTTATGGGGAAACGGTACCTTCCCCTTGGCCGAACGGCCGTATCGTCGTGATCCGCCAGCCCGTCGGTGTGGTTGCCGCCATCACGCCATGGAATTTTCCCAATGCGATGATCACACGCAAAGCGGCTCCTGCCTTGGCGGCGGGCTGCGCCTTTGTCGTAAAGCCATCGGAGGAAACCCCCTTCTCGGCCTTGGCGCTAGCCAAATTGGCCGAGCGCGCGGGTATTCCGGCGGGCGTCTTCTCGGTTGTGACAGGTCAGGCCCGCGAGATTGGTGCTGAAATGACATCGAGCCCGAAGGTTCGCGCGCTGTCGTTCACCGGCTCCACCGCGGTTGGTAAATTGCTAATGGCGCAATGCGCTTCAACGGTCAAAAAAGTGGGTCTTGAACTCGGCGGTAACGCACCCTTCATCGTGTTTGACGACGCCGATCTTGATGCGGCGGTACAAGGCGCAATGGCTTCGAAATACCGAAATGCCGGACAAACCTGCGTCTGCGCCAATCGCCTGTTGGTGCAAGACGGTGTCTATGACGCGTTCGCAAACAAGCTCGCCGAAGCGGTAAAAAAGCTCAGCGTCGGCGATGGTTTTGGTGAAGGGGTTACGACGGGACCGCTAATCAATGCCAAGGCCATCAAAAAGGTCGAAGAACACGTGGCCGATGCCATTGCGAAAGGCGGCAAGGTTTTGGTCGGCGGCAAACGCCACGCGCTTGGCGGCAGCTTTTATGAACCGACGATTATTCGCGATGTGACGCCTGACATGCAGGTTGCCCGTGAGGAAACCTTTGGACCTGTCGCCCCGATCTTCCGCTTTAAAACGGAAGAAGAAGCGATCGCAATGGCCAATGATACAGAATTCGGCTTGGCCTGCTATTTTTACACGCGCGACATAGGCCGCGTCTGGCGCGTCGGTGAGGCGTTGGAATATGGCATGGTGGGCATCAATGAAGGCATTATTTCAACGGCAGAAGCACCCTTCGGCGGCATGAAAGAATCCGGCATCGGCCGCGAAGGATCGATGCACGGCATCGATGAATATGTCGAGATTAAATATATGCTGATGGGCGGCTTGGGGAAGTAATCCCATGGTCTAAAAGTAGGATTTAATCCTTTTTCGAAGCACATTTGAGTGCTTTAGACACGTGCATGAATACGAAAAGTTGATCGTGCTGGAGCCAAAATTCTAACGGATAGAACTAACAGGCAAATCTACCTATTTTGAAAGTATTGTTTCGCGACCATTGAATGTGTTCGACTTGACAAATCGTCCGCTTATACCGTACGATTTTCGTGATGAATATTAGATCCATCAAACACCGCGGCTTGCGACGCTTAATTGAGGATGACGACCCGCGCGAAATTCGCGGCGACCTTGTTAATCGAACTCGAAACATCCTGACGACCTTGATAGTGGCGTCCGATATGGCAGGTGTTCAAGGCCCTCCCGGCTGGCGAATTCACGAGCTGACGGGAGACCGCTCGGGCACTTGGAGTATTTCGGTCTCTGGCAACTGGCGGATAACATTTACGCTTTTGGGCGATGAGATTGCCGATTTGAATATGGAGGATTATCACTGATGAGCACCGCAGCTTTGAAAATCGGGATGCGCCCGAGCCACCCCGGTGCCTTTATTCGCACAGAAATTCTTGACGAGTTGCGCCTACCCATCAGCAAGGCTGCTGAAGTGTTGGGTGTACGTCGCGCCACCCTGTCGGATCTTGTGAATGAGAAGGCCGCCCTTTCCCCCGAAATGGCGTTGCGGATCGAGAAAGCCTTCGGCGTAAGCATGGATACGCTACTCAAAATGCAGGCTTGGTATGACACCTACACGATGCGCAAACAGGCAGACACGATCAAAGTGCAACCCTATGCACCTGCCACACGAACAGAGCATCTTTAACGGAGTGAGGCCTAACTGCATCTGCCTGCCGGTAGCAAATATCGCGGGCGGATATGGGGTCAATCGCCGACAGCTCTAACGAAGTGGCCGACATCGGCATTGCTTCACTCGCAATTGAGCCAAATTATTTTTCAACGAAGGCGCGCTCGACAACATAGGTGCCGGGCTCGCCGCTATTGCCTTCGCTAAACCCACGCGCTTTCAAGATGGTGGCGATATCCGTGTTTAAGCCCTGATTGCCGCACACCATCACGCGGTCATCATCCGGATTGAGCGGTGGCAATCCGATATCGTCGGTGAGCGCATTTTGCTCGATCAGATCGGTAATACGGCCACGGTTGCGGAAAGGCTCGCGAGTCACCGTCGGATAATAGACGAGCTTTTCACGCACAAAATCGCCAAGGAACTCATCCTCCGGCAATTCCTTTTCAATCATATCGGCATAGGCCAATTCGGCCACTTCACGGGTGCCGTGAACCAAGACAACCTTTTCGAAATGCTCATAGGTTTCCGGATCGCGGATCAGGCTTAAAAATGGCGCGAGACCTGTTCCGGTGCCCAAGAGATAGAGATGTTTGCCGGGCATTAAATTATCGAGCAGCAAGGTGCCGGTGGCCTTCTGGCCGATAATCACTTTGTCACCGGGTACGATGTTCAAAAGCCGCGACGTTAAAGGACCATCGGGTACTTTGATCGAGAAGAATTCAAGCTCTTCCGCGTAATTGGGGCTCGCAATCGAATAGGCGCGCAAGAGCGGCTTGCCATCAACCGGAAGGCCGATCATCGAGAACTGGCCATTGCGAAAACGAAAGGAACGGCTACGCGTCGTCGTGAAGCTGAACAGCGTCTCCGTCCAATGATGAACGCTGGTGACCGTTTCTTCCACAAATGCACTCATCGCCTACGATCCGCTGCCTCACATGTCTAGGCTTCAACCTATAGCGCTATAATAAACTTATTTCAATGTATTTATATATATTTCACATTTAAATTTGTATTATATGAGATGTAGAGCGTTTATGAAGATATATGGGTTAAAATTATTTGATCTCCATCAAAAATCTTAGCGCTCATGGCATCTGTGTTAAGATTGGGCATGTGATCGGTCCGCCTTGGGCTGTCTCCATCCGATATCCCAGATCGAGGGCTCGCGCCTCTGCAAAGCCTGGCACCACAAATTGCACCGCAATCGGGAGACCCGTTGCCGAAAGCCCGACAGGAAGGGAAATAGCGGCCAAATCGAAGTAATTGGCAAAGCGTGTAAACACGGCTGGACTATCATGTTCCGGATGCTCGCCCAGCACCGGCGCCGGCATTGCCGCCGAAGGCATGAGGATTGTATCTACCGTTTCAAAAACCGCAGCGATAACGGTCTTCTCACGCTCACGGCGCTCTAAATTCTTGGTGTAGTCGACCGCCGTCACAGGCTTGCCGCTCAACATACGTCTACGGACAGGGTCACCCAGACGGTTTGGTTCTTCCTCGGCAAGCGGTCCGTAATGGCGATAGGAATCAACCGCCAAAAACATCCCGCATGGCGCCGCATAATCAGCAAGGCTCATTGGAAAACGCACCGGCACAAGCGTGGCTCCGGCTGTCTTTAGTTTTTCCTGCGTTTCCGCATAGATCTTGGCCGTATCAGGGTGCAGAGAAACGCCCAGATCAACCGGAACTCCAATCCGCTTGTTACGGAACGCACTCTTGGCCTCCACCGAAGCAGGAGCGCTGCTTCCGGGGGTATGGCCCATTAAGACATCAAACAAAATCGCGGCATCCTCAACGCAACGCGTCATCGGGCCGATCGTGTCCAGAATATCCGAGAGCGGCAGCACCCCCGTCTTCGGGATCAAGCCCGCCGTCGTCTTCAACCCCACCATGCCCGCGAAAGACGAGGGCAGACGGATCGAGCCGCCCGTGTCGGACCCTAAGGCCCCCGGCACCAATCCTGCCGCTACCGCAACCCCTGACCCGTTCGACGAGCCGCCCGGAACCCGCGCCCGTTCCAAATCCCAAGGATTATGTGGCGCACCGAGCGTCTCGTTCGAGCCCCAACCGCCGAAGGCATATTCCACCGTTGCCACTTTCCCCATGATGACGGCGCCGGCATTCCTGAGCCGCGTCACGACCTCGGCATCGGCTGCGGCAACCGCCGCGTCGTTGCGCGTCAAAGAGCCCCCGCCCGTGCGCAGCCCCGCAACATCGATAATATCCTTGATTGCCAGTGGCACGCCGAATAGCGGCCCCTTCGGCACGCCCATGGCTGCCAATTGGTCAAGATGGCGGGCGTCCGCCATAGCGCGGTCCGCGTCGATGGTCACAAAGGCTTTGAGCTTGCCGTTCCACGCCGTGATCCGTTGCAGGGCGGCAGCGACCGATTGCTCCGCGGTCAAGCGCCCGGCGTGAATCGCCGCCTGGGTCTCGCCAATCGTCATCGGAATGTTTGTCATAAGAAGTCCCTACTGGGCTAAAAAGCCGCCATCGATCGCCAATGTGTGTCCCGTGACCATCGCGGCCGCAGGACTTGCTAGATAGACAATACCGCCGACGACTTCGTCAATCTCCGCAATACGGCCAAGCGGCGTCATCGCGTTCATCCGGGCGAGCAATTCGGGATTATCGGTCAGAGGCTTGATGAAATCCGTCCGCACCCAAGTTGGTGCCACCGCATTCACGCGAACACCGAAGGGCGCCCACTCGACGGCGAGCGCGCGGGTGAGATTAACCACCGCACCTTTCGTCGCCTGATAGGAAATATTCGGATATAGCCCGCCGCCTGAAAGCCCCATGATCGAGGCGAGATTCACAATCGCGCCCTGCTTGTTGGCGATCATATGCCGCGCCGCCGCCCGTGCGCACAAAAAAACGCCGGTTAAATTGACTTTCAAAACCGCATCCCAATCGGCCACTGAAAGTTCGACCGATGGCTTGCGAATGGCAAGGCCCGCATTATTGACCAAAATATCAATCGCCCCTTCGGAGGCGATGGCATCCATCGCGGCATTGATCTCGGCCTCATCACCCACATCAACACGATGCGCTTTTGCGGCCATCCCTTCTTTGACAATCAGGCCTACGGTTTCCTCAGCCGCCTTTAGATCGCGATCAAGCACATGAACACGTGCGCCTGAGCGCGCCATGCCGAGCGCCACACCTTGCCCAATGCCTTTTCCTCCACCTGTCACAACGGCTGTTCGGCCACTCAGGGAAAAAGCCTGTTTCGGATCAAACCCGCTCATTTCGGCACGGGTGCTGAAGGGTTGAGCAAGCCTGCGGATTTAAGATCCGCCCACAAACCCGATGGAATCGGTGCCGATGCATCTGCCACATTCGACTGAATTTCCTGAGGCGTTACACCCCCCAAGACAACCGAAACAACCGCCGGATGCGCGAGCGAGAAGTGCAATGCCGCACGACGAATCGTGGTGCCATGAGCCTTGCATACGTCCTCGATCTTTTTCACGCGCGCCATAATCTCGGGTGATGCAGGAGCATAATCATATCGCGCACCGGGAACAGCGCCCGTCGCCAAAATGCCCGAGTTGAAAACACCAGCCAACATGATGCCCATTTTCTTTTCAACGGCGATCGGCAAAAACTCATCCAGCGCATCTTGCACCAACAGCGAATATCGCCCGGCCAACATCGTCACATCAAAATCACCTGCGCGTGCGAAGCGCGCCGCCATGGGCGATTCATTCAAGCCTGCACCAATCGCGGAAACCACCTTCTGGCTTCGTAAATCATCCAGCGCACGATAGGCGCCATCCATCGCTTCTTTGAAGCGTTGTTCGACATCATCTTTGCCATGCGTCCAGATATCGCAATCGTGAATTAAAACGATATCGAGTCGATCAAGCCCCATCCGCAACAGCGATTGTTCAATCGCCCGCATCGTACCATCGCGCGAATAATCAAAACTTGCCGCATGAGGAAACCCACCGGCAAAGCCCGGTGAATACACATCAGCACGCTCACTCGCTGGCTTTGCGAAGGGGTTCATCACCCGCGCAACCTTGGTTGAAATCAAATAGCTGTCACGTTTAGCACTCCGCAAACCCGCGCCAATACGGGACTCTGACAATCCATTGCCATAATGCGGCGACGTATCGAAAATCGTGACACCTGCTTGATGGGCGGCTTCAACGGTCGAAATCGCCGTCTTTTCATCGAGCTTTTCATACAGGTCACCAATCGGTGCTGCGCCAAGGCCAACAACTGAAAAAGGCAATACCGCGCCATTGCGCGTTGTAAATTTTCTAATATCCATCTTACGCACTCCCATCTATTTTTATTGTTCTAATCGAGATGAAACACTTCATCGACGCGGATAGCAATAGGCGCACCCGTCGCATCTGTTTGCATCAGGTCTTTCATATAATCCCACCAACGACGCATTACGGGATGTTCCGGTAAGCGATCCATCCCATGTGAAACCGATCGTTCTAAATAGCCAAATAGAATATTCGTTTCCTCATCTAAAAATATTGAATAATTGCGAATACCCGCTTCACGCAGCAATTGCGCGAGCTCAGGCCAAATTTCATCGTGACGCTTTTTATACGCATCCCGCTCGCCGGGATTGAGAAACATCTTGAACGCATAACGTTCCATCATCGCCTCCCGCTCTGCCCGCGAATGATGATCGGCGCGGCAATGGAGATGATCAGCAACAGGCCTAACAGCACGTTGATCACAATGCCGGGTACGTTCATCAAAGAAAGTCCAAAGGTTGCAAGGCCGAGCACAAACACGGCAAGTACCACGCCACCAATCGTACCCACGCCACCTGATATCGCAACGCCGCCCAAGATCACCATGGTGATGATATCGAGCTCCCACCCCAGCGCGATATTGGGCCGCATCACGCCAATGCGGGCGGTTAATAGCACCGCACCAAGGCCCGCCAAAAGACCCGACAGCGTGAACAAAATAAGCCTGATCCGGTCAACCCTTATACCCGAAAACCGCGCCGCTACCGGATTGGCCCCAATCGCAAAGAGTTGACGCCCAGCCGATGTCTTATGCAAAAAGACCGCGAAACAAATGGCCAGAACAAGAAACAGAAAAAACGACAAAGGCGTTGGCGGCCAGTCGAACAAATAGCTTTGCCCAAGATCGAGATAGCGCTGCGGATAGGTCGTTAGCGCCTGATCGCCTAAGCTCACTTGCGCAATGCCGCGATAAAGCGACATGGTTCCAATCGTAATCACAATCGAGGGCACGCCTGACCGCGTCACCAAGAAACCATTAAACGCGCCGCACACCAAACCAACCGCGAGTCCTGTTGCGATCAATGGCACGAGTCCATAGCCCGCCTCTCCCATATAGCCTATTGCAAGCGATGAAAGGGCTACAATAGCAGCAACCGAAAGATCGATTTCACGAACCAGAATCAACAACGCCATAATCAGCGCCATGATCGCCTTTTCAGAAAAATTATATGTTGCGTCAGCCAAATTAAACGGGTCAAGAAAATAGGGCGATTTAAGCGTATTGCCGATGATCACAGCCGCCAGCATCATCACCAAAATGCTTTCCCATCTGAGGAGAAAAGCCGATAGTTTGCGAGGGGCACGATCCGCGACCGTATAGCGAGATGGCGAAGAGGTAGTAGAATGATCACTCATATCCGTCCCCCTCAACGCTTGGCTTGCGCGGCAGCACGCCGCGCTTCAGGCAGAATGAGTTTTAATGCGCGACCTTCGGCACGGGCATTGATAATCACCGCCGCCAAAATCACAGCGCCTGAAATCGCCATTTGCCAAAACGGCGAGACTTGCATCACAGGAAGCGCATTCACGATCACGCCGATAAACAGCGCGCCTAAAAGCGTACCGGCCACAGTACCAACGCCGCCGCCAATCGAAACGCCGCCAATCACGCAAGCGGCAATCACTGTAAGCTCATAGCCGGATGCAATCTCGACATAGGCGACGCCATATCGCGCAACCCATAAATAACCGCTCATCCCCGCAACAGCGCCCGATATGCCGTAAGCCAGCATTTGCTGATAGGGCAGGCTGATACCGCAATAACGCGCCGCCACAGGGTTGCCTCCAACGGCATAAAGCCCGCGACCTGATCGGGTTTGACCGAGAAAAAACCACGCTAATACCGCAACAATCGCTGCGATCCAAAACACGCTCGATAATCCGAACAGTTCGAGCTTCGGAAAGCCTGCAAAAGTCGAACTCATATCGGATGTGTTCACTTGCGAGCCGCCATCAACCACCACGATCGTGCCACGGAAAATCGCCAAGGTGCCAAGCGTAACAACGATGGGCGGAATACGAAGAAAGGCAATCAAGGAACCATTGATAAGACCCAAACCGCCGCCAATGGCTAATGCCAAGGCAACATAGATCAAGGCAGGCAGATCGGGAAACACCATGTTGAACATGCCGGTCAACATACCCGTCAATGCCAGATTGGCTGCAACCGAAAGATCAATGCCGCGCGTCAGAATAACAATCATCTGCGCAAGCGCCATCATAAACAAAAATGCCGTATCGTTCAGCACGCCGACGCCATTCGAAAGTGTACCAAATGGCGGCGCATATAGGCTGATCCCCGTCACCATCAGGGCAATGATGAGGGCCAGAATGGCCTCTCGATAGCGCAATAAGAGGCTCATGCCGCATGCTCCTGCACAGGGCCGCCGGTAGCCGCAGCAACGATGGCTTCAGCGCTCCAGGCTGCCGCACCCGTTCCCTTGCCGCGCTCGAATTGGGCAGCAATGCGGCCCTCATGCATGACGATAACCCGGTCGGATAGTCCCATAATTTCAGGCAGTTCGGAGCTCACCAAAATGACCGCCAATCCTTCTTCTGCGAGCTCGCCGATAAAATCATGCACGGCTGCTTTTGAGCCGACATCAATGCCTTTTGTCGGCTCGTCGAGAATGATGATCTTCGGCTTTGTGGCGAGCCATTTTGCAATCACCACTTTTTGCTGGTTGCCGCCTGAGAGTTCGCCCAACGCTTGCTCCCAATGCGCCGCTTTGACCGAGAGCCTGCCACCCAAGGCACGCGTTGCCGCGCGCTCGGACGAAGGTGACAGTAGAAAATTCCGAACGTGCCCCGCAAGCGATGCCATGGTGATGTTTTCGCGAATACCGAGAGGAAGAAAAGCCCCTTGGTCTTGGCGGTCCTCAGGCACATAGGAAATGCCCGCATGGATCGCATCAATCGGTTCGCGGATCGAAAGCGTAACACCCTCCATGGTCACGCTACCGCGCGTAGGCTGGCTCATACCGAACAGGCATTGCATCGCTTCTGAACGGCCAGCGCCCACAAGGCCATAAAGGCCCAGGATTTCACCCTTACGGAGCGAGAATGAAATATCGGCAAATTCGGTGGCATTCGTCAGGCCGTTTACTTCCAAGACGGTCTTGCCGATAGGGATATCACGCTTTGGAAAAACCTGATCGATGGGGCGGCCGACCATCAAGCGAACCAGATCCGGCTCGGTGACATCACTTGTTAATCCCTCGCCGACTTTCTCGCCATCACGCAGGCAAACCCAACGATCCGATAAACGAAAAATTTCATCAAATTTATGCGAGATGAAAATGATCGAACGGCCTTCGGCTTTAAGTTGGGCAACGATCCGGAAGAGCTCATCAATTTCGTGGCGTGATAAAGCGGCTGTGGGCTCATCCATAATAATCACAGATGCATCATGACTAAGCGCACGCGTGATTTCGACCATGTGCTTTTGTGCAACCGATAGAGTCTTCAGCGGCGCATCGGCATCAAAGTCAGCCTCGATCCGCGAGAGCAATTCACGGGCGCGTGATTTGGTCTCGCGCCAATCAATAAAACGTCCACCGGGCATGTGACCCATGAATATATTTTCAGCCACGCTTAACTCATCAAACATCACCGTTTCTTGGTGAATGGCCGCAATACCTGCAGCCCATGAATCACGCGGCGATGCGAAGTGTTGCACTTTTCCGACGGCAACAATTTCACCTTCATCGGGTACATAAATGCCCGTTAAAATTTTGACGATGGTAGATTTACCGGCGCCATTTTCTCCGATCAATGCCGTCACTTGCCCAGGATAAAGCGCAAATGAAACATCATGCAAAGCCCGCACACCTGGAAAGCTTTTGGAGACATGCGAAAGGGAGAGAACAGGTTGGGGTGTGGTCACGGCAGCCAATTCATCAGTAATCATTCAATGAGACATTCGGCGGGAACAGGGCCCCGCCGAATGCTTAAGTCACATCACAAAACGAAAGATCAGAAGATCTTTGCGAATTCTTCGACGTTCGACTTGTTGAATTCGAATGGCTCGCCCATAGCGGCTTCGCCATCGTCACCAATCTTGGTTTCACCCTTCTTGCCCATCTTGACCGTCTTGCCGGCGCTCGCATCGGCACCATTCAAGATGTTGATCATGATCTGCGTAGAGGAATAGCCATACTCAACAGGATTCCAGATCGCGAAGCTGTCGCATGCGCCCTTCAATACGGCATCCTTCATTTCGGAAGGAAGGCCGAGGCCTGTGATGAAGACCTTGCCGATCAAGCCGCCATCGATAATCGCTTTCGCGCCTGAGCGAATGCCGATCGTGGTTGGTGAGATAACACCCTTCAAATTCGGATGCGCCTTCACGAGAGCTTGCATTTCACGATAGGATTTATCGTCTTGGTCATCGCCATAAACGGTCGCAACCAATGGCATCTTTGCGTATTCTGGCTTCTTCCACTCTTCCTTCATCGCAGCGATCCAAGAATTCTGGTTCGTCATCGTGGAAGCGGCCGAGAGAATAGCAACTTCGCCTTCGCCCTTCAGCGTCTTGGCAATCATCTGCACTTGCTTTGCACCGATCAATGGTGTCGACGACGCATTGAGATGCATGATGCGACCGTCTTTCGCGATGGCCGAGTCAAACGAGATCACCTTGATGCCACGTTGAGCAGCTTTCTTGCCGACGGGCACAAGCGCATTCGCATCATTGGCCGAAACGATAATGCCGTCGACCTTTTGAGCGATCAGCGAATCAATAATGGCAATCTGATCTTCGGCGGTTGCCTTCGTTGGTGCGGTATAGATGATTTCAAAACCACCTACTTCTGCTGCCGCCTGTTTTGCACCATTGGCGCAGGCATCAAAATAGGAGTTACCGAGATTTTTCACGACCATTGCAATGCGCTTATTATCAGCGCGGGCACGGGTGATGAAAGGCATTGGCAAAGCGGCACCGGCAGCGCCGATAGCAGCAAGCTTTAAAAGGTCACGACGACTTGTACGGGTAATATCGCTCATGGGTTTCCTCCAGTTGTATGACCGGCCCATTCTGCGGAGCCGACGTCAAAAGCGAGGCTACCCTTCCCCTTCCCTTATGGTCAATCGGTATCTTTGATCAAATATTAATCGTCGTCACCGAACCGCCCATTTGCGGCGCCCTTATGGCACGCGGCACAATTTCCAGCACTCTTCACTTTCGGCGCATCAAATGCTTTTCGCTCTATCTGTTTATGATGGATATGTATCCAAAACGGCATTTCTACTATCCGAAGTGGCGTGTTATTCACCGCAACGTCACGCATAATTCGTGGATTTCCTGCCGCTGAGTCAGCCGCGTGAGAGTCGAGATAGGCTTTGATGGGCTGAAGCGCTTTCGGAGAAAGCGTGGCATTTTCGCCAAAATGCTTGTCCAAAGACCCCAAAATGCGCTCCCAAGAACGCTTCGGTAAATATTGGGCAGGGTAAGGGATATGGCACGCCCCACATTCCTTCACATAGGCCGGCTCAACCTGCGGCAAAGCCGAGTTTCCAGGCCCAACCAAGGCCAAACTGGCCCCTAAAATGAGAAGGGAAAAGGCACCAATTCCGATGATTTTTTTCACGGTAAACCCTTTTAAATCAGATACTTAAAGGCTGCTCATAAAAGTGATAAAATCACCCTTTTCCTGCGCTGTACACGCCCTGCCAATCACGCTCTGGCAATTGCGCGTGAACCATTTTTCGACCTTTTCCGCATCCGTAAAACGATCAGGGGTTTTAGAAACCGCCATCGGAGCCACATCCTTCCCCGCCCTGGTCTGCCCAGCCTTCGTCGGATCAGAAGTATGACAAGTGGTACAAGAGGGCGTATCCGCCGAAGCCTCATGTTTGGCTAGAAAGAAGGCTTTGCCACGCTCAGCCGAAAACCCTGAAAATGCTGCATTTTCTGCCTTTGCGGCGGCCAGATAGCTATCAAGAATCGGCTTCTGTGCCGCACCCGCATAGGCCATCGCTGGCAACAACACTATGCATGACAAGGCTATAAATTGACGGGCTTTCATAAGCGGGCTCCTTCAGGAATTTCGATATTTTGCGGAGCAAATAACCCCGTTTTGGCATCGCTATGGCAGGCATTACAGGCACCTTTGAAACCCACTGCCTTTGAAGCAAAGACCTTATCCGGAATTTCACGATGCATTCGGGTCCAAAACCGGGTGGTCGTAAACCTCAGAGGTTCTTTAGGATTTGCCGTCGCTAATACATGAGAAACCCGAGTATCCCAATGTTCCGACGAGTTTTCCTTCAAATACGCAGCCAATTTAGTGCGCGATACTTCAGGCAGGCTCGCATCTTCGCCAAAATGTTGATCCAGATGGCTTAAAATCCCATCCCATAACGCGGCAGTTCCCATGCTCGGATGATACGCAAAATGGCAAGCACCGCATTCCTTGGCGTAAACGGGATCAATCGCTGCGGTTGGCACACCAAGGCCGGGACGCGCCGCAAAGCTCGCAACTCCAACCGTTCCGGCCATGCCGAATACAACAAAGGCAATCAGCGCCACAAAAGGTCTAGCCCGCGCAAATGGCGGTGCTGGAACATCAGAGCTGTCCGGCTTATTGCCGGAAATCATCGCCGAAACGAGCATTTCTTTGCCAAAAACGGTCTCATAAGCAACACCAGCCAAATGCAGGCCGACTAAGCCGACCAGTCCAAAAGCAAAAATTTGATGAATTTCTTGCACAAAACGACCCGTGGCAAAACTTGTCGTAAAAGCCAATGGTCCCTGTTTGAAAACACCGGCCAATACCACCGCGCCAGTACAAACAATAAGCGTGAGACAGGTCAAAAGTGCAAAAATCATCCACGCGCCCAGCGGATTATGGCCGAGATATCGCTTATGCCTCCCAGCCAGCATTTCCTGAATTCGCTCCCTGACTTTATCGGGCGAAAATAGAAACGTCCGGAAACGAGAATAAGTTGAGCCTGAAAACCCCCAAATTAGCCGAAATAGTACTAAAAGACTGATTGATATGCCTGCTATCAAGTGAATCTGCAGTGAATCCGGCGAGCCAAAAAATCCGGTCATTGCAGCAACAAACACGGCAGCCAACAGGGCCCAATGAAAGATTCGAACGCCAAGATCCCAGACTAGAATGGTAGACGGCTTGGTATTTAAAGAGTTTGATTCCATCATTAATTTCCAAAGAACCTCGGCTGTTACAGAAATTTACACCAAACTTATGTGAAAAATGATTAGGGCCAAATAGCGGCCTTCCGATAAATATTTTCTTTCACCAATTACAACTATAGGTGAATATCACCAATGTCCTACCAAATGGCTTTCGTGGCGACACAAGTAGTAAATCAAGATATTTATTGGTCAAATTGGCTATATTAATGAGTATTTTCAACCGTTTATTACAGCTCGTCTTTATATTGGGCCTGGTGGCAACCGCCCAAGCCGTTGCTGCGGGCTCGTTAACTGAGGGCTATGACGCGCTGATGCGGGGCGACGAGAGCGGTGCCATTAGACTTTGGACCCCACTAGCAACTGAAGGAGATCCCGAGGCTCAATTTCGGCTTGGAATGATGTATCTGTCGGGTCGTGGGGTCGCCGCTGATAAAACGATGGCCGTGCGCTGGTTTCGGTTAGCGTTAGAAAAACATCATATCGGTGCTTCACTTGCTCTTGCCCAAATATATCTCGATAAGACAGGTAAATATTACGATCCAGATACTGCGCTAACTCTACTAAAAGATGTGGCGGAACAAGGTGTTGCGGAAGCCCAACGCTATTTGGGAAAGGCCTATCGAAAAGGCGACATCGTCTCACAGGATTTTAATGAGGCATTACACTGGTTTAAGCTTGCTGCTGCAAAGGGCGATATTGAATCACAAACGGGATTAGGCGAGCTATATCGCTATGGTTATGGCGTGGACCAAAGCTATCCGCATGCCTTTATGTGGACGAGTTTAGCGGCGAGTGCGCTTACCAATAATCTGCCAGATCGTATTGCTGCAGCTCGCGCTGCAATTAAGGCGCGAGATGAAATCGAACATATGTTATCGGCGAGTGATCGAGCGGAAGCCGAGCGTCTAGCGATTGCCTGCTGGCAAGCCAAATTGCAAAATTGTGACTAAAGCCGCCTAGTAAGCTAGCGCTGTTCCATCTTTACGAGGATCCGTTCCCACTGAATAAGAGCCATCCGGTGCAACTAAAATGCCTTGACCACCGCCCAACGGCAGTCCAGGCCGTGTGACAGGATGGCCTCGCATGGCTAAATCGAGCATAACCTTATCACTAATCCCTCGTTCGCCTTCGAAACTATCCAACCGCCGGAATCCACGTGGTGCATCAAATGCTTCTTGAATATTCATTTCGAAATCGATGAGATTCTGCATCACATGTGCCTGTCCTACGGGCTGATAGGCACCACCCATAACCCCATAAGATAGCCAGGGTTTACCGTCTTTCATGGCCATCGCTGGAATAATTGTATGAAGTGGGCGCTTCCTCGGGGCAACGTTGTTCGGATGCCCCGGCTCAACTCTGAAACACGCGCCTCGGTTTTGCATAGCAATGCCTGTCTTAGGACAAACCATGCCGGTTCCGAATGAAAAATAAAGAGAATTGATAAAGGAGCATAAATTCCCCCACTTGTCCGCAACCGTAAGATATATCGTGTCACGCTGAAAATTCGTCTGAACATGCGATAAATTAGAGGATGCTTTTTTTAAATCTATCTTATCACGCAGGGACGCGATGAAAGGATCAGAAAGCAACTCGTCGACTGGTACATGGGCAAATGCAGGGTCCGCTACAAAGGCATCACGCACGGAATAAGCCAGTTGAGTTGCTTCAATCTGTAAATGGAAACGATCCGGACCGAATGGATCTACTCCCTTTAACGAGAAACCATCCAGAATCCTTAGAAGGACTAAGGCCGTTAATCCCTGACCACTAGGCGGTATCTGATAAAGATCGACACCACGATAATGCGCGTGGATTGGATCAACATAGCGGGTTTCAAATTCAGAAAAATCAGCGAGTGAATGCGTGCCACCCTTTGATTTTAAAAAGGCTACTAAATCTTGAGCTATTGAACCCTTATAAAAAGCGTCTCGCCCCTCACTCGCTAAAAGACGAAAAGTCGCCGCAAGTTCCGGAAACCGCATCCGTTCGCCTGGCTTCGGTGCACGTCCGTCAATCAACAATTGACGACGCGCGCCATCATCTTTGGACAATTTTGCGACTTCTTCATCCCAGTCGGCGGCGGCCCGTTCATGAACATGAAAGCCGCTTTCGGCCAGATCAATCGCTGGCGCAAGGATGTCGGCAAAATGTCGAGTGCCGTGATCTGATAAAAGCCGCGACCACGCATCGATGGCGCCGGGAATTGTTACGGCATGGACACTCTCTAATCCTATGGAATTAATACCCTGATCTAAAAGAAATTTGTCGGAGAGGCCTGATGGCGCCCATCCCGAACCATTTAGGCCATAAAGTTTTTTTTGGTCGGCTCGCCAATATAAGGCGAAACAATCTCCACCTATCCCGGTATTATGTGGCTCAATAACACATTGCGCAGCGGAAGCCGTCAATGCGGCATCCATCGCGTTACCGCCATGACGCAGGACTTCCATGGCAATCGTCGATGAAAGCTGTTGTGACGTCGCAACGGCGCCATTTGAGCCATAGGCTACAGATCTTCCTGGAAGGTGCAGATCACGCATATTCAATTTTTTCCCTAGTAATTAGAATGGTAGACTACGAATGATCCCACACATTGCAATGCCCATGAGCATAAACAGTGTAACACGTCGAAATCCGTCGGGAGTCGCACCTAGGAAATGACGCATTCCAAGATACATTCCTATAAGAAGAATTGGAAAAGCCAATGCAGCAATTGAAACTGTTTCAACGCTGACAATCCCAATTTGGGAAAAAAGGATAAGACCAAGTATGTCCAGCAAAAAGAAATAAGCTACAACCGCGGCGCGAATTTTACTGGGGCTGTCACCGTCGGCGGTAAGAAATAATGCGACAGGTAGGCCCCCCATTCCGATTGATCCATTCACGATTCCAGAGGCAATGCCTACTCCGAATGTGCCTAAATTATTGGCGCGCCTTTTTAGTTTCCATCCCAAAGAGAGCAACCCCGCCGCCAATAAAACAAAAATCGCTACGATTAGCTTTAATGCATTAACCGGAACCGATGTTAGCACGAGGATACCCAACAGCATTCCAGGAGTGGCTCCGCCCATCAATAAAAAGACACGTTTCCAGGGGATCTGCCTCCAAACAGAAAATGCTTGAATTACGCTCGCAACAATCTCAAGAACGACGGTCACGGCGATCGCCTTCGCTGGGTCCGTGACGAGAGACCAGCTAGCGATCAAAACGGCTGAAAAACCAAATCCGGAATAACCCCGAGCTAATGAAGCAAGACACAGACCGGCTATCATTACAGCCAGTCCAAACGGAGACACATCGGTCAATGAAAAAAACAAGCCGTCATCCTCGATAAATTAAAAATCCAAGGCATGACGATATATACTAACGAAACGACGTAATAGCGCCAAAATGAGCGTACTAGATGTCCAAAGTTTCTTACTTTCCAGCCATCATGATTAGCTGGAGATAGCAAATACGACGACGGAAACGACGACCTTCATCCTGTTCATAGATAACAAGCCTTGGTCGATCCTTGTTAGGACGCTCAACTTTAATTTCAATTTCATCCGGCAAGAGAATACCTAAATGCCGCAAAGTACGGTGAGCATCTCGCTCGATTTCGTCGAGCAAACCTCGATCAATCCAGCAGCGGGCCAGAACGGCCCCGAGATAATGCAGTATTTTTTCACGGATTTCTTGGGGATTTATGACAATTTCGATGGGCGGCTCTTGTACGAACTCATTGTCGCCATCAAACGCCCGTTCGAAACGCCCTTCGATCGGCGGCTCGTCGGTTCGAGCAATGCGGGACTTATTGCCCCCCTCGATCACTGCCGGGAGACCAGCCTGATAAGATCCATCAGCCATAAAGAAGGTCTTTCTTCACCAACCGCAAGAATAACGTATGGTCTAAAGACGGCCCTTGCCACCAAAACTTTACCGTCTTTTACCCGAATAAATAGAAATTAACCTTTGCACAATCATTAAGTTCTTTCAACCTCAGGACTATTGCGATGGACGGGGTAAGAAGGTGATGACATGGTGATGACCAATTTGATCTTAGAAGTGGCCATATAAAATGCCCCATATCCTTGTGCCGGCTTTCCCTAATTTGCGAATTTTGTACTTTGTCAGCGCGATAACGGCTCTGCGTTTGTTCGTGGCGGCAAAAACGGGTCTCGTCTTTGATGAGGCCTATTATCGGCTCTGGGCATTAGTGCCATCCTTTGGATATTATGATCATGCGCCTATGGTGGCATGGTGGATCGCACTCGGCCGCGGCATCATAGGTGACAGCAGCTTAGGTATTCGCCTGCTTGCGCCCCTTTCAGCAGGGGTTGGCTCTCTCTTATTATGGCGAACAACTGCGCTGCTGTTCAACGACAAGGCAGCCGATCGGGCTGTTATCTTCTTTAATGCCATGCTGATTGTTAGCCTAGGCTCCGTTGTTATTACCCCTGATATTCCAAGTGTCTTTTTCTGGGGGCTAACGCTTTGGGCCTTGGCCGAATTAAGAAATTCTGGCAATGCGCGATGGTGGCTAATCGTCGGCATATCGGCTGGACTTGGCCTATTATCAAAATATTCCGGCGCTTTTCTTGGTGCCGGCATTCTCGTTTGGCTTATTTTGGTCCCTAGCCAGCGACATTGGCTCAATAAATGGGAAACTTGGGCAGGCGGCTTATTAGCTATTACGCTTTTTGCACCGGTGCTTATTTGGAAAGCCAATCATGATTTCGTATCCTTCGCAAAACAGCTGGGACGCACGGTTGGTGAGGAATTTAATCCAAGTCATTTTTTTGAGTTAATCGGCGTTCAATGGCTCTTAATGACCCCTCTTATTGGCGCCTTTGCTTTTAAAGGAATTTGGCAGGGCATTATTTCGATGCGGCGCCATACTGAATCAGGTCAGACATTTCTCATCGCCTTGTCATTACCATTTATGGCTTATTTAATCCTTCATTCTTTGCATGATCGAGTTAACGGAAATTGGCCAGCTCCACTGATGCCTTCCCTATCCATTTTAGCGGCATGGGCGATTAGTCAGATTAAGGCTTCTCGACTTAATCAATGGGCTATCGCATCAGGATATGGGATAGGAGCGGTCCTTTTCGTGGAAATTTTACATCCCTTTTTACCGATCGAGCCGTCCCATAATCCAGCTATGCTGACGCAAGGATGGGTAGAGTTAGGTGACGAGTTGGTAGAAAAAGAGAAAGATACGGGCACCGCTTGGATCGCAACGGGCAATTACGAGCACACGGGCGCATTAAGCTTTGCATTACGAGGAAAGGCTGAATTAGCTCAGATTAACGAGCGTGTTCGGTATGGATATTTACCAAATCCCGATCCCGACTTAACAAATAAGCCAGCGCTATTTATCGACTGGGCGGATGAGGGGGCGGGCTTTCTCGCGAGCCATAAAGATTGTTATGGAACGGCAGAGCAGGTAGGTACCGTATCACGTAAATTCAGGGATACGGTTATTGAAAGTTTTGTCTTATATCGCCTGACGAATGTCAAAATCGGGCCTGCGGTCTATGATCGACATGCAGACCCGAGCGCTTGTCATTCTTAAGCCTTAGAGTGCACCATTGTAGGTCTTCTCAAATAGAGAGCGAGCTGCGCTTTCGGTCAGCGGTACAGGATTCCCTCCGGCCGTCGGATCTTCGGGCGCCATTTTCGACATGACATCAAGATTGGTTAATTCAACACCAAAATCTTTAAGCGTATGCGGAACGCCTAGTTGCTTACGAAGATCAAGGATCCAATTCAAGAAAGCGTCAAAACTTGGCTCAAGTCCAATAAACGCTGCAAGGCGGACAATTTTCATTTCAATCGCGGGACGGTTAAAAACCAGAACGTAAGGCATGAAGACCGCATTCGTCATCCCGTGATGGGTATCGTGCAAGGCACCAACAGGATGTGAAAGAGCATGGATGGCACCAAGGCCCTTTTGAAAGGCGGTGGCGCCCATCGCCGCTGCCGACATCATATGCGCGCGAGCTTCGATATCGCTACCGTCTTTAAATACCCGCGGAAGATTCTCTTTCACGAGACGAATTCCTTCAACCGCAATCCCTTCGCCCATGGGATGATAAAAAGGTGAGCAGTAGGCTTCAAGGCAATGAGCCAGCGCATCCATGCCCGTGCCAACCGTAATTTTAGATGGCATGCCAACCGTGAGTTCAGGATCACAAATCGTTACCTTCGGCATCATCAGCGGATGAAAAATAACTTTCTTTGTATGGGTCGATTCCTGCGTGATGACGCCCGCTCGCCCAACTTCCGACCCGGTGCCAGCAGTCGTCGGGACGGCTATGTTGGGGAATATTCCTCTTGGATCTGCGCGGGTCCACCAATCGCCAATATCTTCGAAATCCCACATGGGCCGTACCTGGCCTGCCATGAAGGCAATAACCTTTCCGGCATCTAATCCGGACCCGCCACCGAAGGCGATTACACTGTCATGGTCGCCTGCTTTTAATACCTTAAGACCCGCTTCAATATTGCTATCAACTGGGTTTGGCTTGATGTCTGAGAACACGGCAACGCCGAGCCCTGCCGCCCTCAGCGAAGCAACGACATCCAATGTCATTTTCTGTGTCGCGAGAAAAGGATCTGTTACCAACAATGGGTTTTTGAATCCTTGATCGATACAGATCTGCGGCAATTCTTTGATACGTCCCGCTCCAAATTTGATAGCGGTCGGATAATTCCAATTGGCAGTCGGTGATTGTGTCATTGATTATTCCATTCAAATCGTGCGGAGATGATAGCTCTTTGCTCGCGTTAACATGTCATAACCGATTTCGGAAAGACTAACGCCACGGCCGGTATCTTTAACGCCTGTCCAAGCCAGAGCTGGATCGAGATAGTCACACCGGTTCATAAAAACAGTACCCGTCTCAATCTCACGACCGATAGAAGCTGCTGCAGCCTCATCCTGCGTCCAGATTGCTGCCGTTAAACCATATGGACTATCATTCATTAGGCGGATCGCCTCCGCGTCGTCCTTGACCTTCATAATACCAACAACAGGACCAAAATTCTCTTCCATCATGACACTCATCGAGTGATCTACATTTGTAAGGACCTGAGGCATTAAATAGGTTCCGGTACCTTTGTCTTCAGGGAAAAGATCCGCATCGATATGGGCCTTAGCGCCCTTGGCCACAGCTTCCTTGATCTGCGTACGCACGACTTCAGCGCCCTTAGCTGTAGCCATCGGGCCAAGCGTTGTCGTCTCATCAAGAGGGTTGCCTAATTTATAGGTTTTAGTCAGGGCAACAAAGGCTTCCACGAAGCGCTCATATAGACTTTCGTGCACGTAGATACGTTCGATACCACAGCAGCATTGTCCAGAATTAAAGAATGCACCATCAACAAGATTTTCGACGGCATGATCAAAATGAGCGTCGGCCCGAACATAGGCAGGATCTTTGCCACCTAATTCAAGACCAAGGGTCGTAAAGGTTCCGGCAGCTGATTTTTCAATAGCTCGACCACCCGCGACAGAACCCGTAAAGTTGCAGTGATCAACCGATCCCATCGATAAAATCCGCGATATATCATCATGCGTTAGAACGAGATTGGTAAAGAGACCTTTAGGTAAATCGGCCGCCAACATGGCTTCGGCAAAGCGCTCGCCAACTAAAATTGTCTGGGCCGCCGCTTTAAGAATAACAGCATTTCCCGCCATCAAGGCCGGAACAACGGAATTTACCGCAGTCAGATAGGGATAGTTCCAGGGTGCTACAACAAGCACAACGCCAACGGGTACCTTTTCAATATACCGACTAAAACCAATCTTAATTTCTGGAACAATAGGCGCAAGGGCTTCAGGCGCGATCTTGATCATATGGCGCGCACGTTCTTCAAAACCGCGAAACTCGCCTCCCCATTTCACAGGTCGACCCATTTGCTGCGCAATTTCAGGTACTACCTCTTGGTTCATCGTAAGCATGGCATCAACAAAGGCCGTCAATTTGACCGCGCGCTCCGCCAAAGGAACCTTCGCCCAGATTTTTTGGGCGATACGAGCATCCCTTAAGGTAGCATCAATTGTAGCTTGCGAAGCCGAGGAGCGACGCGCCACTTCACTGCCGTCGATAGGCGACGTGCAAACAATATCCGTCATCATGTTCTCACTATAAGGATCAAATTATCTCGAAATAACGCTGCATTTCCCAATCGGTAATCGCGCGTCGGAATTCACGCTCTTCCCATTCACGACTTGCCGCATAATGGTCAACAAAAGCGTCACCGAACAAATCACGACCCGCTTTTGAAGATTTTAGCTTTTGTGCCGCGTCCCATAGGGTGCGTGGCAAAGCGCGATTCTTTGGCAGTTTTGCTTCATAGGCATTGCCAGTCTGCGGCTCACCGGGTTCTATTTTATTTTCAATGCCCCATAGACCGGAGCCGATTGCAGCCGAAAGGGCCAAATATGGATTGATATCGGCGGCGGCAACCCTATACTCAACCCGTTGAGACTTCTCAGAACCTTCGATGACACGCAAAGCGGTCGTGCGATTGTCTACTGCCCAAGCGGAATCGGTTGGAGCCCAGAAGCCCGGGATCAGCCGCGAATATGAATTCACCGTCGATGCAACCATAGCCAGAAGCTCAGGCATCAAAGCTTGCTGGCCGCCAACAAACCAACGCATTGTATCTGACATCGAATGTGGCTTGGACTTATCAAAAAATAGACCCTTCCCCGTTTTAGTGTCTTGTAAGGAAAGATGAAGATGGCCCGATTGTCCCGGCCATTCATGCGAAGATTTAGCCATAAAAGATGCCATCCATCCCCGCTTTTGTGCCAACACCTTTGTATAGGTCTTGAACAAGGCTGCTTTGTCAGCGGCGGATAGTGCATCACCGACTTTAATGGCTGCCTCTAGAACGCCAGGGCCGGTTTCGGTATGTAGGCCTTCGATTTCAAAATTCATTTTTCGGCCAAGATCCAATAGATCACGGTAAAAATCGGCATGAACCGAACTTCTCAACATCGAATATCCAAAAAAGCCCGGAGTGATGTTTTTCAAGCCTTTATAATTCTTTTCCCGCACCGAATGCGGTGTCTCCTCAAAAAGAAAAAACTCAAATTCGGCTGCTGCGCTTACATTGAAGCCCATATCAGAAGCGCGTTTCAGTACCCTGCGAAGAGTGCCGCGAGGGCAAACTTCTTCCCATTTTTCGGCAAATTCGCACAAAAATAAGGGTAAATCATCTTCGAAGGGTATCAAACGCATCGTATTTGGTAAAAGCCGAACGGCGGCATCTGGGTATCCTGTGTGCCAGCCGGTCACCTTTACATTATCATAGAGCTGGTCGTTCGAATCCCACCCTACAACCACGTCACAAAAGCCAAGCCCTTTTTCCAACGAGCTTTCGAATTTATCGCGATTAATATATTTACCTCGAAAAACCCCATCGATGTCAAAAAGACCGACCCGAACATAAGGTAAATCACGCTCGCGAATGAATTCGAGTGCTTCTTGGGCTGAATTGATTTTTATTGGTAGGTTCATGGGAAATTTCAACACTATTCAAACGCAGGATGGTTGGCGACTATAAAAGCGGCGGCCACGGCTTCTTGCAAGCAGGAAGTGTATTATTTTTCACCAATACCGTCTTTTGCGGCAACTATTTCTGATTCACTTACGTAAAATCATCACTAATCATTGTCATCATCACCGAATAGTTTGGATGCTGTAGCCCAAAAATACAAATTTAACGCCATTGTACGGATCGACAAAAATTCGGGCCATTCGAGCAAGCCAGGATCGGGATCAAATATGATGTTTATCGCTAGAATCCGTCGATCTTCAAAAATGGTATACCCCATAAACTGTAACCGTAAGTATCATGGATAGAACAGAATTTACCATGTAGCCGGAATATTGACGAACGGTCGATAAAATCGAATAATCTTTAAGTGTTACATTCGATTCGAATGTTAAGAACTTATTAATAGGTGTTTTGTTCTTAATATTCTCGTGTGTTGAGTTTAGTATTGCGTTGAGTAATCTCCAATGTCTGAAGTGTACTATGCCGATGGTGCTAGGATCACCGAATCTAATGGCGTCGCTATCACGCTTGATAGCCTGCCAGGGTCAAACACAACACGATGGGTAACAAGCCGCAAATCTCAGTTAATTGCCGCCATTAACGGAGGGCTTTTAACCATTGAAGAGGCCTCACGCCGGTATCGCCTAACGCTCGATGAGCTTACAGAATGGCAGACGGCCTTCGATCGCCATGGCCCTAAAGGACTAAAAGCTACGTTAGTTCAGCAATTTAGACATATTCGGCGTGCCTAATTTGATCAATTAGAATAAGCTCGTGACGAGGCTGGGATTTCCCAAGGCAATAAAATGTCCTGTGTGATATCCGGGTTTTCCATATTCAAATGAACTACCGTCACCAGCAACCATAACGCCGCCGGCCGCCCGCAAAATAGCATCGCCTGCGGCAACATCCCACTCCATCGTTGGCCCAAAGCGGGGATAAATATCGGCCTGCCCTTCCGCAACCAAACAAAATTTCAAGGAGGAGCCGGCAGAAATCCTTTCATCGACGCCAAGGCGATCGATAAATTCCCCGGTCAGTCGATCTGGGTGTGAACGACTAGCAACAGCTTTAAGACGACCAAGAAAGGGGGTTCTGGTAGCGATATGTCTTATTTGCCGCGCGTCTTCAAGCGAGGCTCCAGGCTCAAGATTCATGGCGAGAGCGCAGCTGCCGCCAATCCAAAGCTGCCCAAGTGCTGGCGCGTAAATAGCGCCAGCAACGGCGATTCCTTTGTCTATAAGTCCAATATTAATGGCAAATTCTTTCCGGCGTTTAGCGAATTCACGTGTGCCGTCCAGGGGATCAACCAAGATAAAGCGCTCGCCTACCTCTGGAAGAAAGCCCTGAGACGCGGCCTCCTCTGATACAACCGGAATATTGGGAAGCTCAAAAGCAAGGTCTAAAAGAATCGAGCGTTCGGACGCAAGATCCGCATCCGTTACAGGACTGCCATCGGATTTACGCCGCGCTTCGCCGTCCGAATTAAAAAAGTCCATAATGGGAACGGCCGCCTTCACCGCTATTTGGCCGAATATGCGGGCAATTTCGTCTAGATCCGTTATCATGGTCCCTATCCCACGGTTGCACGAAAGTGCCGGTTCGCGCTACGCCATATTATGCTCGATAGTCCAAGGATAGGTGCAATGACAACACCCGAAGCGATATTTCCATTTCCAATCGGAATCGTAACAGTATCCGATCGCGCTTACCGTGGTGAATATGAAGATAAAGGTGGTCCGGGTATTATCACAGCCTTAAGTGATCTGTTAGAAACGCCTTGGCAGCCGCTGACCATTGTTATCCCCGATGAACAAATTTTGATCGAAAATACCTTGGCTGATTTGGCTGATCATAAAGGTTGCTCGCTCATTCTTACTACGGGTGGAACGGGCCCTGCGCTACGCGACATCACACCTGAAGCTACTGAGGCTGTATGTCATAAAATATTACCTGGATTTGGAGAACTCATGCGTACAGCCAGTTTGCAGGAGGTGCCAACGGCCATCCTTTCGCGCCAGATAGCCGGTATTCGCGGAAAAAGTCTAATCATCAATCTGCCAGGCAAACCATCCGCAATTCGAACTTGCCTTGATGCCGTTTTTGCTGCCGTGCCTTACTGTATCGACCTGATTGGCGGATACAGGCTTGAGACAAACCCAGCTTTCTGTACGGCATTTCGCCCTAAAGCGTGATGCAAGAATGTGATTGCTTTGGCAAATTTTGCCTTACCCGGCAATTTAGGGACGCCCCACGCTGATGTATCGAAAACCTTTAGCTCTGATGTCAGCGGGTCTATAAATATTCCTTAGATCAACAATAACTGGTTCTTTTAGAGCCGATTTGATGCGATCAAGATCGAGTGCTCGGAAAGCATCCCATTCCGTAACAATGACAAGAACATCCGCATCCATTGCGCAAGCATAAGCGTCGGATGCAAAGTCAACTCCCGTCATGTATATTTGAGCTTGATCCATACCTATCGGATCATATGCGATTATTTTGGCACCCAAATCCTGTAAAGCAGTAATCAATGCAATCGACGGGGCGTCGCGCATATCGTCCGTATTAGGTTTGAACGTTAATCCTAAAATTGCGATGCGCTTGCCACGTACATCGCCACCACAGGCCTGAACGATCCGACGCGACATGCCGCGCTTACGCTGATCGTTTACCGATACTACAGTCTCAACTATTCGGAGTGGCACACCCGAATCTTGCGCCGTTTTAACAAGAGCTTGGGTATCCTTCGGGAAACACGAGCCGCCATAACCGGGACCAGGATGTAAAAATTTTGCTCCTATACGATTATCAAGGCCTATTCCTCGCGCGACCTCCTGAACATTAGCGCCGACCTGTTCACATAAATCGGCAATCTCATTGATATAGGTAATCTTAACGGCCAGAAATGCGTTAGCGGCATATTTGATCAATTCGGATGTCCGACGATCCGTAAATAATAGTGGTGGCTCGTTAAGATAAAGCGGGCGGTAAATCTCTGTCATTATACGACGTGCGCTTTCATCGGTTGTGCCAATCACAATCCGATCTGGCCTTTTAAAATCACCGATAGCAGCACCTTCGCGTAGGAATTCCGGATTAGACACAACAGAAATCTGAAGTTCTGGCCGAATTTCGCGCATAATACGTTCAACTTCATCACCCGTTCCAACGGGAACCGTCGACTTCGTAACAATGATCGCTTTTCCGTCCGTCCGATGGGCAATGTCGCGGGCCGCAGCATAAACAAACGAAAGATCGGCGTGGCCGTCCCCACGCCGAGAGGGCGTGCCGACCGCAATAAAGATAGCGTCCGCACCTTTAATGGCCAGTTCCATATCTGAAGTGAAGACTAATCGGCCTGCTTTGACATTTTTTGCCACAAGATCGTCTAGGCCTGGTTCATAGATCGGCAATTGGCCCTGATTTAAGGCATCGATTTTATCTATGTTGAGGTCCATGCAGGTTACAGAATGTCCAAAATCAGCAAAACAGGCCCCTGATACCAAACCTACATAGCCCGACCCGATCATTGTTATCCGCATAAACTCTTCTCCAACCCAAAAGGCTTACCCTTGCCACCCAATCTCATTCATGTGCCAGCTAAACGTGACAGCTTTCCTTCACACGCATCTTGTCCTACAGGCAAGTGATGAAAACTGTATAATTATCTTACCATTATTCAAGGAAGACCTTCATTATGGAAAATCCAGTTCTCGTTGAAGTACTTCGCGGAAAAGCTATTGAGTCACGCCATCGAGGTTCCGTAGCCGTGGTGGACGCCGATGGGGGGATCGCGCTAGCCCTAGGTGACATTGATACACCGGTCTTTCCGAGGTCCGCCGTCAAAGCCTTTCAGGCGTTACCACTTCTCGAAAGCGGCGCGGCGGATCGATTTGGATTAACCCCTAAAGAAATTGCACTGGCAGTATCTTCCCATTCCGGCGAACCAGAACATGTCGAAACGGCTTTAGGAATTCTTAAAAAGGCGGGACAAGATGAATCGTGTCTTGAATGTGGCTCCCACTGGCCAAGTTCGGGCGAGGCGGAACGCGCGTTAGCCGCTTTAGGTCGAAAGCCATCACCCCTCCATAATAATTGCTCAGGGAAACATTCCGGCTTTGTATGCTTGGCGTGTGGATTAGACGAAGATCCGAAAGGCTATATTAGCCCAAACCATCGCGTGCAGCGTGAAATTCGTGCTGCGGGTGAAGAAATCATGGGTTTCAGGTTTTTGGATGAATATACGGGCACCGACGGCTGTTCAATTCCTACCTATGCCGTTCCATTAAAATCCATTGCGCTTGGTTTCGCCCGTTTAGCAACGGGACATGGCCTGGCACCAGAGCGGGCCAAGGCAGCCAAACGTATTCGCGAAGCTGCAGCTGCCAACCCATTTATGGTCGCTGGAACCGGTCGTCTTGATACGTTTGCAATGGAACTATTTCGTGAGCGCGTTTTCATGAAAACTGGCGCAGAAGGTGTTTATTGCGCGGCGATTCCTGAGATTGGCTTCGGCGTCGCGCTAAAGGCAGACGATGGTGAGGGTCGTGCAGCTCAGGCAATGCTCGCCGGAATTCTTCACCGCTTCCTCCCGATGGACGATGCGACCCGCACTGCATTTGACGGAAAAGCGTGGCCTACCCTCAAAAACTGGAATGGAATCGCGGTAGGCGCTGTCCGCGCCTCAGAATGGCTATTAGGGAAATAAAATCGCCGTCCAATTCTGGTCATGATTAGTCTCTAAAAGAGTATTCCACTCTTGAGCGCATAGGTTAAAAATGAACCGATTTTCTGACGCCCGCCACTCCTCAAGGATAATTCAATGGGCTTGGATTGGCCTTAGCGTCTTAGTTTTGAATGCCTGTTCAAGCTCATCTGGAACGATGACTGCCTTACCAGCAGCATCTTCGATTCAAACGACCGGCGAAGTCATCCCAATCTTTGTTGCCACAAGCCGTAAAATGAAAACGGATGGCGGTGTGACGGCAGAATTATCATCTACAACAAACTATCTGATGACCCTAATAAGCATTCCTAAAGATCATCAAACGGGCGTAATAGAGCGCCCTAGTTGGGGAAGCGAGAGCCGCAAATCACACTTTACGTTTATTGGCCAACATATCCTTGAGCGTGAAACTTTCCGAAACGAAATAGCGACGCAGCTTTCAGGTCGGATTGGTGCGAGCAAAGATATTCTCATATATGTTCATGGCTTTAACACGGGGTATGATGAGGCCCGTTTTCGGTTAGCCCAAATTGCAACAGATTCGGGCTTTACGGGTGTTCCGGTTCTTTTCACTTGGCCATCCCAAAACAAGATGTTTGCCTATGGTGCTGACAAAGATAACGCAATGGCGTCCCGTGACGATTTACATCAGGTTTTGTCGGATCTCGGTACTCTACCGGGGGTAGGTCGGATCCACGTTTTAGCCCATTCGATGGGAACATGGCTCACCATGGAGGCGCTACGAGAGGCGGCTATTGCTGGACAAGGCGATCTTGGCGGTCATCTTGGCGAAGTCATGTTGGCTGCACCGGATATTGATTTGGATGTCTTTAAACAACAAATGGCACGTGTCGGTTCTTATACACGCGTCTCTATCTTTGCTGCCTCTGACGATAAAGCATTATCTATCTCCAGCTCATTAGCCGGCGACCGCCAACGTGTAGGTGCGCTTGACGTTTCAAATAAAGATCAACGTGCTGAAATTACTAAACTTGGCGTGAGAGTGTACGATCTAACCAACTCTGATACAGGTGATTTTTTTAAACACGGTACATTTGCTGAAGCGCCAGTTGCTGTTCGCGCAATTGGGGCCCAACTCTCTGCTACACCGGATGATGCGCGTCAGTCGCAAGCTTTTGAAGGGCAACAATAAATTTATCTAATATGGCTTTGGTTGAAGATAACCGTGTCGCTCGTTCAATCGATCGATAACCTTCATCGCAGCTTCTGAAACGACCGTACCAGGCGGGAAAATTGCATCTGCACCGGCGTCTTGGAGTGCTGCAAAATCCTGCTCCGGAATAACACCGCCAACAACAATCATGATGTCGCCACGGCCAGCTTTGTCTAAAGCGGCCTTTAACGCTGGCACTAGTGTCAAATGCCCGGCGGCAAGCGTCGAAACCCCGACGACATGAACATTTGTTGCAATTGCCTCTTGGGCGGCCTCCTCAGGCGTTGCAAATAGATCGCCTATTTCAACGTCAAACCCTAAATCAGAGAAGGCGGACGCTATAACTTTTTGTCCGCGATCATGGCCATCTTGGCCCATTTTCGCCACAAGAATTTTTGGCAAACGCCCATCATTTTCTTTGAACGAGGCAACCATATCACGGGCTCTGCCGAAAGTTTCATCCAGCGCGCCGATCTCTTTGCGATAAACACCTGAAATAATTTCGGCTGTTGCTTTATGGCGACCGAATGCATTTTCAAGGGCAAGAGAAATTTCACCCACCGTCGCTTTGACACGCGCTGCGTCCACGGCAAGGGCCAAAAGATTTCCGGAGCCTCGCGCTCCAACTTCCAGGGCTTCAAGGGCAGCGCGTACCGCCTCAGGATTACGCCCCAAACGCAGGCGTTTTAATTTATCAAGCTGCTGTGAGAGTACGGCCGAATTATCAACCTTCAGAACATCAATCTGCTGCTCACTTTGTGGTCTATAACGATTAACCCCGATAACGGCCTGCTGGCCACTATCAATCCTAGCCTGAGCCCGGGCTGCAGCCTCTTCTATACGGCGTTTCGGAATTCCTGCCTCAATGGCTTTCGCCATACCACCTAGAGCCTCAATCTCTTCAATGTGGGCCCAGGCCTTCTCAGCAAGATCGGCTGTCAAGCGCTCCACATAGTATGAGCCGCCCCAAGAATCAATAACTCTTGTGGTGCCACTTTCTGCTTGCAAAAACAGTTGCGTATTACGTGCAATACGGGCGGAGAAATCAGTCGGTAAAGCAAGTGCTTCATCGAGAGAATTTGTATGCAAAGATTGCGTATGCCCTTGTGTGGCGGCCATCGCTTCGATCTCTGTACGGATCACATTATTGAAAACATCTTGAGCGGTTAACGACCAACCAGACGTTTGTGAATGGGTACGCAAAGGTAATGACTTTTCTGACTTTGGATTGAATTGGCGGACAAGCTTTGTCCAAATCAATCGGGCAGCACGGAGCTTTGCGATCTCCATAAAAAAATTCATCCCAATGGCCCAGAAGAATGATAGACGAGGCGCAAATGCATCAATATCAATCCCAGCCGCAACTCCTGCACGAAGATATTCAACCCCGTCAGCAATTGTATAGGCAAGCTCCAAATCCTGCGTCGCTCCGGCTTCTTGCATGTGATAACCGGAAATAGAAATAGAATTAAATTTTGGCATATGCTTCGATGTAAATGCAAAAATATCCGAAATTATGCGCATCGAAGCATCTGGAGGATAGATATAGGTATTACGGACCATAAATTCTTTAAGAATATCATTCTGGATCGTGCCAGATAATTTTTCAGCACTAACCCCTTGCTCTTCTGCCGCGACGATATAGAGCGCTAGAATTGGTAATACCGCACCATTCATCGTCATAGAGACACTCATTTCATCAAGTGGGATGCCTGAAAAGAGAGTTCTCATGTCGTAAATGGAATCAATAGCAACACCAGCCATCCCAACGTCGCCTGCAACGCGAGGGTGATCGGAATCATAACCACGATGAGTTGCTAGATCGAAAGCTACAGATAGGCCCTTTTGTCCCGCAGCAAGATTACGGCGATAAAAAGCGTTTGAGTCTTCTGCTGTCGAAAATCCTGCATATTGGCGGATCGTCCAAGGCTGATTGACATACATTGTCGGATAAGGCCCGCGGACAAAAGGTGCAACGCCTGGAAGCGAATCGACAAAGTTCAAATTATCGCGATCCGTTTCATTATAATTGCCCCTTACTATAATGCCTTCTGGCGTCACCCAAGACGAGTTTGGTTGGTCTAATTGCAGCCTCATCCCTTCGACAAAATTCGCCTTTTCAAAATTTGGGATACGGCTCATTGTACCGGTCCTTCTTGATCTTGGGCGCGATCAAAAGTCTCTGAAATTCTATAAGACTTAAGCGGAATGAAGGCGCTATCGTAATTACTCGCATCCGGCGGAAATGGCGCTAATATCAATACTGGTTTTTCATCCTTATTCAGGAAGTCCGTTACGCCGACCATAATAGACTTTTTCTCAGCGAGCGCCTGAGCGGCCGCATGACGTGAAATAGCGACACGATTTTGTAAAGCGCCTGAACTAATTGATGCGACGATACCACCGTCGGACTCGATCATTTGAAATTGTTTCCATGCTTCTGCAACAAGCCCATCCGTTAGCGCTTCATAGACGCCGGCTCCCGCAGCCGGATCGGATACTTTCGCGAGATGGGCTTCTTCGAGTAAAACGAGCTGAGTATTTCGGGCCAATCTGCGCGCGAATGGGTCAGGAAGACCCAATGCTGTTGTAAACGGTAGAACTGTTATAGCATCTGCTCCGCCAATGGCAGCGGCAAAACATCCCATCCCAGCCCGCAATAGGTTCACATGGGGATCGCGTCGTGCCATCATTCGATACGCCGTCTCCGATGTTAGCAATATTGGCTTCGTTTGAAGCCCGCACTGTGACTCTATACTCGCCCAAAGACGGCGTAAGGCGCGATGCTTGGCAATCGATAAAAATTGGTCTGTATCAGAAGATAGTCGAAACTCAATCATGCTTTGCGCATCTTGAAGTGATATTCCTGCGGCTTCCAACGCACGAAAATAAAAAACAGCACTTGCTAGAACAAAGCCAAGTTCTTGAGCTTCTGATCCACCGGAATTATGAATAATTCGTCCATCGGCTACAACAAATGGCCCACTAAAACCTTGGGCAATTAAGTCATTTACGCTGGCTCCAATATTAATTCCCATTTTGTGGCTGTCCGCCGGAAATTCGCCATCACGGGCACCGAGGCCAATTGGGTTCAAACCAAATCTGACCCTAATGGCGTTGGTTGGAAATCCCAGCATCTTGCTCGCATCAGCAAATGCGTGTGCTGCATCACGCCCACGTGGCCCGCAATCCAGAGATAAGTCGATGCCCGCATCTAGATATATGCCCTTTAATGCTTCTGCCACAGCATTAGCATTTGCTGGTAACCCAAAGCCATAGGATCCAACCGCATTTTCGAATACCAAGACAAGGCCCGTTGCGCCATTTTCTAAATCTATTAGAGCCTGTGTATTGGCGCGGATTGAGTCTGGGTCATCCATGCGGCCCATGATTGCCCAAGGCGAGCCCGCCAGACGTCCAATAAGAGGGCGATTACTTATTGCCTTACCATATAATGGCTGAATTCGAAGACCATCTGCAGTAGTTGACGTTAAAACCGTATCAAAATCGGCGCCTTTTAACACCGCTTCCGCACGCGTCCTCCATACGGATGCGTCAGTTATAACCGGATCATTGAACTCAAGTGTCATTGCTCATATCCCTCATATTAAGCGAAGAATGGCACAAAACAGGTAATCTATTCCACCTCGCCTTTCGGGGGATACGATCAGGGCTTGACCAATCTAGGTCTGCCGGTCGCCATCGCAGTAATCCGGCTTTCTACAAAGATGTCTTGGCCATCGGCAAAGGCTGACACATCTTTCCGATCGATACTAATCTCGGCGTTATCGGCACCCGCAGCTTCCGCCCGAAGAGCAATATCTTTCCTTAATCCATCAATGGCCGCTCGGGCAGCCGATTCAAGATCATGAAAATCGTGACTTGACGCTGGACCATGAATTCGGAAGCGGCCGGACCCTGGCGACAAGATGACCGTTTCGCCTGTGATTTTCACATGTCCTACCACTGCGCCGAGGGCATTAGCCACATCGGCGTGCTCAGGCATTACGGTTTCACTATCGAGTAATTCACCGATCATCGGGTAGTAGGTCGGAGCCGATGCGCCAACACCGATAATCGGCAGGTTAAAATTAAATCGAACAGACGAGACACCATGCTTCTTATCTAGGGAAGCAACGATTAACGGATGCAAACTTGGTCTATCTAATTTAAACCCATCTTCATCGAGAGCGACGTCAATGAGCGCCTCGGCGGAGCATCGAACGAGTCTTTTGATAACGGCATGCGCGACGTCCTCTTTTGTCTCGAACAAAATTTCGCCTTTTCCACCACGACGACGGGCAACAAGCTCAGCGGCCAACATTGCCGCCTCCCTGTCCCAAGTTTGGTGAATGCCAAGGACATGCGCGGCATCCGATGGCGTTAACGTCGAAATCATAACAAGGCCGTTCGTAACCAGTCGGGTCAGTGCGCCAAGCTCGGTTCGGGTTTCAGCTACTTTATCGATCGCATTTGGTAAATTGCCAATCTTGGTAAGCAATGAGGCCTCAGCTGGCGATAAACCTGCTCGTGCAGCGCTGGTAACCGACATTGGAACAACAAACCGGGCATCAGTCGGTCTAGCTATTTCGGCCCTTAATTGCCGATCAAGTTCTTGGTGGACCATTGCACGATGGTCTATAGCCAAAAGGCTGATTGGCATCGCCCGTCGGGGTCCAAGCTCTAGTGTTATCGTTAGACCCTGTTCAACTAGGCGCACTTCGCTGTCACCACCCAGGCCAATGGTACGCATAGCGACAGCCTGCACCATGGTTTGAAATCCACCAACCCGCGCTCCGAGCGGATCAAGCCGCGGTGTGCCGTTTTTCATTACAGCGATGTCGGTTGTGGTGCCGCCTATGTCGGACACAATCGCGTCATTTGAGCCTGTTAAGAATGCTGCACCCACAAGAGTTGCTGCTGGCCCCGATAAAATCGTTTCAATAGGCCGTTCGCGCGCAATATCGGCAGCAATTAGCGCTCCATCACCCCGAACTACCATGACAGGCGCATTAATTCCGCGGGTCTTTAGAAATCGTCCAGAGGCTTCAATCAAACCGTCAATTAATGGGATTAGCCTTGCATTTAATAAGCAAGTTAAAGCTCGGCGGGGACCATCAAGCTGGTTGGTCAATTCATGACTGCAGGTGACGGGTAAATTTGTGCGTGTCCGGATCAGATCACGTGCGGCTATTTCATGCTCTGGATTGCGCGTCGAAAAATATCCGGCGATAGCATAACCAGTTACGGTGCGTCCTTCATTCAAAAGCCAATTTTCAAGTGCTACTAAGTCTAACGGCATAGCAACATCGCCGGTCACCGTATGACCGCCTAGAATATGAAGTATCGGATCATTACCGAGCGCAGTATCAAGCCCGGCGCGTTTTGCGTCAGCTTCGCCAAAGCCAATCATAACGAGGCCAATTCGGCGCTGCTGGCCCTCTACGAGAGCATTTGTTGCCAAAGTCGTTGAGAGTGAAACGAGCTCAATGGAAGATGGTTCCGTCTTGGAGAGCTCAATAACCCGATCAACCGCGCCGGAAATACCAATCGCAAGATCATGCCGCGTGGTAAGGGATTTGGCTTTTGCAACGACTTGTCCGGATGTATCGTCAAATAGAACAGCGTCCGTGTAGGTGCCGCCTGTATCAATACCAAGAAGAATCGCCATCAGACCTTACATCCAAACCAATACGTTGAACCATTTACGCGCCAACGTTAGCGCCAGACCTGAAATTGCGGCTTGCCGTCGGTAATGTCGTACCAGTCCGGCTTATCTGCAACATAGATATGCTCTTTTATATGCAGACCCGTGTCACCATCGAGCGAGCCCGCGGTGATGGAGATGTAATCACCACCAAAAGGTCGCCAGAACAGATTGCTACCACACGATTTACAAAAACCGCGCTCAGCCACATCGGAGGATTTGTACCAGGCCAGACCACGATCTTCAATAATATTTACTGCGTCAACATGCGCATTGGTCGCTGTAAAGAAATTTCCGGTCGTTTTTCTGCATTGCCCACAATGGCAAGCAATAATCTCGCGCAACGGCCCTTCGACTTTAAACTTTACAGCGCCACATAAACATCCACCCGTTCGATATTTAATCTCAGCGGTCATCGAATGCCTCCCTAATCGATAGCGATCATGCTCATCGTAATCGATGGTTTTAAGGAAAATGTCTTATTTCAGACCATCGGTAGTGTCAGACGGACGGGAAAGGCATGCAAATACAAGCTTAGTCTCTCCATAAAGACGCTCTTCAATCGTCTCGAATCCGTGAGGTAAAATATCTTTTTGATCCGCTCGCTCCTCGACAATCACAAGCGCATCAGATGTTAACCAGCCACCCTTCAGTGCAGAAGCAAGGGCCAAAGCGGCCAGCCCTTTGCCATAGGGCGGATCACAAAATACGAGCGAAAATGGCTCCGCGGGAGCAACTGGACCCATATAGGTAGCATCTCGCCGATAAACCTTGGTGACACCTGCAACCCCAAGCGCTTCAATATTGGCTTTGATTAAGCCGCGCGCGGCGGCGGCCTCTTCAACAAATTGCACAAAAGCCGCACCCCGAGAGAGAGCTTCGAGACCAAGCGCTCCCGTGCCTGCAAAGAGATCAAGCACTCGGGCATCGGTTATTGGATCGTCATAACCGTGGGCGAGCGCATTGAAGAGTGCTTCGCGCAACCGATCCGATGTGGGCCTTGTCTCCAAACCTGAAGGCGCCTGGAGCAATCGACCCTTAAATCGCCCGGCGATGATCCGCATCGTCAGCAGCCCTGCCAATTATCGCGCACGAGGCGGACGTGAGCCACGGCCGGAGCCGCCTGAAGCTTTGCCGCCACCATAAGGCTTCCGACCATCGTTGCGACCTGTCGCTGGCCGATCAGCCGATGATTTGCCGCCAAAGGCACGTCCGCCGGATGGCTTATCGCTAAACTTTCGGGTTCGGCGATCCGGACGGGCATCACTCTCGCGCGATGGAGGGGCATCGCGAGATCGGCGCGGCTTAAACGCCCCTTTTTCTGTTCGGACGGGAGCTGTTTCGCGCACAGCCTCATCACGACGGGAAGGAGCTAACTTCTCGACCAAAACCGATTTGCCACTGCGCGTTTTGATGATGCCGGAGCGGCGATGCTCGCGCTCGGCATTTTCGCTGCGTATTTCCTTCGGATCGGCACCGCGACGCGGTGTTTTAGGCGTCGAGCGGGTTGAAGCCTTTTGCTCGGCATCTTCGGCTCGCCAAATGCTCCGTAAAGGCTCGGTTGGATGCCTCCATTTTGGCCGGACTGGCCCGTCAGCCTCGGCCTCGGGGGCACCCTCTCCTTTAGCTCGAGATGGCTTCGGTGCAGATGGACGTGGACCAGCGCCCCGCATCCGGTCCGGCCTATCGCGTCGTTGATCGCGATCATCAGACCTGCCCCGCTCTGGGCGATCAGATCGCTCTGCCGGTCCTGTACGTTCAGACCGCTGATAACGCTCACGCACCGGTTCAAAAGCCGGTTCCGGCTCAGGTTCATGGTTGAACATTGGCGCATCAAAATCAACGCCGGATTCAGCAATCAGAGCTGGCCCAAGCTGATCACGCAAAAAGCCTGTTTTGACTTCTTCAACGGCGCCTTCGTCGAGCTCGCCGAGCTGGAATGGACCAAAGGAAACACGGATCAACCGATTAACCTGTAGACCGAGATGCTCCAAAACGCGCTTAACTTCGCGGTTTTTGCCTTCGCGTAGACCGAGCGTCAACCAAACATTATCGCCTTTTTCGCGATCCAGCGTGGCTTCGATTGGGCCATAATTCATGCCTTCAACCGTAATGCCGCCGCGCAAACTATCGAGTACCGGTTGTGAAATCTCGCCATAGCAACGTACACGATAGCGCCTCAGCCAGCCTGTTTCTGGTAATTCGATAATCCGCGCTAATCCACCATCATTGGTTAGAAGCAAGAGACCTTCGGTATTAATATCGAGGCGCCCAATCGTGATCACACGGGGAAGGTTTTTAGGTAGACGTGAAAAAACGGTCGGGCGACCTTCTGGATCGCGTGCCGTTGTCACCAAACCACGTTCTTTGTGATAGAGGAAAAGCCGAGTTCGTTCCCGCATCGGCAACGGAACCCCGTCAACCAAGACTTTATCCGTCGGCAAAACATCAAGCGCCGGGCTCTTCAGGATCTCGTCATTGACCATTACCCGACCGGCCAGGATCCATTCTTCGGCATCACGGCGTGAGCATAGGCCAACGCGTGCCATTACTTTGGCTATACGCTCACCAGGATTAACCTTCGGCGCACTAAAGCTTCGTGTCTTGCCACGAAAACCCATTGGTTTTCCTGACCTTTCACCATAGGGGCGTTCGCCGCGAGGCCTGTCGCCCGCTGGCCGCTCGCCGCGCGGGCGGAATGAACGCTTTTCATCGCTGGAGCCTTCGCGAGCCGGACGGGCCGAATAAGGCCTGTCTCCTGCCGGGCGATCCCCTCTTGGCTTAAAGGGGCGCTTTCCCTCACCGGCATTATCCCGCGGCGGGCGCGACGAAAACGGTCGGTCGCCAGGCTGACGATCACCAAAGCTTTTTTCGCCTCTCGGCTTAAAAGCGCGCTTTTCGCCCGTATTTTCGCTGGGCCCGCGCGATTCTGCTGGGCGACGAGGGCGGAAGGCTTTTTTGCCCTCCTCTTCACCCGATGGGCCACGTGGCGCGGGTGTACGCGCTTTATGGAACCCGCGAGGGGTAGATGAGTCACCACGCGCCCCGGGTCCACGTCCGCGACCGGCGCCTCCACTCGGTGGACGACCTTTGCCGCCACCACGATTTTTGCTTTTGTCATTCATGCGCCGCTGATAGCAGAGTATTTCAACGGTTGCGAGCTTCGCATCACAAGAAGATGGAACGAAATACGATGACGCCCATGGAACAGGCCTTTGCAGCCGCAAAACAGGCCGCCGAGCGCGGCGAGGTTCCTGTTGGCGCGGTTGTTACGCGCAATGGCGAGATCTTGAGCATCGCAGGCAACCGAACCCTGATCGACCGCGACCCTACTGCCCACGCCGAAATTCTCGCTTTACGCGAAGCGGCCCATAAAATCGGCTCGGAACGCTTGATCGGCTGCGATCTCCACGTCACCTTAGAACCCTGCGCGATGTGCGCAGGCGCCATCTCGCTGGCGCGAATTCGGCGACTATATTATGGCGCCGCTGACCTAAAAGGCGGCGCGGTGGATCACGGCCCGCGCTTTTTTGGCCAACCTACGTGCCTTCATGCGCCGGAAGTTTATGGTGGGATAAGGGAAACCGAGGCAGCAGAGCTCTTACGCGGATTCTTCGCCGCGCTGAGATAAAGCTTAATTTATTCCGCAAACTAATCTTTACCCACCTACATTAAACGCCGCCAGCACGGCCATATTTACAATATCCGAATCTTTCGCGCCAAGCGGCATGATTTGGACCGCCCGGTCCAATCCCACCAGCAAAGGACCGATAACCGTCGAGCCGCCAATCGTTTGCAGCATTTTGGTTGAAATCGATGCGGCGTGAAAGGCTGGCATAACCAAGACATTGGCCGTATCCGTTAACCGACAGAATGGATATTGCGCCATAACGTCCTTGTTCAGAGCCACATCGGCAGCCATTTCGCCATCGTATTCGAAGTCAACGCGCCGCTTATCGAGCAAGTTAACAGCATCGATGACCTTGGCGGAGCGTTCACCTTGTGGATGACCGAAAGTGGAATAAGCCAGCATGGCAACGCGGGGTTCATAGCCCAACCGCCTGGCAACACCCGCAGCTTCTACCGCAATATCGGCGATTTGCTCGGCCGTTGGCAATTCCGTAATCGCTGTATCAGCAACAACGACCGTTCTCCCGCGCGCCAAAACGAGAGAGGCACCCATTAAGCGATGACCCGGTTTCGCATCGATGACATTCAAAACGTCACTCAGAGCGACCGAATAATTGCGCGTGGCACCGGTTACCATGGCGTCTGCATCACCCAAGGCCACCATTGCCGAGCCGAAATAGTTCCGGTCCTGATTGATCAAACGCTGGCAATCGCGCAACAAATAGCCCTTACGCTGCAACCGCTCATAGAGATATTGCGCGTAGGCTGGATTGCGCTTGGAGAGCCTTGCATTGTGAATTTCAATGCCCTCGCGACCGTCTAACTCAATGCCAGCCGCCATAGCGCGCTCGCGTACACGATCTTCGCGACCGACCAAAATTGCAGTTCCCAGTCCTTGTGCAACGAAGGAAACAGCCGCGCGGATGACTTGTTCTTCCTCGCCCTCTGCAAACACAACCCGTTTAGGGTATCGCCTTACGCGTTCAAACACGCGCTGCAAGGCGCCTGCCACTGGATCGCGCCGTGCCGAAAGTTGCGCCTTATAGGCCTCCATATCCTCGATCGGCTTGCGCGCGACACCCGTTTCCATGGCCGCCTTCGCCACCGCTGGGGGAATGACATGGATTAAGCGCGGGTCAAACGGAACCGGAATAATATAGTCCCGCCCAAAGCGCGGACGGGCGCCCTGATAAGCGGCCGCAACATCATCAGGCACGTCTTCCTGAGCAAGTTCCGCCAACGCATAGGCAGCCGCGATTTTCATTTCCATATTGATGGTGGAAGCCCGCACATCGAGCGCCCCGCGGAAAATATAAGGGAATCCCAAGACATTATTGACCTGATTGGGATAATCAGAACGACCTGTGGCGATGATGACATCGTCCCGCACGGCATGGGCCTCTTCCGGCGTGATTTCAGGATCCGGATTGGCCATGGCAAAAATAATAGGGTTAGGTGCCATGGATTTAACCATCTCGGCCGAAAGCGCGCCTTTGGCGGAAAGGCCAAAAAATACATCGGCACCGCGCATCGCGTCTTCGAGCGTGCGATCTTTGGTTTCAACAGCGTGGGACGATTTCCACTGGTTCATCCCCTCGGTACGACCGCGATAGACCACACCTTTGGTATCACACAAAATCACATTTTCAGCCGCAAACCCCATGGCTTTAATGAGCTCTAGGCAGGCAATACCGGCCGCCCCGGCGCCATTGCAAACAAGCTTGGTGGTTTTAAGCGCACGGCCCGTCAATTTCATCGCGTTCATGATACCAGCGGCTGCGATAATCGCTGTACCGTGCTGGTCATCGTGAAAAACAGGAATATCCATCAATTCCCGGAGTTTTTCCTCGATAATGAAACATTCCGGTGCCTTGATATCTTCCAAATTAATGCCGCCGAAGGACGGACCGAGATAACGCACGGCATTGATGAATTGCTCGGGATCTTCGGTATCAACTTCCAAATCAATCGAATCGACGTCGGCGAAGCGCTTAAACAAAACCGCTTTGCCTTCCATAACGGGTTTGGACGCAAGAGCGCCGAGATTGCCTAAACCCAATATGGCCGTACCGTTTGAAATAACGGCCACAAGATTGCCCTTAGCCGTGTAATCGAAGGCCAAGGCCGGATTTTCCGCGATGGCCTTAACGGGAACTGCAACGCCTGGTGAGTAGGCCAGCGACAAATCGCGCTGCGTCGCCATGGGCTTGGTTGCAACAATCTCGATCTTGCCTGGGCGGCCCATTGCGTGAAAATCGAGCGCCTCCTTGTCAGAAATCGTAGGACGCGTCCGCTTTGTCGGTTTGCCGTCAACCATCTCTATTTACCCCCACGTGAAGACCATCCTTCTCCAACCTTAGGGCCAGCGCGTCAGAAGCTCAACAATCCTTCCGTCGTAGAGGATAAAATACCGGATTATTCGGCTATGAAGGCGTTAAAATGTATTCAACCGGTTTATTCGCACCCCATACTACTCATTACATCTTCAGTATATCGACGTGTAAATCCGATAGATGTGAGCCCGCCCATTTTCCCAAAGCCTCCAAAGTGGGGCGTAAGGCCGCGCCACTTTCGGTCAAATGGTAAGCATTGTTGCGGCTAGCGGCCTCCGGGCTTGTTCTCTCAATGAGCTTTAGGCAGGCAAGGAGCTCAAGCCTTGATGCGAGAATATTGGTTGAAATACGCTCAGGTGCATCGAGAAATTGGGAATAAGTGCGCGGCCCATGAATAATTAAATCGCGGATGATCAACAGCGACCACTTGTCGCCAAGCACATCCAACGCTGAACTGATCGGACACGGTGAACGCCAATCCATATTTTTTTCACGATACGCCATAGGCAATATCTTTACTGAAACTTTAGGCGACGAACAAACTTATTTCCCTTTTAACGCGATAGGGTAACAGCCATTTCTTTGAAGGCGTTGGCCATCGGCAAAGGTTGCCAGTTCAGGATTTTGATCGTTGAGCTGGTATCCAGTACCGCCTTTTTCCCGATGAAAGGGAGCATTCCAAGCGCTTCGCGATCGACAAGGCCCATCAATTTCAAAACAAAAGTCGGCGCTTTCATTGTCGGAACCTTCTTATAGCCCGCGTCTCGCAAGATTTTGGCTAATGTCGCCATTTCGACCGGCTCAGAAGTGCATGCGATGAAACGCTTTCCGGCAGCGCCGATGGCGGTCATCGCAGCAACATGTAGCTTGGCAACATCGCGCACATCCACCATGCCCATCGCCATATCGGGGATCATCGGGATTTTACCCGTTATCATTTTGGTCATTAAGGAAACGCTTTGGCCGTCAATTTTGGCCCCCAGAGATGGTCCGAAAACCGCTCCTGGATTAATAACGCTCATTTCCATAGCTCCGCCCTCAACTGCTTTCCACGCAGCGCGTTCGGCTAGCGTTTTGCTCTTAGCGTAGGCACCGATATTGGCGTCGGTATCCGACCAATCGGCTGGGCCATAATGGCCTGTTTCTTTTCCGGCAATGATGGAAAACGTCGATGAGGTCAAAACGAGCCGCTTTACCCCCGCTTTCTGCGCCGCGGCGATGACCCGCTGAGTGCCTTGGACGGCAGGGGCGATCATCTCGTTTTCATCTTTCGGTTCGATCAACACAAAGGGGGATGCGACGTGGAGCACATAGGTGCAACCTTTCATCGCCTCGTCCCATCCATTATCCGAAAGCAAATCGGCTTCCACGAAGTTCAAATGTTCAACGGGTGCGACCTTCACAATCCCCTCTTTGGTGGATTGAGCCTTAACGCGAGAGCGGATGGTCCCAACCACTTCATAACCCTGCCGCAATAGCTCAGCAGCGCAATGTTGCCCGATATAGCCGGTGATGCCTGTGACCAATACTTTTTCCATCGAACCATCTCCAAGGATATATTTATATAACTTGTATTATGCAAGTTAACTAGATAACTTGTGATATGCAAGTCAAAAGTTTATTGTCGTTGATATCTTGTGTTCGCAACACTTCGAATATCTTCGGATAAGTCCGCTTTAAGGCGTGAGTTCGCGGTGTGCCTTTGCTAGCGTGTTTTTATGAGCCGCACCGTAGACCCCACATCAGACGAACGCCCAACGCCAATGATGGCGCAATATATCGAGATCAAAGGCGCGAACCCGGATTCGCTCCTGTTTTATCGAATGGGCGACTTTTACGAACTATTTTTTGAGGATGCCGAGCTTGCATCCCGAACGCTTGGCATCGTTCTGACAAAGCGCGGCAAATATCAGGGCGCCGACATTCCCATGTGCGGTGTACCTGTCGAGCGGGCCGATGAATATCTGCAACGCCTGATTGCAGGCGGGCACCGTGTTGCCGTCTGCGAGCAAATGGAAGATCCGGCTGAAGCCAAAAAAAGAGGGCCCAAATCGGTCGTTCGCCGCGATGTAACGCGCCTCGTCACGCCCGGAACCATTACAGAAGATCGGCTTTTGGATCCGGCACGCGCCAATTTGCTCGTTGCAATCGCTCGTACCCGGCAAGAAGACGGGGCTTGGCGGTATGGAATCGCTTCGGCTGACATATCAACCGGTCGGTTTCGGGTGACCGAGGCTGATGAAGCCTCGTTACTTGCGGAAATTGCGCGGCTTGAGCCGCGTGAAATTCTGCTCCCTGATACTTTGATCGATGAATCGGGCCCGTTAAAAAATCTCTACCGAGATATGCCCGGTATTGTGACGCCGATGGCACGCGACGGGTTTGATGCAACCTCCGCAGAGCGTCGATTGCGCGATTTTTTCAGCGTCGCATCATTGGCCGGTTTTGGATCCTTCACAAAAGCAGAGCTCGCATCGGCCGCAGCGATTACCGCTTATATCGAGCGCACCCAGCTAGGCGTTCGGCCACCTTTAGCGCCACCTGTGAGGGAATCCAGCAACGGAGCGATGCAGATCGATGCGGCAACGCGCGCTAATCTCGAATTGACGCGGACTTTATCAGGCGAAAGACGAGGCAGCCTGCTTGCGACGATTGATTACACTGTTACGCCACCGGGAGCGCGTTTGCTTGCTGAACGCATAGCCGGGCCGCTGACAGATTTGGCCACGATCACGGCTCGACAAGATTCCGTTGCCTTTTTCCTTGATCGTCGCGGTTTACGCAGTGAAATTCGGGTGGCCCTGAAAGCGGCGCCCGATATGGCGCGTGCGCTATCGCGATTGGCGATGGATCGGGGCGGACCGCGGGATCTTGCGGCCTTGCGGGATGCTTTCAAGCTCACGCATTGGGTCGCCGCGCGGATCAAGGCGAATGATGAGGCGCCTGCTGAAATTCAGACGGCCTCTCAAGCCCTTGAAGCACTCAACCCCGATATGTCTCTCTATTTTCAGTCCGCTTTGTCGGATGAGCTGCCGCTTAACAAGCGCGATGGCGGCTTTGTCCGCGCGGGTTTTTCGACCTCGCTTGACGAGATACGGAGTTTAAGAGACGAAAGCCGGCGCGTTATTGCGTCATTGCAGGCAAATTATATCGAACAAACAGGCGCTAGAACTTTAAGAATAAAACATAATAATTTTCTCGGCTATTTTCTTGAAGTGCCGCAAGCGGCAGGTGAACAACTCCTCCAACCGCCGCATTCAACGCTCTTTATCCACCGTCAGACCATGCAAGGCGCTATGCGGTTTTCAACCGTTGAATTGGCCGATCTCGATAGCCGTATCGCTTCCGCGGCGGACAAAGCCCTGACGCTTGAGCTTGAAATCTTTGCGGACCTTGCCCAGCGCGTTATTGCGCAGATGGAAACGATCAAACAGGCTGCCGATGCTTTGGCCCTTATCGATGTTTCAGCAGCCTTCGCCGAGCTGGCCGATGATCAATCCTATGTTCGCCCAACCATTACATCCGGGCTCGATTTTGAGATTGAAAATGGCCGTCATCCGGTCGTGGAAGCCGCTTTAAAGCGACAGGGTGAAACTTTCGTCGCCAATCATGCCACTCTATCGCCGCCAGACGGGGCGTCTTCGGGGCGTATTCAAATCATTACTGGCCCTAATATGGCCGGTAAATCGACCTATCTGCGTCAAAACGCGCTGATCGCTGTGCTCGCTCAAGCCGGTGCCTATGTGCCAGCGAAGCGTGCAACCATTGGCATTGTCGATCGGCTTTTTTCGCGCGTTGGCGCAGCCGATGATTTGGCCCGTGGTCGTTCGACTTTTATGGTTGAAATGATTGAAACAGCCGCAATTCTTAACCAAGCGAGTGAGCGTTCGCTCGTAATCCTCGATGAGATCGGCCGGGGCACGGCGACGTTCGACGGATTATCGATTGCTTGGGCGACGGTTGAGCACCTCCACGAGAGCAACCGCTGCCGCGCCTTGTTTGCGACCCATTTTCACGAGTTAACAGCGCTGACGAAGCGCCTTAATCGCCTCGTGAATGCAACAATGCGCGTCACCGACCACCATGGCGACGTCATCTTTTTGCACGAAGTGGTACCCGGTACTGCCGACCGATCCTATGGCATTCAGGTTGCGCGCCTTGCAGGACTACCGCGTTCGGTCATTGAGCGTGCCACCACGGTGTTGGCCGAGCTCGAAGCATCAGACCGACAAGCGCCGGTGGCTAAGATGATTGACGATTTGCCGCTGTTTTCGGCCTTAATTCAACCGAAGCAGCACATTTCGAAACTGCCGGATCGGCTTCGTGAGACCCTTGCTGCTCTTCAGCCAGACGAATTAACCCCGCGCGAGGCGTTAGACGCCCTTTATCGACTGAAATCAGTGGCGGTTGAATAGCCTGTCACATGTGACAGGGGCCAACAAGCAAGGCTGGCGCTATTGTGGGCCGCGCCATGACAAAAAAGATGCCTGCCTTAAAAAATTGGCTTGTGACGGCGCGGGCTGCCCATCGATGGTAGCCCGTGTTTCAACCGTCGCTTTTGAGGGCATTGAAGCAAAGCCGGTCGATGTGCAGGCGCAGATCGCTCCGGGAAAGGTTTTGTTCAATATTGTAGGCCTGCCCGATAAAGCCGTGGCAGAATCGCGAGAGCGCGTCCGATCGGCTCTTGTTGCATCAGGACTTGCGCTGCCTGCCAAACGGATCACCGTTAATCTCGCGCCAGCCGATATGCCGAAAGAAGGCAGTCATTTCGATTTGCCGATTGCACTCGCCCTTATGGCCGCGATTGGTGCTATTCCAGCCGATGCGCTTGAAGGCTTTACGGTTCTTGGAGAGTTAGGGTTAGACGGTTCAATTTCGCCTGTCGCCGGCGTTTTACCGACCGCCATTACAGCGAATGAACGCGGGCATGGGCTCATATGTCCGCATGGTTCGGGATCGGAAGCCGCTTGGGCATCGCGGGATATCGAAATAATCGCACCGCGCTCGCTCATCCAGCTCGCCAATCATTTCAAGGGCACGCAGATTTTAAGCAGGCCCGAAGCGGCTATTCGAGGCGACGGAGGGCCTTTACCCGATTTGGCCGAAATTAAAGGACAGGAATCGGCGCGACGGGTTCTCGAAATTGCCGCAGCAGGTGGCCATAATATGCTGCTTTCCGGCCCTCCCGGCGCTGGAAAATCGATGCTAGCAGCCCGTTTGCCCTCGATTTTACCGCCGCTTAGCCCAAAAGAGCTGCTCGAGGTTTCGATGATCCAATCGGTAGCGGGGGCGCTTGCCGGAGGGGAATTGACGGACCGCCGCCCGTTTCGTGCGCCGCATCACTCGGCTTCAATGGCAGCGTTGGTGGGAGGCGGAATCAAAGCGCGTCCCGGTGAAGCCTCTTTGGCGCATCATGGCGTGCTCTTTCTGGACGAATTGCCCGAATTCCAGCCGCAAGTGCTTGATAGTTTACGACAACCGCTTGAAACCGGTGAAGTCATTATCGCACGCGCCAATCATCGGGTAACCTATCCCGCGCGGTTCCAGCTGGTGGCAGCGATGAACCCTTGCCGCTGTGGCCGCGCAACTGAGCCGGGATATGCCTGCAAAAAGGCGCCGAATGATACATGTATGGCGCACTATCAGTCTCGAATCTCGGGGCCTTTTTTGGATCGCGTCGATTTGGTGATTGAAGTGCCTGCCGTGTCAGCGGCCGATTTAATTACGCCCGGATCAAGCGAGCCTTCGGCGGCGGTAGCACGGAGGGTTAATCGAGCTCGAAAATTCCAAACGCAGCGATATCAAGAACTTGGCTTGAGTGAGATTACGTCAAACGCCGCCTGTCCTGTCAGCCGCATCACAGAGATTGCAGCCTTAGACGATGCAGGTTTATCGCTTTTAAGAAGTGCGGCCGATGCCATGAAATTAACGGCAAGGGGCTATCATCGGGTGTTAAAGGTCGCCCGAACCATTGCGGATCTGGATGGTCAAGAATCCCTTCATCGAATTCACCTTGCCGAGGCGCTGAGTTATCGGTCACGCGACATGATGGCTCGGTGACGAAGCAGCAAATCTGTCACATTCCCGTCAGCGTTTTATGATGTCTCTGTCATAATGCAGTCATTCGAATCGATGCTGCCATTTGGGCGACGGAGGACGATAGTATGTATGATCCCAAGAGCTTAGCGAGCCCGGTCGCACTGGTTGCTCGTACAAGTGCGGATTTCATGCAATCATTTTTTCATCGCCCAATGCGCGATGAGTTCACTTTGGGAAGAATAGGTTCGCTTGAAGTGCGCCTTGCATCGACCAAAAAGGATATTAAGCGGGCACAGCGGTTGCGCTATACTGTCTTTTGCAAAGAAATGTCAGCCATACCTGACCTTGTTTCGCGTATGAAACGTCGGGATATTGATGCGTTTGATGCAATTTGCGACCATCTTCTTGTCGTTGATCATGCTGAAGTGAAGCCAAAAGTCGTAGGTACTTATCGATTACTTCGGCAAGAGATCGCGGAACGGCATAGTGGCTTTTATACCGCCTCGGAATTTAATATCGGCCCGATGTTAGCAGCGCATAAAGGTAAGCGTTTTCTGGAGCTTGGACGCTCTTGTGTGGCCAAAGAATACCGCGACAAACGGACCGTTGAGCTGCTTTGGCATGGCATTTGGGCGTATGTGAAACGGTTTAACATCGATGTCATGTTCGGCTGCGCCAGTTTTGAAGGAACAGATCCGGAAGCTTTAGCGCTGCCTTTAAGTTTTCTACACTATAACGCACGCGCTGAAGGTGATTGGCAGGCCTCTGCCTTGCCGCAGCGCAGTATTTCGATGAATTTAATTCAACCCGAAACCATTAATACTAAACTTGCGCTGCAATCTTTGCCGCCTTTGATCAAGGGTTACTTGCGTGTTGGTGCCAAAATTGGCGATGGTGCAGTGATAGACTATCAGTTTGGCACGACTGATGTTCTGGTTATCTTGCCGGTTAGTGCTATTCATCCGCGCTATATTGACCATTATGGCGAGGATGCGACCCGTTACGCGGCTTGATTTTTAGGCCTGATTTTCTTCTCAAAGCACTGTATCACCGGGATTAGGGATTATTCCGGAGATTAAATATGCTTCCGCAAGAGATTATCCGCAAAAAGCGGGATGGGGTCGTTCTTTCTGAGCCTGAAATCAGCGAATTTATTGCCGGACTCACCAATGGCCAGGTGACGGATGCCCAAGCCGCGGCCTTTGCGATGGCGGTGTTTTTCCGCGGAATGACCATGCCGGAACGTGTGGTTTTAACTACTTCCATGATGCTTTCAGGTAATCAAATCGAATGGTCCGATAGTCCCGGGCCAGTTTTGGATAAACATTCGACAGGTGGAATCGGTGATAATGTCAGTTTGATGCTCGCACCTGCGGTTGCAGCCTGTGGTGGTTACGTACCTATGATTTCAGGCCGCGGGTTGGGCCATACCGGCGGCACGCTCGACAAGCTCGACTCGATTCCCGGCTACACGTCACAACCAGACATTGCGCTGTTCAGAAAAGTTGTACGGGAGACGGGAGCGGCGATTATTGGTCAGACCGCCGACCTCGCACCCGCTGACAAGAAGCTCTATTCGATCCGTGATGTGACGGCGACGGTCGAGTCCATTCCGCTGATCACCGCCTCTATCCTTTCGAAGAAACTAGCGGCCGGGCTGCAAGGCCTCGTGATGGATGTGAAGACGGGCAGTGGCGCCTTTATGCCGACGCTTGAAGGATCGCGGGAATTGGCGCAAAGCCTCGCCGATGTGGCCACTGGCGCCGGGCTACCAACCACCGCGCTGATCACCGATATGGATGAGCCTCTTGCGTCTGCTGCGGGTAATGCGGTGGAAGTCATGAATGCGATTGAGTATTTGACGGGCACGCATCGGGACCCGAGATTGCATCAAGTTGTCCTCGCTTTAGGTGCGGACATGCTTCTGATTGGCGGGCTTGTTCAAACGCTCGAAGAAGGGTTTAAAAAACTCGATGCGGCTATTTCTTCAGGCGCTGCTGCCGAGCGTTTCCAGCGCATGGTGACGGCGTTGGGTGGGCCTGCTGATCTGATGGATCATCCTCAAAAATATTTACCGAAGGCGCAGGTGATCGTTCCGGTTTTGGCTAACGCCAATGGCATCGTTCAATCCATCGCAACGCGCGAGATAGGGCTTGCTGTTGTAGCCCTTGGCGGTGGCCGTACGCGCGCGGAAGATGGTATTGATCATAGCGTTGGATTCACGAAACTGCTTTCCATTGGCACGTCGGTTTCAAACGATACGGTTTTGGGGTTTGTCCATGCGCGCACTCAAACCGATGCTGAGGCAGCATCCGCTCATCTTCGCAGGTCCTACACCATCGGTGATGCAACACCGATCATGCGACCGCTGATTCATGACCGCTTTCAAGGCAAAGGATTATAGAAATGACACTGCTCGTAGCACTTGGTTCAGGCGATCCTGATCCGTGGGTTAAACAATTCCGTGCTCTGTTACCGGATCGCCCGATCGTCAAGCTTGGCGACAGCTATGATCCTGCGTCGATCGAATTTGCGATGACGTGGTATCATCCACCCGGATCGCTCGCGCATTACCCGCATTTAAAAGCTGTCTTCTCAATGGGGGCAGGCGTTGATCATCTTTTTCGGGATACGGAACTCCCCGATGTCGCGATTGCGCGTGTTGTTGATCCCGATCTGACCAATCGCATGAGCGAATATGTTATCCTTCATGCGCTTTCAATCATACGGCAAACGCGTCGGTATCGCGAGCAACAAAATCATCTGCAATGGATCGATGATGATTGGCAGCCAGCAGCCTCAGAGGTGCGCGTTGGCGTTATGGGCTTAGGAGTTCTTGGATCAGATGCGGCTCAAAAATTAAAGCATATTGGATTTAAGGTTGCAGGATGGAGTCGTTCACCAAAATCAATTGATGGCATTCAGTGCTTTTCGGGTGATGCTGAATTATCGAGCTTTCTTGCGCGAACCGATATTCTCATAGTGTTGCTTCCCCTCACCGAGGAGACACGGGGCATCATCAATCGCAAGCTTTTAAAAGGGCTTGCACGAGATGGCCGGGTTGCAGCACCATCCCTTATCAATGCCGGACGTGGCAATTTGCAAATTGAAACAGAGCTTTTAGAATGCCTTGATGATGGCACCTTGCATGAAGCTGTGCTTGATGTTTTTCAAACAGAACCCTTGCCCGTAACATCGCCTTTATGGACACATCCACGCGTAACGATTACGCCGCATAATGCATCCGTATCGGATCCGGTCGCTATTGCGAACGCGATTGCCGCGCAAATCAGGCGGGTGGAAAAGGGCGAAGCCTTGTTGAATATGGTGAGCCGCGCGAAGGGGTATTAGAGCTTGATACGCCGGATCGACGTCATCGGGCCTGCGCCCTTTGCTTCGATCCGTTGAACGGCTTCAAACAGTGGCTCGCTGACAACGAGCATTTGATGACCGCTCGCGTGCAAGAGTTCATGGGCATCCCGCATGATGCCGACATGACCTTTCCAGAATATCAGGTCACCGCGTTTTAATTCGGCGTCCAGCGGCAAGCGCTCTCCGACCGCTTTTTCTTGCATATCGGTATCGCGCGGAATCGCTATTCCGGCGGCATCCAAGGACACTTGCACAAGACCCGAACAATCAAGACCAATGCTTGTCTTGCCGCCCCAAAAATAAGGGATACCGATAAAACGCTCTGCCACAGAGACAAAATCGGATTCTAGCGCGTCGACGGCCTTTAAATGATCGGCGATGACATAATGCCCGCGATGGGTAATCGCGAACTGGTCTTTCGTTCCGATGATGGTCAAGCGACTTCCCATCGAGAGCGTAGCCATGGGTGGTAATTTGATGCTAGGGCCGCCGAACAGAAAACTCCGCAAGACGTGGACGCGATGCGTAGGCGTTGCGATATCATGGGTTAATGCTTTGGATGGCATAAAGCCTACATAACCATCTCGCTTAAGCTGCCCCCAACTCCAGCCCTCTTCGTCTTGATCGTAGACGGTAAAAATTTCGCCATGCAAGGCTTCAGTATCAAGCGGTGCATCGGGCACAGGTGCGCGGCGAAGATCCGCTGAACCATCAAAGATGATCCGCTCTTCGCCCGCTACATAACGGGGTGCATCCACAACGCCAATTAAGGCCTCGGCGGCAAGATCAGGGCGAGCCGGCGTCAGACGTTTATCGAGCTCGCTCATCTTGGTAGCTCCTTCGCGCGGGCAACAATTACGTCACCCATTTTTTCAACAAACAATGCGCCTTTTACCGTGCGTTGAATAATAACATTGCGCATATCTTTTTCATCACGACGACGCGTGACAAGATCCAAGGCACCCATTGTATCTAACGCACGAGTGATAACTGGTTTTGTGACATTCAACTTTGCCGCCAATCCCCGGACCGTGTGCGGTGGCTGCTCCAGATAAATGGTCAGCAGAATGGTTATTTGCCGGGATGAGAAATCATGGCCACCTTCGCGCACGAGATCAAGCGTGACGTCATGCCATAAGGCTAAAGCTTCCGAAGGTCGAAGGGATACGCTCATGCCAGCTCCGATTGTTACGGAAGCGTTATAGTCATAAGCATGCGCTATGGCAAGAACCGGTATTTTCGTTGGTGTTTAGATCCATAATACCGTCATTGCGAGCGACAGCGAAGCAACCTAGCTGATGATTCAGAAAAGCATGCAGCGGCGACGTGTTGCCCAATACACAACCATTAACTGGGTTGCTTCGCTCTCGCTCGCAATGACGGTTAAAGGTATTGGTTTCTGAAACCAAATAGCCTGCTATGCCTCAACCTCTTTCGGTGACACCTGATAGCGCGTCGAACAAAATTCGCATGTCACGCCAATCATGCCGTCATCGGCTACCATCGCCTGACGCTCGTGCTGCGGAAAGCCTTTGATCATCGTTAAAATACGATCGGTCGAACAACGGCACTGGGCGGTAACTGGCGCCGCATCAAATACCATCACACCGCTTTCGTGGAAAAGCCGATAGAGCAATGCTTCGCTCGTCAAGGTGGGATCAATGAGTTCATGATCTTCAACCGTTTCAACAAGCGCTCGGGCTTCGGTCCACGCGTCGTCTTCGTTCGCTTCAAAAATGGATGCGCCTTCCGGTGCATCGCCCGGATGCAAATCCATCATTCTTTGCCGCTCGGGTGAGGTCGGCATGAATTGGGCGATGATGCCGCCGGCACGCCATTTTGGTGCCAAGTCGCCTGCACCATTGGTTTGCATCACTTGGCCAACCGCTAATCGGACGCGGGTTGGAATTTGTTCCGATTGACGGAAATATTGTTGGGCGGCTTCTTCTAGCCCTTGGCCATCAAGCGCAACAATGCCTTGATAGCGCGACATATCATTGCCTTGGTCAATCGTTAAACCGAGTTGACCGCGACCCAACACATCAGCGGTCGACATATCGTCGCGAAGACGCGTTGCATCGAACCGCGCATAGCCGCGCACGCGATCAGGTGCTTCATAGTCGACGACCAATAAATCAACCGGACCATCTGTACGCGTTTGAATTTGAAAACGGCCTTCAAACTTAAGCGCTGAGCCTAATAGAACGGCAAGCGTTGTCGCTTGTCCCAGAAGATCTGAAACGGGATCGGGATAGGCATGGCGACGCAGGATTTCATCGATCATCGGCCCAAGGCGAACGGCACGTCCGCGAACGTCTAACGCTTCAACCGTGAAGGGCAGCACCTGATCATCAGGTGGAAGATTACTGAAATCCATCATGATGCAGGAAGCGCTCCGAGGCACCACGCCAAGATGCCCTTTTGCGCGTGAAGGCGATTTTCGGCCTCGTCGAATACGACCGATTGCGGGCCGTCCATCACCTCATCGGTGACTTCTTCACCGCGATGTGCCGGAAGGCAATGCATAAAGAGCGCCTTGGGCGAGGCAAGCTTCATAAGCTTCGCATTAACCTGATAGGGCGAGAGTAAATTATGGCGGCGTCCGGCGTCTTCATCGCCCATCGAGACCCAACAATCGGTGACGACACAATCGGCCCCTTCGGCTGCATCTTGCGGGCTGCGGGTGACGGTGACGCGTGCGCCTTCATTCCGCGCCCAGGCGATCAACTCGGCGGTTGGTGCCAATTCCTCAGGCGAGGCAATCGTTAGCTGGAAATCAAACCGTGCGGCGGCGTGAACCCATGAGGCCAAAACATTGTTTGAGTCCCCGAGCCACGCAACGCTGCGCCCCTTGATCGGGCCGTTATGTTCCTCATAGGTCATCACATCCGCCATAACTTGGCAGGGATGCGAGTTTTTGGTGAGCCCATTGATGACGGGCACCGTGGCATTCTCAGCCAGCTCCGTGACTTTACCGTGATCGAGTGTGCGGATCATGATCGCATCAACAAAGCGCGATAAGACGCGTGCCGTGTCTGCAATGGTTTCACCGCGACCGAGCTGCATTTCAGCACCTGTGAGCATCAGCGTTTCACCGCCAAGCTCGCGCATGCCGACATCAAACGACACGCGCGTACGGGTGGATGGCTTGTCGAAAATCATCGCCAGAACTTTACCCTCGAGCGGGCGGTTCTCGTTCCGCTTTCCAGCGGCGCGGTTTGATTGGCGCGCGGCTTTCAGCGTGCTGGCACCCTTTAAGATCGACCGTAACTGATCGGACGAAAAATCGGTCAGATCAAGAAAATGCTTTTGCGAACTCATGCGTCTACCGCCTTCTTTTGGGAGAGGCCCATATCGGCCTCGATATGCGAACAGGCGCGGTCAATCCGCGCAATGGCATCGGCGACGATGGCTTCATCGATAATCAAAGGTGGCAATAGGCGCACAACATTATCGCCTGCACCAACGGCCAGCATATGTTCGTGCACCAAGGCTTTCGTCATTTCGGTGTTCGGAACGGCCATCTTCAACCCGATGAGCAATCCTTCGCCACGGACCTCGGCGATGATGCGCGGATGACGGTCTTTCAGCTCGGCCAAACGTTGTTTGAAAAGCAAAGCAACTTTTTCGACATGCGCCAGAAAGCCCGGTGCGAGAATGACATCGAGCACGGCATTACCAACCGCCATCGCCAACGGATTGCCGCCAAAGGTCGAGCCATGCGCGCCCGCTGTCATGCCTTTTGCCGCTTCAAATGTGGCAAGGCATGCGCCCATCGGAAAGCCGCCGCCAATGCCTTTGGCCGATGCCATAATATCCGGCAGGATACCCGATTTTTCATGCGCGAAAAGTTGACCCGTGCGGCCGACGCCGCATTGGACTTCGTCAAAGATCAGCAGGAGGCCGTGGCGGTCGCAGAGTTCGCGCAAGCCGCGCAGGCATTGCGTCGGGACAACACGCACGCCGCCCTCGCCCTGGATCGGCTCAATCAGGATCGCGGCCGTCTCAGGTGTGATGGCTTTCTCGATTGCATCGTGATCGGCGAACGCTACTTGATCAAAGCCTTCGACCTTTGGGCCGAAGCCTTCGAGATATTTTTGCTGGCCGCCAGCGGCGAGCGTGGCCAGCGTACGGCCA